>SXGQ01315323.1_pt1 | contig 18385 bp, 17 predicted proteins | sample 3178371 | NCBI WGS metagenome assembly SXGQ01 (sample SAMN11356859, study PRJNA531348) | freshwater metagenome | isolation source: freshwater sample F1-20 | place: China: Fuxian Lake, Yuxi | collected 2017-12-25 | reverse complement strand
GGATACTCGACCTCGGCCCCGAAGGCGGCACCGGTGGCGGGCGCATCGTGGCCCAAGGCACACCCGAGACTGTCGCGGCCACGCCGGGCAGCCACACGGGAGAATTTTTGAATCGAATCCTCCGCACGGAGACGAATACTGCAACGAAGTGAGCAGCACGCGAAAACTTGAGAACCAGCACGTCTTCTCCCTCTCCCTTTGCGGAGCAAGGGGAGAGGGCCGGGGTGAGGGGTTGCGTGCGTCGGCGTTGGTGGCCGCACCCCTCATCCGGCCTCCGGCCACCTTCTCCCCTCGCTCCGGGAAGGGAGAAGGGATTCCCAGTTGGACAACGCAAGTTTCCGGATTGGCTCGGTGGGTCGGCCTGTTGTTGCTGTTGGTCGGTTGGCTGCCTCTCTGCGCCGCCGAGTTCGCCGACCCGATCGAGGAGCGAGACTTCAAGGCGGCGGCAGGGGCGTTTCGGGACTTGAACTACGAGCGGGCGGAGCGCGAGTTCGGCGAGTTCGTGCAGATGTGGAAGGACTCCGCCTTCAAGAACGAAGCCGTGCTGCGTCAGGCTCAGGCGCGCTTCCACCTGACGAATTATCCCGGTGCGATGAGCCTGCTCACTGCGGGTCTGCCACAGGCCGGCAAGCTCGCGGACGAGTATCAGTTCTGGCTCGGCGAGACGCACTTCCAGGTCGGCAGCCTCGACAAGGCGGCCAGCACCTACGCGCTGCTCTGCCGCGACTTCACCAACTCGCCGCACTTCCTCGCCGCCGCGCACCACGAGGCGCTCGCGCGCTTCAAGCTCGGGCAGCACACCAATGTCGTCGCACTGCTGCGCGCGCCGACCGGCAGCTTCCAGCGGGCGGCCAAGGCGTCGCCGACAAACGAGTTCGTCATCAGCGGCACGCTGCTGCTGGGCGAGGCGTTGCTGGCGACGCGGGAGTTTCCCGCAGCCGAGCAGGCCGCGCGCACACTCGGCGACCGGCGGCTGGCGGCGGACGTGGACTGGCAACGGAGATTTCTCCTCGGCCGCGTGCTGGCCGAGGCGGGACGCACCGCCGAGGCGCTGTCCGTCGTCACTAACCTCGTGCCGCTGGCGAACGCGCTGAAGCAGCCGCTGATGCAGGCCGAGACTTTCGCACTGCAAGGGACGGTGCTGGAAAAACTCGGCGAGCTCTCTGCCGCGGTGGCGTCGTTCACGAACAACTTCACGACCAATGCGCCGGCGGTGCTGCGTCAGCGCGCTCTCTCGCAGGCGGTGCAGTTGAGTTTAAGGCAGCCAGGCAAGGAGCCGGACACCATCGCGATGCTGGAGCTTTTCTCAACGCAGTATGCAAAGGACTCTTCACTCGATCTCGCGCAGCTCACGCTCGGCGAGCTGCGGGTGAAGGAGTTTCACGCGCGGGCAAGCGCGACGAATTCCGGGCCGACCAATTTGCTGCTGGTCGCCGTCACGAACCTGAGCCGTGTGGTGACGGAGCACACCAACAGTCCGCGCTTGGGCAAGGCGTTCTACCAGCGCGGCTGGTGTCGGTGGCACCTGAGTCAGCCAGCGGCCGCGGCTGCGGATTTCGGCGAGGCGGTGCGACGGCTTCCCAAGTCTGAGGAGCAGGCGATGGCGCGCTTCAAAATGGCGGAGGCGCAGGCGCTCCTGAACGATCACACGAACGCGCTGCGCAATTTCCAGGTGGTGGTCGAGCAATACGGCGACCTTGAGCGGGTGCGGAACGCCTACTTCGACGAGGCGCTCTACCGCGCGATGCGCTCCGCGTGGGCCGTGACCAATCAGATCGCCGCCGAGGCCGCGTTCCGGAAGATTATCGAGTTGTTCCCCGAGCAGCTCGTCAGCGACAAGGCGACGCTGCAGTTCGGCGGCGAGTTGAACCGGCAGGGAAAGCCAGACGACGCGCGGCGTGTGTTCCTTGCGCAGCTTGATCGCTTCCCGAAATCCTCGCTCGCGCCGCAAGTCCACCTGGCGATTGCGCGCACCTTTCGGCAGGAGTCCGACTGGACGAACACGGCCCGCATCTACGCCGAGTGGCTGAAGCTCTTCCCGACGAACAGCGCGCGGGCGGACGTGGAGTTCGAGAACGCGTTTTTCTCCAGCCGAGCGGGCGGCACCAACGCGCTGCCGCTGTTCACGAACTTCGTGGCGCAGTTCAAGACGCACAGCAACGCACCACTGGCGCAGTTGTGGATTGGCGACCACTTCTTCAGCCAGGGGCAGGCGGGATTTGCCGAGGCGGAGATGAACTACCAACTGCTGTTCCAGAACACCAACTGGCCCGACTCGGATTTGAAGCACATGGCACGGATGGGCGCGGGTCGCGCGGCCTACGAGCGGAAGGCCTTCAAGAACGCCACGAACTACTTCATCGAACTGGTCAACGACGAGCGAGTGTCCAAGGACATCCAGGCCAGCGCGTTTGTCGCGCTGGGAGACACCTACCAGAAGTCGAGCCAGGAGGACGTGGTGCCCATCGCTTTGGACCCGCTCGGCGACGCCATCATCGCCTTCAGCCGTGTCACGAACGCGACGCACTTCCCCAACTGCGCGGTCGCACCGTTTGCCATGGGCCGCATTGGCGATTGCCTGTTCCAGCGCGCTGGAAGGAACAAGGATCCCAAGCAGCTCGACCTTGCTGGTGAGGCGTATCAGAAGACGATGGCATGGCCGGGCGCAGATGTGGAGACGCGGAGCCTGGCGGAGGTGTCATTGGGCATCGTCCGGGAGACGCAGGGGCGTCCCAAGGACGCCCTTGATCATTGGAGCAATGTCTTTTACCGGAAAAACCTGCGGCCTGGCGAGGAAGCCGACTTGGACAAGATGAAAATGGCCGGCCTGAATCTCGGCCGGTTGCGGGAGGAGCAGCAGGAGTGGGCGCAGGCCATCGCCATTTACGAGAGCATGCAGCAGTTGTTCCCGCCCCTCCGCCAACCGCTGGCGCTCAAGATCGAGCGCGCCCGCAAGATGCTCAACGAGCGGCGGTGACGAACGCCCGCACGTCCACGGCGTCCATGCCGGCGGCGCGGATGGCGTTCATGCCAAGGTCGGTGTCCTCGTAGCCCCGGCAGAATTCCGCCGCGATGCCGAGCTGCCGCGCGGCCTCCAGGAAAATATCCGGCTCCGGCTTCTGACGCGTCACGTCTTCGCTGGTCACCACGGCGGCGAACCAATGTCGGATGCCGAGGTGAACAAGGACTTGCTCCACGACGCGCTTCTTGCCCCCGCTCGCCACGGCCATTGGCAGCTTGCCGTGATGCTCGCGCGCGATGGCGACGACTTCCGGAATCCCCTGCACGGTCGGGATGAACGGCAGGAAGGCGTGCTCCTTCTCGACGGAAACTTCGTGGTGGTCGTAGCTCAGGCCCTGTTCCTCGCGCAGCATCTTGAGAATGTCCCGCGACGGCACGCCACCCAGCGAGTAGAAGCGCTCCTCAGTGAAGTGGAAGCCGTGCCGCTGCGCGATGACCTGCCAGGCGTGCCAGTGCAGGGGCATGGTGTCGGCGAGCGTGCCGTCGCAGTCGAAGATGAGGGCCCGGGGAGTCATGGGGAAAGTGATTAGTAAGTAGTGATTAGTAGGTCAGCGGACGAGTGACTAATTACTAATCACTTTCCCCTTCCGGCTCACGTCTGCAACACCGCGAGCCGCTGTTCGAGATCGTTGTTCATCAGCGGCTCGATGATGCCGTCGAGGTCGCCCTCGATCACGTTGGCGAGGTTGTAGAGGGTCAGCTCGATGCGGTGGTCGGTCACGCGGTTCTGCGGGAAGTTGTAGGTGCGGATCTTCTCGCTCCGTTCACCAGTGCCGACCTGCGAGCTGCGCTGCGCCTCATACTTGGCCTTCTCGTCGGCGATCTTGCGGTCCAGCAGACGCGAGCGCAGCACCTTCATCACCTTGGCCTTGTTCTTGTGCTGCGAACGCTCGTCCTGGCAGCGAACCTCCGTGCCGGTGGGCTTGTGCACGATGCGCACAGCAGAGTCGGTGGTGTTGACGCCCTGACCACCGTGGCCGCCGGCGCGGCAGACCTGGATCTCGAGGTCCTCGGGGCGAATCTCGATGTCCACCTCCTCGGCTTCCGGCAGCACGGCGACTGTGCAAGTGCTCGTGTGGATGCGGCCCTGCGCCTCGGTGGCGGGCACGCGCTGGACGCGGTGGACGCCGCTCTCGTATTTGAGCCGCTTGTAAACGTCCTGCCCGATCACGCCGAAGGTGACATCCCTCATGCCGCCCAAGTCCGACGGGCTGGAATCCATCGGGTCAATCTTCCAGCCCTGCGTCTCGGCATAGCGGGTGAACATGCGGTAAAGATCGGCTGCGAAGAGCGCTGACTCCGCCCCGCCCGCGCCCGCACGAATCTCGACGATGGTGTTGCGCGAGTCGGTCGGGTCCGGGGGCAGGACGCCGCGCTGGACTTCAAGGGTGATGCGGTGCAGGTCCGCTTCGAGCCGGGCAATTTCCTCCTTCGCCATGAGCGCAAGCTCGGAGTCGGCCGGCTCGGCGGCGAGCAGCGTGCGGTTTTCATCGAGGTCGCGCTGGGCCTTGAGAAACACCGCGCCGGTGGCGACGAGTTCCTTGAGCCGGGCATACTCCCGGCCCAGCTCCTGCGCGCGCGCCGGGACGTCGAAGACCTTCGGATCACTCAACGCCGCCTCGACCTCCGCAAAGCGGCGGTTGAACTTCTCGATGTGCGGACGGAGTTCCATGGGAAGGTTGGGGAAAGTTGAGAGTTTGGGAGTTGATAGTTGAGAGAGGGCGGCGGGACTGCGAGCGCTGCTATCAACTATCAACTCCCCATCTCTCAACTCGCCTCAAAAAGCAATCGCCCGCCGGGCGTGAACCCGGCGGGCGAAGGCGCGGCGGAAAGCTACTTCTTCTTTTTCTTCGACGCGGCGTCGGCCACGGCAGTCTGCGCGGCCAGAGTCTTGGCGGCGCGCTGCTGGAACTTGTCCACGCGTCCGGCGGTGTCCACGAACTTCTGCTGACCGGTGTAAAACGGATGGCAGGCGTTGCAGAGGCCCAGGAGCACAGTGCGGCGGGTGGAGCGGGTGGTAATCACGTTGCCGCAGGCGCAACGAAACTCGGCGGCTTCGTATTTCGGATGGATGTCCGTTTTCATGTCAAAGGGCGCGCAGAATACAAACGAGCCGCTGCTTGGCAAGCGCCGTTTTCAGGTTTTGGCATCGCGATTGCCGGTTCGAGGCTCTGATGGCACGTGCGGCGGCGCTCCCTTGCCGCGATAGGCGATCAGGAAATAGGCAAGCACCCCCGCCACGACGGCGGCCAGTCCGCCCCAGAAGACCGGCCAGTTCTCCCCGCCCGGCCGAGCGTTCGCGGAGAACCACCAGCCGGTGCCGAGGTAGCCGATGAGATTTCCCACGCCGCCGGTCAGCAGCGACATGAGCGCTTGCGCCCGCGCGCGCCATGCGGGGTCGATCCGCTCGTCGAGGTAGATCTGCGCGGTGATGAAGACCAGCGTGAAGGCGCAGCCGTGCAGCGTGACGCCCAAGAGAATCCACACCTTGCCGTCCAGCGCGCAAAGGGCATAGCGCATCACTCCGCAGGCGAGGCCGGCGGCGATGATCCGCTTGAGCCGCCAGTTCGTCAGCAGCCGCGCGAGCAGGAGCATGGCGAGGATTTCCGTGACCTGGCCGAGCGTCATCCATGCGGTGGTGTGCGTGAAGCCGAGCTCCTTCAAGTGCGGCGGCGTGTAGGGATAGAACGCCGCGAGCGGGATGTTGAACAGCGCGGCGGTGATGAACACGACGCGGTGGTCGTGGTTCTTCAGCAGCGCAAGCGCGTCGAGGCCGAACCGCTGACTGAGCGAGACGTGACCGGTGGACTTGGGTGATTCCACCTCGGGCAGCAGCCATGTGAACCCCGCCACGGCCAGCCATGCCACTGCGCCGTTGAAGCCGGCGCGCGTCGAGGCGTCGGCGTTGAGCGCACTGACGAGCCAGCAGCCGGCCATCCAGCCCAGCGTCGCCATCGCGCGGATGGGGCCGAACTCGCGCTTCGAGTCGCGCAGGCGGGAGAAGACGATCGTGGACGCGAGGCTCCAAGTCGGCGAGGAGCAGAGCGCGTGGAGCTGGATGAACGCGAGCACGAGCCACGGGTTCCAGCCGAGTTGAATCGCCGTCGCGGCCATCGCCATCGCAGCGGCCGTCGCCAGCGAGAGCCAGCGCAACACCCTGACCGGCGACGCGTGACGATCCGCCATCGCGCCGAAGAACAGCGGCGAGACAAACGCGGCCACCGCCGTCGCGGCGAAGGCGAAGGGCTTGATGGCGTGCAACCCGTGCGCGTCCAGCACGGTGCTCAAGGGCACAAACCACATTCCCATCGCCGCTCCTTGGATGAGGAACAGCGCGGTCAGCTCGGTGTATTCGACCCACGGGAGGGTGCGGCGCTCCGCTTGCACGCGCGGACTGTAGCAAAGGCCACTTGCGCCGCGCAGTTTCATTTTCCCCGCCGCTTGCTAGAGTGCGCGCGTGAACCAGTTGGCCCTCCACGAACTCCACCAGCATCTCGGCGCGCACTTCACCGAGGTGAACAGCGCGGAAGTCGTCGCGCACTACGGCGACGCGGCGGAGCGCGGAGCGTTGCGCGAAACCGTGGGTGTGCTGGACTTGAGCTGCCGCAGCCGGCTGTGCGTCACGGGCGCGGACCGCGTGAAGTTCCTCCACGGCCAGGTGACGAACGACGTGCAGCGCCTGCGCACCGGCGAGGGCTGCTACGCCGCGCTCGTCAACGCCAAGGGAAAGATGCACAGCGACCTGAACATCTATCACCTCGCCGACGAGCTGCTCCTCGACTTCGAGCCGGGCTACAGCGCCGCCGTCGCAGCCCGCTTGGAGAAATACGTCATCACCGAGGACGTGCAGTTGCTCGATGCCGCGCCGCACTACGGGTTGTTGACCGTGCAGGGGCCGCGTGCCGGCGAGGCCATCAAGCAACTCGATCTCCCGTGGGAACTCCCGGCCAAGCCGCTCGCCTGCAGCGCGCATCTGGACCCCATGCTCGGCCAGCTTTACCTGATGCGCCGTGCGGGCGGTTTGCAACCGCCGTCGGGCGCGTTGCCCATCGGCGAAGGCGGCGATTGCAAGTCGCCGGCACAAGGCTTCGACCTCTTCGTCCCCACCGCTGCGCTCGGGGCGGTGTTCCACAAACTCGTCGCGGCCGCGAAGTCGCTCGGTGGCCGCGCCTGCGGATGGGACGCGCTGGAGACCGCTCGCATCGAGGCGGGCATCCCGCGCTTCGGGCAGGACATGGACGAAACCAATCTCCCGCCGGAAGCCGGCATCGAGTCGCGCGCCATCAGCTACAGCAAGGGCTGTTACATCGGCCAGGAACTCATCGCCCGCATCCGCACATACGGGCAGGTGGCGAAGACCTTGCGCGGCCTGCGCCTGCCAGCCGGCCTCGCCACGCTGCCCGCGAGAGGCGACAAGCTCTTCGCCGACGACAAGGAGGTCGGCCACCTGACGAGCGTCGTCCCAGGCTTTGCGCTCGTGTATGTGCGCAAGGAGCAGAATGCGCGGGGAACAACCCTGACCTTGCGTGGCGCGGCGGGCGATTGCGTGGTGACGGTGGAGGCAATTCCCGCGTGACTTTCCGCGCTCCGCGTGGCATTTCCTCCCCGCCATGCATAAAAACATTTTGCTCTGCCTCACTGTGTCCGTCCTCGCCCTCGGCGTCGTTTCCGCGCCTGCGCAGGACAAGAAGGAATCCAAGCCCGCCGCGAAGGAAGTCGCCGTGCTCAAGTTCAAGGACTTCGGCGACATCGTCGTGGAATTCTTCCCGGACGTCGCTCCCGAAACCGTCAAGAACTTCAAGAAGCTCGCGGGCGAGAAGTTCTACGACGGCACGCAGTCGCACCGGCTGATCCCCGGCTTCATGGTGCAGCTCGGCGACCCGCTGACGAAGGACCCGAGCAAGGAAGCCTTCTGGGGCACGGGCGATCCCGGCTACAAGATCAAGGCCGAGTTCAACGCCCGCCCGCACGACAAGGGAGTCCTCTCGATGGCCCGCAGCGCGAACCCGGAGTCCGCCGGCAGCCAGTTCTTCATCTGCTTCAAGCGCGCGGCGAACCTCGACAACCAATACACCGTCTTCGGCAAGGTGCTTAAAGGCGTCGACGTGCTCGACAAGCTCGAGGCCGTGCCCGTCGGCGGATCGCAGGGCAGCAAGCCGCAGCGCCCTGTCGTCCTGGAAAGCGTCAAGATCGTCGCCGCTGACTCGATCAAGTAACTCCGTCCTTTCTTCCCCAACATCATGAGCACACCCAACGAAGTTGCCCTCATCAACACCTGCCAGGGCCAGATGATCGTCGAGTTCTGGTCCGACGTTGCGCCCGGGCACGTCGAGAATTTTAAGAAGCTCGCCAAGCAAGGCTTCTACGACGGCACCGCATTTCACCGCGTCGTGAAGGGCTTCATGATCCAGGGCGGCGACCCGCTCACCAAAGACGCCGCGAACGAGGCTCGTTGGGGCACCGGCGGTCCGGGCTACAAGATCAAGGCCGAGTTCAATGAACGTCCGCACGTCCGCGGCGTGCTCTCGGCCGCGCGCTCGCAGGACCCGGACAGCGCGGGTTGCCAGTTCTTCGTCTGCCTCGGTGACGCGAAGTTCCTCGACCGCCAATACACCGCGTTCGGCAAGCTCATCGCCGGCGACGACGTGCTCGAAGCCATCGGCACCGTGGAAACCAAGTCCGCCGGTGGCGGCGAGAAGAGCCGCCCGACGCGCCGCATGAGCGTGGAGAGCGTGCAGATCGTCCCGCGCGATTCCGTGAAGGTGTAGCGCGGGCCGGAGCGCCCGGCCTGCTCCGCCCATGCCCGAGTTCCCCGACCTCCGTGCGTTGCTGAAGCAATACTTCGGCTTCGCCGCCTTCCGCCCGCTCCAGGAGGAAATCATCCGCGACGCGCTCGCGGGCCGGGATGTGATGGCGTTGCTTCCCACCGGCGGTGGCAAGTCCCTCTGCTTCCAGCTCCCTGCGCTCGCCCGTGACGGACTCACCGTCGTCGGCTCGCCGCTGATCGCGTTGATGAAGGACCAGGTGGACGCGCTCACGGCCAGCGGTGTCCCAGCGACGTTCCTGAATTCCTCCCTCAAGGCCGACGAGTCACGCGCCCGACTGCGTGGCTTGCACAACAGCGAGTTCCGCCTGCTCTACGCCGCACCCGAGCGGCTCATGCTCTCGGGGATGCTCGACGACCTCCAGCGCTGGCGCGTGAACCTCTTCGCCATTGATGAGGCGCACTGCATCAGCGAGTGGGGCCACGATTTCCGCCCCGAGTATCGGCAGATTGCCCAGCTCCGCGAACGCTTCCCGCAAGTCCCCTTCATGGCGCTCACCGCCACCGCCACCGAGCGCGTCCGCGAAGACATCGCCGAGCAGCTCAAGCTCCGCGATCCCGCGCGCTACGTCGCGAGCTTCAACCGCCCGAACCTCACCTACCGCATCAGCGCGAAGACTGGCGCTTACGGGCAAGTGCTCGACTTCCTCCGCGCCCACCCGCGCGACAGCGGCATCATCTACTGCCAGGCGCGCAAGACCACCGAGTCCCTCGCCGAGAAGCTCCGCGCCGACGGCATCAAGGCCGCGCCCTACCACGCCGAAGTCCCGAAGGAAGAACGCTCCGGCAACCAGGAAGGCTTCCTCCGCGACGAAATCCGCGTCATCTGCGCGACCATCGCGTTCGGCATGGGCATCAACAAGCCCAACGTCCGCTTCGTGATCCACTACGACCTGCCCAAGAACATCGAGGGCTACTACCAGGAGACAGGCCGCGCGGGCCGTGATGGTTTGCCGAGCGAATGCCTGCTGCTCTTCAGCCCCGGCGACGTGCAGAAATACCTCGGCTTCATCACCGAGAAGCCGCCCGCCGAGCAGGTCATCGCCCGCGAGCAACTCAGCCAGATGGTCCACTACGCCGAGTGCTCCGGCTGCCGCCGCGTCGAGCTGCTGGCCTACTTCGGAGAAGGGTCGGAGGAAGAAAACTGCGGCGCGTGCGACAACTGCCTTACTCCGCGCGCGACCTTCGACGGCACTGTCGCTGCGCAGAAATTCATGTCCTGTGTCTTCCGCATCCGGCAGGCCAGCGACTTCGGGACCGGGCTGAACCACGTCATCGAGGTGCTCACCGGTGCGCAGAGCGAGCGCGTGCTCAAGTGGGGCCACCAGAAGCTCACCACCTACGGCATCGGCCACGAGCACACGCGCACGGAGTGGGCCGCGATCGGGCGCGAGCTGATCCGCCTCGGCTACCTGCGCCAGACCACGGACAAGTTCCCGGTGGTCGAGTTGACCGACGCCGGCATGGCGGCGCTGAAGGCGCGCACCAAAATCACTTTGACCAAGCCCGTCAGTGCGCCCGAGAAGGTCGTGAGCCACGTCGGCGAAATCGCCTGCGACGAGTTGCTCTTCGAGAAGCTCCGCCGTCTCCGCAAGGAACTCGCCGACGCCCGCGCCGTGCCCAGCTACATCATCTTCAGCGACGTCGCGCTGCGACAGATGGCGCGGCTCTACCCGCAGACCGAGGCCGAGTTCAGCCGCATCAGCGGCGTGGGCGCGAGCAAGCTGCGCGACTTCGGCGTGCAGTTCCTGGAGGAGATCGCCGCGCACCTGAGAGTGAACCCGAAGCAGATTTTCGCCGACGATTCCTTCACGCAGAGGCCGGTCGTGCCGCAACGAAGCAAACTCACCGAGACGGTCGTCGCCACGCTGCACTACTGGCGCGGCGGACGGACGGTGGAGGAGATCGCCCACCTGCGCGAAGTGAAGCCCACCACCATCTACGGCCACCTCGCTGACGCGGTGGATGCGGGCGAGCCGTTCGACCTCAACGCCGTGATGACCGCCGACCAGCAGACGCGGGCGGTGAAGGCGTTTTACCAGTTCGGCTGGGGAAACATCACCGGCGTGAAGGAGTCGCTGCCGGACATTGACTACGGCCCGCTCCGCATCTTCCGCGCGATGAAGAACCGTGAGGCGCGGCAGGGCTGACATTTGCGCCTGGCTCAAGGTGAGGACTTCGGCGGAGGCGGTCTGGCCAGCGCGTTGTATTTCTCGACCAGGGCGTTGAACTCACGGGTGCGCTGGTTCAACTGCTCGACGGCTGCGGTGTGCTCCTTCGATCGCTTCTCCAACTCCCTCACGAGGTCGTTTTGCTTTGCAGCAACCTCGTTGAACTTGAGCACGGCGGCGTTGCGGTCGGCAGCGAGTTTCTGCAAGTCCGTGCCGGCCTGCGCAAGTTGAGTGTCGCGCGCGGACACGGCGGCGGCCCATTGAGTGACGCTGGTCTTGAGCTGGTCGCGCTCGTTGGTGAGCTGCTTCACCTGCTGTTCGAGCGCAGCGAGTTTCGACTCGGCCTGCTTCAGCGACGCGGTGGCGCGCGTGAGCTGCTCGCGGAAGCCGTCGAGGTCGGACGCGCCGCCGGTGAGGCGCTTCGCTTGCTCGTCCAAACGCGCGGCCTGCTGCTGCCGGGTTTGCTCCGCCGCGTTGAGGTCGAAGTTGAGCTGCCGGTTCACGCGCCATTGCAGGACGCAGAGCACGACAAGCGCGAGGACGCCGACGAGGTTGAACCAATGGAGGAAGCGGTTCATGCCGGGGAGCCGAGTTGCAACCACGGATGGACACGGATGAACACGGATCGGGCCGGAGCGCGGCCTTCAGGCCGCAGAGATCTCGATGGGGTAAGTGCGCTCAATTGAAGTCTGGCTCGCGCACGATTCGGCGGCCTGAAGGCCGCGCTGCGGCCCGCGTGCTTCAGGAGCTGCTTTCCCCATCCGTGTTCATCCGTGTTGGAAAACCCTTTCATTTCTCCTGCGCGCCGATCTCGAAGGCCACCTTCTGGATGCCCGTGCCGCGCACGATGTCCAGCACGCGGATGACATCGCCGTGGCGCGCGTCCTTGTCGCCGCTGATGAAGACGCGCGCCTCAGAGTTGGTTTTCGCCAGTGCGGCCAGCGCGAGCGCGAGTTCGTTCAGGGCGACGGGCCGGGTGTCGAGGTAGGCGAGGCCGGCCTTGTCCACGGAGATGTTGACGAGGTCGCGCTGGGCGTCCGCCGTGGCGGTGGTGGCGGTGGGCAAGTTCACCTTCACGCTCTTGAGGTTCACCATGCTCAGGCTTACCAGCATGAACGCGGCGAGCAGGAAGAACATGATGTCAATCAGCGGAATGATTTCGATGCGCGCCTCGGCGCTTTCCGGGGGGAGCTTGGAGCCAAGTTTGACGGGCATGGGAGGAAGGTGTGGTGCGTGAAAGGAAGGCGTCAGTCAGCGGCGGTGGAGGCGGGAGGCGTTTCTTCCTTCGGGCGGAAGGCGCGGGCACGTTCTCGGAGGGCGCGCTGGCGGGCGAATTCTTCGAGGTCGTGGCCGTGGTGCTTGGCGGATTCCACGAGCAGTTCGACGTGGTTGATGGTGCGCTCCAGGCTGGCGCGGTAGTGGGCAAGGCGGCGGTTGAACCAGTTGTAAGGCAGCAGGCAGAGAATCGCGATGCCCAACCCACCCGCCGTCGCAATGAGCGCCTCGGCGATGCCGCCGCTGACCTTCGCGGGGGCGAGCGCCTCGTCTCCCACGAAGTTGAACGAGTGCATGATGCCGGTCACGGTGCCGAGCAGGCCCAGCAACGGCGCGAGCGTGATAAACGTGCCGAGCACCCACTGCCGCTTCTCCGCGCGCTCCAACTCGTCGGTGGCGCGGAGCTGCATCGCGCCGAGCAGGGACGTGTGTGCGTGGGCCAGGCCTTCGCGGACGGTGAGCAGAAACGGGTCGCCGGAGGATTCGGTGAGGCAGACGGCGCGGTCGAAATTACCGGCGGCGATGGCGTCGAAAGTCTCGCGCAACTGAGCTTCGCGGCAGCGGCGTTTGTGCTGCCACCACCACAGCGCACGCTCGGCCACGACGACCAGTGCGGCGATGAGGCAGAAGAGAATCGGCCACATGACGGGGCCGCCCTTGAGGAAGGTGTCCACTGCGACGTTTGCAAAAGTCGGGTTCATTCGGGAATCACTTCTTCAATTCAAAGCGTATCGCCACTTCACACAGCCGCGCGGGGCCGGGCTTGAAGCGCCATTGCTCGCGCACGACGCGCAGCGCCTCGCGGTTCAGCGCGCCCCAAGGTGATGGTGAGCTCGGTTCCGCAGCGCGCACGCGGCCATCCGCATCCACGCTGAAGCGGATGCCCACCGTGCCTTCCTGTCCGGCGCGGCGCGCGGTGTCGGGATAGCGCGGCGCGGGCTGCGTGCCTTCGCCTTCGCCAAATGTGAGCGTCTGCACCGCGGGCGCGGGCGTGATGCCGGTGCTGGGTTTTCCTGTGCCTGTAGTCGGCGCAGTGCTCGGCGCGACCGGTGCCGGCTGCGGAGCGGGGCGAACAAACGCGGCTTGGTTCACCTCGACAATGCGCGCGGGTGCTTCGATGGGCAGCGCGAACGCAACCGCCGGACTCGACATCGCGACGGCGATGAGCTGCGGCGCTTGCGGTGGAGTGGCCGGTGCGAACAACGGCGGTGGTTGCGTCGGACTTGGCGATGGCACAGCGATGTTCGCTGGAGCCGGGGCGGGAGTGCGGGTGAGTTCCACTTTGATTAGCTCCGCCTGCACGGGCGGCGGGGTCGGAGCAGCGGGACGCGGGCGCGCGTATGGCAGCGCGAAGCCCATCGCGCCGACGCCCACGCAGCCGAGCCACAACACAGCCGTCAGCACGCCGACGGGAGCGACGTCTTCGGCAGTGCGGGCAATGCTGGGCTGGGCGGCAGCGGATTTCAAAGCAGTCGGCGCAGTGTAGCGGACACGCACGGGATTACCACCACGGCCCTGCGCGGCTCAAAACTTCACCGACACGCCGAGGTAGTAGTTGCGCCCGTAGGCGGGGTCGATCCCGTCGCTACGGATGCGCGAGTAGTAGTCCTCGTTGAACAGGTTGTTCACGCCGGCGACGACGCTGACGGAGTCTTTGTAAACCTTGAACTCCGCCGTGAGGTCACAGGTCATGTAGGCGGGCACTTGGAAGTCCGCGCTGTTCCCGTCGTCGGCGAAGTGGTCGTCCACGAACGTGCCCAGCAGCGACACCTTTGCGCGGTCGCGCCAGCGGTAGTTGAGGCCGGTGCGGAGGATGTATTCCGCCGCGTATTGCGGGGCCTTGCCGTTGTTCGCGCCGCCCTTGAACGCGGCGTCGAGCAGCATCGCGTTGGCGTAAAGGCTGAGGGAGCCCCAGCGGTCAGCGGCATCGGTCTTGTTCAACTGGTCGTAAAGCCCGACGAGGTTCAGCTCCAGCGCACCTTCCCAGCCCTTGTGAATCGCACGACCCACGTTCTGCACGGTCGCGCCGACGTTCCCGATTTGGTTGTCGAAATCGAGCCAGAACAAACTGGTATCCCACGTGAGCCACGGCTGCGGGTTGCCACGCAGGCCGATTTCGTATTGCCAGCTCTGGCCCTCGGCGAGGTCGTTGTTCACCGTGGCCCCGCCGGTGGCCGGCACCGCCTCGGTGAAGACCGCCGGGCGATACGACTGCGAGACGTTGGCGTAGGCGGAGACCTTGGGCTTCAGCTCGTATTCCAAACCAAGCCCAACGAGCGGGACGAACGAGTGCTCGTCCTTCACGCCCAGCGGCGTGCCGGCGCCGGTCTTGGCCGTGTTAATCTTTTCGCGCACACCCTGAACGATGTTTTCAAGGCGCAGGCCCGGCGTGATGGAAAGCTTGTCGAAGGTGAACTTGTTCTCCACGAAGACCGGCGCGTAAAGCATGTTGCGATCAGATTGGCGCGCGATGGTGCCATCCTCGGCGGTGGGTGTCGTGCCGGTCTTGTCCACGCGCGGCGAGTCCATGTGATACAGCATCACGCCACCGGCGAACGTGTGCGTGTGCTCGCCCAGCGTCCAGTCGTGCCGCAGCCGCGCCTCGGCGGCGGCCGTGTAGAACTCTTGAAACTCGATGGCGTTGCCTCCGCCGACCGCCGTGATGCCGAAGGAAGTTCCCGGGACACCCAAGGTCTGGCGCTTGCTGAAGCGCGCGTAGTAGCCGCCCCACGCCTTCACTTCGAGCTTGGCGCCCTCGCTGAAATCCTTCTCCCAGGTGAGCGATGGGAAGAAGCGCTCCAGCCGGAAACGGTCGGTGACGCGCGTGGTCGCGTTGCGGTCCACGTTGTAATTCGGCCCGGCGGTGAGCGAGAGGCCGCCCGGCTCGCCGTGTTCCTCCTGATAGCCGTCGAAGCCAAAAATCCACCGGCTGTCCGAGTCCGCGTCGAGCACTAGCTTCACGCTGCCGGTGTGGAGGCTCACGTCACTGTTGGCCGCGCGGAAGCCGTCGGTCTGGCGGTGATTATAGTAGGCGTAGTAGCCCACGCGACCCTCGGTGCCGGTCGCGTAGTTGAAGGTCGAGTAGAGACCGTCGCTGCCGAAGATTTGCGACGATCCCCCGGAGAATGCCTGTCCACGGCGCGGCAGGTGCGTCACGTAGTTCAGCGCGCCGCCGGGCTGCGGGCCATACATCAGCGACGCGCCACCGTGGAGGAACTCCATGCGGTCCACCGTGTCGAGTGGCGGCGTGTAGTAAGCCTCCGGGTAGCCGAACATGTCGGCGTGGATAGGAATGCCGTCCTTCAACACCTGCATGAACTGCGTGCGGTGCGGAGCTAGTCCGCGGTAGCCGATGCTCACCCCCGGCGTGCTCTCCTCGCTCAACAGCAGGCCGGGCGTGAGCGCGAGCGCCTGCCGATAGTTGTTGTTCACGATGGCCGGCAGCGCGGCGAGGTCGAGCACGCTGGTCTTCTTGCCGGAGAAAATGCGCGTGCCTTCGACCGGCGGCAGGAAGGGGGGCTGCACCTTCGCGTCCGCTTCGCTCTCGCCGGTGACGACGACGGTGGGGAGCTTGACCGGAGCGTTGGTGGACTGCGCGTGCGCGGAGCCGGCGAGGAGGATGGTGTTGACGATGGCCAGAGCGGTGGCAGGACAGCAGCGGCGGCGGAGTAAAGTTTCGTTCATGCGGCGCGCAGAGTGGAGAGGCTGCGCGTGGTCTGCTTCCGGAGGCTTGCGGAATGTTTGCGGTGAGTTGCGCCCGTGCCAGCGATCTACAGCCGCCGCGTTGCGCGTGAGTTGGGACTGATGGGATCGTTCTGCAGGACTTCGCGCAGTTGCTGGCGAAAGCGTTTCTGCCGCAGAAAGTGCGACCAGACGATGAGGCCGCCGTGGGCGGTCAGGCGTCCAGGAAGGCGGCGTCATTTTTTCCTTTTGCCATTCGCCATTTTCCTTTCTCCTCGCGACGCAGCTTTTCGTCACCAACTCAACGCACATCGCACTATGGCCAAGAAACAACTCCGCATCGGTCTCATCGGCTACGGCTTCATGGGCCGCGCCCACTCCAACGCCTTCGCCCAAGTCGGGCATTTCTTCCCCAGCGAGCACGAGATCGTGCTGCAGGCGGTCTGCGGCCGCGATGCTGTCGCCGCGCAGGCCTTCGCGGACAAGTGGGGCTACAAGTCCATCGAGACGGATTGGAAGAAGCTCATCGCGCGGGAGGACATTGATGTCATTGACATCGCCACGCCGAACAACCTCCACGCCGAGCAGGCCATCGCCGCCGCGAAGGCCGGCAAGATGATCCTGTGCGAAAAGCCGCTCGCGTTGAACGGCAAGGAGGCCGAGAAGATGGTCGCCGCGATCAAGAAAGCCGGCGTCGCGAACATGGTCTGGTATAACTACCGCCGTTGTCCCGCCGTCACGCTGGCGAAGGAGCTGGTTGACTCGGGCAAGCTCGGGAAAGTTTTCCACTACCGCGCGAACTTCCTTCAGGACTGGACGATCAATCCCGAGCTTCCGCAGGGCGGCACCGGCCTCTGGCGTCTCGACGCGAAGGTCTCCGGCAGCGGCGTCACGGGCGACTTGCTCGCGCACTGCATTGACACGGCGATGTGGCTCAACGGCAGCATCAAGAATGTCAGCGCGATGACGGAGACGTTCATCAAGGAGCGCAAACACAACCTGACGGGCAAGGTGCAGAAGGTGGATATTGACGACGCGTGCGCGTTCATGTGCCGCTTCAACAACGGGTCGCTCGGGCTGTTCGAGTCCACCCGTTACGCACGCGGCCACAAGGCGCTCTACACCTTCGAGATCAACGGCGAGAACATGAGCCTGAAGTGGGATTTGCATGACCTGCATCGTCTCCAGATTTATGACCACAAGGATGTCGGCACCGAGCGCGGGTGGAAGAGCGTCCACGTCAGCGACGGCGACCATCCCTACTGCGGCAAGTGGTGGGTGCCCGGGCTCCAACTCGGCTACGAACACAGCTTCGTCCACGCGGTCGTGGAGTTCATCAAGGGCCTCGAAACTGGCAAGGCCGCGAAGCCCGACTTCAAGGACGGCCTCGCGACGGACTACGTCGTGGACGCGGTGCTCGACTCGGGCAAGTCCGGCAAGTGGGTGAAGGTGAAGCAGGCGAAGTAGGCGCTGTGGCGGCGCGCACCGCACTGTAGCGGCGGTCTGTGACCGTCGGCCCTGCCAACGTCGGCGCTCGCCGCTACAACCCCGCTTGACACTTACGCCGCGGGTTTTCCAAAGCACTTCTTCAGCGCCAGATGCGTCGGGAAGTAGAGCAGCGCAGGCAGCCCCGCCATCAATGCCGCCAGCCACGCCAGCGGTGGCATCCATGATTGCGCCGCGTCGTCGCTCATGCCGTGGACGTAGTTGATGTTCACCGGCGTCGTCGCGTTCGGCATCGGACCGGGCATGAAGAACTAGCAGAACATGACCATCGCCCAGGCCAGCGCCCACCAAGCGGGGAAGGCGCGCTTGTCGTAGCCGAGGCGCTTCACGAGGAAGAGCAGCAGGAACGGCGAGCGGCGCTCATCGAACATATAGGCGGTCATGCCCAGCAGCTTCACGCCAAACAGACCGGCCGCAAAGCCCAGCACCCAGATCATCTGCGGCAGGACGATCCCCACGGCGGCCATGCCGGCGAGCAGCGCGCTCTCCGTCCACACGGCGACGAGCGTGAGGAAGAGCGCCACGTCGCAGAAGTAGAGAAAGTTCGTCGGGCCGTAGTTCGCCCCATAGACAGGCACGAGCACGGCCATGAAGGCGGTGTAGCCGAGCTTCACCGCCATTGGCAGGCGGCGCGGAAGGGCGTGGGTTTCGGTGGTGGATTCGAGCGGCAGGGTCTTATTGTTCATAAGTCAACAATCAGGTTTCAGTTTGCGGGAGCATGGATAGCTGGGGAATTCGAACCGGTGTGATACCAAATACGGATAGAACCTGTTCAAACGCTCTGGATCGGCGAGGCCCTTCTCCCTCACCCCGGTCCTCTCCCGCTGGGAGAGGGAGCTACGCAGTCTGCGGTTCGTGAACCCGCAGCTCAACTGCGATGCGAGCGTGGTCGAGTGGTCCCCCTCTC
>SXGQ01115720.1_pt1 | contig 18386 bp, 20 predicted proteins | sample 3178371 | NCBI WGS metagenome assembly SXGQ01 (sample SAMN11356859, study PRJNA531348) | freshwater metagenome | isolation source: freshwater sample F1-20 | place: China: Fuxian Lake, Yuxi | collected 2017-12-25 | reverse complement strand
GGCGCAGTCGCTGCTGCGCACCGCCTTCGGCACCATCACCCGCGAAGCAGGCGATCTCTCGGCCGGCGTGTATGACACGAAGGGCAACATGATCGCCCAGGCTATGACCGGCACGCCGGGGCACGTCAACACCATGGCCACCGCGGTGGCGCACTTCCTGGAACGCTTTCCCGCGGACACGCTGCAGCCCGGCGACGTGCTGGTCACCAACGATCCGTGGATGGGCACCGGGCACCTGTTCGACTTCGTCACCGTGACGCCGGCGTTCCTTAAAGGACGCCTGATCGGCTTCTTCGCCTCCACCTGCCACGTCATCGACGTCGGCGGCCGCGGCTTCGTCGCTGAGGCGACCTCGGTGTACGAGGAAGGCGTGCTGATCCCGCACATGAAAATGATGCAGGGCGGCAGGCCCAACGACACCTTCTTCGCGATCCTGATGGCCAACTCGCGCGAGCCGCTGCAGGTCCGCGGCGACCTCCTGGGTCTGGTGTCGTGCAACGAAGTCGCGGCGAAGCGCCTGGCGGCGATGCTGGAGGAGTTCGGGTTGGAAGAACTGGACACGCTGGGCGAGCATATCGTTTCCACCTCGCGCGCCTCCATGCTGGCGGCGATCCGCAGGCTGCCGCGCGGCGTCTGGACCGCGTCCATGGATCTGGACGGCTACGAGGCGCCCATCATGCTACAGGCCAGACTGCAGGTGTCGGAGGACGGCATCCACGTCGATTTTACCGGCACTTCACCCGCCTCGCGCTTCGGCATCAACTCGCCGCGCTGCTACACCGAGGCTTACACCTCGTTCGGCGTCAAGTGCATCGTGGCGCCCGGCATCCCGAACAACGCCGGGTCGCTGGAGCCGGTCACCATATCCGCGCCTGAGGATTCCATCGTCAACCCGCTGCGTCCGCGCGCGGTCACCGCGCGCCACGTCATCGGCCAGATGCTGCCGGAACTCGTGTTCGACTGCTTCGATGCGCCGCTGGGCGGCAAGGTGCCGGCCGAAGGCGCCGGCAGCATGTGGATCCTGGGCATGTCCGGCGGCCCGCAGGTCGAGGGCGCGAAGCCGGACGCGACGAGCTTCAACGTCATCTCCATCGGCATCGGCGGCATGGGCGCGCGGCCCGGCAAACCGGGGCTGTCCACCACGGCATTTCCCAGCGGCGTGGGCGGCATCCCGGTGGAGATCACCGAAGCGCAATCGCCGCTGCTGTTCCGGCGCCGTGAGCTCGCCCAGGGCTCCGGAGGTAAAGGTCGCCAGGCCGGCGGCATGGGCATGCGCATCGAGATCGAGAACACCGACGCCGCGCCCTTCAGCATCGCCTGTGCCACCTTCGACCGCCGTCACCATCCGGCGCGCGGCCGCGCCGGCGGCGGCAACGGCGCAGTGGGCCGCGTCCTCCTAGCGAGCGGCAAGGTATTGCCCGGCAAGGAAACCTACGTCGTTCCCGCGGGCGACTGCCTGATCGCGGAGATGCCCGGCGGCGGGGGCTATGGACAGGACTGAAGGCATGGATGCCCCGCGTATCGATTTCCCGGCATTGGAGGGCGCGCCGGCGCTCGCGCGCTGGCTGGGCCTCGCGCCGCGCTTCGACGTCATGGCGACCCTGGAGAAGGGCCCAATCTGCTACACGCGGCTGCTGGGCAAGCGCATCTACTTCGTCAACGACGCAGAGTTCGTGAAGCGCATCCTGCTCGACAACGTCGCCAACTATCCGAAGTCGGTCACCTACCGAAACAATCTGCGTCCATTCCTGGGCGACGGCCTGCTCATCTCCGAGGGCGATTTCTGGAAGCGCCAGCGCCGCCTCGCCCAACCCGCGTTCCACCTGCGTCGCCTCAAAGTACTCGCCGAGGCGATGGCCGGCGCCTCGACCCGCATGGCTGCCGGCTGGGAGCACGGCCGCGTCATCGATGTCATGTCGTCGATGAATGCGGTCACCATGGACATCGTCGCGAAGACGCTTTTCGGCGCCGACGTCAGCGGCGATATCGGCAAGGTCTACGATGCCATGACCGTGCTGGGCGAGGAGACCGGGCGCATCCGCCCCACTGCGTTCTTCGAGTTGCCGGAGTTCATCACCCGGCCACGCCGCCGCAGCTTCGCCAGCGCCGTGGCGACGCTGGACGGCATCGTCAACCGCATCGTCGCGGACCGTCGCGCCTCTGGTGAAACCCGGGACGACCTCCTGTCCATGCTGCTGGAAGCGCGCGACGAGGAAACCGACCAGTGCATGACTGACCGGCAGCTGCGCGACGAGCTGGTGACCCTTTTCCTTGCTGGCCACGAAACCACGGCCATCGCGCTCACCTGGACCTTCCACCTCCTGGCGAAGACGCCCCGCGTCGAGGCCCTGCTGCAGGCCGAGGTGGACGAGGTGCTGGGCGAGCGGGCGGCGCCCACGTTCGACGACCTCGAACGCCTGCCCTACGCGCGCATGGTGGCCGAGGAAGCGATGCGGCTCTATCCCCCGGCCTACGTCTTCTCGCGCCGTGCCGCGGGTGAAGACCAGCTCGGCCCCTACCGCATGCCCGCCGGGGCGCACATCGTCATCAGCCCCTACGCGCTGCATCGCCGCCCGGACTACTGGCCCGAGCCCGACGGCTTCTGGCCAGAGCGCTTCGCGCCCGGTGCGCGCACCGACCGGCCCAGGATGGCGTACCTGCCCTTCGGCGGCGGACAACGGATCTGCATCGGCAACTCGTTCGCCATGATGGAACATGCCATCGTGCTCGCCGCGGTCGTCCGCCGCTGGCGCCTGGAGGCCATTCCGGGGCGGGAGGTGAAGACCGAGCCGCGCATCACGCTGCGGCCCCGGGGCGGACTGCCGATGCGGCTGCTGCGCCGGGACGCCCCAAATGTGCACGATCGGTAACATTTGCGTGTCCTGGGGCACGCGGTGATCGAGGTCATCTACTTCGGCGCCGACGACTGCTTCTACTGTCAGCACTGGGAAGCGGCGCGTAAGCCGGAGCTGATGCGCCTGATCGGCGCGCGCAAGGCGCGGCTGGTCGAGGTCAAGGGCGAAACCCTGAAGCGGCCGATCCTCGAGCGCCACTACCCGGCGGACCTGAAGTGGCTTTACCGTGATCTGGGCGAACTGCGCAGCGTGCCGCGCTTCGTGCTGGTGGTGGACGGCAAGGTGGCGCTGCGGGTCCACGGCACCTCGAACTACAGCGCCATCCTCGAGCCGCGGCTGCGCGCTGAACTCGCGCGCCAGCGACCCTAGCTGGAGGGCGTGACCTGGTCGGCCTTGGTGGCCGGAAACGAGAATGCGGCGCTGGGATGCGAGGGCAGTTGCGCTTCCCAGGCCGCGACCTTCGCCCGCATCGCCGTTAACCGCTTCGGATCGCGCCCGCCCATGTTCGCCCGCTCGCGCTCGTCCCGCGCCAGATTGAACAGGAACTCGTTGCCCTCGACCGAGAGGTACTTCCAGTCCCCGGCGCGCAGGGCCTTCTGCTCGCGAAAGAGCATCTTCCAGTACAGCTCGCGCGCGAAGGTCTTCCTCGGGTCGCGCAGGACCTTCAAGAGGCTCCTGCCGTCGAGCGGATAGTCGCGGTGCCCCTTGACGCCCGCCGCCTCGAAGAACGTGGCCACCCAGTCCATGGTGACCGCCTGCTGCGCGGTGACGCCACCCTTCTTCACCACCGCCGGCCAGCGCACGATGTACGGCACGCGTATGCCGCCTTCGAGCAGGTCCATTTTCTTGCCCACCAGCGGCCAGGTGTCCGAGAAGCGCTCGCCGCCGTTATCGCTGGTGAATACGACGATGGTGTTGCGATCGGCCTTCGCCGCCTTCAGTGCGGCAAGGATGCGGCCGATGCCTTCGTCCATCTGCCGAATCATGGTGAGGTAAGTCGCCACCGAGCCGCCGTCAAAGTGGAAGATGCTCTTCAGCCGCCGCGATTCAGCAGTGTCCGCGCGCGTCACCCAGGGCCAGTGCGGAGCGTTGTAGTGCACGGACAGCAGGAACGGCGCCTGACCCTTGCGGCGGATGAAGTCCACCGCCCGCCCCGAGATCAGGTCGGTGAGGTAGCCCTTCTCATGCGTTTCCTTGTCGCCGTCCCACAGGTCATGGTTGCCCGCCGAGTCGCGGTGGGTGTGGTAGTCCATGCCGCCGGAGCGCGCGCCCCAGAATTCGTCATAGCCGCTCTTCAGCGGCCCGAAATGCGGCGGGTAGCCCAGGTGCCACTTGCCCACCAGCGCGGTGGCGTAGCCCGAGTCGCGCAGCAGCGATGGCAGCGTCGGGTGCGACGGCGGCAGGCCAAGGTGCGGATCGCCGCGCGCGGTACTGCGAATGGGTTCGTCGGCGCCGCCGCGCAGCCGGTGCTGCCAGCGCCCGGTCATCAATGCGAAGCGGGTGGGCGAGCAGACGCTGGAATTGGCGTAGCCCTGCGTGAAGCGCAGGCCCTCGCGGGCCATGCGGTCCAGGTTGGGCGAACAGGTGTCGAAGGGTACGCCTGCCGCGCGGGGCCGGCCGCCGTAGCAGCCGAGATCGGCATAGCCAAGGTCGTCGGCGAGGATGAAGATGAAATTCGGGCCGGATTCCATCCCGCCGAACTTAACCTAATTCCCCGCCTGCTTCGACTCGTAGGCCGAAACCGCCTTCTTCAGATCGCCGTATTCGGGGCAGCCGGAACCGCGAAGGCCGTCTAGCGCCTTGAGATGCTCCTTCGCCTTGGGAAGATTGCCCGCCATCAGGTAGGCCGCCAGCGCTTCCGCAGGATGCCCTGCGCACCCGACCAATCCTGCTTCGCGATCGCCTCTCGCGCCGCCTCGAGTTTCTTGTCCTTGTCACCGTCGGGCGAGGGGCTTGGCGTGTCGGCGGCCCAGGCCGTGCCGGCGGCGAACAGGGCTATCATGAGCGCGTGGCTGATTCGGCTTTTCATCGGGGAATCCTCCGGCTTTTGACGGTCGCAACATTAACATGCGCCGCCCCGCCCGTATTCCCGGCGCCCGCCAACCGCGAAGCCACGCTGGCCGACCTTGAGCATTCCGTCACGGAACGGCGGGCCGAGGCCGTGGTCTGGGTCGCCAACCGGGGCACCATGGCCGACCAACCGCTGCTGCTCAAGCGCCTGCGCGACGAAAGCGCGTTCGTCCGCGCCTACGCCGAGCAGGGCCTATGGCTTCTCTGGAGCCGATCGGGCGACGCCGCGATCGACCGCCAGATGGCGCGAGGCGTGGAGGAGATGCAGACGGGCCGCCTGCCCGAGGCGCTGGCCACCTTCAGCGACGTCATCCGCCAGAGGCCGGCTTTCGCCGAGGGCTGGAATAAGCGCGCCACCGCGCACTACATGGCCAGCAACTTCAAGCAGTCGCTCGCGGATTGCGACGAGGTACTCAAGCGCAATCCGAACCACTTCGGCGCCATTTCCGGCTATGGCCAGATCCATTTCCAGATGGAGGACTACGAGCAGGCGCTGCGCTGGTGGCGGCGCGCGCTCGAAGTCAACCCGAACATGGTCGGGGTGGAGACCAACATCAAGATGACCGAGGAACGGCTCCGGCAGACGCGCGGCCGGTCGACCTAGGGCGCGGGCTCCGCGGGCCGGCCGATCAGGTAGCCCTGCAGGTAGTCGCAGCCGCAGGCCTTGAGCACCTCGCGCTGCGCCTCGGTCTCCACGCCCTCGGCCACCACCTTGAGGCCCATCGCGTGGGCAAGGTGGGTCATGGCGCCAACGATGGCCCCGCCATCCGCGCCAGGGACCATCTCGGCGACCACCGAGCGGTCCAGCTTCAGGAAGTCCAGCGAGAGCCGTCGCAGGCGCGCCGCGCTCGACACCGCGCTGCCGAAATTGTCTAGCGACAGCTTGACGCCGAGCGCCTTCAGCTTGCGTAGCGTCGCCTCCGCATGGTCCGCGTTCTGCATCGCGGTGGCCTCGGACACCTCCAGCTGCAGCAGCGCGGGCGGCGCACTGGAATCCTTCAGCACCCCCGCCACCAGCTCGACCAAACGAGGATCGGCAAACTGGCGCGGCGACAGATTCACGCTGACCGGCAGCGCGCCCGCATCGCGGCGCTCGCTGGCCCGACGGCAGACTTCGCGCAGCACCCACTCGCCGATGCGCAGGATGAGGCCGGTATCCTCGGCCAGCTGCAGGAACTCGACGGCGGCGACGATACCGCGCGCCGGATGCTGCCAGCGCACCAGCGCCTCGTGACTGACCACCTCCCCGCCGGCCGCCGCCACCACCGGCTGGTAATGGACGCGCAGCGCGTTGTCCTGCAGCGCCCGGCGCAGATCCGCCTCGACCGCCACGCGCCGCGAGGCGGCGACGTTCATCTGCTCGGTGAAGAACTGGTAGCCGGCGCGGCCAGTTTGCTTGGCGTGGTACATCGCGGCGTCGGCGTTGCGAATCAGGGTCTCGGCGTCACGGCCATCGTCCGGGAACATGCTGATGCCGATGGACACCGACACCTGCAGCTCATGCTCCTCGACGCTGCAGGGCAGCGACACGGTGTCGATGATCTTGCGCGCCACGCCGGCGCCATCGGAGGCGCGCGCCAGCTCGGGCAGCACCACCACGAACTCGTCGCCGCCGATGCGGCAGACGGTGTCGCCCACGCGCAACTGCTTCACTAGGCGCACGGACACCTCCTTCAGCAGGCCATCGCCGACGGCGTGCCCGAGGGTATCGTTGATCGCCTTCAAGCGGTCTAGGTCGACGAACATCACCGCGGTGGGCTTCTGGCTGCGGTCGCCGCGCGCGATCGCCTGCGTCAGGCGATCCTCCAGCAGGCGCCGGTTGGGCAGTCCGGTGAGCGGGTCATGGTCGGCGAGATGCTGGGCTCGGGTTTCGGCCTGCTTGTGGTCGCCGATCTCCGCCTCCAGCCTGCGGTTGGCTGAGGCCAGTTCCTGGGTGCGATCGTCCACGGCGCGCTCCAGTGCCTCGCTCGCAGCGCGTTCCGCGGTCACGTCCTGCAGAATCCAGATCCATTGTTGCGGCCCCTCGCCCAGGTCGACCCGCTTTCCCCACGTGCGGCAGATGAACGTCGAGCCATTCTTGCGACGGAACAGCGTCTCGGACTCGAAGCTGCCGCCAGGCTCCGTCCTCTCGTAGGCGCGCTCGCCATCCGCGCGGGCTTCGCCGGCATCCGCGTGCAGCGCGGACACCGGCATCCCGGCCAGCTCCTCGGAGTCGTAACCAGCCATCTCCGCGCCTCGTCGATTGCAGCGTTGCACGACGTGGTCCTTGACGAACACAATGCCGAACGCGGCGTTCTCGAGGATCAGTTCCTGCTCGCGCACCATGCGCTGAATGTTCTCGTCGGCGCGCTTGCGGTCGGTGATGTCCTCGAACAGCCAGACGTAGCCCCGCGCAGGATCCCCCGGATGGACCGCACGGCCCGATACCCGGCACCAGAATCCGGATCCATCGCGGCGGCGCAACCAGTGCTCCCTGGTACTGGAGTTTCCGGCATCCAGCTCGTCGTAGTTCCTCCGGGCGGTCGAAAACTGCTCATCGGTGAAGTACAGTTCCCGGGTCGACATCTCGGTTGCTTCACCCGGTGCGTAACCGATCATCTCCTCGAAGCGCTGGTTGCAGCGCGCCAGTTTTCGCTCGCGCACGAAGGCGATACCCACCACGACGTTGTCCGCCAGCGCCTTCTGCTCCGCAAGCACTCGCTGCAGCTCCGCTTCGGCGAGCTTCTGATCCGTGATGTCCTCATCCAGCCAGACTGAGCCGCGTTCAGGATTGGCCGGGTCGATCGCGCTCCCAGTAAGGCGGGACCAGTACGTGCCGCCGTCCTTGCGGCGGCTCAGGGTCACCGCGTTGTGCGTTCGCCCGGCCGCGAGCGCGGCATAGGCGTCTCCTACCGCGGCATAGTCGCCGGGAGAAGCGTAAAGCTCGTTGGTTGGCCTGCCGATCAGTTCGCCGGGCGCGTAACCATGCTGCTGCTCGAAAAGCCGGTTGCAACGCACGATGTGCCGGCCTCGGACGAAGCAGATGCCGATGGAGGCTGTGTTCAGGATCGCGTCCTGCTCCCGCAGCAGCCGGGACATCTCGTCCGCCTGGCGTTTGCGCTCGGTCACGTCCTTCGCGATCCAGATCGTGCCCTGTTGGGCGTTCGCCGGATTGATCGACTTGGCGATCAACCGGCAGGGGAAAGTCGAGTTGTCCCTGCGCCGGATTTCCCACTCGACGTCCAGCTGCTTGCCGGCGCCGAGGACCGGCACCGCGAGCGCACCCAGCGCCTCGTAGCTCTCGCGCGACGGGTAGACCACGTCGCCACTCTGGCCAATCAGTTCTTCTGGCGCCCAGCCCAGCATCTCCGCGAAACGGGCGTTGCAGAGAAAGAACTTGCGCTCGCGCGTGAAGGCAATGCCGATCGAGGCGTTGGCGAGAATCGCCTTGTACTCGCTCTGGGCGTCACGCGGCAGGCCGGCGTAGCTGGGCTCGCCCTCCCCCGCCACCGGGGCCGCCGCCTCCACCGGGTCGGTGCGATCGTTCATCGCCGCTGCAGCTGCTCGAAATCAGCGGCGAATCCGCGCAACCGGGCGGCCGCGGCCCGTCGCTGCTCGGCGGTGAGCGTCTTGTCAAGCGCAACGATCATCCCCGTATAGGCGGTGCGCCATTCACGGAATGCGGCCGCATAGGCCGGCTCGCGATCGCGGTCCCACGCCACGGCCCAGTCGGCAAGCCGCCTGCGTGCCTCGCGCGCGCGCAGCATGGCGACCAGTTCGACCTGCCGCCGCCTGCGGTCTCGATCGCGCATTTCGTTCAACATGGGGGCATTATCATTGTAGCGCTGGACCAGTGCCTTCTGCTCCTGTGCCAGGTTGCCGAACCAGTCCTCCAGGCGCTCGATAGACCGTTTCAGGCGCCGCTGGCGCCGCTCCGCCGGGCCGCCCCTCAGGTTTTCGCGCTCGAACTTACGGTTCTCCTCGCCTAGGCGCTGCTCGAAGTGCTGCAGCTGGTCCGGCTCCAGTCGGTCAAGCAGCAGTGCCGCCTCCGCTGCGCCGGCGCGTAGACCTTCGCGAGCCTGTGCCTCCAGCGTGGCGTAGAACCAGTCGACGTCGGCGCGCGTGAGGCCTCCCTCCACCCGCGCGGCAGCCTCCATGGCGACCTTCGCGTACTGCGGCAGCGCAACGGCGCGATGCCAGCCGAGGAAGGCCGAGATGCGCTGGTCCAGCTCCTCCGAGGCACTGTCATGGGTATCGAAGTAGCTTTTCGCCTGCCAGCGAATCACCGTGTCGGCATTGCTGTAGACGACGCGGATCGCGCTGCAGCCCTGCAGCAGCGCGAGCGCGGTCAGCGCAGCGAGCAACGCGAGGCGCCTCACCAGAAGCTCTCCACCGTGATCTGCCCGGGGGCGCGGCGCCGGTGCTTGCGCAATCCTCGCGCGCCAAGAGCCGCTTGCACATCCCTCAGCATGTCCGGGTTGCCGCACAGCATGAACTGCGAGTCCGGGCGAATCGGGATCGCGGTCGCCTCCAGGCGCCCGTCGCCAATCGCGGCCGGAATGCGCCCTTCGAGCGCGCCCGGGGCACGCTCCCGGCTGACGAGCGGGACGTACAGGAAGTCCGCGCCCCTCTCGCGCCGGATACCGTCGATCAACTCCCGGTACACCAGCTCCGGCGCATGCCGCACGCCGTGGACGAGAATCACGCGCCGGTAGCGGCTCCAGCATGCGTCCGAGCGCAGGATGGAGAGGAAGGGCGCGATGCCGGTGCCCGTGGACACCAGCCAGAGGTCTTCGGCCTGCGGCACCTCGTCCAGCACGAGGAAGCCCGAAGGATTGTCGGCAACGAACAGGATATCCCCGGCCTCCAATTTTGCCAGGCGCGGCGACAGTGGGCCCTCCGGCACCACGACGCCATAGAACTCCAGCACCGGGTCCCGGGGGGGATTGACGAACGAGAACGCGCGCGCAACGCGCGAGCCCGCATCTCCCGTCACCTCATCGAGCGCAATGCGGACGAACTGGCCAGCTGCGAAGGCGAGCGCGGGCGCCTCGACGCGCAGTGAAAACAGCGCCGGCGTCCAATGGCGGTTCTCGATCACTTTCGCTTCCAGCCAGCGGCTCATTGGATACGGTGCGGCTCCAACTGCAGGTCGGCGAGTTCTGGCCCCAGCATCACGATCTCGCCATGGCGGCGGTTGTCGCCGGTGTCCGAGAACTCGAAGTGGTAGTTGCGCTTCAGGCGCAGGCGACCGTCGTCGTCGCGCGCGAGGCGCAGCGAGGCGAAGACCACGGTTTCATCGAGCAGTTGCAAGCCATAGCGCTCGCAAGCCCGGCGACCGGCCTCCAGCGCCCGCTCTCGAGCGCGAAGGCTGTCGGTCCATAACAGTGCGCCGCCAACTAATATGAGCAGGGCAACCGCTTCCCACATTCAGCGCGCAATACCCAGCCGGATTCGCTCCATTGTGCGAGTTTAAGTCATCCCTGCTCGGGCAACAGGCTGCGGATTAGCTTCAGCAGGTCAAAAGGGCTGTAGGGCTTGGTGCGGTAGCCGGTGTCGGAGAGCAAGCCCTGTGGGGTGCTCGCGCAGCCACGGGGCACGCAGCGCTATGTGCCTACGGTGCGGGCGGAGGAGGACCTGCGCACGCAGGCGATTGTGAGACTGGCCTGCCAGTACGGGGGCTACGGCTACCGGATGGTGGCGGGGAGGCCAAGGCTAGGCGGCTGGCGGGTGGGCAAGGATCGGGTGAGCCGGATCTGAAGGAAGCGCGCATCGGGATCGAGCGCTGGCGGCGCGAATACAACGAGGTGAGACCCCACAGTTCGCTTGGCCACAGGCCGCCGGCGCCGGCGGCCTGTGACCCTCGGCCCCTCATCCTCGCGCAATCGATGATGGTCCAGTAGACTAACCATGGCCCCGATGCAAAAAATCGGTCTGGTCATTCCGCGCGACGAAGGACGCCGATACCCGCAAAAAGCTGCTCGAGCAGGGCGCGAATCCGGTGGGTAACACCCCGAAGCAGTTCTCGAGGCTGGTGCAGGAGGAGCTGGTGCGCTGGGCCGAGGTGGTGTGGATCACCGGCGACACCGCCAATTGAAAGGTACCAAGGTGAAGATCGGATTCATTGGATTAGGCCTGATGGGCCGCCACATGGCGGCGAACCTCATCAAGGCGGGCCAAAGCCTGAAGGTGAAAGACCTTCGGCGCGAAGCGGCGAACGAACTCCTCGCCGCCGGAGCGAAGTGGGCAGATGATGTCGCGGCGGATGCCGATATCGTCTTCACCTCGGTGCCGGGGCCGGCGGATGTGGAAGCGGTGGCGAAGGAGATCCTCGCTAGCGCGAAGCCCGGCACGGCCTGGTTCGACCTCAGCACCAATTCACCCGACATGGTCCGGACAATCCACGGCATCTGCGCGCAGCAGGGCGTGCAGTTTCTCGATGCCCCCGTCAGCGGCGGCCCGAAGGGCGCGCAGTCGGGTCGGCTTGCGGTGATGATCGGCGGCGATCGCGCCACCTATGAGCGCTGTCTGCCGGTGATCAAGGCCATCGGCGACCAGCCCTTCTACGTCGGCGAGGCCGGCGCGGGCACGGTGGCGAAGCTCGCGCACAACGTCTCGAGCTTCATGGTGCAGACCGCGCTCGCGGAGGCCTTCACGTTGGGAGTCAAGGCCGGCGTGGAGCCGGTCGCGCTGCTGCGTGCGCTGCGCCAGGGCGCCACCGGCCGCGCCCGCACCTTCGACCGGCTGGTGGATCAGTTCCTGCCGGGCAAATACGACCCGCCCGCGTTCGCCCTCAAGCTGGCGCACAAGGACGTCGGACTCGCGGTGCAGCTGGCGAAGTCGGTCGGCGTGCCGATGAAGGCCGCCGAGCACGCCCTGGCCGAACTTACCGAGGCGATGGGACGCGGCTGGCAGGACCGCGACTGCCGCGTCGCCATGACGCTGCAGGAGGAGCGCGCCGGGGTGTCGGTGAAAGTGGCCGAGGGCCGGCTCAAGGACGCGATGGCTTAACCCGTCCGGGCCTGCCGCCCGTTCCATGCTGAAGGGGCCTCTTCCGGGCCCATCACGGAACGGAGGCAAGTCCATGTCCTTGCATTGCATTTCGCTCGCCGCGGCGGCGCTTGCCGTCGCCTTCGCCCTGCCCGCCTCGGGCCCGCGCGCTGGCCCGAGGCGCACCGGATCAAGTTGGAAGCCGAGCGCAAGCGCCGCGACGAGGCGCGCGCCCCGGGCAGCCTCGCCCAATCAGGGCCACGAGTGGCTGGTTGGCCTGCCCATCATCGGGGGAAACCAGAGCGCCGGGCGGCAACTGCGCTGAGAATCCGCCTCGCTGCCGTGTACCTGAAGAGCGAGTTGCTGTCCTTCAGCGAGTTGGGGACGCTCGATTCCCAGCCGGCGGGGACCGCTGACGGCTGCCGCGCCTCGTGCGTGGACTGGTACGGCAACTCGCGGCCCCTGTTCCTGGGCAAGCGCATCTTCGCGCTGATGGGCTACGAGATCGTAGAGGGGCGGCTGCAGGGCGGCCGGATGGCGGAGCTGAATCGCTTAAACTTCGCCCCGGCAATCATGCAGATCTCCCGCTAGACCGCCCCCCCTGGACGCCGCGCGTCACAAGTACGGTATCGCCGTGATGGTCCTGTGCACCTTTCTCTGGAGCACGGCGGGGCTGCTGACGCGCGCCACCACGGTCACCAACGGCTGGGAGACGAATTTCTGGCGGTCCCTCTTCCTGTGCCTGGTAGTGGGCGCGGTCCTGGTGGCGCAGCACCGCGCCCAAACGCTGGAGCGGGTGCTGGGGATGGGATGGCCGGGCGCAGTCTCTAGCCTCGCCTGGGCGGCGATGTTCACCTGCTTCATGCTGGCGTTGAGCCGCACCACGGTGGCCAACGCCCTCATCCTGATGGGCGTGCTGCCGTTCTGCGCCGCGATCGCGGGCTGGATGTTCCTGCGCGAGCGCGTCGCGCTGCGCACCTGGATCGCGATGGCCGCCGCCGCGGCCGGCGTGGGCGTCATGTTCCACGCCGCCTTCGGCTCCGGGAACCTCTCCGGGAGCCTGATCGCGCTGGTGGTCCCGGTGGCCGCCGCGGTTAACACCATCGCGGTGAAGTGGGGCCGCGGCCGCGTCGACCTGGTACCAGCGCTGCTGGTGGGCGGCGTGATCTCGATGCTGCTCGCGCTACCGCTGGCGGCGCCCTTTACCGCCACCAGCCGCGACTTGATGCTGTTCGGCACGCTGGCGGTGTTCCAGCTCGCGCTGCCCTGCGTCCTGCTGGTGCGCATCGTGCTCCTGCGCCTGTCGGCGGCGGAGATTGGCCTGCTATCGCTGCTGGAAGTGGTGCTGGGGCCGCTGTGGGTGTGGCTCGCCTATGGCGAGCACCCTGGCCCGACGGCGCTCGCCGGCGGCATCATCGTGCTCGCCGCGCTGGTGGCCAACGAGAGCCTCGCGCTGGCGCTGGAGAAGCGCCGCCCCGGGGCGGCCTAAATCTTCTCGGTGATGAGCATCTTCACCGGCTGCGCCGTCTTCGGATCCACCAGCACCGCCACCCACGCCCGCCGCGCGCGCAACAGCAGATAGCGGTAGTCCTCCGCCTTGCGTCCGGACGTCGCCAGGCACTCGGCGACGACATCGACCGCGATCAGGATCATCACCCGTTCGTTGCCCCCGGCGGCCTCGAACAGCAGCCACGGGTACCAGACCAGCAAGCATGACGGCGATCGCCGCGACGGCGACGACGGCGCTGATCAATAGGTGCAGCCCTGACGCCTTCCAACGCGTCATAACGTCGTGGAGCGGATCTCCTCGAGCACCGGCCGGAGGTGGCCGAGGAACGCGTCCGGGTTCTCGCTCATGGGGAAGTGCCCGAGGCCCTTCATGATGGTGACCTTCGCGCCCATGATCCTCGCCGCGGCCGCCTGCGTGTCCGCGGGCGAGGCGGAGTAGTCGTATTCGCCGGTGAGCAGGTACAACGGGCACACCGAGGTGTCGATCTCGCCCAGGCGCGAGCGGATGTCGCCCTCCACCTGGTAGAAATACAGGTCGCCGGAGAACACGCCCGGCCCGCCCTGCATGTAGTGCCACCCCGTCTCCCAGCGCTCAGCCTCGGGGCTGAGCGGCGACATCAGCCCGTAGGCCACCGCACCGCAGGCCTGGCCGCCGTGCACCTCGGCGTGGTTCAGCCAGTACGGGTCGTAGTAGCGCGTGCCGAAGGCCGAGGACTGCAGTCCGACCAGGGCGCGCAGCGCGCGCGCATGCTTGAACGCGAGGTCGAGCACGATGCGCCCGCCAATGGAGCAGCCCATCACGACGGGACGGTCCAGGCCCAGTTCCCGCGCCACCGTCATGATCATGTCGGTATAGCGCGTGGTGGTGAGTTCGTAGTCGCCCTTCTCCCAGCCTGCGGGCGGCGAGGACTTGCCATGCCAGGGCCTGTCGAAGGCCACCACGAGATAGTGCTGCGTGATCGCCGGATCATTCAGCACGGCACGGAACTGCCGGCCATCCGACCCCGCCGTGTGCAGGCACAGGAGCGGTATGCCCTGACCGGCTTCCTCGAAGTAGACGCGATGCGCCTTGCCTTCCAACTCGAGGTGGGCATATCGGCCGACGACGGGCTCGATGCGCGCAGTCATGCAGCGAGTTTCCTCGGCGCGGCCAGCACGAGCTTGAGGTACAGCAAGTAGGCCATCAGCACCCGCTGATCGCCCTCGAAACGCACGTCTCCGCGACGCAGCAGCGCGAAAAGGTCGCTCCAACCGGGCTCGGGCACCCGGCACCAGAAGCGGTCCCAGGACTCCTTACTGGCGCGGATGGCGAAGGTCCAGGCGCGCATCACCAGCGGTCCTTTTTCCACGGACTCGATGCGCCCGGCCCGCACCGTGAGCAGGTACTGCGCCTCGCCCACCTCGACGAGGAAGGTCGCGTTCATATGCCGACCCCAGCGCACGATGGCGGGGTCGGCGTTCACCAGTTCAGGCAACTTGTCGATCATGGCCAGCCATCGCGGACATCAAAACCTGGGGTAGCGCCAACATCCACGCCAATGAATCCTATTGGCCTTTCTTGGGGCCTGTCTTGGCGATCACCTTGGCAAGGACCGGAAAGTACTCGTCACTGAATCCGGCCTCGGCGGCGCGCTTGAGCAGCGTACGCGAGTTCGCGGCGCCCGAGAGCTCGACACCCGCATCGCGCGCCAGTTCAAGTGCGTAGCGCACGTCCTTCAGGGCATACATCGTGGAGTACGCGCGCTCGGGAAACTTGCCCAACAGCATGGCCTTCATGCCGTGATTGCGCAGCGCGAAGCTGTCAGCCGAACCCTTCGAGAGCACATCGAACGCCAGCTCCGGCTTGATCCCGGAATGGCGCACTAGCGCGAGCGCCTCGGCAAGCGCGACCACGTTCTGAAATAGCACCATGTTGTTGATGATCTTCATGGTCTGCCCGGCGCCCGCAGGGCCGCAGTGCGTGATGTCGCTGGCGATGTGTTCCAGCAACGGGCGGATGCGACTGAACGCCTTCTCTGCGCCGCCCACCATGACCGACAGGGTTCCCTCGTGCGCCGCCTGGCGGGTGCGCGCCACCGGCGCGTCGCAGAACTGGATGCCGCGCGCGCCGAAGCGGGCGGACAGGTCTTTGGCCAGGGACACCGAGGTGGTCGAGAGGTCCACGACGCAGCCGCCGGGCCGCATGTTGCTCAGCAGGCCGCTCCCGCCAATGCACACCTTTTGCACCGCGGTCCGGCCCGGCAGGGAAAGAAACACGACGTCGCTGCGCTGGCCGATATCCGCGACCGACTCGCACGCGAAGACACCGACCTCGCCCAGGCGCTCCAGGGGCGCGTCGTCCATGTCGAACACGCACACCTGCTCGCCCGAATTCTGCGCCAGGTTGCGGCACATCGGTTCGCCCATCACGCCCACGCCGACAAATCCGAGCATCCGTTCTCCCAAGCCCTTCGCGACCTTCAGTCCGCCGTTGTTGTTCAGGCGCGCTCAAGCCGCGAGGCTGCATGCTAGCCCAGCGGCGCCGGTCACACGAGTTTCGCGGCGGCCGCCTCAATGCGACTGCAGGCGCGGTCGAGAAAATCCTGCGCCGCGGCGAAGGAGACGCGGAAATAGGGGGAAAGGCCGTAGCCCGCGCCATTGGGCAGCGCCACGCCAGATTCGAGCAGGTAGGCGGTGACGTCGGCGTCGCTCTCCAGCACCCTGCCCTGCGGGGTGCGCCTGCCCAGCCAGCCAGCGCAGGAGACGTAGGCATAGAAGGCGCCGTCGGGCGGGACACAGGAAAGGCCAGGGATTGCGTTCAGGCGCGGCACGAGCTTGTCGCGCCGCGACTGGAAGATCGCGCAGCGTTCCCGGACGATGTCCTGGGGGCCATTCAAGGCCGCGACCGCTGCGGCCTGGCTGACGGACGATGGATTCAGGGAACTCTGCGCCTGCAGCCGCGCCATGGCACGGGTGAGTTCCGCTGGCCCCGCACCGTAGCCCAGCCGCCAGCCAGTCATGGCGTAGCTCTTGGAGCAACCGTTGACCGTGAGCGTGCGCGAAGCAAGCTGCGGTGCGATCGCGGCCAGCATCGCGAACGGACGGCCGTCGAACAGCACGTGCTCGTAAATGTCGTCGGCGATCACCCAGACATGGGGATGGCGCTCCAGCACCGCGACCAGCCCGCGCAGCTCGTCGGCCGAGAGCACCGCCCCGCTCGGATTGGAGGGCGAATTTAGCATCAGCCACTTCGTGCGCGGCGTGATCGCGGCCTCCAACTCAGCCGGCTGCAGCTTGAAGCCGTTCTCCGCTTTCGTCGGCACCCAGACGGGCACGCCTTCCGCGTAATGCGTGATGTCCGCATAAGCAACCCACGACGGCGCGGGAATCACCACTTCGTCTCCCGGGTCCAGCGTCACCATGAGCGCGTTGTGCAGCACCTGCTTGCCGCCGGCACCCGCGGAGATATTCTCCGGCTTGAAGGTTAGGCCGTTCTCGCGACGGAACTTGCCGATGATCGCCGCCTTCAGTTCCACTGTGCCGTCCGTAGGCGTGTAGTGCGTCTGGCCGTCCTTCATGGCGCGGTAGGCGGCCTCGATGACGTGGTCCGGGGTATTAAAGTCGGGTTCGCCCTGCGCGAGTTCCAGGACGTCCACGCCGGCGAGGCGAAGTTCGCGGGCGCGCTGCGCGGCAGCGGCGGAAGCGGAAATGCGGGTGCGGGCAATACGGGCGGAGGGTCGAAACATATGGAGAACTCTACGCAAGCGCGGGCGGCGCATCAAATAGAATCGTGACATGGGTCTCCTGCGACTGAACACCCTGCTGGGCGACTACCCGGTCACCCACGCTCTGAAGCAAGGCCGCGTCGCCTCCGGTTCGGTCGCGCTCGAGCTCGCCGACGTCCATCCCCCCAGCTCAGGATTCAAGCGCGTGGTGCGCGACCTAGCGTTCGACGTCGCCGAGCTGTCGATGACGACCTTTCTCATGGCGCGGGCGGCCGGAAAGCCCTACCGGCTGCTGCCGGCCGTGGTGCTGGCGCGGCTGCAGCACGACCGCCTGGTGCGCAACGCCGGGCGCCCCGCCTTCGGGCCGGGTGAGTTGTATGGCAAGACCATCGGCGTGCGCATGTATTCGGTCACCACCGCGATGTGGCTGCGCGGCGTCCTTGCGGAGGATTACGGTGTTGACGCGAGCCGCATCCGCTGGGTGACCCTCGAGGAGGGTCACGTCGCGGAATTCGCCGATCCGGCCTGGGTGGAACGCGCCCCGTCGGGCAAGGACCTCACCGCCATGCTGCTCGAGGGCGAGGTCGACGCCGTGGTCACCGGCGACGGCAAAGTCGCCGATCCGCGCATCGTGCCGGTGATCCCTGATGTCGCGGTAGCCGCGCAAGCGTGGCGCACGCGCAAGGGCGCGATCCAGGTCAACCACATGGTGGTGGCAAAGGACACCGTGTCCGAGGCGACGGCGGCCGAGGTGTCGCGCATGCTGGAGGCCAGTATCCGCGCGGCCGGCAGCCCGGAACTGAATCCCTTCGGCCTCGAGGCGAACCGCCGCAACCTCGAAGTCGCGATCGACTATGTCCACCGCCAGGGCCTGATCCCCCGGCGCTACACCGTTGAGGAGCTGTACCGATGATCGTCGATTGCCACGGCCACTACACCACCGCCCCGCAAGCGCTGTGGGAGTGGCGCAAACTTCAGGTCGCAGGCCGGAAGCCGGGGACGCTCCGCGTAGCCGATGACGAGCTGCGCGAATCGCTGGAAGGGGCGCAACTCAAGCTGCAGCAGGAGCGGGGATGCGACCTCACCTTCTTCTCGCCCCGCGCCGGCTCCATGGAGCACCACGTCGGCGACGCGGCCATCAGCCAGGCGTGGTCACGAGAGTGCAACGACCTCATCCACCGTGTCTGCAGCCTGTACCCGAAGAATTTCGCCTCGGTCTGCCAGCTGCCGCAGTCTCCCGGCGTGGCACCGGCCAACTGCATCGCGGAGCTCGAGCGCT
>SXGQ01423948.1_pt1 | contig 18388 bp, 20 predicted proteins | sample 3178371 | NCBI WGS metagenome assembly SXGQ01 (sample SAMN11356859, study PRJNA531348) | freshwater metagenome | isolation source: freshwater sample F1-20 | place: China: Fuxian Lake, Yuxi | collected 2017-12-25 | reverse complement strand
TTAGAAATTACAAAATAAATCAAGAGATGTACTCAAATTTAATTTTCAATTTTTAGAAAAATTTGGTTTCTTTTTGATACATCATAGTGATAATGAGAATAGCTCGCGAGCCCCTCAATAACCCCCATATAAGACCGCGTTGGGGGCGGTCTCCCCCATAGGGCGGTTTCCCCATCCCCCATCCCCCATCCCATATATAAAGATTATTAAGTATTATTACAATAAATATGAAGCATTATTGGATTAATATAGAGAAATGTTATGATAGAAGGAAGTATATGGAAGAGCAATTTAATAATAAGGGAATAGATAATATTCGTATAGAAGCAGAAACGCCGGCGACTATTAAGGATTATCTTATTAAAAGAAATCCTAAGTCTGAAGCAGCTACTCAAGAAGAACTGAGCTGTATTATTTCGCATCTAAAAGCTATCAAGAAAGGATATGAAGATGGAGAACAATATTTTTGCATTGTTGAGGATGATATGGTAATTGAAAAAATAAACTTTGAAAAAATATTAATCCATATGAAAATTACTGAAGAGAGTTTTAAGGAATCCGGAGAATCTATTGAGATATTACAATTACATACTAACGGACATCCGAGTGTTATTAAGATGTATAATGAACATTTTTTGAAATACAATGAACTAATAAAAATAAGAGATTACGATTATCCCTCAACAGGATATTATTTAATTTCTAGACAAGGAGCTAAGAAATTGCTAGATAAATATGTTATAGATTCGGGTGCATATGATCTATCTCATAAAGAATGCGAATGGTCGGCTGCTGATAATATAATATATATCGCTGTCAATTCCTGGATAATCACATATCCTATAACAATCTCTAATATTAATTACGGTAGCATTATACATCCGGAGCATATCTACAATCACGAATATTGTAATAATGTTATTAGAGAAATATGGAATAAAAATAATCAAATCAAGCTTTTCATCCAATCCTTGTAATAGCATCGCATCGCATCGCATCGCATCGCGCATTACATTATTTTTTTTTACTTATACAACTATCTTCGCTGTAAGAAGATGGCATATAGCTGTGATAAATACCTTCATTATCTTTAAAGGATTCGCGTTGTAATCTCTTGCTATATTTAAAATCCAGCTTAGTCATTTTATTATGGTCGTACAACTTCATAATAATTGTTTGCAACGGAGCGTCCCCCCAACGGCAATAAAAGATGCTACCGTTTTCATTTATTTTATTAATAATATCTGTAATCTCAGGTGTCTTCCATACACCCGTTTTCATAATAAAGAAATTATTATAGTACATTACAGGCATAGCCATATTAACAGAATTACTTTCGTATTCCTTGTTATTTAAGGCCTGATATAGCTTCTTGAACTTTGAAAAATGCGGATTTCCGTTATCCAGCGAATGCTCCATAAATAACTCGGATAACTTATCAATCTTGTCGGGCACCGCGCTTTCAAAAAACTCCTTCATACCATAATTACATATGCTACAATCCACGTGTATAAGATTTGACATATAATTGTGGTCCTTCGCTTCTATCATTTTAAATATATCAGTATTAATAGGTTCCTCAATTATACTGTCGTCATCCAGACGCATAACATAGTCATATTGCTCGCAGTATTTTATAAAGTGGTTTATCCAAAAATTACACATTAGCCTATAATTTTTATTTCTCCAATAAGGAACTGGCGCAGCCTCTAAGCATCTATTCAATTTATCGGCATCTATATTAGCCGGCACTTCAAAATCGCTGCTATCTATTTTTTTGAAATCCACCAAATACCTATATTCTTTTCTGATAGATGTAGTTATCTCACTAATCGCATCAATATCGTAATCGCCCTGATGCAGAATAATGACAGGATATTTAAAGCGGGCATTAAAGTTTCTAAATAAAAAATACAGAGATGTTTTCAGATATATCTTGCGCTCAAGAGTATTTTGGGTTAATATTAATATTGCCGATTTAGACATTTAGGTTATATATAATTATATATTTGCTTATATTTGCTTATATATTGATTTTGTCATATAGATTATATTTATTATATAGTTCATATTTTTCCATATCACCGTGTATATTATTGCTGTTTATAACAAGCGCAGCGCTATAAAGTGTAATATCGCATTCCTTGTTTTTATTGATATATATAGGGTAATCTATAATAATTAACTTATCATCTAATCTCTCAAAGATAGCCATCTCCTTATTAATATAAAAAACGATCCTATCTTTGTTTATTATCAATCCCATAAAGATTACGGGATCCCGCAGAATATCCTCAGAGATATCTCTGATATAATATTTATTTGAATTGATATCTAAGATAATATCATATGTCTTTTTATTATTTGAAGAATAACTATAGATATCGCTTAGGCCGCATCGGTCGCCTCTCCCATCGCCTCGCATATCATTTAATGTTCCATAATTATCATCGACATTTATTGATTCGCCTTCATAACATCTGGGCTTATTGTTTTCAATTATATTTATATATATATTTTGATAATCATAGCTATTAATACATATTAATTGACCCTCGCCGACACTCCCTTTTATATCATTTAATTTTAAATTAAAGAATACGGCAAGCTCATTTATTATAGCATTCTCGCTGTTATCCTTGCTATTCCTTAGATTATCTATTTCAACCGTAATATTACTCAAATTATATCCGTATATGCTGGGATTAAAAGGGAATCTATGTATTTTCGGTGTATCATCTATTGATACGATGAAATCTCGTCTATCATTATCTTTGTTCCATTGAAAATGCTCTATATTCGCCCGATTATCTTGTTTTTCAAAAGAGGATATTAACATCTTCAAAGAGGGCGATTTTAAAAAGCTCGTTATTTTGTATTTATCCACTATATTTTTTTCATATATGATATGCTTATAGTTCTCATCGCCAGCCCTTATATCCTCGCTCGTCATAATAATATTCTTAGCAGGCTTCTCTTGTTCCTTTAAATCATCATCGGCTCTGCTGGCTCCGCTATCGCAATATTTTTCTATTATAGTCTCGTCATCATCATCTTCATCTTCCTTGCTTTTGCTTTTGTCCTTCTTGATATTTATTAGTAAATCATAATATATAATTATTAATAATACAATAAGTATGCCAAACAATAAACTTACAGAATAAATTAAATCTTCCATAATATATATTCTTATTCTAATATATCTTAATAAAAACAAACTTTATAATTATCTATAATATCTATAAATATATATAAGAAATATTATTGTATTATAATTTATACAATATGGAAGGTTTAAACTTAAATAATATGGATTTAATGGCATTTCTCAATAGTATGAATAATGTATCAAAGGCTGAAAAGAAGAAGAAAAAGAGTAAAAAATGCGTTATCAAAGAGAGCAAGGAATCGCACGATTCCGAAAATGTTGCTGTAAATAAAGATATTGAGGAATGTTGCGAAATCAAGGAAGAAAGCGAAACTGACACTGGTTCCGAAGAACAAGAGGGCAAAAAGAGAACTAAGAGAGAAAAAAAGATAGTCCGCGATGACGATGAAGAAGAAGACGACGAAGATGAAGACGACGACGAGGACAGCGATGAAGACGAAGACGAAGACGAAGATGATGAAGAAGATGAAGACGAAGAAGATGAAGATAGCGACGATGAAACAAATGACCTTGATATATTGACAAATGAGAAATTGTATAATATGCTAAATACCTTTTTTGTGGATGAATATGGCGTAACTATAGCTACATCAATGTCAAATATTTCATACGAGCTACATAACCTAAATAAAAATCTAAGTAAATTATTAAAGAGCAAAAATAAGGAATAAGGATGTATAATAATTATAACAAAGAAGATAACTGTTGGCTATGTAAGAAATGCAATAAATATATAAATAATTGCATAGATATAGACCATCACAATAATATAGAACATCCTAATTTTGAAGATAAATATACAAAATCCTGGTATATCAATGGTAAAAAGGGATTATCGCCATATGATTGATATGCAAATCAAATAAACGAAGACCATAGTTTTTTTTCCAATTTATGATTAGCCCCCTTATCATCTTTTAAATACAATCCATAGCGCCCTATATGTAATTTAAAAGGCTTTCCTGAATGAATTACTGCTTTTGGTAGCGAAGAGATAAATGCTAAATCAGTATCATTTAAATCTTCAAAAGCCTTCTTTTTCCATTTTAAATAAGAATCAATATTCGTATAAGAATTGCTGCTCTTATTGTAATAACAGGGTCCATAGCGGGTCGTAATAAACCCATCTTTATACTCTGCTTTATTCTTTTGACCTCCGGAACCCGAAGCAGCTGGAGCAGCTGAAGCAGCCGGTAAGGCTTGAAGAGACTTTGATATTTTCGAATATATATCATCTAAGATATTTTTCTTATTATTCTTCATATTAATTATATCATCAAGGTCATCCTCCATTTTTGATGTAAACTTTAAATCACATAGATAAGGCATAACATCAAAGATATACTCTATTACATTAATCCCGAGCTCTGTGGGTATCAATAAATCCTTGCTATTTCCTCCCAAGTTGATCTTTTTATTTTCTGTTATAATATCGTTGCTCTTGTTCTTCTTGATGAAGCTTGATATATTATATTCTTGCTGAGGGTTTTTCCCAATTTCTACATATTTTTTCTCAAGCAACTTATCTATAATTGAAGCATATGTAGATGGTCGACCAATCCCTTCCTTCTCTAATTGTTTAATCAATTGCACTTCATTATATAGCGAAGGGATATTGTCAATAAATCCAATTGATTTATATTCATACGAATAACATACCGGATTATTATCAAGCATATTTCTAAACTCTTCATAATCCTCCGTTTTCTCCCCATATACAATCTTAAATCCTTCAAATGTCATAAATGACTTAGTGCTCTTAAATAAATACTCCTTATTTTCGCTAAGCGACGAAGTCATAAGCATTACTATATCAGTATAAATTGCATCACTCATAAGAGATGCGAGTGTCCTCTTCCTTATCATATCATATAGCTTATCGTGATTAGCTGATAACGAGCCCGTTTGCGTTCCCGATCCATTACAAGATATAATAGTAGGATTTGTTATTCTAATGGCCTCGTGAGCTTCTTGGGCATTATTGATTTTTGATTTGAAACTCCTATATTTAGCGTACTTGTCCGTATCGGCGCCAGTTTCGCCGGTGTCATAAGTATTTTTAATATAGTTTATAATAGTATTCTTAGCTTCATTAGATATATTGACAGAATCCGTGCGGATATAGGATATTAGGCCATTTTCATATAAGTCCTGAGCGTATTTCATCGTAATCTTGGCGTTCCATTTGTATTTATTATAACAATCTTGTTGCATTGATGTAGTAGTATAAGGAGGTGGTGGAAATACTGTATGATTTTTAATATCGTATTTAATAGAATATTTTACATTAGTTTTGAGCTTTTCCATAATACTTCTTGCTATTTCGGAGGTATCTATGTTATCGTGGTTTATCAGAGAGCCCACGAGAGAACTCTTTTTGTCCTTTTTGTCAAATATAAACTTACATTCAATATTCCACCTCTGTAAGATTTCGCTATTTAATATTTTATTGCGCTGATTTATGCACATAATCAATGCGGCATTTTGAACTCTCCCAGAGCTCAAATAATTTTTATTGAACTTAGACCATAATATAGGAGATACTTTATATCCTATCATTCTATCAACAATTCTTCGGGTTTCCTGGGCATTGACAATATTCAAATCAATCTCTCTGGGATTGCTGATAGCAGCCTTTACGGCAGTTTCAGTAATCTCGTTAAAAGAGATGCGATAACACTTCTTATTTTTAATTAAGTCAACAATAGAATCTTTGATATTATAGGCTATCGTTTCTCCTTCTAAATCCGGGTCAGTTGCTATATAAATGATATCCGATTTTACTACACACTCCCGGATATTGCTTATAACCTTAGGATTCGTCTTAATATAATCTAAAGCCCAAGTAGTCGTGTCAAAACCCAATTTATCTTTTGGCAAATTGTAAATATGCCCAGAAGAATAGGTTACGATTACATTCTTATCATTGAGATATTTTTTAATAGTATTAGTTTTCGTAAAGCTCTCTACAATAACCAACCTTTTCATAATTACAATTACAATTACCTCTATAACTATTCTCTGTATATCATTTTTTTATATTATATATTTAATAATGGACGCTAAGATAAATACTTATACATTGAAAAATGGTATTAAGGTTTTAATTGTTCCGCTAAAAACTAAACTTACCTTCTTATCAGTATCTATGTTGTTGGGTTCTCGGCACGAAAAGAATGGAGAGGGGAACCTAACGCATTATTACGAACATCTTTTGGCAAGAATAACATCGCAGAAATACAAGGATTATAAATATATTGGAAATGAAATAACAAAGCGCCGAGGAAATACAAATGCTTATGTATCAGATTACGAATTAATAGTATTTATACAAGGGTACTTTAAGGATTTTGAATTTTACGCTGATATTTTATCAAATAGCTTGAAAGACTTTTATATAGACCCTAAGTTGGCCGAAAATGAGAAGGGTGCTGTAATACAAGAGCTGAAGAATATCGTATCAAGTGAAAGATACGATTTCGATTATAATATATTCAAATATTTATTCCCAAAATACGCGTATTTAGAAGATTTTAAAAAGGATATTAAATATGTTAAAAAATATAATGTTCGGCTTATAAAGAACTTCATCAAGAAAAAGATATTAACCGAAAATATCGTATTAAATATAACCTGTCCGCGCAACAAAATCAAGGAAACAAAATATTATATAAAGAAGCATTTTGGAACTATAAAAAAAACGAGCAAGGGAAATATAAAATACCCGGTGCTTCAAAATAATATGAGAAAATCGAAGGTTATTCATATCAAAAATAAGATAGTAAATGATAATACAATAATAAATATTTATGCATTTGCAGAAATGGAGTATTTATCAAAGGAACATATAACACATTTGATAATGCAAAATATATTATTTGACTTTGAAACTGGCGTGTTTTACAAGGAACTTCGCGAAAAAATGGGGATAATATACGGTATCAATTTGTATAATAATATAAGTATAAAAAATGCCAAACAATCGCATTATTATATAGGTACAAAGTGCGATATCAAAAATGTGCCAACTGTTATAGGTAAAATTATGGATATTCTGAAAACTTATAAGATTAACCCTATTGATATTAAATATTTCAAAAATAGAATGTTATCAAACTATGAATATTCTAAGTTTTATGGCCTAACCTCGTATAACGGTTTTTATAAGAACTTCTTATTATATAATAAAAAATTAAGAACAAATAAGGATATCTATGATGCTATCAAAAATACAACAAATAAAGAAGTATTGGAGTATTACGAGAAATTCAAGGAAAATATTATTAAAAGAAGCACGATATTTTACTATTCCCATAAAAACATTACAAATAAAATAATAATAAACTAAATAATAAACTAAATAATAAACTAACAATAATATAGAAAATGAATACAATCTATTTTTACATATATTTAGTTACTATAATAACAATAACTGTGGGATTTAGTGTAGCCCGATGCGTATTTGAAATACACACACTTGATATGTTTTTTTATCCCAATCACGATAACAATATCATAGAAAATCGCGTATATCTAATATCTCATATTATTGTTAATTTTGCCCTTGGATTTTTATTCGGTTTTGAAGTAATCTTAGGAATGATTCTAAAAATTATGTTATTTGAAGTATATCTTTATACCACCGAAAGATGCGACATATTCAATACATCTAAGATATCTCATTTAATAATAATAATTATGATATCATTAGTAAGCTATGTAATGGGCTGCTTCGCTAATATATTATTCGCCAACAATAAAAAAAATATATAATATATAAACACATACACCGCTCACAAACCCTATATACTCGTCCCCGAATTACTCACATAGCCTAAGCATAGCCTAAGCATAGCCTAAGCATAGCCTAAGCAGTATGCTGTAGATGGGGTGAGGGGAAGATGTTTGGATTTAGATATTTATCAATAACCGACGCAATATTGTCAACGTGGAAGTTAATCGTGTTTCGCATAGGGCAACGAAGGAATGTTCTGCAATCTTCATATACCATATTCGTTTCACTGCCATACAAGTTGTTTTCATAATCATTTCTTTTATCTTGGATTTGCGATCTCATATATTTAAAGAAGCAATTTGTATGGATAGGCATTCCCGGAATCATCTTGCAATTTGAATCAAATGTCGGAAATGTTACAAACCGCTCCTTGCATTTAATAGAATCCTGGCAAATACAGCAATTCCTTCCGCTCGTCCCGCTCGTCCCGCTCGTCCCGCTCGTCCCGCTCGCTCCTCCCATTCCGTTGCCAATTTGTTTTTTAGGATGCTCGATGATAATAGGCATATTTTCAATCGTCCACGCATATTTTTTGTTGCACATCTTTTCAATCCTCTTGCAGGCTTGCTCGTTGTACCAGATAGAAGCGTACATATTCGAGTCAGCAATCCCGATGAACTTCATACAGTAATCTGTTTTGAAGTTGATGAGGTCTTTGATTATTTTGCTCTCAATCTCTTTTTTTTCAACTAATTTCAACTTGTCAATTTGTGTTCCAGTGCAATTTGACAGAGAAATGTCGTTATGACCTGTCATAATAAAACCGTTGCAGAGGAAATCAAGCTTATTGAAAGGAGGCTTCAGATGTCTTTTGTTCGTGGATACAATGTCAAACATAATGTCAAATACGCTTCCTTCGCTGAAAAACGGAATCTTCCCTACAGTAATAGTATATATGAATGTGTGCAAGGTTCCGAAGGGCTTGTCAATATAACTCTTAAAATCCGCGTTATTTCGCACAGCAGTCTTGCGCTCTTGCTTGATATTGTCGGCGCCAAACTCACGGATAAACAGAGAAGCTATTTCAGCCATCATATTATTAATATCCTGTTCGTTGTAGATACACACATCAATATCATTCGGAATTAGAGTTCTCATGGCTGTCTTTGGCTCAAACTGTTCGTTCCAAAAGTGCTTGGAGTTATATCCATTTCCATTATTTTCCCAGAAAACCCGAGAGTAATGCTCTGAAATAATGGAATCCCTCACAAATCCGCCGAAAATAATCCCGCCCCACTTGAAAATGATGTTTTTGATATCCCAGGAAATATTGTGCTTGATAGTATTGATATTATAAGACACCTTGACATTGCCTGACATTCTCATAGAGTTATCAATTAGTATCTTTCCTGTCTTTGTGATCCTTGGACGAGATTTGCGAGATAGATGCTGTTATGTGTTTGTTTGAAAAGCTATCGGAAGCCCTTACAAAGCTGGAATGAACCGCTCTTGTATGTAATTGTGTTTTAAATAATAGTACTATCAATTTTTATATATTTTGCTATGCAATATGATAAATGTATTCTATAATATATTCTATAATATATCAATGTATGTATAGGATTAAAAAATAATTAATTAAATTGAGTGTATATTCACGGATTGCAATGATTTAGCCGATGTCATTTCTCAATTTTGCCTGAGCATAAGCATACATTACATTTTCGGCAGTATCTATGGGGAGGATAACATCTTTTACACCATAAAACTCGGGTCCTTGACGCGATTCTCTATTTATTAATGAGCGAAGAGTATTAAAATCACTGAGTTCATATTGTAATTGGAAGGGCGCATTATTACCTTGCACTAATTCTATGTAAATAGATGGCAATATTTTATTTTTCCCGTTGCGAGAATAGAAACTGTTGGGATAGCTAAAAACCGTATTTATAGCACCTGTTCCTGAAACTTGAAACATATTTTTAGTATTTTCAAAAGCTATATGTTCGTTTGGGAAGGGTAATCCGGAACCCGAATAATTAATCATTCTATCTATGGGATTCGCCGCTAATACTAACATTTTATTATACTGCGAAGGATTTTTAATATAGCCTTCAAGAAACATTTTAGAATTGTTTTGAATACTTAAATTTAAATATATATATTCATCGTTAAAAATCATTATCTCTATTCTATATATATAGATTTATTTATTTACATTTGCACTCTTGTACTAGTTCCCAAACCGTGCTTATTTACCTCTATTTTTTCGCAACTCGAAGGAGTGCATTTTACTATATAGCGCTCGGGGTACATAGTTCCCGAGACATCCACAGGGCGATTGCAAGGAGCGCAAGGAGCTAAGTTGTTCGTCGCGTTCATCTTATTCATCTCTATTATTTTTTCGGCATTGCTCTGTAAAAATACTCGGCTCTCATAACTGCTTTTAATCATATTGTTATTTGATAAATCAGTCATTAATTCGGCATTAACAGCACAACGAGGTCTATAATCAGTGAATATTCTCCCATCTGACATTTTAATAGGGCATTTAGTACGATATTCATCTAACTTTGCATTATTCATTTTATTCATTTTATTATCTATACAATTACAATATTTTTTATTTTACGCCTTTTTATTATACTCCAATATTCTGCCTATAAGTATTGCTTTCGTACCTTCGGTATTTAAAGATTTTTCCACACATTCGTCGCGCAGCTTTTCAATACTCATTTTCTTATACTTCTTCGTTATAGATTTATCCTGATCCGTACCAAAAGTAATATCAGAACTAACCGACATAGCATCGTTATTATCCATAATATCAGAGGTATCGGCTCCGACACCAGCATCCCCATTACAGGCTGTGCTGGTGGTAGCATCTAATGCACCGCTTGCATACAAAATATCCCTAATATCACGATCACTATCACGATTACTATCTGCCTTCATATCCATTGAAACATTATTGTCTTCGCCATATTCTATATTTTTATTTATAACTACATCATCCTGATTACATTCTATTATTTCAACTATTTCAACCTTATTAGATTCAAGAACTACGGGAATATTAGATACGCTTGCTTTGCCCCCTATGGAAACAGAAGCGGTTGAAGCAACAGCATCTATCATATATGATGACATATCTATTTCTTCAGAATCATCGGAATCCTTGGAATCCTTGGAATCCTTGGAATTAGTTTTTTGTGATTTTATAATGGCTTCTGGAGGGCAATAACCAACATTATTACAATAGTTCTTTTTGCCGCCGCTGCCGCCGCTGCCGCCGACCGTGCTATCTTTAAATATTTCGTTCATAACTACATCGGCCTTTTCCATATTCTTTGATATTAAAGAATCTCTATCAGCCTTTTTAATCATATCAACGCGTTTTTCTAATATGAAATAATTGCCTTCAATTATTGTTATTTTTCTCCATAAGAACATTATTAAAAACAGAAAGAAACCCATTATAATTAAGTTTATATATGTTTGATCAAATAAAAAGCCGTACATTATTTATTAATATCATTACATATTTTGTTTTTCATTTTAATCGCATTATCTATAATATCTTTCGGGAAATCCTTGATATCTAATAATTCTATGGCAATACATAGATACGAATGACCTCTATTTATTTTATAAGGAAAGTGATATTTATTATTCATAGGTATTGCATCGACCGAGAGGTTTATAAATTTTTCCGGATATATTTCTTCCAGCTTTATTAATCTGTGGAAATGCGTAGTAATAATCAAAGTTATGCCTTGTAATTTGCTCAAATACTCTATAACTGCATATGCCGTAGCCATTCCCTCGATAGGTGGCGTAGAATGCATCGGTTCGTCCATCAAAAATAGCGCAGCCTTATTATTCGCATTTATTTCCTTAGCTTTATTAATCATATTCAGGCAATACTCGGCTTCTGCTTCAAAATACGAGCGATTGCCGAGAACATCTGAAACACGCATAAACGAATTAACAGTATCATATAATATCATCTGTGATTTAATACTATAAGCGATCCCAATGGTTTGCCCCAAGATTACATTTGATAAGATAGTTTTGACATAAGTCGTCTTTCCGCCTGCATTAGGACCTGTTACAATAATATTTCTTCCCAAACTTACCGGATTTGATATTTGCATATCAGACAATATAGGGTTTTTGGCATCCCAAAACTTCGTCTCGGCATTATTATAAGACACTACAGACCAATCTTTTTCTAAAAACAAATTATTAATAGAATAGATAACATCAACGGCATAAATAGTTTTTAAAAGCGACGACAGCTTATCTTTTAATATGTCGTCCTTCCATATCCTATAAATGCACGACATACTGTTATTTATCAATATACCTTCGTAGGTAGCCCTGATATTAAAATACGGTTCTATGATATTTTTCGGCACATTATTCATAATATTCAGCGAATGATTGACGAACTTTACCAAGCCCTCCATTTTATTCTGAAGTTTATCCTTGGTACTGTATAAAAAGTATGCAACTTCATATGTCTGATACATATTATACAAGTATATCCCTATGTAGAAAAATATAGATATGAACTTAATTAAATCTGTGCGAAAATTGCCTGTAGAAACGCACAACATTTTAATAATCTGTACGATTATCTCCAGGTAAGAGCTAAAACTGATATTCATTTTGAGGTATCTATTTAAATATATGTAAGGCGCTAAAAAGGTACTAATGGGATATAAGATGGATGTAATAGGTATAAAAAATATCTTGTACATATGATATATATCCAGAAGCGCCTCGATGTAATTTATATAGCTTAATATAAATGAAGAAGGGAATAATATTTCTATTGAATTGTTCTCATTAATTTCCTCGGCAATCTTATAAATCCATAAAATATCGTCTTCATACTCCTTCAATATTTCAATATCTATATCGTAATTTATCAGAGCCTTCTGTCTTTTCTCTAACAGTTCCCTGTCATTTATAGGATGTTTCACTAATCGCTCTATCAATATTTTGCTACCTTCCAATGATGGCAAATTGCGCGCCCATTTATCTATATTAGTATCCTTATATACATCATCGGATATCTCTATTTTATCGCCCTTGACTATATTATCTGTGATAATTCTGTTTAATATAGAGTTTTGTTTTTCTTTATCAAATGAAAACAGCTCTTTAAACTCCTCAATTAATTCTTCATCCATTATTTTATTATATTATTAAAAAATGATATAAAATCTCGCAGAGATATATGTTTAACTATGAATACAACTAATAATATTTCTGGCGATGATAATATTACTATCTTCGACAAAGGGCGTATCTATATTATCAATAAGGAGCCTTACGAAACCGTTGGCGATGTTTATAAAAGAGGGTGGTATATCATCAATAACATTAAAACTGATAATTCCGACAAATCCGACAATTATACTAAATTATATTCGCTATCCATTATTAACAATAACAAAAATAAAGGAATGACATACGATAATGCTATTCTATAATAATCATTCAAAAAACTCAGCACTCCCACCTCCAGCAATCTTTTTTCCAACTCGCTTAGCCTTAGTAGTAGGATTAGGCTTAGGCTTAGCCTTAGGATTAGCTTTAGCCTTAGGATTAGCTTTAGCCTTAGTCTTAGGACAATCCTTTACAGACTCATTACATTTTGATAGTTTTAACGAAAGTTTTAAGATGGATGCTATAAGCGATTTAATATTATTATCTTCCTTCATAATATCTGTATAAACCCTTATAATAAGAGGATATTTTTTATATTAAATATTTGAATACAATACATACAGCAATTATAGTAGTTATAAAGTTCAAGAGAAGGATTAATATTACGAAAGGTATTAGATAATACAAGATATATAATAGGATTGGCTTTACAATCTCATATCTTATATTAGACTTTAATATCTCGTCCTTAATAAAATCAATTATAATATTTATAATATTATTTTTATAATCTTCGTCGTTATCCTCGCAATTATCTTTGTCCTTGTCCTTATTATTATCACTATCTATATCAGTCATTTTTAAAAATCTTTCTTATTTTTGACAAAAGAAATAAAGATAATATTTCTAAACTTATGTATATAAATATTATCATATTATAGAAAATGAAATATATTGAAGCATTGAGAAAATATAATGAGGGGAAAACTAAATGGTGTATGCCAAGAAAAGGCTCTTCTGATTATATAATAATTAAAAAAATGGTAGATAAGAATTATCAAGGAAAATCGCCAGCCAAATCGCCAGCTAAATCGCCAGCTAAATCGCCAGCTAAATCGATGAAACATAGCGATGTTTATAATTCATTGTCAAAACAAAGCAAAATTATAATAGACAAGGCATCAAAAAAGCCAAAAATCAAGAAATCTCCGAATCTCTTTATATCCGACAAAAGGATTCAAAAGATACAAAAGTTTTTCAAGAAGTATGCTGTAAAAGATAAATATGTTCTAGAAAATCGTATAAAATATTATGAATATCTTTTGAATTACATTAAAAATATTAAAAAAGAAGAATGTGTTAAGAAATATATAGAAGATAATCTTACTAAATATAGTATTGACGATAAATTGTTTTTGATAAAAAAGATAGGTACCGATAGTGTTAACGCCTCAATATATCTCACTGTAATGAAGAATGTATTAGGGGGCAATTTATTAGCTGCTAAAATAACACCGATAAGCAACGATAACATTAGGGAAATTAATATTATGGATTATTTAACTAAGAAGGTTATTACAAAGGGAAAATCTAAACATTTCCTTATGATGTACAAGCATTTTGTATGTTATAAAAATGATATGAGCAATTCTGTTTCAGATAGCAAGCGTCTCATAGCTATTAATGAATTAGCGCACGGAGATTTGAAAACACTCGTTGAAGATAGAAAAGTAGCGGGAAATAGCGAGCTAATGTATAACCTTTTTGCGCAAACATTTTTATCAATAGCATCGTTTCATAAACTGGCTAAAAATTATCACAACGATGCTCATTTCGGGAACTTCTTATATCACAAAAATAAAGAAGTGGGATACTATCACTATGTATCCAATAAGAAAGATTATTACTTAAAAGCCTGCGAGTATAATATAATGATATATGATTTCGGATATTCTGAGGATATTAAAGAGAAAAATGCTAAATATACCTTAGTAGATTACCTTAGAATAATCAATGCGTTTATGAATAAATATCACGGTTGGGGAGAATATGTTGATTTACCCGAACAAAGCTTCAATAATGAAATGATACACGTCCAAGACCATCTTATGTCTTATATAAGACATCTAAACAGTTCTTATGATTTAGATATGGTTGAGTTTGTATATGATATGATGCAGAAAAGTCCTAAAAATATTCACAATAATATCTTTACGACTACTAAACCCAATAAAATAATCAATAAAACCCCTTTTGTAATTTAATTAGAACTGACGCATCATTTAATAACCTATATTTATTTTTTTATCATTATAAAATAAGGTATCAAAATGAATAACAGTGATCCGCTAAAAAAATTAAGTTCTATTTATTCTAACAAAGCAAATCGTGCGAGCAAGTCTAGCAAGTACTATACGCCATCGTCAAATGCAAGTACTTCTAGTAAATATTATACTCCTATGTCAAGAACAAGATCTAAATCAAGCAATCATAGCGATGTATATAATTCTTTATCCAAAGAAACCAAATCTATAATAGATGAGATATCAAAAAATCCTAAAATTAAGAAATCTTCAAATCTCTTCATAACTGATAAGGCGATTCAAAAGATTCAAAAGTTTTTTAAGAAATACGCAGTTGATGAAAAATATACCCTTGATAATCGCGTAAAATATTATAAATATATTTTAAATTATATTAAAGATATCAAAAATAATGAATGCATAAAATATAGCAAGGATAAGGCTGTAAAATATACTATAGGCGATAAATTATTTTTAATTAAGAAGATAGGAACAGAAAGCGTAGCCGGTGTTATATATCTTACTGTTCTCAAGAATGTATTAGGAGGCAATTTATTAGCATCAAAAATAACCCCAATTCACAAGGATAATCACAGAGAGATAAAGATTATGAAAAAATTAACAGACAAGGTTATTTCCCAGAAAAAATCTAAACATTTTCTCATAATGTATAAGCATTTTGTATGTCCTCCTATGAGTATCTTAGATTTGATAAAGAAACCCTTAGATGAAGAGCTGGTATCACCAGACAAACGCCTCGTTTCTATTAACGAGTTGGCTCACGGTGATTTAAAGATGCTTTTGGAAGACAGAAAAATAGTCTCTAATGATGAACTAATGTATAACCTATTTATTCAAACATTTTTATCCATTGCGTCTTTCCACAATTTAGCCGGACACTATCATAATGATACGCATTATGGAAACTTCTTATATCAAAAAAACAAAGAAACTGGGTATTATCATTATACATATAATAACACTTCGTATTATTTGAAAGCCTGTGAATATAATATAATGATATACGATTACGGGTATGCTACAAAATCGTACAAAAAATACAATAAAAAGGCACTACTTGATTATATCAAAATAATTAACTCTTTTATGAATGAGAAAGACGGTTGGGGATTTTATCCCGATTTGCCGAGCGCCGAGTTTAATGATGTTATGTTATTAATAAAAGACGAGCTAACAGTAGAGTATGACGAAGGAGATAAGAATTCTAATATACAAAGTATGATAGTAGACAAGTTCTTATTATTCCTTGTGGAATATTATTATCCACAGTTTAAGCTTTTTATAAAGAATAAACCCGATAAAATAATTAATAAAATACCGTTCATTATCGGATAAAAATCTCGGGGAGAACTTCATTATTTTTACCGCATATATTTAAAAACAATAATAATAATTTAATATATTATAAAATGTTTCTGGAACCTATCAAAAGGGATAATAAACTAATATTGATATACAAAAACCCGCCTGTTAAAAACATAGTAGATGTTAGGATTAAATCAATCAATAAGCTGGCCAATAATAGCGGATATGTATTTAACATATACATCGCGCCTTCCAATAATTCGGAGATAATAAGAGAGCTTGTCGCGTTTGATAAGGAAATAATGAGCTCCATTGAGGATAATTCGTTAAAATGGTTTAATAATAAGTTTGATATGAGCGAGATAACCGAGCTATATCACAAATCCTTTTGTAATCAAACGAAAACAATCGGTGTCATACTGACATCCAAACAGATAAAGAATATGCTTTATAATAATAAGGCAGTTCAAGATATTGATGATATCGTTAATATTATTAGAGATGATAGCATAGCTAAGAAATCTGTTGTTAATATTACGATGGAATATTACGGTCTATATATATATAGCGAGACTACTTCTAACAAATGGATAATAAGGAAAATAGATATTTCAAATATAGATGAGGACGATAATACCGTAAGTACGGACGAATTGATAGACAATTTTCAGGGCAGAATCTATAATATTAAGAAAAAATGCAATGATAAAATCGGAGAGCTTAGCAAAAACATAGATAATATCCGGGACAATATGAAAACTATTGACGAATTATTGGCGGATTTGAAGAAAAGTTCGGAATCAACTAATGTTAATATAAACTATTTTCTAAATAAATTGAATACATTAATATTAAACCAAGAAGAAAATCTAAAATAATAATATATTTAAAAATATTTTTAAATATAATCTAATGTAAATAATAGATATATAAGTAGAATAAATATGGGTACTAATAAAAACGTTGTTGTATCTTTTTCAATAGCAATATTATTGCTTCTATCCTTACTATTATTATTAACATACAATTCAAAATGCAATCAATCGCATAATACCGCCGGACCCGCTATGCAAAACCCCTATAATGTAGGAAACTACTCCAACACCCCCGAACCCTTCTATATTGAGAAATTCAGCGAGGCTGAACCCTTCGCACAAGAAGAACAATTTAATAATCCCGGCGGACCCAGAGTTCCGAAAAGCGAGATAGCTAAATGGATTAACGAGCATGATGGAGCAAAAAAAGAAATTTGTAAAAGATGGAAACGAGAGGGTTGGGATACAACAGTAACTGAATTAAATACCGGAAGAGTTAAATGTAATGATGTAAATGCAGATACCGCCCCGGAGCGCAGCCCCGAACAAAAAAATGCTGACAATGCCGCATACCTAAAACTTAAACAAAAAAAAAAGTCCAAATTTACCGACTATAACGAGGGGATGAATATAGAAGAAGGCTTTGGCAACTATAACGAGGGAATGACGGTAGAACAAATGGCTGACCTTGCTTCAGTTCAAACCACCAACGAAGTTTCCCCTCAATGGTCTGCAAGAGCCAACCAGCAAACCCAAAACTCCCCTATGATGTCCTCACAAGGCCCCACTGGTTCTTTTAATGGTAATTCAAGCTTTCAACCCGTATCTAATATGGGTGGTATGGGTGGTATGGGTG
>SXGQ01255128.1_pt1 | contig 18395 bp, 13 predicted proteins | sample 3178371 | NCBI WGS metagenome assembly SXGQ01 (sample SAMN11356859, study PRJNA531348) | freshwater metagenome | isolation source: freshwater sample F1-20 | place: China: Fuxian Lake, Yuxi | collected 2017-12-25 | reverse complement strand
GCCACCGTTAAGGGGAGTCGGGGCGGGCAGCCATCGATCACCACGCCCACGGCCGCGCCATGGCTTTCGCCCCAAGTGGTTATCTGGAAAAGTTTGCCGAAGGAATTAGGCACGGCGCAGAGAATTAAACCAACCCCGACCGCAGGCAAGCTCCTAGCGCAAATGGCGCGGCATGTACTATATCACCGGACAGGGATCGCGCTCGGAGTTTCCCTCGATGAAACCGTACGGCCGGCATGTGATGATCTACTCCTCGCCCGATTTCGTCCACTGGTCCCAGGCGCCGGCGCTGGGGTTTTATCGGGAGGGCCAGTTCAACCGCCCGCCCAACTGGAATCCCGAGCGCCCCAATGGCAGCAACGAATCCCCGCTAGCGAATGAGCAGACCCACGAGGGCGCCAGCGTGTGGAATCGCGGCAACATCCTGATCGGCCTGACGGGGCTCTGGCATGGGTCGGCCGATTGGACCCAGACCACCCATCCCCTGGGTTTCATCGTGAGCAACGACGGCGTTCACTTCCGCGAGCCCGTGCCCAACTACGAATTCGCCAAGGTGGGCGTGCGCGACCGGGACTGGGACCACTCCGGCCTGGGTCAGGGCGACGGATTCGAGAATGTCGGTGACAAGACCTACATCTGGTATGGCGCGCCCGTTGACCAGGGCGCCGGCCGGAACAGCGGCCGGGGCTTCCCCCGCGAGGGCGGGATCGGACTGCTGACACTGGATCGCGATCGCTTCGGGTTTCTCTCGGCCCGCAACCCGGACCTCGACTGCACCCTGGTCACCGCTAGCATCAAAAGCGGTCAGCCCCTGAAGCTCTGGCTCAACGCCGAGGGAGTCGGACCCGAATCGCCCCTGAAAATCGAGCTGCTCGACATGTGGGAGCGTCCGCTTTCGGAATATTCCGGGGACAAGGCCGCGATCGCAACCCGTTCGGGTTTGCGTGAGCCGTTGACCTGGGCGGCGGGAAATCCGCTCATCGATTTACCCGGGAAACCGTTCAAGATCAGGGCGACCTTCCAAGGATCGCAGCGCGGCTCCATCCGCTTCTATGCGCTTTATCTGACCCACTGATCACGATGCCCCGGCCGGTCGTCGAACTCGGTCCTTTCGCCAGACCGGGTCGCTCGTTGCCCACTTCGTCCGCCACAACCCGACAGTTCACTCATCACCCGCCTCCAACACATGTCACTCGCCCCCATTCTCCGTCAGCTCATGGAATTCGACTCCGCCTTGCTGGCCAACACCCTGATCTACATCGATCCCACGCCCGACGAGGAAATCTACATGGGGGGCTCCATCCAGTGCCAGACTCCCGGAATCGGGCCCATGGTGGGGGTCGCGGTCACATGCGAGATAGACTCGAGCTCGCCCGGCGGAACTTTCCAGATGGATCTTTATTACACCCAGCTCGAGCAGATCCAGCAGATGAAAGAGCCGGTGGTGTGGATCGTCAAAACCGTGGGCTCACGGCCGGACCACGAATGCGTTTTGGGTGATGGGATGGCCAAGCTCCTCCATGCCGCCGGCTGCATTGGCGTGGTGACCGATGGTGGCCTGCGTGATGTCGCGGGTTATGCCTCCGTTCCATTTCACGCGTTTTCCAAGGGCCGGGTCATCCACCACACGCCCTACCGGTTCCGCTCCTTCAATCAGCCGGTCGAAATTGGCGGCCTCACTATCCATCCCGGCGACGTGATCCACGGGAGCGCTGAAGGCGTGATCCGCATCCCGATGGCCGCGCTCCTTCAACTCCCGGAACGCGCTGTGCAGATGCGCGCCTTTGAGCACGAAGCTCACTTTGTTTTTCGTCGGCCCGATCTCGCGCCCCGGGTGAAGTCCGCCATGGTGGGCGAGCTTCTGGTAAAATATGGTTTCGCGATGCCCCGTCCTTGAATCCGAGGCAACCAATCCAGCCGCCCAACGCGCTCAAGGCGAACTGATCCGCCCCAGCGAAGAGCCGCCGACAAACTGGGGTATGATATAGGACGCTTTGGTGTTTTTCGAGCGCGGTCGCAGAAATCCCCGGGCAATCTGCCACGCGAATTGCGCGGGCGGGATCTCATAGTGCGCCACCCGCGGCATGACCATGTCGAGGAACGGTTCCCACTCGAAAGACAGGAGCGATATATCCTGCGGGATACGCATCTTCAGCCGCATCAAATGGCTGAAGACGGTCAGCATGGACGCCGCCCGCGCGCCGACGAACACGGTGGGACGAGTGGGCTCGGCGAGTACCCGGTCGACGGTCCGGCAGATCTCGGCGGGATCCTCGCTAAAGGACCGGACCGTGACGCTCGCGGAAGCAATATGGGTCTTGCTGATGGCTTCCCACAGTCCGGCTTCGGTCGCGAGCACGCCGGCATTGGGCAAGGCCGGCTTGAAGAAGGCAATTTGCCGGTGTCCCAAGCCCAGTAAGGTGTGGGCGGCGTGCACGCCGGCGGCGTGCCAAGCAATATCAATGGCCGGCAGCTGGATGCCCTCGAAGCGGGTGCCGGCCACCAACGCGAACTCGTCCCGTTGTTGAAAAAACTCTTGCATCGCCTGGGTGCTCAGGAGCAACAGCCAATCATCATGCGGATGCTTCCAGACCAGCTCCTCGAGGTAGGGCTTGGAGTTGGGGCGGTAGGCCTTCGCCGAATCGTGGATGTTGAGCTGAATGCTATGTTCGTTCAGGACGATGCGCAGCTCGTCCACCCAGAGCGACACGAAGAGGCGCAGCCTGGAAAGCGGGGCCGGCGTGAGGAGGGCGACCTTGCACGAACGCGGCGGCTTTAAGCGCTGCCTCAGGGCAAGGGGCGTGATCGCGCAGGGCCTGCCCTGAGAAATTTTTAGGTGTCCGCTGCGGTTCAGCTCTGCCAGCGCGGCCCGAAGCGTCCAGCGGCTGATCCGCAGCTCGCGGCTAAGAATCCGTTCGCCGGGCAAGGCGCGCTGCCACCGCCTCTGCAGCATGCCCTCGAGCAGCACCGCCTTCGTTTGGGTGATCAGCGAAACCTTGTGCGGAGCAGTAAACATTGGCGAAAACTCGTGTCCAGCTGGTCTGTTGAACATTACTGTGGGCAGGGCTTGTTCTGGCAAGCGTATTCACCCCATCCTTTGCGAATTCAGCTCCATTCACTTTGGCGTGAACGCCACCCAGTTCCCCCCCTTGAGAACTTCTCACAGAATCACCGGTCTAGTCGCAGCTCCGTTCACGCCCTTAAGCGATGACTGCGAATTGGCCCTCGCCCGCATCCCAGTCTACGCCGCTAGCCTCGTCCGCGATGGCGTCGCGGGAGCCTTCATCTGCGGCACCACCGGCGAAGAAGCCTCACTCACCACCGCGGAGCGTATGACGGTCGCAAGCGCGTGGTGTTCCATTCCAAGGCTTCCAATCAGGATCATCGTGCACGTCGGCCACAACTCCGGCGCCGACAGCCGGAATCTGGCCCGCCATGCCCAAAAGGTCGGGGCCGACGCGATCGCCACGCTGGCCCCGAGTGTCTTTCGGCCGACCGATATAGCCGGCCTCGTGGATTGGTGCGCGCTCATCGCCGCCGCAGCGCCACGTCTGTCCTTCTATTATTATCATATGCCGTCGATGGCCGGCGCCGATTTCGGCATGGCGGAATTTCTCCGCGCCGCGTCCCGCCGCATTCCCACTTTCGCGGGAATCAAGTTCACGCATGACAACCTCATGGATTTTGGAGACACCTTGCGCGCTGCCGGCACACAGCACTCCGTCCTGGCCGGTCGTGATGAGATTCTCATCTCGTACCTGGTGTTGGGAGCCACGGGCGCGGTCGGCAGTACCTATAACTATGCCGCCCCGATCTACCATCAGCTGATTGCCGCCCATGCGGCCGGCGACCTGAAGACCGCGCGCAAGTGGCAGGACTTGGTCCGGGCCTTCATCGGGGTCATGGCCCGCAGCGGCGGGATGAGTGCCAACAAAGCCATCATGGGCATGGTGACCGGCATTGAGTGCGGCCCGGTTCGGCTGCCATTGCGCTCTTTAGGTAAAGCCCACAAGGCTTGTTTGCGCGCGGACCTCACCAAGATCGGTTTTTTTGCGGGTCTTGCCGCCGCGCGGCGCGCTGCCGTGAAATAATTACGTTTCAGGCGGCCGTACATGTCATTTTCCATCGTCGTTTGCGCGTACTTGGACGATCGGGCAAAAAATGCCATTCGCGGCAGCGCGGGCAATGATTGCGTAGACTTTGTCGATCGCGAAAGCCTGACCCGGGACCAACTGGGTCCGCTCGCCGAAGCGGAGGTGATCTTTGGTAATGTTTCGGTCCGACACCTGCCGTCGTGCCGCCGGCTCAAGTGGCTGCAACTGGAATCGGTCGGTTTCGAGTACTACTTGCCGCTGACGGACACACCTCCGTCTTTCTCGATCACAAACCTCAAGGGAATGTTTGAGTGGCCCACGGCTGAGACGGCACTGTCCGGATTGCTCGCCTTGGGCCGTGGGCTTCCGCAGTTGCTCACCGCCCAGGCTCAGTCGCAGTGGGTGGAACTGGAAGTCCGCCCCCAGACCTGGCTGCTGCATGGCCAGCGGGCCCTGGTCATTGGTGCTGGTTCCATCGGCAACCGCCTCCGTCTCCTTCTCGAGGCCTTTGGCTGCCAGGTTCAGTCGTTCGCGCGCAGCAATCCGGCGGCAGACTTCCACACGATCCCCGAGTTGCTCAATGCCATCCCACAATATGATATCGTCGCTTGTTGTCTCCCCAAGACACCAGAGACAATCGGCTTGGTCAACCGCAAGATGCTCGAAGCCATGTCCGCCCGCGCGCTCTTCGTGAATATTGGCCGCGGCGCGGTGGTGGACGAAGCGGCATTGATTGGTGTTCTCCAGAGGCGGCGGATACGTGGGGCAGTGATTGACGTGACCCAATCAGAACCCCTTGCGCCGGATCATCCGCTGTGGCGCTGTCCCCGAACCATCATCACCCAACACACAGGGGGTGGTTATGATGACGAATTGCTAGACAAAGCCCGGTTCTTCCTGCGCAATCTGGATTTGTATCGCCGCGGCGCTGAATTGCTCAATCCAATCGACGTGCGGAAAGGATATTAATATGCCGAAGATAACCCGTGTTCGTCCCGTTCTCCTCAGTGCGCCCTATTCGAACCCCGAGACGAGCGCTGAGGTTCGCCTGCATCTCCAAGGCGGTTATCGGACGATTGGTCTGGTGGAAATGACCCTCGACTCGGGAATTGTGGGCCTCGGGGAAGGTTATCTGGCGGTGTTCGCGCCGCACGTTTTTCGGACCATCGTCGAACTCGTGGCGCCGGTGCTGGTCGGGAGAGACCCGGGTGACTTCGATCGCCTGCTGCGCGAGATCTCGTTGACGACCGGTTATTGGAGCTGGCAAGGCGCGGCGCAACACGTGGTCAGTGCCTTGGAAATCGCGCTGCAGGATTGCCGCGCGCAGCTCGCCGGACAATCGGTCGCGACATTTTTGGGAGGAAAAGCGGGCGGGCAACTTCGCCTCTACGCCAGCGGCGGCGATTCCCTGACGCGGGAAGCGATGGCCGGCGAAATCTCCCAGGTGCGACAGCTGGGAATCGACGTGTTCAAAATCCGGGCCCGGAATCACGAGGTGGCGAAGACCCTTTGGTGCCAGCAGGCCGCAGCGGCCGCCGGAATTCGGATTGCGGTGGACATGACCCAGAACCTGACAATCCCATCCCAATCGATCAGCGACATCATCGCCTTTGTGGAAGCGATCGCCCGACCCAGCGGCGCCATGCCGGCGTTCCTCGAAGAGGCGTTGGGGCCCGATGAGATCGCGAACTATCCCCTCCTCCGCTCCCGGCTGGCCCAGTGCCCAATCGCCGGCGGGGAGATCGTGACCACGGCCCGCGAGCTTTTCCAGCGCCTGGAACAAGGTTACTACGACATTGTGCAGCCCGACGCCTCGGTGATGGGCGGCATTTCCGCGACCCTGGCAGTGTTCGCCGCCGCGCGGGACCGCGGCACCGAAGTATATGTCCACTGCTGGGGAGGTCCCGTGGGCATGATGGCCAACTACCATGCGGCCGTCGCCGGCAGCGGCTACGTGGCGGAATGGCCCCTGCCTCGTTTCCCGCTGCGGGACGCGCTCTCCATCGAGCCCTGGCGAATCGCGAACGGCGTCCTGCGCCTTTCAGAAAAACCCGGGTTGGGGTTGCGGCTCACGCCGGAAGTGGAGCGAGCCTTCCCCTTTCGCGAGGATGCCGTTTACCGGTGCCTGACGGACCCAAGTCAGCTTCCGACGCAAAACTGGAACAGCCATGACTAAAAACTCCGACCGAACATCGCGGGCTCCGTCGAGTCGCGCCCGCTTGGATGCGGACCTTGTAATCGCACGACTCAAGCGGCTTCAGGCCCTGGAGATTCAGTCCGCGCGACTGATTGGCGGGTGGATTCCCGGTGTGGCCCGTTGGGAAACGAAACACCAGATGGCCCGGCACGCATGGGATGATGCCTGCGCAAGCAAGGAATTACGCACGCGCCTTTGGGAGCTGAGAATCTCGAATCCGGACCGGGATCTCGGGCCGGACATCGGCGTGATCATGCGCGGCCTCGCCAGCGCCCAGGCTGATTATGAATTTCTCACTAGTCTGTACCTGATTTTCAAAGCCCAGGTGATCGGCGCCTACGAGCACATTGCCAGCCACACCAGTGAAGTCTTGGACGCGCCGACCATCACTATCTTGCGCCGCCTCTTGCCGGAGAAAAAGGCCCAATTGGAATGGGCCCAACAGGAAATTCCGTCGCTAGTCGACAGCGGCGAGAAACACGGCCGGGTGACCCGCTGGGAAATCTATGTTCGCGAGCTCCTCGCGGTGGTCGGCGGTGTCCTCGGCGACGCGGGGCCACCCATGGGCAATACGCCAATCACCCTGCCGCCCGGGTACGGCACGCTTCAGCTGCCGTTTGCCCAGGCCAAGCGGGATAGCCGCTTCACCGTGAACCTCCGCGGAATGGCTCTGCCTGAGGAAGACGATGTTGCCGGGCAGGTGCTATACCAATTTTTCAATTACACGCAGGAAATGCAGGCCGTGGAAACTCTGGGCAGCCTGCTGTGGGAAACCGACGGCATGGAGTGGGAATTCTACTACGACCTCGCGCGGCACTGTTATGACGAGGAGCGCCACTCGGCCATGGGCGAGATGCGCCTGAAGGAGCTGGGGCACGACGTGGCGGAATTTACCCACACGGTCGCGAATTACGGCTGGCGGCAGCTCGTGGATCCGCTGCGCCGCTATTGCGTGCTCACCCACGTGATCGAAACCGATTCGTTCAAGTACAAGCACAAGACCTACCAACAGCACCTCGCCCGCGGCGACATGGAGTCAGCCGAATCCGTGCTCTGGGACATCATGGACGAGACCCTGCACGTGCTTTCGGCCAGAAATGGGTGCCGCTGCTCATGCAACACTACCACTATTCCGGCAGCCTCGAAACCCTGGTCGCCGAGTGCCGGAAGATCCTCCTGGAAAACACCGTCAACCCACTCCAAAAGAGGTACGCGGAGTCCGAAAAAGCCGGACCAGGCTAGCACCACTCCGTTAGGTTTCCAACACATCCCGGCGCTTCGCGCCGCCCCTCTCCAGAAGGGATTTTCCGTAGCCTTGGCTTGGATCCCCTTTTCGAGAGGGGTGCCCGTCAGGGTGGGGGGTGTCGCTTCTTTAGATATTTCCCCATAATCTCCGCTTCGGACACTGCTCCTGCAATCAAACCAGCGGCGGAGGTCGTCAGCGCAACCAATCCCGATTGCGGACCCCGCACTGGTCCGCAGAACAGTGCTGCGATCGGCGCTTGAGGAAGCCGCGGCGTAATCTTTCCTCCCAAGCGAACGTGGTTACCCCCGATTCAACTCGCATCCCGATGCGAATGCCTGATGCTTTGACCACAAAACACTGATGGATTCCTCCAAAGTCGAATTTGGCCTCCTAAACTACGCCACGATGCTGCTGTACCTCGTGGCGATGCTTGGCATCGGAATGTATTTCTCCCGCTCAAACCGGACGACCGACGACTTTTTCCGCGGCGGCCAGAGCGTGCCGTGGTGGGCGGCGGGGTTGAGCATCTTCGCCACGATGCTCAGCTCGATCACCTACATGTCGATGCCGGCCAAGTCGTTTTCGGGGGACTGGATCATCGTGTTCGCCAACCTGCCGATCCTGCTGCTGGCGCCCGTCGTGATCGCGTTTTTCTTGCCGGTTTACCGCCGCATCGACGCCACTTCGGCCTACGATTACCTGGAGAGGCGCTTCAACTACGGTATTCGACTTTTCGGCACCCTGAGTTTCGTGTTGTTGCAAACGGGCCGCATGGCCGTGGTGCTCTATCTCCCTTCCATGGCGCTTGCCACCGTCACCGATCTCGATCTTTACACCAGCATCGCCATCATGGGCTTCATCAGCGTCGTGTATTCCGTGATAGGCGGGATTCAGGCGGTGGTCTGGACAGACGTGGCGCAGGCGGTCGTGCTCTTGGGCGGCGCGCTGCTGAGTTTCCTGGTCATTCTGGGAAATCTGGATGGCGGACTCGGCGCTCTGGTGGAGATCGGGTCTGCCGCCGGCAAATTCCGGGTGGCGAACCTCACCTGGGAAGCGACTTCGTCGGCACTCTGGGTGATCTTCCTGGGCAGCATGTTCGGCCAGTTGATCCCGCTCGTGTCGGATCAGAGCTACGTGCAGCGCTACATGATCACCGCTACAGAGAAAAAGGCGGCGCGCGCAATCTGGGTCAACGCGCTCATCGCGATACCGTCGACGCTTCTCTTCCTTGCGCTCGGAACTGCCATGTTCGTTTTTTATCAGCAGCACCCGGAACGGCTTTCCGCCCTGCCAACGCCGGACGCCATTCTGCCTTGGTTCATTGCCCGGGAGTTGCCGGCCGGCATTGCCGGATTCGTGGTGGCCGGCATCTTTGCGGCCGCGCAATCCACCATCTCCTCCAGCATGAACAGCGCGGCCACGGTCATCACGGTCGATGTGTTCCACCGCTGGAGGGGAAAGGGAACGGAGGCCCAGGACTTGCGTCTCGCCCGCTGGTTGACCATCTTGTTCGGTGGCGTCGGCGTGGTTGGGGCGTATCTGTTGGCGACGCTGGAGATCGAGTCGATGTTCGATACGTTTCTCAAAATTGTGGGCCTGACCGGGAGCGCGCTCGCTGGTCTATTCATCCTGGGCATCTTTACCCGGCGGACCACGACCACCGGCGCGTCGTGTGGCACGGTGGCCGGTGTCATCGTACTCTATGCCGTGCAACAGCACACCGACCTGAGTTTCTTTCTTTACGCCCCCGTCGGGATGCTGACTTGCATCTCCGTCGGCTACGTCGCGAGCCTGCTAGGCCCGGCTTCGCCCCGTTCGCTTCAGGGTCTCACTTATTTCACCATCGATCGCCAGCCGCCCGTCTCCGGTCCCCGTCCCTAAGCAACCCGCCAAGAGCGCCCTGTAGATTGCGAGCTCGCTCGCAACGTTGCACTTCTGACGCCGAGTTTGCTGGCCAGCAGAACGAGCAAGTTCGTCACCTACAACGTCGCCCCTGGAGCCGGGGCCGTCGTCTCCACGGGTTGGCGGCTGCGATGCGCCTGCCTCGAGGGGCCAATGGCTCCGCCTTGTTGCTTGGAAGTGTGGTATGGTGGGCGCTGTTCCGATCCGCTGGCACACTTCGTCTGTTCGGTGTGGTGGTGGCAAGGGATGAGTGGGGCCGCCCTGCAGGCCGACCCCGCTCGGCCGTGCTGAGTTCGGGCCCCGCCCTGAGGGTCGCGCCATCACTGGAGCGAGAGCCAGCACGGTCAGCGGGATCACTAACTCGAACAGTTGACAGGGCCGGCGTGAGCCGAGCCCGGCATAAAAAAGGCAGAGTATGTCCCTCCCGCAATCCACTATGTCGGCGTCGATGTTGCCCAAGACATCCTCGCTCTGGCCGGCGTCACGCCGGCCCACATCTGCAACCAGCCCGCCGCGCTACGGACTTGGTAGACCACCCTGCGCGCCGCGCAACCCACCACTCAGTTGATCTGCGAAGCCACCGGGCGACACCATAACGCCCTGCAGATCGTGGCCGCCGAGTGCGGCGTGCCACTCTCGGTGGTCAACCCCCGGCAAGTACGGCATTTTGCGCACAACCTCGGGCCGGCTGGAGAAGAGCAATCCGGTCGATGCGGCCATGCTCCAACGTCCCGGGTCCAGCCTGCAACCCGCCCCCACGCCGCCCCCACCGGGCGGCTTGCGCCAGTTGCAGGATCTGCTCGTCGTACGACAAGCCCTCGCCGAGGAGCAAACCGCCTAGGCCAACTGACTGGCCTTGCTCAGTTCCGTGGCCGCCCGGCTCTGCGCTCACCGCCAGCGCACGCTGGCCAAGGAGCTGCTCGCCGTGGAGCCCCAGATCTACGCCCTCTTGGCCACCCGGTGGCCGAGCCGCTGCTCCTGCGGGTGCAGGCCCTCTGCCTGGTCTGCGGCATCGGGGAACGCATCGCCTGGTCCCTCTTCGCCGGGCTGGCCGAACTCGGCCAGGGCAACCGCCGGCAAGTCGCCAAGCTCGCCGGTCTGGCTCCCCTCAACGCCAACTCCGGCCATTGGCGCGGCACCCGGCACATCGCCCACGGACGCGCACCCGTCCGCCGCGCCCTCTATCAAGCCGCGGTCGTCGCCGCCCGCCACAACGAGCACCTCCGGCCGTTCTATCAGCGCCTCCGCGGCAACGGCAAACCCGCCAAAGTCGCCTACGTCGCCGTCGCCCACAAACTCCTCGTCTTCCTCAACCGCATCCTCAAAGACGCCCCGCCTCTCGCCGCCTGAATCAAGACAGTTGCTCCAATGAGCGGCGGCGAACGATCTGACGCTGCCGGTCGTGACGAGTTTACGCCCTAGTCGGTCTGTGCAGGCTGCTCAACTGGACCCCGCGGCGGTTCGACGCCCGGGGTCCGCTGAAGAGTTTACGGGGCCGATTCGCTGAGGTACACGGCATGCAGCCGCGCATCCTCCGGGCGTACGCCTTCAAACCGCAAGCTGAGCCGCAGCGGGCGTTCGGTCGCCGGCCAGGCCGCGCCTTTCCCCCAGGTGATCGGCTCACGAAAGCCGTTGGTCCTGAGCGTCACCGCCGCGGCGCCGCTGAACCCGGGAACGGGCCGGAAACCTTCGTCCAGCAGTTCGACCTTGATCGAACTGTGGTCGCCCAACCCGCTCGCGTTCACGAAAATCCTGGCCTTGTTTCCCGTCATCTTAATCGGGCACGAGATCGTGTGCGCCCCGGTGGGCCGGAACGGCTGCAGCGCTCCAAGGCGATCGCGGGGCCAGGTGACGAGCCGCACGCCGCTGCCGGTGTTTCCGCGCCAGAGCGAATACCAATAGTATGTCTGATCGCCGACGTTCTCCATCCCCTGCCCCTGCATCAAGGCGGGCGCCACGTCCACGGGACTTTCCGGCTGCTCGCGCGCCGGGATCAGGCGGAAGTCCCGGATGGGTTCCTGGAAATGAATGCCGTCGTGCGTGAGCGCGAGCCCTAGGTCGATCACCGTCCGGCGGCGATCGCCGGTGGCCTCGCCGCGCCACTGTCCATAGATGCCGAGGAGCACATTGCCCCGGTTCCACAGGGCCGCTCCGAGGTGAATTTCCTCGTATTGATTGCGGTGGTCGTCGGAGCTGGGTCCGGTCACGTCCGGGCCCCGGTCCAGTCCCACCGCCCCCGCCTGCGACCAGGTTTCAAAATCCGCCGAGACAAAGGTCACGAGCCGGCGCACCGAGGTGAGGTGATGCGCGGTGAAGGTGGCCTGGCCGTTCACGTAATAGAGGCCCTGGTGTTTGGCGATGCCCGCCATCTCGATGAATTGCCCGATCGGATTCTTGGGCGACGGGGTCCAGTGCAGGCCGTCCTTGCTGAAGGCCACGCAGAACTTCATGCCGTCCGCGAATTTCTCCTCGTACGCCATCTTGAAGCGCCGGTTCTCGTCCGGATCCTCCGGCTCGTACAGGATGGCGCAGGTCGACCAGAGATTGGGCACGGGAAAGTTGACGATGTTGTTGCGTTTGGACCCGTTGAACTCGACCAGCCCGAGCTCGGGCTTGACCCAGTTGATCCCGTCCTTGCTAGTCGCGTAGGCCAGCACGCATTTCTCGCGCTCGAAGCCAGGCAGCGGCCGCATCGGACCGTGGTTGCCGTTGTACCAGAGATGAAAGGTGTCGCCGATGCGGATCACCGTGCCGTAATAGAGCAGCATCTCGTCGTGCGACCCCGGAGGCCCCGGCAGCAGCACCAGGCGCGGCTTCTGCCCGGTGTAGAGTCTCGTCTCCACGTTGCTGCGGAAGGGAAACGCTCGGTCATCAAAGCCAAACAGCACCGCCTCCGTGAAGGGGCCAGCGGCCGGCGAACCGGGCAGGAAAATGCCACCGGTCGCAGCTCTCAGGGACGAGGACAGGGCGACCGCGGCAACGGCAACAGCGAGCACTCGGGAATAGGATGTCATTGGGAATGGATGCGGGGGCAGCTGTCAAACCGGACCAGCATGCACCGGAATGTGATGGGGAAGAGCGGCAAAAAAAAGGGGCGGGTCTCAGGCAATTGAAAACGCCGCTCCGTTCGAAACTCGCTTCCCACCATCCCCCAGAACGTGCGCCTTGTCAATTGATTCGAAGGTGGTTTTATCAATTTCATAGCTTTGTTTCTCTGCCCTTCTGACGAAACGGTTCCGGCCATCAAGGTGCGCATCTGAGGAATTGAAACGCGTAGAGTGCCGCGTTTTGCAGATGAAACCGCAAACGAATGTTCCGTCCTTTGATTTCCGAAAGGGGCTTCGACCAACGCGGCGTTAACCGTAATTCGTCTACGTTCCGGTACGTCCTCGCGTCGTCACCGCCGTACCCGGCAATTGGCTCGCCCGCTGCGTCGAGCACTTCGACCCGAAGCTCGCCCAATTTCGCATCGATATTCACCTGGAGACTCTCCCCTTCCAGTCGGAACGGCTTGGTCACGACCGTTCCGAACTCTTGGCCCGCGCTCTGGCCGATGAGACGGTCCAGGGGTAATTTTGCCAGGCCGATATAGGAGCGCTCACGATTCTTAAAGTTATAGATCCGCTCATTCATGCCGCAGTAATAAATCCAATGCTCATCCCCACGCGTTATAATATTGTTTGAAGGAACGATAATGTCGTCATCCCAGCTTCCGCCGGGGCCGCGCGGGACAAAGGGCTGGCGGGCATGCACAAAACTGCGGTCAATCGTCACGACGTCACGGCTGACACCCAGGTAATAGTCGGAAACATCGCGTTCGTGCCGAATCTGGTCTTCGTCCTGGTCGTATTCCTTTTGTGTCGGCGCTGTCCAGATGTTGATCAGTTGAAACCAGATGCCTTCGTGCCGCCACATCGAGATATGGTGAAACTGCAAGTCTGGCGGATTGGAGCCCTGCTTTTGGTGGGGATCGTTTACGGCGATACGGTCGAGGATAGTTTTCCAAGCGGTGGGATGGTTCCGGATGTCTCCATTTTCGTGCACCATGAATCGCCAGCCGCGATGCTCGGTCGGGCCGCCACCTGCGCCCAAGTCGGTTCTCGTGCCAAGGATGTATGCCTTTCGAACCGGCTCCCAAAAGACTTGGTTCTGGGTATCGCCGGCCCGATGGGTGACCGGGTTGCCGTCGTTATAGAAATGCCAACTTCTGCCGTCAGACGAATAGGCCAAGGCGGCTCGGCTATGTGGATGCATCCAGGCGGCCTTGAATTTCTCCGCGTGGCCCCAGGGCAGTGTCGGGTCCAACATGACACTGTTACCGGTCATCGGCAGAACTATATTCGACTTGCCGTCGGCCGCGACCAGCGGTCTGTTCCAGTGAATCCCGTCGTCGGACTCAGCATAGCCGACTCCACGATAAGTTTCTTTTCCTAGGCTCATCGACGCGTGATCGGTACCGACCGAGAACCACAGTTGGAACCTTTTCTCATGGGGATTGTACAGGGCTGTGTGGTAAAACCCGAAAGAGCCGCCGTCGCTTTCCAGAGTAGCCTTAAGAACGGGGCCAACTTTGGTTACGGTCCCGAGCCGCTGGGTGACGTTTAGTCTTCTTGCGAAGATGTAATCATCCACCAGCAACTGCTTTTCCAGAGCAACTGGAATCAGTTCCTCTTGGTTGGCGGCACAGGCGCGCTCAAAACCATTTAGACCGACGATGATACCGAGTCCGCCTACGCCGAATAGTCGCAGGAATCTCTGCCTTGTTGAATGCTCCTTCATCTGTTGGAAATGAGGTTCAGCCGGAACTGTAGAGAAGATTTGTCGCTGGCCCGAATAACAGTTGGTTCAGGCTCAGAAATCTAGGCTTGGGTGCTTACCACTTGTAACCCACTTCTAGGCGCGGCTGGAAGGAGTCGGAACCGTACACTAGGCCAGTGGTGGCCAAGGCCACGATGTAACGCTTGTCCGTGAGATTATCCAGGTTGAGTTGGACGGTCCACTTCTTGCCCCAGTTGTACCCGGCGAAAGCGCTCACGATCATGGGATAGTCGGTATTGTAGGTGATGTTGCGCTTGCCCGTCTGATCCATCACCGCGCCGCCAATCATTAGACCCTTCAGGGCGGTGTCCGTCCAGCGATATTTGGCCAACAGGCTGTATTTCCGCGGCGCGAAGTCGACCGCTTGGAGCTTGGGATTGGCCGCCGTGGCGGACTCGCCATCGAAATACGCGAAGACGACATCGGCGCGGCCAGAACCGAAATTGGCCGACAGGCCGAAGTCGAATTCCCAGCCCTCCGTTGTGTCCCGGGCGGAGATGATCTGGCCGACGTTGCCGTTCGGGAGGGTGCCTACTGTCTTGATGTTCGTCAGGGCCATATCGAAGTGCGCCAACGTGCCGTACACATTGACGTTCTCCGAAACCTGATGGTTGAACTTGACGCCGTACTCCACGAGCTGGCCCTCCTGGTTGGCCGCGGGGGCGCCGAGCGCGTCGCCTGACACGAATTTGTCGGCAAACCCAGTCTGGACAAAAATGTTTTGGGCATCGGTATAGTAGACCGACACCGACGGCAGCACCTTCGCCACGACGCCGTATTTGTGGACCTTGAAGCGCGTGCGGTTGCGATTGGTCACGACATTGGTCACGTAATTATCATTAGTGCCACCCGGGGCGAACCAGCGTAGGCCGCCGATCAGCGTCAGCCGGTCCTTCAGCAGGGAGACGTTCTCCTGGAAATAATAGGAGAGCAACACCGGCCTGCTGCTCGTGTCGGTCTGGTGCGGGAGGCCGGCACCCGGCTGAGGCGCCGAAAAGAACGCGGCGTCAGCGGCAAAGAGCGTTGCAAAGTTGGGATTGCGCGTGTCCAAGGCCGGCGGCGTGTTCACCGACTGCTTCTGGCGGCTGTAGGTGGTCGCCCCGTCGACGCCGAGCGTCGAGTCCACCTTCGCGAAGGAAAGCTCGAGGCTATGGATGTAGTCGAGCTGCAGGCTGTGGTTGACACGCTCGATTCCGATGGGAATGTCTTGACGATTGAGTGTGTAGTTGTCCGCCTGCACCGTGATGCCGCGAACGTGGCGACGATCCTCGCGGATGGACGTACCCGAGTAGTACAAGCGCAGGTTGCCGTGCTCCGAAAGCCGGTTCAGGTATTGCAGGTCGATGAAGCTGTCCTGCGAGTTCCACTTACTGTCCTGCGGCCGTGACGGCGAAAAGCTCGGCGTCGAATATTGGTTGAACTTCGAGTTCACGGTTGAGGTGAGATCCAAGAAATCGTCAAGGTAAAGATAACTATTATCCAAAAAATAATACGCATTCACCGTCAGGGTTGAACTGGCTCCGAAATACGCCGTAAAGGCGCTGCCAACAAACTGCTGCACAAGTTTTTCGACCGCCTTTTCCCTATCACCAGTCAGTCCACCCACCGTGAAACGGTAATTAACGGTAAGATCGTCCGATTTGTAAAGCGGGCCGGTGGCGTTGGCAGCCACACGCGCATAACTGTCCGCCGCTACGGTAGTCTTGATTTCCGCCGTGCGGACCGCCGTAGGCTGGATGGAGACGAGATTGATCGCACCGCCCAGAAAACTGTTGTTTCCGAGCATCATGGCGGCCGGGCCCTTGATCACTTCCACCCTACCTACGTCGTACATCGGGTTGGAGCGGTTAGCACTCTTGGTCATGCCGTTGCGCATCGCGGTCTCCGTGCGGAAGCCGCGGATGTTGAAGTCGTCGTTGAAGGTCGTGTTCTGCGTGACACCGCTGACGCCAAAACGAACGGCCTGCTGAAGGTTCGTGACGTTGAGATCCTCGAGCATCTCCTTGTTGATGATCGTGATATTCGCCGGAATATCGATCAGGTTCTTGGCCGTGCGGCTGCCGATCAGGGTTTGCTGCCCTGAGTAACCGGCGTCTTTCTTGCCGGTCACGACGAACGGGGACATCTGGGTGACCTCTTTGTTGGCCACATCATCTTTCTGTGGATCGGAGGAACCAGGCGCAGAGGTGCTCTGCGCGATCATCGAAACCGAAGCGGCACAGAGGGCCGCGCACATTATAACGAACATCCTCAGGGGCGTATTTGGTGTGATCATAGGAGTTATTAGTCAGACTGTGGGATTGATCGAGGGTGACCAAATCACACTTAAAGCGTAGATAAAGTGGCCCTTGTCCATCAAGAGATCAGTACTGCTCTGTTTGACATACCAGGCCCTCCGGACGTTTTACGAGCGGGAGCATCATGGTTGCCGGGATGCCGGGCGGGGTATTTCCACCGCCCAATCCGAGGGGCCAAGGGAACGGGCGTCATTGCAGCTCGAATGCGTATAGCTTCGCCCGCTTCAAGTGGAATTTGAGCCGCACCGATGTCCCACGCAGGGCGGACCAGACGTCGCCGTTCTTCCAGCTCACGGGAAATCCCACGGCATCGACCCGGGAAAACCGGGCCGCATCCTCACCGGATAGTCCGGCGATCGGGCGCCCGTCAGCGCCCAGCACCTCCACGGAAAATTCCCCCTCCGCCGCCGCCACGTTCACCGCCAGCCGCGATCCCGTGACCTCCAACGGCTGGGTCAGGACCGTGCCGTTGTCCCCTTCTGCCACATACCCGGCGAAGCGATCGACCGGCAGCGTGGCGAGGGCCAGAAATCCGGCGCGCCAGCCAGTGTGCGGTCCGTCCGAAGCTCCATAATACAGCTGGATGTTTCCGTCGCGCACAATCAAGCCGGTGCCGGCGTAGACACAGCCCCAGTCGTAATCCCCAGGTTTGCTGGAATTTGGAATCAGCGCCTGGCCCGGGTCGATTCGACGCCATAGAAGGGTGTCCGGACTCCAGGCCAGTTCGCATTGGACGCGGTCAGTCCGCGTATTGATCACCATCACCAATCCCAAGTACAGGTTTCCGTAAGCGAAAATGGGCATAGCGTAGGTTTGGGCCCCGTCCTGCCCCCTCATGACCTCTACCGCCGGTGTCCAGCGAGTGAAGTCGGCACTTTCGGACCGCATCACAAGGCGCTCACCCGCCAGCCAGCGACGGGTGATGCCGACGTACCTGCCGAGCTTTGGCACCCAGATGGCGTTGTTGTGTGTGTCGCCATCTACCCCGATCTCCGGACAAACCACCGGCTCCGCCCAGTGCAACCCGTCCGGGGAAAAGGCCACCTGGAACTGACGCTTCAAACCGGGAATCTGCTGGCCACCGAATACCTTGTAGCGCCGGGCCGGATCCTTCTCCTGCGGGTCATGGAGGACTCCTGCGCCATGACTGCAGCGGAGCACGAGGTTGTTCGCGGTGCTGCCGTTGAATTCGATCACCCCCAGCGCGGGCTTGTCCCAGTGGATGCCGTCCGTGGACGTTGCATAGCAGAGGCCCATCTCTCTGGTGGGAGTCGAACGATAGCGAGTCTCGTGACGCATCTCGGCGGAAGTGCCAGTGGTCAGCTCGTCGATAATGAAGGGGCTGTACCAGCAACGGTAGAGCTTGGCCGCTTCGTCGTAGACAACATTGGGATAGACGTTGTCGAATCGCACTTCCCAAGGCCGGTCCTCCCTGAACAAGGGGTTGGCCGGATGTTTGGCAACCGCGCCAACGCGCAGCCGTACGTTTTCCACCCGGTCCACCACGCGGTCGTCCAGGACCAGGCGATTGACGGCCATAGAAGGGTTGCCTGCTTCCGCATGGATCACCGGGGCGGGCGAGCCGGACAGAACAAAGGACAATACTGGAAGGACCGAAATAACCAGGGTTCGGTGGATGCCGTTCATTTGAAAAGTGTCAGGGGTTGGCGTTTTCCGGCACATGCTGTCTCTTGAGTCTGAAACCGTAGAGATTGGCGTCGAGCATCTCGATGAAGAGAACGACGGTCTTACCCTTGATCGCGTCAAGGCTCGCGCCGTGCTTGAATTGCACAACATGCTCGATGCTGTTGGCTTCGATCGGCACGCTGTCGTCCCGCGTG
>SXGQ01190289.1_pt1 | contig 18402 bp, 18 predicted proteins | sample 3178371 | NCBI WGS metagenome assembly SXGQ01 (sample SAMN11356859, study PRJNA531348) | freshwater metagenome | isolation source: freshwater sample F1-20 | place: China: Fuxian Lake, Yuxi | collected 2017-12-25 | reverse complement strand
GATGATGGCAACGTGCTGGGGAGTGTTGTGGCCCGGCGCAGCCACGGACTTGGATTCGACACTCATCTTTTTCGGTCCTCTGGGCTGTCGCCGTACACGACCCCGAGCCACCCGGTTCGGAGCCCTACAGGAACATCGTCTGTTCCCGCGCGGGGCCGACAGAAACGATGGTGAGTCGGGTCCCGGTGAGCTGGGCGATGTTCAGGAGGTAGTGGCGGCAGTTCAACGGCAGATCCTCCCAGCGTCGGATCCCATCGGTCGGTGTCTTCCATCCCGGGAACTCCTGGCAGATCGGCTCGCAGCGCGCGAGGAGCTCGGCGTCGGCCGGCATGTGCTCCACCACGACCCCGTCGAGCCGGTAGCCGGTGCAGGCCCGGACGGTCTCGAGCGAGTCCAACCCATCCACGTTGGTCACCGCCAGCTCGTCGATCCCGTTTACCATGGCCGCATGACGGGTGGCGACAGCATCGAACCAGCCGCAGCGACGGGCGCGACCGGTCGTGGCCCCAAACTCGCGTCCCATGCCGTGCAGGAGGTCGCCCAGCCCCTGGTCCTCGGTGGGCAGCGGTCCGCCCCCGACCCGGGTCGTGTAGGCCTTGAGAACACCCACCACCCGATCCATCCGGTTCGGCGGCACCCCGGAGCCGGTGCAGGCGCCGCCGGCTGTGGGGTTTGAGGATGTGACGACCGGATAGGTGCCGTGATCGATGTCGAGAAAGGTCCCCTGTGCCCCCTCGAACAGGATGTTCTCACCCCGACGTCCCGCCTCATGGAGATAGACCACGGTGTTGGTGACGAAGGGGCGGAGCCGGTCCGCTGCCCGAGTGTACTCGGCCAGGATGGGCTCGTACTCCAGCGGCTTGGCCCCGAGGGACTTCAGGACCTCGTTGTTCTCCTCGAGACGCTCCCGGAGCCGAACCGGAAACCGGGTGGGGTGGATGAGGTCGATGACCCGCAGACCGACCCGGGCCGCCTTGTCGCCGTAGGTCGGGCCGATGCCCCGTTTGGTCGTCCCAATGCCCTGGGCACCCTTCCGGGCGTCCCGCTGGCCATCGATCTCCCGGTGCCATGGGAGAACGATGTGCGCGGTCTCGGAGATCCTGAGGTTGGCCGGGGTCACCTCGACCCCGAGTCGGAGCAGACCGTCGATCTCATGGTTCACCAGGTGGACGGGATCGAGGACGACCCCGTTGCCGATGACGCAGACCTTGCCCTTGCGGAGGATGCCGCTGGGGATGAGGTGGAGGACATACTTGTCCTTGCCCACAAACACCGTGTGGCCGGCGTTGTTGCCGCCCTGTGTCCGGACCACGATGCCTGCCTGCTCGGTCAGAACATCGATGATCTTACCCTTGCCTTCATCGCCCCATTGGGCGCCCACCAGAATCGTATTGGCCATGGCTTGCTGTGCAGCAACCCGCATGAAAAAAGCCCCGAAGGCAATTCGGGGCGTCCGCCGGTCTTTGCGTGCGGAGACTATGAGGCGACCCCGCGAAGGTCAACGGAACGAATCTTTCAACACCCGGCCGGCGCGCCGGACTGCGACCTCGATCCATGACAGGATTTTGGGTCCCACCCGCATCGAACCCAGACTCCATTCGTCCGCGCGGCTCCCGGGCGTTGACACCCCAAAATCAACTCCCTAGCGTCCTCGGAAACGTCTCGTCTCTCTCTACCATGCTCCGTCTTGCCCTGATCCTCGCCCTTCTGGTCGCCGCCGGCGGGCTCGCTGTCAGCGAGTTCCACACCAAACCCAAGGTGGTCGACCTGAATGACCGTCTCACCTCCACCGAGGCCAGCCTCGCCCAGACGACGGAGGCCAAGAACAAGGCAGAGGCCGAGGCCAAGAACCAGAAGGCCATCGCCGACAAGGCCTCCCGGGAGCTGACCGAGACGAAGACGGCGCTGGAGACGGCGTCAACCGAAGCCGAGCAGCAGCGGGGTCGCGCTGAGCGCCTCCAGAACGATCTGACCAAGGTGACCCGCGAAAAGAATGAGGCCCAGCAGACCCTCGCCGCCTGGAACGCACTCGGAGTGCAACCGGAGCAGGTCGCCCAGCTCCGCACCGACCTGAAGGCCACCACGGAGGCCCGCGACGTCCTCGCCGACGAGAAGCGCATCCTGAACCGCAACATCGAGAAGCTCCAGGCGGCCCTCGACACCTTCCAAGGCCGTGAGCGCCCGATCGAGATGCCCGGTCTCAAGGGTCAGGTGGCCGCGGTGGATCCGCGCTGGAAGTTCCTCGTCCTCAACGTCGGTGAGAACCAGGGCGCCAAGGAGCGCGGCGTCGTCATGGTGCGCCGCGGTGACAAGCTGGTCGGCAAGGCCCGCATCGTCTCCGTGGAGCCCAACCGCAGCATCGCCAACCTGCTTCCGAAGTGGCAACAGCCGGGCACGGAGATCCAGGCCGGGGACACCATCCTGTTCTGATTCTCGCCATCCATGCGCTTCTTTCTCCTGGCTGCCTTCACGTTCACCGTCTTCTTTCTCACCGGTTGCAAGACCGATGACGGCCTGACGGAGCGTCCTTGGAATGCACCGAAGTCCTGGGAGACGGGTCTCCCGTCCCAGATGAACGAAGGACGCTGAGTCCGAACTGGATTCCCACACCCAACCGCCTCGAAAACAAAAACGCCGATGCCCTTCCGGGCATCGGCGTTTTGCTTGGACCCACGTTCGGATCCAAACCCCTGACTCAGGCCCCCATGCCTTCCTCGAAGCTCCCGGCGGCCTGCGGCCAGCAGAGGTTGGTGGCGACATACCGGATGCCATCCGCCGAGCAGAAATCCAGCTCCTTGTGGGCGGATTCCGCCTCGACCACCAGCGGGGCTGACTCGCACTTGTGCAGCTTGCAGTAGCGATCCTTGTAGCCCACTGCCAGCAGCAGTTCGACATAGCGCTGCATGTTGAGGTCGCCCGATCCGAGGTCCGTGAACTGCATCGCGCGACGAGGCCAGTTCGGCTCCATCGCGCGGAGCGGGAACCCGGGGCGGATGACGAAGTTCTTCACGTGGGCCGCGTAGATGTAGGGACCCACCTTCAGAAACCGCGACTCCCAACTCTCACCCTCCCAGCAGTGGCTGGGATCGGCGTTCACGGCCAGACAGGGATCGTTGTCGCAGATCCGAACGAGCATCAGAAAATCGTCGGCGCACATCGCGCCAGTGCCCGGGTGGATCTCGTGGCAGAGCTTGATCCCAAGCTGGTTGGCGTGCTTGCGGATCTTCGCGGTCTTCTTCACGAACCGCTCCTGACCCTCCTTGAGAAGATCATATCCGGGCCCAGCCCAGAATCCCCAAGGATACCCGGTCGCCAGCTCCCATCCGAAGGCCACACCCCAGAACATCGGCATGCTCTTGATGCCCAGTTCGGCAGCGAGATCCATCAGCTTCAGGATATATGTCTCATGCCACTTCTCGATCTTGTCCGCGCCCGCCGAGTGTAGCTCCGCAGGGATGAATGGGTGCCCCGACTTCGTGCCGGTCCAGGCGCTCGTATGGACCCAGAACGGGCAGTGTGAGGAGATTCCGTCGAGACGCATCCCACGCGAGCCGAAGGTGTCCCGGATCTCTTTGGCCTTGAGGAAACCACCCTTGCCATTGCCGAGCATGTAGTTGCTGGGCTGGGCTCCGGCAGCACCGGCTGCCTTGGCGTAGTCGAGGAACTGAGGCAGCGATTTGCCACCGTGTTGGGCCCCTTCAATGGAGGCATGGTAGGCTTGCATGGGCATGAAAATTCTTTCGTTGGGTGTCGAGGAACGGCGGTTCCTGTAGCCGTAGCCCGGACCAATGGCAAGGGTTTCGAGGTCGCCCGACGCGAATTCCAGGGATCTTTCCCAGGACGTGGCCGGATCGACATCACCGCCCCGCCCGTGTCCGAAGCGCGCGAATCCAGACTCAGGGCAGCAGCTTGCCGACCCACTGGCTCAGCGTCTTCCCGTCGGCCCGACCCGCAGCCTTGGCCTGGGCGGCCTTCATCACGACTCCCATGTCCTTCTTGCTCGTGGCCCCGACCTCCGAGATCGCCGCGCGCACCAGGGCCTCGATCTCGGATTCCGAGAGGGCCTTGGGGAGGAATTCCTCGACGACCGCCAACTCCGCCTTCTCCTTGGCGACGAGGTCCTCACGGCCTGCCTTGCCGTATTCCTCCATAGCGTCCCGACGCTTCTTGGCCTCCTTCTGGAGCAGCACAACGACATCGGCATCCGATAGGGCATCCGTCTTCTTCTCGATCTGGGCGTAGCCAAGGGCGGACTTGAGCATCCGCAGGGCACCGGTCCGATCGGTATTCTTGGCGAGCATCGACGACTTCAGCTCGGCGACGAGTTTCTCCTGGAGCGACATGTTGGGGATGGATTGGCCGGCGGCTGGCCGGCCAGAGGGTCTGTTCAGCCTCGCCGGCCCGTCGCAATCCTCAACTCAAATCACAAACCGGACTCGCCGTCGGCTCCCGTGTGATCGGACACACGGATCTCTCCCGCCGGCCCAACCATCACAACAAACTCCCCCTTCCGGGGCCGAACGGCGAGCTGGCCCTGGATCTCTGAAGGACGACCCCGGATCCATTCCTCGAAGCGCTTCGTGATCTCCCGAGCGAGGACGACTTCCCGCTCAGGAAGCGCCGCCGCAAGTTCATCAACAAGCCGGGCGATCCGGTATGGGGACTCGTAGACCACCAGGGTGCCGGGCATCGAGGCCAGTTCCTGGAGTCGACGGGCACGCTGGCCCGACTTCACGGGCAGGAACCCGACGAAGTGGAACTCCTCCGTGGGAAGTCCACTGGCCGTGAGTGCCGCCACCAGCGCACAGGCACCGGGAACGGGTTCTACCCGGAGGCCTGCAGACCGGACCGCAGCCACCACCCGTTCGCCCGGGTCGCTGATGCCGGGTGATCCAGCATCCGACACCAGCGCCACGGTCCGCCCCTCACGCAGTCGCTCGATGATCTCCCCGGAACGCCGGGCCTCGTTGAAATGGAAGCACGAAATCAACGGCTTCTGGATCCCGAAGTGCTGCAGGAGGCGTCCCGTCCGACGGGTGTCCTCGGCCGCGACCATGTCGCAGGATCGGAGCACCCGGAGCGCGCGGAGCGTGATGTCCTCAAGATTCCCAATGGGGGTCGCCACGAGGTACAGCGTTCCGGGAACCAGGGGCGCGGGCTCCACCGGGGTCTCGGTGATCATGGCTGCGCCAGTGCGTGGCGTTGGAGGACTTCGAGGTCCACGAACTCAAGGGCGGATTCATGGGTGGACTCGAGGAGTACCGGCGGCGCCTTTCCCGCCTCGAACGCCTCCGTCCACCGCTTGACGCACAGGCACCAACGGTCGCCCGGACGAAGCCCCGGGAAGTCCCATTCCGGGCGGGGTGTGCTCAGGTCGTTGCCCATGAGGCGCGAGAACTCCAGGAAATCACCCGTCACCTGGGCGCAGACGGTGTGCAATCCAACATCCCCGGCACCGGTCCGGCAGTACCCGTCGCGGTAGAATCCCGTCATCGGGTCCTGGCAGCAGGGCTTCAGTTCGTGTCCGAGGACATTCGTCGGCATGCCGCTATCGAACTACGGAACCCCGGACTCCACAACCGCGTTCACCCCCGGGCGGCCAACACCGCCCCAAGAAACGCCCGTAGTTTCTGCGGATCCTTGAGCCCCGGGGCGCTCTCGACGCCGCTCGAAACGTCCACCGCGAAGGGCTGCACCACGTGGATCGCCTCGGCCACGTTCGCGGGATCAAGCCCACCGGCCAGGATGATCGGAGCGCCCAGCGCCTTGGCCTCGACCGCCTGCGCCCAGTCGAACCGCGTCCCAGTCCCTCCGTGCCGCCCAGGCACGTAGGCATCGAGGAGGAACGCCGCCACACATCCCCGATAGGCCTGCATCTGGACCACCGTCTCGGGCCCCCGGACCCGGAAGGCCTTCACCACGGGCACCACGCGCTGAACCAGGGCACAGGTCTCGGGATCCTCGTCGCCATGAAGCTGGACGGTGTCCAACCCCACCCGCGTTGCGATGTCGAGGACCTCCTCGCGGGACGCGTCGACAAACAGCCCCACCTTGGAGACGAAGGGGGGCAAGGACCGGACCAGCACTGCCGCCGGGTCACAAGTGAGGGCCCGCGGACTCGAAGGGGCGAAGACAAAGCCGAGGGCGTGGGCGCCACTTTCAATGGCCACCCGGGCATCCTCGGCCCGCGTGATGCCGCAGATCTTGGCTCGGACGATGGACATCGGCTTCAGCATGTCGGTGATCCACGTCGACGGCAACGTTGCGCACCGCGCATCAGCCCCGACGACGCCATCAGGGCTTTCCCGGCTTGTGGGCCACATGGAGACCCATGATCCCGCCCAGCAGGTTGAAGGTCTGCGTCGTCCCGAATCCAAGGCCTCGCAGGAGCGCGTCAACACCCCGCTGCGCCGGGTAGTCCCGAAGCGAGTCGAGGATGTAGCCGTGGGTGTCGGCATCCCCGAAGAACAGACGGCCGAACACGGGGACCAGATGGGCCAGGTATTGGAAATAGAGCCAGCGGAGCGGCGGCCATTCGGGCTTCCCGAAGTCAAGGATCAGCAGCCGTCCGCCCGGACGCAGGACACGGTGCATCTCCGCAAGACCCCGCGGGATGTCGGCGAGGTTGCGGAGGCCGTAGCTGATGGTGACCACATCGAACGATGCGTCCGGGAACCTGAGCCGGAGGGCATCGCCCTGCTCGAAGGGCACGGCCTGGGTCAGCGGATCCCTCGAAGCCCGCTGGCGCGCCACGTCGAGCATCGGTCCGCTGAAATCGACACCGACCACCTCGGCGCCCCGTGCCCTCAGGGCCAAGGCGATGTCGCCGGTGCCGCAGCACAGGTCAAGGGCCTGCTCCCCGGGGCGGATCGCCGCGAGCCGGAGGAGTCGGCGTTTCCAGAGACGGTGGAGCCCCAGGCTCTGGAGGTCGTTGATGAGATCGTACCGCGGGGCCACCTCGGCAAAGAGGTCCTGCACCTTCCCTGCCCGCTGCTCGCCCTTTACGTAGAATTTCCCCGCCACGCGGCTGGACAGTAGTCGATCCCCGTGGAATGACGACCGGATTGGTGATGGCCACCGCCGGACCCAGGCGCAGATCCAAAGGGAGCAGGACGGGCGCAGGCCCGAAAAATGGGATCAGAGACGCGATTCCTCTGTTCTCTTCACCCGGACCCCCTTGTACTTCCACTCCATCACGGTGAATCGGAAGCGAATCCTGTTTGTCGACCACGTCAGCAAGGTGCTCGGAGGGGCGGAAATCAACCTCGTCGAGCTCCTGGGGCTGCCTGCCCTCCGCGAACGCTGGGAGGCCTCCGTGGCCTGCTCACCTGGTAGTCCGCTGGAAGCGGCAGTCGCAAAGATCTCCATCCCGCGTCACGCCTTTGGCCTGTCCCAATCCCTCAACGAGATGCGGGTGGTCGGCAGGCGTTTCAGTCCACTCCGCACCTGGCAGGGATGGATGGAGGTCCGGGCGGCGACACGCCGACTTGGGTCGATCATCGCAGGGGCCAAGCCCGACGTCGTGATCTCGTGCTCCAACAAGGACGACCTGATCGCCGGGAATGCCGTCCAGCCCTCCGGCACCCCGAACATCTGGTGGTTCAACGACATCCTGAGCCCGGAGTTCTTCAGCTGGCCCGTGCGACGCGTCTTTGTGCAGCGGGCCCGACGCCAGGCCGCCCGCGTCATCACCGTCTCAGAGTTCGCAAGGAAGGTCCTCCTCAACCAGGGACTCCCCGGTGACCAGGTCACCACCGTCCACAATGGCATTCCGCTCGACCGGTACCGCAGGGTCCAATCCAGCCTGCTCCGGGAGCAGCTCCGGATCCCACCCGGCGAGCCGGTCATCGGTCTCGTTGGGCGCATCACACCCTGGAAGGGACAGGACTTCTTCCTGAAGCTCGCGAAGGACTGGGCCGGACAGGGGCGTCCAGGGCGATTCCTCGTGATCGGACGGGCGTTCAACGAGGACGCCCCCTTCGAGGCGACCCTGAAGCGGTTTGTTGCCACCCACCGGCTGGAATCCCGGGTGCACTTCGTCGCGTTCCAGGCCGACATCGCCTCCACCCTGTCCCAGCTCGACCTGCTCCTGCACTGCTCGACGAAGCCGGAGCCCTTCGGACGCGTGATCATCGAGGGCATGGCGGTCGGACTCCCGGTCATCGCTGCGGCCGCCGGAGGTGTTTCGGAGATCATCACGCCGGGGGTTGACGCCGGGCTGGCCGCCCCCGGGAACGCGGATGCCTACCTCGGGCAGATGACCGCGATCCTCGGCAGTGCCGAGAAACGGGCCGCCTGGTCCGTCGCGGGACGCAGGACCGTCGAGACAAAGTTCACACTCGAACGGGTCTTCCAGGACTTCGACCGGATCGCCACCGAGGTCATGGCGAGGTGACGCGGTAGAAGCGCATCGGGTCGTCCTTTGGCTCGAGCCACCGGGTGTCGTAGAGGATCCCCAGGTTCGCCCACGGACCCGTGGGCGATGGCGCCCTCCACAGGGTGAACTGTTCCGCGTCGGGACGGGACCACTCCAGGACCAGGCCCTGCGTCGTCAGCGAAATGGAAACCGGGAGCGGCTCCTCCTTGAACTCCCGAACGACTCCCCGGAAGACCACGCGATCCAGGCGCCACACACCCAGGGGACTGTAGGGGTTGGTGCCGTCGGACCGCGGTTTGACGGTGGGATAGAGTCCGTCGGGCCCGACATCGGACACGATGCGGACACGGGTCGGCCCGAATCCGAGTGGGTCGAGCACACCGGAGAGGTCGACAGCCATGGGAACGAAGGTGCTGTCCTGTTTCACATCCAGTGTTCCGGCTTCCTGGAACTCTCCGGAACCGTCCGTCACCAGCACCGCCAGACGCGCACAGGCTGTCGGCGAGAACCGGACATCAAGGGCAAGCTCCAGGCGGGAGAAGGCTGCGCCGAGGATGAATTCGACCCCGGCCGACCGGGCGGCTGCGCCCTGCGGAGGAAACCCCTTCAGTGCGAGGGAGGCGTTTGGGGAGGCTGGATCGGAGGGTGACCCCGTCAGGTGGGTCGAGGACACCCCGCCCAGCGTCCGGGCCTCCCCGGATCCCTGCGAGGAGCGGAGGACTCCAGGAACGTTGAAATCCCAGGCAGCCACCACCGGGAGCTCAGCCGCCCTGGTTGCCGAGGCACCACCCAGGAACAGCCACAGATGGACCCACGAACGGAATGTGTTTCTTTGCATGCCCCGATGCTGCCCGGCTCTCCCCACACCCAGGCCAGAGTCCATCGGTCCCCAGATCTGGGGACCCAATGGGGCTCGACAATCCCCCAACCCACGCAATCCACACCTCCGGGAAGACCCATTGGGCCCTCATTCGGGATTCCGAACCAACAAGCCTGAACGTGTGCGTTGAAATCGATCCGACGCCTCCTATAGTCGCGCCTCTCGAGCCTCTCAAGATGAGTGACCCCAACGCCGCACCGACGGCCGCAACCGACTCCTGGAGCCCGCAATCCTCACGCGCGCTTTATAACATCGACCGTTGGGGTGCCGGCTACTTCGACATCAACGGCGAAGGCCATGCGGTCGCAACACCGCTGCAGAACGGGGTGCAGGTGGACATCACCGACCTCGTCGCCGACGCCAAGGCACGCGGCCTGAAATTCCCCCTGTTGATCCGCTTCCAGGACATCCTCAGGCACCGCGTGCAGGCCCTCAACGAGGCCTTCCGGGCCAGCATCTCAGAGTTCGGCTACAAGGGTCGCTACCGCGGCGTGTTCCCGATCAAGGTCAACCAGCTCCGGGAGGTCGTGGAGGAAATCCTCGAGGCGGGGAAACCCTTCGACTTCGGACTCGAGGTCGGATCCAAGCCCGAGCTGTTCGCCGGCATGGCGCTCCAGGACCAGCCCGGGGCGCTCATCATCTGCAACGGCTACAAGGACCCGGCGTTCATCCGACTCGCCCTCCAAGGCATCCGGCTCGGCAAGAACGTCATCATGGTCGTGGAGAAGATCGAGGAACTGCGCCTCATCATCGCCACCTCGAAGGCCATCGGCGTCGAACCCATGATCGGCATCCGGGCACGCCTGCTCAGCAAGGGCGCCGGCAAGTGGGCCGAGAGCGGTGGCGAGAACGCCAAGTTCGGCCTCAGCACCACCGAGCTCCTCGCGGCCACAGAACTGCTCCGCCGTGAAGGCCTCGCCCACTGCTTCAAGCTGCTCCACTTCCACATCGGCTCCCAGGTACCCGACATCATCACCGTGAAGCGGGCCGTCCAGGAGGCCGGACGCCTCTACTCGAAGCTCAGCAAGCTCGGGTTCCCGGTCGAGTACGTCGACGTCGGAGGAGGACTGGGCGTCGATTACGACGGGTCGCGAAGCGCCTTCGACAGCTCGACCAACTACACGCTCCAGGAGTACGCCAACGATGTCGTCTACTACCTCGGTGAGGTCTGCAACCAGGAGGGCGTTCCCCACCCCAACATCGTCAGCGAGAGCGGCCGCGCACTCGTGGCCCATCACAGTATGCTCGTGGTCGAGGTCTTCGGGCACATCGACAAAACCCCACCTGAGCTCGACTTCACGTTCGGACCGAACGAGCACGGCATCGTCCAGGAGCTGCTCGAGATCCGCGACAACCTCGGGGGGCTGAACAAGCTGGAGGCCTACCACGACGCGCTCGAGCGCAAGGAGGACGCGCATCAGCGGTTCATCCTCGGAGTGCTGGAACTGCAGGACAAAGCCAAGATCGAACACCTCTACTGGGAGATCTCCGAATCGGTCGTGCAGAGCTTCCGCTCCCAGAGCCATGTCCCGGAGGAAATCCGGCATCTCGAGGACAGCCTCGGCCACCAGTACCTCTGCAACTTCTCCGTCTTCCAATCGCTCCTCGACCACTGGGCGCTTGGACAGCTGTTCCCGATCATGCCGATCGACCGCCTGGAGGAGCGCCCCACCCGGGAAGGCACCCTAGTCGACATCACCTGCGATTCCGACGGCCAGATCAACAAGTTCATCGATCTCCGGGACGTCCGCGACACCCTGCCGCTGCACCCGCTCAAGGGATCCAACGGCACGCAGGAACCCTACTACCTGGGCTTCTTCCTGATGGGGGCCTACCAGGACATCATGGGGGACCTGCACAACCTCTTCGGTCGGGTCAACGAGATGCACGTGTTCCTCGAGCCCGACGAGCCCACGGGCTACTACGTCGAGGAGGTCATCGAGGGCAACCAGATCGTCGAGACCCTCCGCGCCGTGCAGTACGAGGAGGGAGAGCTCAAGCGTCAGATGAAGGCGCAGGTCGATGCCGCGATCCGGAGCGACCGCCTCAAGCCGACCGAGGGAATGAAGCTGCTCGACGAATACGAGCGCGGACTCAAGGACTACACCTACCTGTCGATCCACTGACCGACCGGCATGGGGCCCCGACCCAGCACCCCGGAGCCCCCGCGCACATGTCCGAGAAGACCGTCCTCCCTTCGCTCGCACGGGTCGTCCGGGGACTGGTCCTGCTCTTCTGGGGAGTCCCTGCCATGCTCCTCGCCACGACGGCCTGCGCGCTCGATCTCGGCTGGAGGCAGTTCGGCTTTGCCCCGACCACGGTCGCATCGGCCAGCCTGGTGGTCGGCCTCTTCCATCTCCGGAGGTTCCAGGGCCGTGAGACGGTCTGGGTGAATGCCCGCCATCGCGCCTCGTTCCTCGCACTCCTCTTGGTCGGGCTCTCCCCGACCCCCGTCTGGTGGAACCGTGCCCCGGAGGAAGCCTTCTTCGGTCATGGCATGGTGCTGCTGAGCCTGGCGGGCGTCGCATTCCTCATCGCCGTGAATGACGTGCTCCTCCGGCTCGCGGCGATGCTGCCGGACCAGGCACTCCGATCGGAGACCCTCTTCTTCACCCGACTCAACAGCCGGGGTCTGATGGTCCTCGGACTGTTCGTCCTCCTCTGGCTCGGCCTGCCCCATTGGAACCCCGCGCCCGAACCGATCGCCCGATTCCGATCCTTCCTCGAGTTCACCCGCCCTTGGCTGTTCATCATGCTTCTGCTCCCGCCGGTCGCGCTGACCATGACGCTCCTGTGGAAGATCAAGGAGGCCATCCTCCACAGCGTGTTCAGGGGTTGAGTGCGGGGAACCCGTCACCGACAGATTCCGTCTTGGTGGTCCACGGATCCCGCGACACTGTCCGCCCATGCCGCGAAAGTACTGGCTCGTGAAGCAGGAACCCGATGCCTACGCCTGGGAGGCATTCGTCGCCGATGGGAAGACCGCGTGGACCGGCGTCCGGAACTTCCAGGCCCGGAACAACCTGCGGGCCATGCGCGCCGGGGATCGCGTCCTCTACTACCACAGCAACATCGGCAAGGAGATCGTGGGCTGCGCCACCGTGGAGCGGGAGGCCTATCCCGACCCGACCGCCACCGAGGGCGACTGGTCCTGCGTCGATCTCGTGCCCCACAAGGCACTGAAACGCAGCGTCACGCTCGACGAGCTCAAGACCGATCACGGAACCCGGGAGATTCCGCTGATCCGTCACACCCGGCTGAGCGTAATGCCGATCGAGGAGGCCGCCTTCCGGCGCATCGCCGACCTGGGGCAGACCGCCCTCTGATCCGGTCCCGCTTCAGGGCTTCAGCTTCACGGTGCGCTTTAGACGCGCACTCCTCACCGCGGCATCCACGATCTCCTGACCGATCCGGCTGATCGGTAGGCTCACCGGCCCCTCCAGCGGTTCCCCCTGCTCGAGGCAGTGGAGGAGATACTGGACGGGATTCTGGTTCGGGGCCTTGGGCGCCGGTGCCTCCACACGGTGCGGCTCCGGTTTCCTGCGGGTCTGCACCGTCACGTAATCGTCGTAGTCATAGCTGCTGACCGTCCCCTCGGTGCCCAGGATGATGAACCCACAGCGCGGCTGGGGCTGGATGATCCAAGGATCGGTGAACGTCCCCCAACGCGTCTCGAACTTCGACAGGCCATGGGCGTAGCGGGCGACAACGATGCTGTGTTCGTCGACCTCCAGTCCCTCCGGCTCGTCGACCGTCGCGGTGACCTCGATCGGGCGCCGTCCGCCCTGATACCAGGTGCCGAGGGTCGTGCCGTAGCCGAGGTAGTCGAGAAGCGATCCGCCACCATGGGCGCGCTTGTAGAACCAGGAATGGGGCTTCTCGCGGGCGACCTGGGCCGCCGTCTTCTCGTCCTTGTCCGCCCCATGGAAGAGCGGACCACGGTTGCCGCCAATGTGCCACACGTTGAGGACGTCTCCGATCGCACCCTTCGAAACGAGCTCATGGGCCTTACGATGCGACCCGACCCACTGCAGGGGCCAGTTGATCATCAGCAGCTGCTCCTTCCGGACCGCCGCCGCCATTGCGTCCGCTTCCTTGAGCGACGCGGCGAAGGGCTTCTCAACCAGGATGTGGCAGCCGAACGGCGCCACCTTCTTCACCCACTCGCCGTGCTTGGAGGCGGCGGGACACAGGATCACGACGTCGGGCTGGGTCTTGGCCAGGCACTCGCGGTAGTCGGTGAAGGCGTTGTGTCGGTCGACCAATCCCTTGCGGATCGCCTCCTCCATACGCTCGGGCTTCTCATCGCTCACGCCCACGACCTCGGCACGGGGATGCTCATGGGCATACCGCAGGAGGTCACCCATGTGGAAATGGTCAAAGTTGATGCCGACAATCTTCCAGGGACGCTTTTTCATGGCAGTGGATCTCGAGAACGATGACCGCGGAGCCGTCCGGATTTCAAAGCACAAAACGGTGAACTTCGCCTCACGGCGCCCCAGCAGGAGCGCCACTCCGGAACAGATCCGGGTTCCTCACCACGGGATCAACCGAGGGAGCCCAGACGCGGATCCGGGCGAAGAGACCGCTGTCATTGAAGGAACCGAAGCCGATGTGGCCCGCGCCAAACCGGGCGTCCTCTGCGAGCATCGCCGGGGTCGTCATGTCGTCGAACCAGACCGTGATCCGGGTGCCGAGACGCTGGACCCGTACCCGATGCCATTCGTTCTGTCCCCAACGACTTCCCTCGGTCGTCCGGGTGGAGATCTTCGTGAACGGCTTGCCGTCGACAATGAACACCTGGTTCGCCTCCGGATCGGTCTTGCTGGCGAAATGGGCGTAGTAGTATCGACCCGGATCCTGAAACCCGAAGAACAGGCAGAGGTCGCGATGCCCATAGTCGGGTCCGGTCTGGAGCAGCTCAGCCTCGAGCAGGAAGTCGCCAAAACGCCGCGTGGTCAGCACCGCAATGCTACTCGGCGAGCGAACCTTCGCGGCGTACTGGCTGTTCCCAATGAGCTCGAGGGCTGCCCGGCCGGCATTGGTGCTCCGACGCCATGCCTTGGGATCGGTAAATTCGAGCTGCCCCAGGATGGCATCGCTCGCGAGGTCCGGCTGCCACTGCAGCGAGAACCCCTTGGGGACATAGGCAGGCGGTTCCTCGGCGAAGGCCTGAAAGAGCCCGGAGAATCCACACAGCAGGAACAGCAGGGACGGGAGAGATTTCATGGGTGACAGGGAATTCCGGCCTTGGGTTTCAGGGTGCTCTCGCAGAGCCGATCCGGCACTCCCCAAATCCACCAACATGGAGCTCACCAAACCGAACTGAGGGCCGGGCGAAAGCCCGGGCTAAGGCCACAGTTACCTTGCTCATCCCCACTCCGATTGGCTGAGAGCATGCCCCCGGCGCCACCCAGTTTCCGAAGGGCTGAAGGCCCGACCCATCCCGTCACGCCACCGTCTCTGGAAACCGGAGTGGGGTCCGGCGTTCAGATGGCTCCAGAGGCAAGACCCTTCCTATCCCCAAATCTGGCGATGTTCGAAGAGCTCCCGGAGAGGGTCGAATCGGTGACATGTCCGATCCAATCCCCGATTTCGATGGCGCCTGGAAGGAGGCCTGGGACTTCTTCCTTCGTCCGTTCCTCCGGGTCTGCCAACGGCCGGTCTATCGGGGCATCGACTGGTCCAAACCTCCGGTCTATCTCGACACGGAACTCGGGAAGATCACCTACGATGCCGAGCTCGGACGTCAGCATCTGGACCGTCTCATCGGAGTCACCCGCGCGGAGGGCCTCCCTCAGGACGTCCTGCTCCACACCGAGACCCAGGCCCATCGCGATTCCGAGATGGCTTTCCGGATGTATCGGTACCACAACCGGCTGGTCGAACTCCGGGGGCGGCCCGTGGTCTGCCTCGTGATCCTGGCCGACGACGATCCCCTCTGGCGACCCGAACCCTATGACTACGAACTCTGGGGGTGTCGGAGCCGGTTCGACTACCTCTCCTGCAAGCTTCTCGACTTCAAGGACGAGTTTCTTCTCCGGAGCCGCAACCCGATCGCCAAGCTGATCCTGGCCCAACGGATCGCCCATCGGACCGCCAGCGACTCACCCGAGCGATGCCGGATGAAGCTCCAGTGGATCCGCCAACTGCTCCAACAGGGGTTCCGTCGGCAGGACCTCCACCGGCTTTTCACCATGCTGGAGCGCATGACCCCGCTGACCGGGGAGCTGGACATTGAATTCCGTCACCAGCTCAAGCAATCTGACCCCTACAAAACCATGCCTTTCGTCACCACACTCGAACGCGTCGCCATGGAAGAGGGACTCTCCCAAGGAAGATCCGAGGGACAACTCTCGGCGCTGCGGGAATCGATCGGGGACCTTCTCAAGGACCGGTTTGGAGTCATCCCAGAAGATGTCGTGGAACGTCTGGAACAGGAATCGAACACGGGGACACTCCGTCTGTGGAACCGTCGGGCAGCCACCATCGAGTCGACCGCCTCGTTCCAGTCCCTTCTGGGACTGAGGGGGAGCTGAGATCCAAAGTGGGAGGACCGGGAACGCACCGCCTCCGACAGCAAGGCGAATCCCCAGGGCCCTGGGGATTGGGATCGCGGCCCACCACTCCGTTCAGTTCTTCTTCGCCCGCAGCATTTCGCCGAGCACGGCCAGATCCTCCGGGCGCTGGGCGGGATCGAAGTCGATCGACCGCTCCCCCGCCACCAGCGCGGTGCGGCGGGCCTCCAGGCGGGCTTTCTCACCGGATGTCGCCGAGGCGACGTAGATCGCCACCCGGCTGGCCTTGTCCCGGAGTGTCACGACCCCGTCACGGACCGAGTGCTCCACCGCGGTGACCCCATCGGCATCTACACGGAACACCTCCGCCGGGGACTTCACATAGGCCGGAAGCGGGAAGCGGAAGACAACCGCCCGGGGCGAACCGAACCGGAACACCCGTTCCTCAATGTCCGCCTCGTACGCCAGGTCGAGCGCGAACAGGACCGCTCCCCGCGGGCCCGCAACGACATCCAGATCCCAGTCGGGCTTCCCATCGCGGAGGGTCCGCTCGTGCCCGACGGCGTCGCCCTCGAGATAATGGTCCTCCAGCATCCGGATCTCGCGTCCGACGCGCATCATGGGCTCGATCAGGTCCGGGAAGGTCACCAGCGAGCGGAGGCTGAGGTTGAACCAATAGAGCGAGGTGATCCGGCTCGAGAGGGCATGGTAGGCCTGCAGCCGGAGCTCGTCGGGCGTCGGTGAACCCCGCTTGCGGCCGCCGTAGCCGTTCCAATCGTGATGCGGTCCCTGCGACCAGTACGCGGTCGGACGGGGACGGTTCAGCTCACGGAGAGAGCGGCACATCTCGCCGATAGTCTCGAGTGGTGCGCCCCACCGGATCTTTTGGCCGTCCCACCGGTCATACTGACCCCAGGCGTCCGGCGACGGCGCCGTCACCCGGTAGGCATCGTAGTGGGGGTAGTCCGAGATGCCGGCGTAGAACCGCCACAGGCGCTCCTCGCTGTGGGTCACCGAGGTGGGCAGCCGAGTCGGCGCATAGGGCGACAACGCCTTCCAGCAGTCCTGGGGCGAGACGGGCTTCCCCCCGCCGTATTGGGGTTCCCCCAGGAATTCGACGGCGTGGACCCGGGGCAACACCGCATCGGAGTCGTAATGGGAGGTCGGCTCCAGCTTGCTGAAGTACTTCAGGGGATACCGCGTGTAGAGGCCCTCCGGACCCGTCTGGTCCGTGTAACCCGGGGTCTCCTGGATGTGCGCGGTGTTCACATGGATCCGCTTCAGGGTCTTCAGGAAGGGCACCGACTCGAGCGGCTTGTGACCACCCCCGCTGGTGTCGTGCACCCAACCGCCGCTGATATCGAACACCTCGCGCTTGATGCGCTGGTGCGACCAGACCGTCACTGTCCTGCCAGCGGCATCGACGAGCCGCACCTCGACCACTCCATAGGTCAGCGGCAGCGGTCCGGGCGCCACACGGGCGCCACCGCGATTGTGGGCCGGGATGACCCCGTTGGCCGGGAAGGTCTTCAGTCCCTGTTCCAACCAGGCCTGCGGGCGCAACACCCGCCACGAGGTCCGTGACTCTGGTAGCCAAAGGCGACAGCCCTTCAGGGTCAGCGGCCCCGGGGTGTCGTTGGCCACATGGAAGACGAGGGAGTCAGGGGTCGGGTGGGTCGCCGCGCCCAGAAAGGTCACAGCGGACAGCCAAGCTGTGGAACTGGCGATGGGCACCTCGAGGCGCTCGGTGGATGCGGAACCGGGCCAGTGGATCGAGAGGTCGGTCATGGTGTTGGTCCCCCAGGGTGCCCGCTTGCCGTTCCAGCTCCAGACCGTCATGGCGCCGGGAGGAAGTTTCAGAGGCTCACCGCCCCAGGCCGAAGGGAGGTCGTGCCACGCCCAGTCGTCCGACGCCAACAGCTCCTCGGGGGTGCGTCCCCTGAGCCGGATGTCGGTCGAAGCCGGCAAGGTCAGCGTCTCCGCGGACTCGTTGCGGAGGAAGACTTCGACCCGGGCGCCCAGGCTGAAGTCCGGCTTCTTCCGATACTGCATCTCCGTCGACTGCAGATGCGGGACCACGTGAACGCCTTCGAGCGAAAGGACCGCACCATTGGCGCGGGGACCCGGGACGATCTGGAATCCCAGCAAGATCAAGACGGGGAGAATCCAGCATCGACGCACAGCGCGGGTGGCGTGGGTGGGTTTCGGGAGGGGTATCGCGGGAGGCATTGCTGCGGCGGGACGGGCCATTCTGAGGTCGCCATGGAGGCGGGCGGAAGGACCGATGGGGATTTCGGACGCAGTATTCACTGGGAGACGGACCCGAGACAGAACCAGGCCCAGATCCAACAGCGAAGGCACCTGACCCGAGGATGGCGGGGAACCCCGGCATGACCTGGCCCCATGTCCACTCCGACCGATCCCGGAGGGATCCAAGCCAGTAGCCGGTGGTTGAGCGCAGCGACACCACCGGAATCCGACGCCCCACGATCTTCCTGCACCCTGGAGGGGTGCCAGCTCCGTCCAGACAACCTCAGTCGAGGAGCCGCAACGGGGTCCGGTCGGCATCCTGGCGTGGCTGGCATCCCTGCCGGGATGCAAGGCGTCCAAACCCCGGCACCGGTGGT
>SXGQ01191730.1_pt1 | contig 18407 bp, 18 predicted proteins | sample 3178371 | NCBI WGS metagenome assembly SXGQ01 (sample SAMN11356859, study PRJNA531348) | freshwater metagenome | isolation source: freshwater sample F1-20 | place: China: Fuxian Lake, Yuxi | collected 2017-12-25 | reverse complement strand
CCTACCGAAACTCCTACACCAACAAATACTGAAACACCAACGGAGACACCTACCGAAACCCCTACACCAACAAATACTGAAACACCGGGTGCCTCTCCTGGTGAAACACCAACGGAGACACCTACCGAAACTCCTACACCAACAAATACTGAAACACCAACGGAGACACCTACCGAAACCCCTACACCAACAAATACTGAAACACCGGGTGCCTCGCCTAGTGAAACACCTACCGAAACACCAACTGCAACTCCCACACCTACAAATACTGGAACACCAACAAATACTCCAACAATCACCTCCAGCTCGTCGGGTGAGGTTTGTGGGACAGTTTCTGGTGTTGTAAATGTTTTATTTCTAGGAGATAGTAATGTGAATACAGTAGCAACAAATGTTGCTTCTTATATCAACACAGAGGGATTTTCAATAACCTACTCTACTATATCTATGTCCACAACATACGCTGGGTCTGGATTAACTAGTTCAGGATATGATGTTGTCGTTATCTATACAAATGCCAGCCAGATAGGCGCAAACGGACTTGGAAACACACTTACGGAATTTGTGAGCTCTGGTGGGCATATTATATCTGGTGTATTTTTATGGAACCTCTATCCAAGTGGATTTACTCACTCTTCTCTCACTCCTTTTGAATCTACCGGTGCTCAGTCACAAACTACAGGTAATTTTACCTTTTCAACATCTATTTCTATTTCAAATGGACTAAACTCAACACTTGGTGGTGGAACATTCTTTACAAATGGTGACCCTACTTTATCAAGTGATGCTGTTTTACACGCAACTTTTACTTCTGATGGTAGAAAATTACTAGCTATAAAAGAAATTGGGTGTTCAAAACTCATAGGTATAAATACCTGGTTTGGATCAATAAGTAGTAATACTTCAACCTTATGTAAAATGTTAGGAAGATCCATTTTATATTCAGTTGGTCAGTTACCAGAATACGAACCTTCTCCAAGTGTTACACCAACCCAAACACCAACTACAACACCCACACAAACAAATACTCAAACACCATCAATTACTCCAACAATAACTGTAACATCAACTATAACACCAACAAATACACAAACACCAAGTCAGTCATCAACAACCACACCAACTAATACACAAACACCTACACCTACAAACACACCAACTCCGACTACAACTCCTACTCCAACACCATCACCAAACGTAACCACCACTACCTCAACCACTACTCAAGTCGTCCCGATAACAACTCTACCACCAAATCAACCCTCTTCGGATACCTACTCTGGTGGTAATAAACAATTTGCTAGCACTTACGGATCTAAACCTATGGGTCTAAAAATACCTATACAGTCTAGAACCAGAAGTAGAAGATTTTTTAGAGGATAAAGGTTCTGGATATATAAAGTTAATGTATAACTTTATAGGGATAGATATTAGCCTTAACAGCACGGCAGTTTATATTGAAACCGGTGACAAAAAAACAGTCCTGAGTTTCACAAGTAAAAAAGATAACAACATCTGGATCAATGAACTTAAATCAGCAGGAGTTGTTTTTACACATCTCTATAGAAAATCTTCATCTGATTATTCAAGTAACGAAATACTCAAACTGATCGATTTCAGTAACCTATCTGTTCAGATAGTAGATATTATCCTACCCTATTTGGATCAAGACCTAAAAACTTTCTGTAATATAGAGGGTTATTCTTTTTCTAGAAACACCAGTTCGATCTTGGATATTGTATCTCTTTCTACTTTAGTAAAAACAGAGTTACTTACCAGAATACCCGACATAGAGATGTCGATTATTTCTCCGCTTTCACTGAAACTAGAGGCTTGTAAGCTTGTTTATCCACCTATAGAAATAGGAGTGAAGAAGAAAAAATATAAATGGGTTAATGATCAAGGTATAGCCGGTGGTAGTTTTAAGAAGCAGCAAATGTTCAAAGCTTTTATTGATGGTAAGATTGATACACCGATTTATAATATTCTTTTTCACCACAAAGATCTTATGGATAGAGAGAAAATACCTAATCCTATTGAAGATATTGTAGATTCAATTTTCTGTCTGAAAGTCTTGAGAAGAAAAGTTGTCACACACGAGAGTTTGGCACAATAGTTGATTAGTCATTTTTAAAAAATAATATATAACTAAAATGATTGATCGCCTAAAAACTCTCTTATCGCAAATGGAGACCGGAAAAAGAATCACCAGTGTTGAAGAGTTTGAGAAGATTGTAAAATCTTTTCAAATGACTTGTTCTTGGTCTGCTACAACAGTTGATGGTAAAAATCTCATTCAGGAAAACTGGATTAGTAAAGTATTTCCTATTTTCGCTCTATCAAGAATATTTGATATTGATTCTCCTCTAGTTGACAAAATGCCACAAGGTGAAAAGATCAAAATATTTAACCTGATCTTAGAAAAAGAAGTTGATGTAGAAAACTACGAAAAGGCTGCGGTCTTAAGAGATCTTATCAACTCATTCTAATAGGGAGAGTTTGTAATCTCTTACATGCGCTTGTATATCACTTATATAGATATTCTCTTGGCCTTCCGAGAGAAGAAAACTTTCATTATCTCGTCCTAAATGAAAGAATTTTTTACCCGACTTTATTCCAACCTCACTTGCTAAACGTGGTAAGAATTTCAAGCAATCCTCCTGGGTTTTTAGAGGGTTTTCTTTCAGTGAAGTTCTTCTTGTATTTATTGTAAATACCCATTTGACCTTTCCATACACATCCCTTTTGAATAAAAAATCCAGTTTTGGTAGAAAATCTGGATCTATTCTGTTTATAAGAATAAAAGTATAACTTGGTCGATCTTTGGAACCTTCTATAGCTTTTATTATTCTAGTAAAATCATCTCTATAATCAAAGAACAGTTTACCCTGATCGCTATCAATTTTAGTCCAGTTAGCTGCATCAAAAAAACGGGTATTAGGAAGTAAGTCTTTAAGTTCAACAACCAGTGAAGATCCATCCCAACTTGTATAGAATATCCAGTTAAGCTTTTCAAAAAATACCATCTTCCTTATTATTTAGTAAAATATTTAACCCTTCGATCGAGTAAAAGATCTAAATAATCCTATAATATTTTGCTTACCGACAGGATTTTGACTTTGTATAGAAAAGGGTGGTAAATCTTCACCACTATCTAAAAGATAATCTACAAGCCACTTTGCGCAGTCGTATCCTGACAAATCTTCACCCAGATCGTGATCAAAGCAAATCTGATCGGGAAGACCTCTTTGAGTAATACAATCCGAGAAATCTTGGAAATTCTTACACCAAACAACTTGATCTTTACGATCATCGAAATCAGGTGCGTATTGTAAAATCCAATCTGCCAAAAAGGGATTTCTCATGTCATCGAGCCAGAGTAAATATCCAGTTTTCATATTAATTTTTTTGATTCTCTTTTAGAAATGATACCAAGAAAAAAACACCAAAGAAAGAGGTAAGAGCCCATCTGTGGGGTTCAATCGGTTCATTGAACTTAAACTGACTAGATGCGTATGCTCCGATCATAAAACTAGAAAGAAAGAACAAGAATAAGAATAAGTATTTCATAGGGTTTTTTTTACAAAGATACACAAAAATTACCACATGTCGGAATCATTTCTCATCATATTTGTAATCCACGTAGAAGATATGACCTGTAGGCGCAGAAAGTGGTTTTATCCCTCGAGAAACCAGTTCTTTATATTCTGGATGATCTTCTAGACGCTTCTCAACATACTCGGTTCCCTCTAGAATTGACTCAATTTTCCGATCTCTATTTTCTGATTTTATTCTGTTCTTTAAAAGCATCATTTCCTCTTCTGAGTAGAAAGCTAACTCTTGTGATAGAGTTTTCGAGAATACTCTCTTCACCAACGGGAGTAGTGTATTGTCAAAATCTTTTTCTTCCATAATCTTAATCTTATTATCTTTTTTTGATTTGTTTTACACTTCAGAAAGATTTAATATTCATATATATCTAAAAAACAACCCCGATTTTGAGAACCCAAAGCAAAGTAACTGAACCAATCAAACCACAAAAGAAAGGGCAACTCACGAGAGAACTTTTCCAAAACTCAAACAACGTTGAGCTATCACCAAAGCAGTTACAACTATTCAAATCTATACGTAATAATATCTTAACGGTAGTTCACGGTCCTGCTGGAACATCAAAGACCTTTTCAACTTGCTATACAGCTCTATCTCTTCTAGCCGATAAAAAAATAGAACAGATTATCATCACTAAACCAACCGTAGAAAGTGGTCACCCACTCGGTCTTCTTCCAGGTGATGTGAAAGATAAAATAGATCCTTACGTAAAATCTTACTACTCGAACTTTTGTAAAATCTTAGATCAGAAAATGATAGATGGATTATTCTCTAGTGAAGAGATTATTTTTGAGCCACTAGCCTATATGAGAGGCACAACTTTTGATAACTGCGTGATGCTACTTGATGAGTGTCAAAACTCAAATTTAGCAACTCTTATGCTCTGGGCTACACGTCTAGGTAAAGACTCCAAAGCAGTGATGATGGGGGATACTTCTCAATACGATGTAAAGCGAAGAGATTCTGGATATCTTGATTTTATTGATATGACCAGTGGTATGCAAGATTTAGTAGAGTTCCGATTTAACAACGAAGATATTGTAAGAAATAAGTTTCTTATTGAGCTTACCAACCGATACGATAAGTTTCGTAGTGAGCAAGGTTCTTAAATCCGTAGATGGACTTAAATAATATATACCTAGAAAAAAACAACTTGAAAAAAGAAGATCTTATCTATCAACTCATCTTTTCAGAAGAGGAGTCTTTTGAGATAAAAGTTTCTGAATATACACAAGACATTTATAAATACGACCGATTTATAAATGAAATAAAAGATATTTTAAAAAAATCAAAAGTTGTAATCTCTAAAGAAAAAGTCGATCTAGAAGAAGATTGTGTGCTTTGGAGCTTAAGTGTAAAAAGAAAATAAAAAATGTGGCACTATAACAAAGACTTACTTTCTTGGTCCTTGAGAAGGGATACTCTCGAGGTAGAAAACTACAGAGCTATTCGTCAGAGTTTAGAAGCTACAAGACTATACGCTAAATGTTTTTCTGGAGCTCTCTGGCAGACAAGTCGTGATCTAGAAAATCTTTTCCCATCTATTCAATACCTATCCCAAACAAGTTCTTGGCATTTTTCAACTTCTAGTGGTTCATATTCTTTGGGATTTACTCCGAGCTTGGGATCAACCCCTATCACACCTGATAGTTTCACGCAATACTACCACTACAACGAAGAGCTTGGTTTTTCTAACCGAGGTTATTTTTCACCACACTCAGCTATTAGAGAGAATATCTCACCCGTTTCAGTTGATCTAGCAACTACTACACATATAGACAATTTAGTAGGCGAAAAGCCATCACTACTTATTGATGGAGTTTTTGTTAAAGAAGGTCAAACTATTCTAGTTAAAGATCAAAAAACCGAAGTAGGTCTTTCTGCCTCGGTGGATACCTCGCTATTCTCTGAGATCTATTACCTTATCTCTGATGAAGGTGTCAATAAAAAGTGGTTCTATTATAACTCACAAAATGGTATTTACAAATATACCTCTGGTTTTTTAGTTAAAGGACCTATCACTAGTTACACCTTCTCAAAAGGTTTACTTATAGATGTGAAATCTGGGTCTTTGAATCGTGATAAGTATTTCACACCTAGACGATTTAGAACAGGTTACTATCCCTTAGAAGGCGAGAATTTTGAGTTTAGCCAAACACCATCGTATCTTATTAAAAATAAGTTCGAGTATAATAATCTTTTTGAGGTAGGTTACAACGATATTATACGACACACCTCTCTTACTATTGGTTCCTATTCAATACCTGAAAGAGTAGTATCTGTTGGTGATTTTGGAACGATACTTCTATACGAGTCTGGAACATCAAGCCTAATACCTAACAAAATATCAACAAAACTAACATCTATCGAAAACACAAAATCTTATTATTGGATTTGTGGTAGAGAATCAACACTTCTGAAAATTGATAAAGTTACTCTCGAGGTGAGCTACATAGAACTTGACTCTGTTAAAAACTTTACCTCTATTTCTTTTTTCTCTGATCTATACGGATGTCTAGTAGGTGAATTTGGTGAAATTTGGCTTACTGGAAACGGTGGTTTAGATTGGACAAAACTTGAGTTAGAAACTATTAACAATCAAGTAAATCTTAACCGTGTATTATTCTACAATATATCAGAAATCTATATTATCGGAGACTCTGGAACTTTCCTAACCCTGATAGAAACACCCTCTGGGTGGCAAGTATCAAAAGTAGATATTCTTCGTCAAGATTCTGCGGTAGACACCTATACCTTAACACCACATTTGAGGGATTTTATTTACCTGGATATCACAGGCTGGACACTATCATCCCAAAAGAGAGATCAAAAAGAACTATTCCTAATCACTTCAGATAGTGATAATCTTTTTGTTTGGAACAAAAATAATTTCGCAACTTATTCTTTTCTAGTTCTTGAATCTTCTATAACCAACCTATCGGCTCGTTCTCTAACTAACATTGGCTCTCAAATCACCCTAGCAGGTAGAGAACTTTATAGTTTTGATCTAAAGAGTTACGATTTTATCACAACATCAAATACTAACGTTCTTCGTGGTTCAACTTATTCTAAACTATCAGATCTTTATATAAATCGTATTAAGAGCTGGAATAACTCGGAGTTTTTAGTAGCTTCTAACTACTCAACCAGCAAATCTTATGATAGTGCTAGTTTTTCACTAATAACAGATTATGCGAAGCTTTACACCGATACTATTTCTTCAAGATTTTTAATCTTAAACTACGATCTAGCATCAAAGGTAAATTTTCATGATTATCTAGGAAACTATCGACTGCCTATATCAACAACGATATCAACTATAGGATTTACACTTTCTGATGTAACCTTTGCTACACTACCTGGTCAAACAAGTTGGGTAGATTATTGGAAAAATACCCTACTTACTTTTGAGTATTATACTTCATTTAGCTCGTCTAATGTTGTTGAAATATCTACTATATTTAACTACTCCGGTGCTACAAACTCATTTTTTGTTACCGATGAGGGCGCAACTCCTAGTCTTACCGAACAAAACATAGATCCAGATAGCTCTTTAATCTATATTAAAAAACTTGTTCCTACGGTAAAATTTGATAGAGATTCGTATTATGTAGAAGGTTCAGATCCAATTGATATAAACTTTGCTACCAGCTACAACTGCTGGATTGGTGATTTTGTTATTGTATTTAAATTAGTTAATGTAGATTTTGACGGTAGTCTTTTTAAGAAGGGTGATATCTTAAATATCAGTTCTACCTCGATTTCAGCAAATTTGATGATTAATAAAATATTCAGGTATATGAGTAGTAATCCTACCCCTATATTTTTATATTGCTATCATAACTTTTCTAGTGATATAATATCTTCACTTCGCGCAACTGGATTTAGTGTAACAAATCTAAATGTTTTTTCTTCAGCCCAAGATTTTGTAAATAATTTCTCTCTTCACCCACTATCGGTTGGATATGAGATAGGTCTTACTCAGAGTCAAATAAAAATTGAAGGTCACTTAAATAACAAAACAGCCTACTATAACTTAGCTCAAAATATTATTCACGATTCTACTACCTATAGTTTTGTTTATGGTGAGAGTTTCTTTGATTTCGGATATACACCTACTTATAATATCTATGATTTTCTTTCGCGTATTGATCCAGTCGCTTTTACGAGTAGTAAGTTTTTTGGAGCAATGCCTAGATATCAAAATATACCAGCTCTTGATGTTGATCTAGATTCTAGTTGGACTTCATCATCAAACCTAATACTTTGTGATGATACTAAACTATCAAACCGGTTAGTATTTGGTAAAAACCTCAAGTTTGAATGGGAATCTATTTGGATAAGCACTTTTGTTGATGTTGTTGTAAAAACCTCGGACTATGGTGATTTTCTTACCGAAAAATGTTTAGTTGAAGGTAAAAAATATTTACCTGAAAAAGATTCCTACATAGTAGAGTTTAATAAACCTATCAATAGAGAGTTACTTGTCTATAACCAACTCACATCTATCAACTTTGTAAATATCTTATCAAGAAACTCCCTTTTACAAATATCTTCGGATCTACAAGAGCTGAATAACATAAATAGAAATCTTAACACAAAACAGATTCAATGGCCTTACACTTTTGATGTTTATCAAAACGAAATCACTCAAAAGTTTCCAACAGATTCGTATTGTAAGATTTTACTTTCAGATCCAGATATTAAGAGTAACATTACTTCTATTATTTGGGAAGATAGTAGATCAAAATTATCGAATGTTCTGATTAATCCACTCGGTGATGATCTTTTAAAGATATTACCAGTTGATCTATCAAGAGTTGGTTCAGATAGAGGTCAAAAAGATTTAGTAGAACTCTCACCAAATAACTATAGTGTCACATCACCAACCGCCTCACTTGTAAATGTAGATATGAATAAGTTAAGATTTAGATTCACCGACGGTCTTACACTATCTAAAATGCTCGAAAAGTATTCTTGGATAGTTGAATCAGAAGTTTCAGATGGTTTAGTTGGTGAAGATTCTAACGGATTGATATTCTATTCAGGTATCTGGAGGTGTGGAAGATGGTTTAGTGGAACTTGGTATTCTGGTCAGTGGCTAGCTGGTGATTGGTATGGTGGAGTTTGGAACTCGAACTGGATTAAAACTCGTGGTCGTGATATACTTGTAGATTCTACTCAAGTAGATACACAATCTTTATGGTATAGTGGTAGATGGTTTGATGGAACTTGGAACGGTGGAACTTGGCTGGGTGGTAGAAAATATCTAGGCACATGGAACGGTGGTCTTTGGAACTCGGGTATCTGGAACGACGGTGTTTGGAATGGAGGTCAGTTTCGTGGAGGTATCTGGGTTAGTGGATTATGGAACAGCGGTCTATTCAATACCGATGTTAATTCAAGTTACTGGCTCGATGGTCAGTTCCGGGGTGGAGATTTTGAGAATGGTCGTTGGTTTGATGGTCAGTTCTCTCAATATTCCCGTAGCTCTAGATTCGGAACTAGAGCTAGTGGCAACTCAAAAGCTATATGGGAAACTGGCGAATGGATTTCGGGTGAGTTCTTTTCTGGACGTCAAACTGATTCTTCAGGAAATAACCAGGTGAGTGATATACATAGATGGTCTCAATTTAAATCAGGTAACTGGGCTTCAGGTCAATTCTGGGGTGGTGTAGTTCTAAATATGAACTTTAGTAGTGGAACTTTCTGGGGTGGTATAGTTGATGATATCGAAATTATTGGTCTTACTCAATCATCAGGTAAGATGCAGTTACTACTTAATGGAATATTTAGATTTAAATATCCCTACGATATATGGATCTATGCTATGTTCGGTTCTGGTTATTCTTCATTTGGAACTATTGAGAATCCAAAAAAATACCTCGTAACATTCTCTGAAGTTTTAGATAGCGGAGAGACCCTAATACAAATTGCTGGTAGTTATTCATTCACTCCTACTTGGAGATCATATACTGATTTAAGAATAGTATCACATTTTGAGAACGCGGAATTTAAAAGTGGTCTATGGTATAACGGTATTTTCTTAGGTAATAATTTTGAAGGAGGTATGTGGTATAACGGTCACTTTAATGGAAATTTCGGTATGTAAAAAAACAATATATAAGATATATGAATGATAATTCAAAGAACCCAAACAAGGTTTGTTTCATAATCGCACATAAATACTATAGAGATTATGAACTGTCCTTTTCGTTCGGATATGAATCCTATCTCAATCTCTACATAAACAGAATATTCGAAAATTATCAAGACGCTCTAGTCATAGTAGTTGATAATAATTCCCTTCATAAAGAGGACATTTTCTCAAAAATAGATAACAAACTAAATGTTGTTCTACTTGACAATAATATAGAGTCAAAATTTGAGATTGGTGCATATCAAGTTGGTTTGTCGTATTTGATAGACAAAAAGATAGATGATGAGTATGACTACTTGTTTTTAACTCAGGATAATTTTATTCTCAATAAAAAATATGATTTGAATATTTTACACAAATCTGGTGTAAGAGCTTGCCCGATAGTTTCATGGAAACAAGATATTTGGTGTATGGATGATGTAGGTAAGTTTTTGGATGACCTTGATATGAATAACAATAGAGACAAAATAACTTTCTGTTGGTGTAGTAGTTTTGTAATTCATAAATCAAATGTATTGACACTTCATAATCTATTTAAAAAATTAGTAATTGAAACGAGATACCATCATTGTGCTGGTGAAAGATTTTTAGCTAGAATACTTTGGGAACTAAATGATCATTCCAATTTTGATATAGACGGCGACATGGAAAACCTTAAATATGATTGTTTCTCGGTGAATCCATACGATGATGGAATAGATAGTTATTTCGTTAAAAGAAGGCAAACAAAAGCAGGTAATATTTCCGAAATTGAATTTATGGGATATACAGAGGAATCTGATTTTAATAGATCAAAAAAAAATATATAAGATATGAGCATAAAGAAATGGAATAAATTTTTTGAGAAAGTAGGTCTAGAAGATGAGACACCTGAAGAAAAAACCTACGACGATCTTCGTGATGGTGTAAATCGCCTTATGAAGATGCAGTTAAAGAAAACAGACTTCACCAGTAAAAAAGAACTAGCACTTGCCTATCTTAGAGATGAAGATAAAAACCCAATCGAGGGTTTTATCAATGATTCAGATATCTATGAGTTTTATCTACAATACAGAGATGATATCGATGATCTACTTTCAGATATGCGGTGGTTTGATGAAACACCATCAGAAAATAATATTTTTTCTATTTATGATTTTATTATTATCTCAACAAAAAAAGCTTTTCGTGAAATAATAGGAGTAATGGTCAAATGAGTTCAGAAATAGTTTTTATCTTAAAGAGGGAGGGTAGAGTCATTAATAGAACTAGCTCTAAATGCTCTGAATCGGCGATTGATTATTTTTCAGCACTTTACCCAGGATTTTTAATGGATAAAAACTTCAAGATCGAAGTTGAAAAGATTGATTTTTTAGGTCAGAAATTGATGGGTATTAACCCATCTTCTCAAACCACCAATTGAAATAAATAAAGTTATCACCACGAAGATCGTAGGTCTTAAGATTGTATTCAATAACTAACTTATCTCGATCCCAAGCAACTAGATTTACTACGTCTCCTCGTTTAAGTTCTATCTTACGACCGGATTCTCTACAGAAAGCTTCGCAACTACTATTTACAAGTTTCCAGCTTCCAAATTCAGGTTCAAAAAATCTTTTCACACTCTTTACAATAAGACCCGAGGTTTTTATTTTCCATTCTTTTGGTTGTAAAAGTGTGGTATCTACAAACACTTCGCTTTCAAAAGTTGGATTTTTATCTAGTAGACCGTAGATAACACCCCAATATTCAATGTCGTTAATAACAAACTTTAGGTAAACATCGTAGTTATACCCCTTTTTTACAACTCGTAATATAGTAAGAGATTGTAGATTTTGATTCTCAAGAGCTACTTGGCTTCTTAAAGAACTTATTTGTGAGGTGTTGGATAAACCACCCATGATGTTATTAAGACGAACTAGTGAAGACTGTATAGCAGATTGGTGTCTATCCCAAGCATCAACCGATAGTTCTTTGTTTGCTACGTTTGGAAGTGGATAAATAGCGGTTTCTGGATTAAACCTCTGAAGGTTGAACTCGGTGAACTCTAATATTAAATGAGAATCTCTTCTTTTTTTCATCTTAAGTTGTAGAACTTATTTGTTTTATGTATATATAAAAAAAATATGTTAGATAAAGTTAGTTTTGTTTGTACTACCTATAGAAGATTTCGTTGTGTAGAAAGAATAATAGAGCAATTTATATCTCAATCCTATAAAAACAAACAACTAATAATATTCAACACAGATACCGAGAATCCAATGACATTAGATGTAGAAGTCTTGGATTTAGGTCTGGATATCATTGTTGTCAACAATAACACCGATTACGAAACAGGACTGGAATATACTAACAGAGGCCAAATCTGTAGAGATGCTGTCAAGCATACAGATGGTGATTATTTTATGCTGGCCGATGATGATGATATTTATCTTCCCTGGCACCTAGAGCAAGCCGTTGATGGAATACTCACTAACGGGAAAGACGCCTGGAAACCAGCTAAAAGTTTTTTTGCTACCCCAGACAAACTTATCCTTGTTCAGAATACACTTGAAGCGTCAGTGATTGTAAAAATGAACAGGATAAGAGAAATTGGTTTTAGAGAAGACAGAACTGGATACGAAGGACTCAGTTGGTATACTAGACTAAGAGATGAAGGAAATTTATGGGAACATAATCCAAACTACGTTAGCTCGTATTGTTTTAACTGGTCTGATACCGCAGATATGGCAGGTCATAAACAATCAGGTAATATAGATAACCCAACTAATTTCCAAGAGCACAAACTAGGATCATACGACGTTTTTAACCGACCACTAAATAGATGTGGACAGGAAGTACTAGAAAAATACTATCAAAAGTATTATAACTATTTGAAGGATCATCCAGACCATTTTCATCCACACTATTATAACAAATACGCCTTACCCTACCTGAGTAAGTAGAGAAAAGCAAAAATAATATTTTATATATACTTTCGTATGACAAGAATAAAAAAGTTTTACGAAGCTAGAGAAGAAATTAACAACGATTCTATCCGTGAGATTCTATCTCAAGTAAATGATGTTATTGAAAAAACAGGAGGTATGAGGGATACTATACAAAATCTCTACAAACTACTTGATAAATATACCTCAGAATCTGAAGAATCAAATGATCAAATAGACGAATCAACAATTGAACTTAATGCTACCGATAAAAAACTCGAAGAGGTAGAATCTAGTCTAACTTCAGTAACAGAATACTTAAACAACTATATCGAAGACGGTAGAAAATACTTATTTTAATATGATAAATCCAAAACTCTTAGAAAAATTCTCCATAAATTTATCTACAAACTCAATACTCGAGTGGTGGTCAGATTCTTCTAGAGAATTCTACACATTAGACTATCTTAAATTTCATCTCGATCAGATAAATGAAGATTACTTCTCTGATCGTATCTCAGAAGAGAAAAGAGATCTATTAACCGCTCTTTTTATATTCGAAAACATCGTAACACCACTACATAAGGTAGAAGATTTAGAAAACTCAACTCTTTTTCTTGAAAGATATTGTAAAGATCCGAAAAACGAAAATTTTATAAAACTACATAAGTTGGTATCACATTCAACGACCTTTGGATTACTTGATATAATATCGATATCTGAAAGGTACAAATCAAACATACACAGAGGAAATTCTGAAGAATTGAAAAAGTGGGAATCAGGATACTTGAGAGAGTATTATAACGAGAACATCATAAAATCCAGAATCACCTTCTATCAAGATCTAGCAGACGAGCTACCAGAAAATACAGAAGCAATCCTGGAGGTTATAGATTGGTTGAAAGATATTAATGCTTAAAAATAAGTATTTGTATCAATATCTTGTTCTAGTTTTGCGAATTCAAGTTTTGTTTCCTTCATAAGAATAGCTCTTCCGTTTCTGATCTGAGATTTAATCGTACTAAGGTTTTTACCTAAAATATCTGCGATATCTTTATAGGCCATTCTTTTAATTTCGCGCATCTCGATAACGGTTTTGTAGGGCTCTTTGAGGGAGTCGATTTTTTGAATCATAATCCTAGCTTTCATTTGATGAATTTCTTGAAGCATTGGATCTTCGTGTTCGTATTGAATGAAGTCTTTGAGTGTTGTTCCCTCTTCATCTATTTGAGTATCAATGGAAATCTCCTTTTTTTGACTCTTCATATCTTGAAGAATGATGTTTCGAGCTATGGTGAATAACCAGGTAGAAAACTGAGATTTATCTCGTTCATACTTATCAATCTTTTTAAAAGCAGTCATAAAAGACTCAAAGGTGATGTCTTCTGCTTTTTGTTGATCTTTACACATTTTGTTTGCGTAATAGATCAGTTTTGGGTAGTACTTCTTGTAGAAAAAAGAAAAATTATTGCCGGTTCTTTCCTTAAAGAGTTCTTCGTGTTCGTTAAAGCTTGTGATTTCTTCTAATAGTTCCATTTTATTTTATTTAATTTTTGTAGTATTTGTTTTTTTAAAGATACTCTTAATTCTTTAGTTGCTCCTTGTTGAAAGAAGAGGCGTGTTTCATTGTCGTCTAGGTATAATATCCACGGCTTCTCATCAATGAAATTCAACTCTTCATCTTCATATCCACTTCCCTTAAAATAGTTGTCCTTTTGTTCTTTTGTTAAGGATATTTTTGGTATAACAATATTTGATAGGCTCATTTTGATTTTTTTTACAAATATAAGGATTTTCTGGGTAAATGACAAAACTTTTTTCTTCTTTTTTTAGGTAGCATCCAAAAAATTTTGGGGTATATTTTCAGGACAACACTATAAAATATATATAGAAAAAAAACTCTCTTTAATGTCTCTTTCAAGTTCATATCAATCAATAGCTGAACAAATTGTTGTGTTCAACAACAATATAGTTGAACTCCTATCAAAGTTAAATAGTTTAACAACTTCACCAGATCCCTCAGTAAATGTTGAGGTAACCGATAACGCAGGTGTTCAAAGAGTTTATTCACTTCCATCTTTTAGTTTTTTATCAAGTGAGATTTCTAGACTTAATAATAATATAAACGCAATATACGGACTAGATGGTTCCGGATCGTTAGTTCAACCAGCAAATAATTCTAGTTTCAGAAAAATAGTTGCAGTTGAGATAAACAAAGAACCAGTAGATATTACTAATCTAAACTCGGTATCCAACTTTTCAGCGAGTAAAAACTGGTTTTTTGATGGTTTACTTAATCCACAACTTTTTGTTACTTTTGATCTTGAGGGTAAAATTGATGATACGGTTGATAGGTGTCTTGTTAGAAGATATATTATCTCATTCCAGAAAAATGCCGACGGAACACTCTCAAGTAACGGTCAGTTAGCTCTGAACTCCTTCAATCTAAATTTCAGACAAAAAACGGATATCACACAAGAGAACCTATTAAATTGGATGCTAACTACACCCGGTGTGATGAACGCAACGAACCCAGAATATGATGAACAAGTTTTTGAACTTGAACCAAATTTTCTCCTCTATGATGGAACCTTCACTGTTATTAAAGCAGAAGAGGATGTTCTAAACAAAAAGATCTGGTATCACCTAAACACACTTGATTATACCAATGTTGAAACTTCGGTTGTTAGACAACTTTCAATAGGCGACGAACTTATTGTAAATCTGGCCGGATCATCAACAAAATATAAAATCTTAGAGGTTTCAATACTACAATCAAATCCAAGAATCAGAGTAGAAAGATCCCAGGGCTTTGATCCAATCCCGATTGGATTCAACTCACTTAAAATTCATTCACCCATTAGATACACCAAAAGACTACGTGTTAGTATTGGATATGATGAAAGATGCGTTGTCTTTACCAAAGCCATCAACGGGACTAACGGTATACAATCTAAAAACTGGTCACTGGGTTCTGGTTTTTGGACAAACGATCTTATTTTATCTTCGTCTGATAATTTTAATGGTACACCTTTTGAGACATTCTATAGCGGACAAGTTTATGATTATGGGAAAGTTCTAACAGACCTAGTATCTAAAAAAATACCAAATCAATTTTCAGCTGCTCTTCCATCACCACCAGAACTCGTCACGAGAAACTTTCAAGTCGTTCAAATAAATACACATCTCACAAATCAAGTTGACTCTAATGCACTTAAAAATATCTACTCTCAGAACAAATCTCTTCATTCTGAGATTGATCAATTATCAAAAGCTATTCTAGAAAAAACAACACAATTACAAGTAACTAGATTTGCTACGGCATCAGATAGAGATCAATGGCAGAACGAAATAGACCGGTTGGTCAGTTTAAAGGAAACCAAAACACAATTATTTCGTTCCAATCTAGATCAAATCACAACACTAACTAATACACTCAGAAACAAAGATAGTGCTAAATACAGAGTTAGGGGATTTTGGCCACTTCCTCAACCAGTATCTGTGCGAGGAACTTTGCCTCAGGAAGTTGTTCAATTTAGAGTTCAATATAGATATTTAAGTAATGATGGAAGTGAAAGCCCCGTTCAATTATTCAAACTATCTTCTTCATCTACCGGTGTGGGTGCTGTGAGAGGGGTATTCTCTAATTGGACCGAATATAAAACAGATGTACGCAAAAGAGTTTATAATTCGTCAAACGGTGAATATACCTGGCAAATAGAAGATGTTTCAGATGCTGATACACCAAACATAAATCAACTCGATATTCCAATACAACCGAACGAAAGAGTAGAGTTTCGAGTAAAATCAATAAGTGAAGTTGGATGGCCCGAGTCACCGGTGGAATCCGAGTGGTCTCAATCAATAACTGTGACTTTTCCGGATGATCTTTCAACACTTGCTATTGAGTCTGATTTTCTTCTAAAAGAAGCCACTAAAGATGAACTCAAAGTTAATATCTTAGATGAATTTTCCTCACGTGGTGTGGATACGCACCTCTCAGATACCGTTGTAGCTAATGATAAGACGTTTCTTCATAAAAGTGAAAATATACTATCTGGATTTAGAGATGATAATGGAATAGCAATAGATCTATACTCCTATCTTCAGAGTTTAGAAAATAAGATAAGAAATCTTGAATCACTTATAAGTAGAACGAGAAGTCAACTTAGTGTAGTTCTTTATAGAAACAACGAAGAGTTTATAGTTGGAAATGGTTCCGACTTAGTATTCAATATAGAATGTGAGGACTATGCTCTACCTTTTACCGGTGCTAGTCTGGTGAATAGTTCTTCTATCCCAACAGGTAGAGTTTACGCAAATAATATCTATGTTATTAAAGATTTCTTACTACAATTCAAAAATACTTCACCTGAAAGTCCGCTCGGGATTATATCATCCAAGGAATATACAAGTGGTGATATCTATGATACTAGAGTTCCTCAAGTCATGTGGGTAAATGACCAAGACGAACTACTTGTTTCCAATCAAAAAGGCGTAACCAATACTCAACTAGATTATCAATACCTTTGGTCTGTAAACTTTACATCACTAACACAAAACTTACAGGCAACAAAACTTTCTGACAATATCGGGAATGATTTTCTAGCTGTCGGTGATAATTCTCTTACTGATGTCTTGAGTTCAAAAGAGTTTAATTTGGGTTATAGTGAAAATGAACTACTGAATTTTGTAGGTGATAATAACTCAATTTTTGATCCACAAAAGTGGATTGATCAAACCGAGACTATTTCTTCAGAAACTAAACTTTTAACAACTTGTCATCCGATGACTCCTCGTCTAGAAGATCTAGTCGAGTCAAATGCAAAAAAGATAAAAGAAGTTACTTCTACGAGCTCTGACTGGATTAATATTTCTCTACCTATTTACTTCAAACTAAACTCATTAGATAATGTTACCAAAACAGGTGAAAATTACGAGTGGATAAATCTGAATAACTCCACAAGAACAGTAAAACACACTAAAAAAATCAAGTTATTCATAGAAACTAACCAAGATACCAGGCCTTTTGTCTTTACCGTCACATTTAATTTGAATAGAAATAAAGTTGTTGTTCAAAGTCGTGGTAATATTTAACCAAAACATGTAGTTAATGACAACCTTCTCAAATAATATATAAACGAAGGTAAAAATGAAAAGTTTCTCACTTTTAAGAACTAATGTAGGCCTAAGTGCCAACGTGAAAATTGTAGTAGATTCGGGTGCTAAAATCTTTCTAGATTCAATAGACTCTGATCCACTACTTTCTAGTTCAAATTTCAAAAAGAAACACATCTCACCATCTGATTATATTAATGACGTATGGGCTAATTATTTTAGAAACTTTCCTAAAGAATTAATTTTTAAGATTAAATTTGATAGTGATAACGGTTTAATGTTTCAAAACTTTGAGAATCAAATAGATTCTATTTACCTTAGTGGCGCCTCAAATATAGGGAATAATAAAGACTATACAGAAGAGTTTGAATTTTTTGCTCCTTTGTGGATAGAAAAGAACGGCGTTCCTAAGTGTTTTGTCATATTCAGAGTCGATGGGCCGGGTCTAGTTGAAGTGACAAAAGAGAATTTCAGAGAACAAATCTTAGATAAGTTGAAATTCGTAACATATTATGATCTCAAAGGAGATAACTCTATCTCTGAGTGGATGAAAAAAAATTATGAAGACAACGATCAGTTTCCGATATCTAGTTTGTGGATCGATTTCAGAGATT
>SXGQ01076568.1_pt1 | contig 18416 bp, 18 predicted proteins | sample 3178371 | NCBI WGS metagenome assembly SXGQ01 (sample SAMN11356859, study PRJNA531348) | freshwater metagenome | isolation source: freshwater sample F1-20 | place: China: Fuxian Lake, Yuxi | collected 2017-12-25 | reverse complement strand
TGCCGTTGTTGCAAGAACTCTCTAGTCTGGCACAATTGGATTTAGTTTGATTCGTCACTAATTCCCAGGGGTAAATATAAAGTGTCTGATTTTTCAATGAAAGTTGATCGTGCTGGAAAACTTGATTATAAAGTTGCTGATTTGTCATTAGCAGATTTTGGTCGTAAAGAAATTCAATTAGCGGAACATGAAATGCCAGGATTAATGGCAATGCGCAAAGAGTTTGGTGCATCAAAACCTCTAAAAGGTGCCCGAATAACAGGTTCCCTACATATGACAACTCAAACAGCAGTTTTGATTGAAACTTTAGTTGAACTTGGCGCTGATGTTCGTTGGGCTTCTTGCAATATTTTTTCAACTCAAGATCAATCAGCCGCAGCAGTTGTGGTTGGTCCGCAAGGTACAAAAGAAAATCCAACTGGTGTGCCAGTTTTTGCTTGGAAAGGTGAATCACTTGAAGAATATTGGTGGTGCACAGAACAAATATTGAAATGGCCAGATGGTGAAGGGCCAAACATGATTCTTGATGACGGGGGAGATGCAACTCTTCTAGTTCATAAAGGTGTCGAATTTGAAAAAACTGGTGATCAACCAGAACCAGAAAAAGCTGATAGCGAAGAGTTTGCTGTTGTACTTAAATTAATTCAGAAAACTTTAAAAGAAAATCCAAGACTTTGGACAGATATAGCAAACAATATTAAAGGCGTAACGGAAGAAACCACTACTGGGGTACACCGTTTATATGAAATGTTTAGATCAAATCAATTACTTTTCCCAGCAATAAATGTAAATGATGCTGTAACTAAAAGTAAATTTGATAATAAATATGGCACTCGTCATTCTTTGATTGACGGAATAAACCGTGCAACAGATGTATTAATTGGTGGCAAAGTTGCAGTGGTTTGTGGATACGGTGATGTTGGAAAGGGAACAGCCGAATCTCTAAGAGGACAAGGCGCTCGAGTGATTATTACTGAAATTGATCCAATTTGTGCTTTACAAGCTGCTATGGATGGATATGAAGTTAATACTTTAGAAAACACACTTTCTTACGCAGATATAATTATCACAGCTACAGGTTGTAAAAATGTAATCACAGTTGATCAAATGTCAAGAATGAAAGATAAGGCCATTGTTGGAAACATTGGACATTTTGATAACGAAATAGATATGGCTGGACTTGCAAATAATAAAAATGCAAAGAGAATTAACATAAAACCTCAAGTTGATGAATGGGTTTTTGATGACAAAAAGTCCATCATAATTCTTAGTGAAGGACGTCTACTTAATTTAGGAAATGCAACAGGTCATCCTTCATTTGTGATGAGCACTTCATTTACAAACCAAGTCTTAGCCCAAATCGAATTATTTACTAAAACTGAGCAATATCCAGTAGGGGTTTATACATTGCCTAAGGATTTAGATGAAAAAGTTGCACGCCTACACATTGATGCATTGGGCGTTAATTTGACAGAACTAACAACTGAACAAGCTCAATATCTTGGTGTAGATAAAAACGGACCTTATAAGTCCGATCAATATCGCTACTGATTTGCTGCTTTATTTAAATCTGTAGCAATATTTTCTTTACGTATTCTTAAATCTGTGTAAAGCAATGTTGTGAATGCGGCCATAAATGGCAGCATGACTGCGTAACCAACAATTGAGCCCATGGTGGACATAAACACTGAACTCGTAGTTGGGTCTTGAAGTTGACCGGCTTGGGCTAAGAGTGTGAATGGTGTTGAGACCACAATTGATAATGCTTGGCTAGTTATAACTCCTATTAATCCAATTCCTAAGACACGCATCATATTATTTTTTGCTAAGTAAAAGGAACGCTTGAAGGAAATAGTTATAAATGAGTCTTCAAGAATTAATGTTGGAAGACTGACATAGAGTCCAACCCAAATATAAATTGCAGCAAAAATTCCCATACCTAGTCCAACAAAAATAAAAAATGAACTAATCGCAGAAAGTGCAAGACCAATGGAAACACCAGCTACAACTGCAAGAATTGGAAATAGAATTGAAATTAAAGACAGAACAATTATTCTTCTCAATTGTGGTTTTGTCTTTTCCCAAGCTTGATTTGTTTGAATCTTTTTACCGATAATGGCATTGCCAATGATGTGTGTAAATAATCCAACTGAAATAGATTGCACGAAGAAAAGTACAATCGCTGTTATTACTGCAACCTGAAGTGTCGGAGTGAATGCAGCAACAAGTTCTTCTAATTGTTCTTGTGTGATTGCTGTTCCCGGATTTGGTAATTCTGGAATTTCAAGACTGTCTCCACGTCTAATAATTAATGTTGAGGTGAAAATCGAACTTATGCCCACAATAAATCCTGAAAATAAACCAATTCCTAATAATGTTTTGGGCATTCTTCTAAGGGAGTTCAGGGCACCACCCAAAATTTCAGAAAGGCTTAATTGCTTATGGGGAATCAAATTTGAACCAGTATCTTGGGTCATCACTACCTCCACTTTGATTTTGTCACAGATGAGGTGACACCATTACATTATGGCTCGCGTATTAGTGGTTGATGATGATCAGGCCCTTTCTGAAATGTTGGGAATTGTATTAAGGGCTGAGGGGTACACTGCTTCATTTTGCGATGATGGATCAAAAGCCTATGGCATCTTTAAAGAAACAAAACCTGATTTAGTATTACTTGATTTAATGTTACCTGGACTAGATGGAGTAGAGGTTTGTAAAGTAATCCGGGCAGAATCCGGTGTACCCATCGTCATGCTAACTGCTCGTGGTGACACTTTAGATGTTATAAAAGGTTTGGAATCTGGAGCAGATGATTATGTAATTAAACCTTTCAAACCTAAAGAACTTATTGCAAGAATAAAAGCGCGATTAAGAAAAGATGACTTAAAAGCAGAGTCACTAACCTTAGGTGACTTATCAATTGATGTAATTGGACACAGTGTTAAAAGAAATGGCAAAGAGATATCACTTACGCCTTTGGAATTTGATTTACTATTAGCTTTGGCACGAAAACCTTGGCAAGTTTACACTCGAGAGCAATTATTGACAGAAGTTTGGCACTATAGAAATCCAGCTGACACTAGATTAGTAAATGTGCATGTTCAACGTTTAAGAGCAAAAGTTGAACATGATCCAGAAAATCCTGAAATCGTCATGACCGTTAGAGGCGTTGGTTACAAGGCTGGTCCGTGAGATTATTTTATTTAATAAAACAAGCTTGGAATAAATCTTTAAGTATAAGAATTATTGCCACCACGTTTATAGTCTCGACAATATTAGTTACAATAATTGGTTTAATTTTAATTAATCGTGTTTCTTCAGGAATCTTGTCAGCTAAAGAATCATCATCATTAACTGAAGCTTCTTCTGCAATCAATGAAGCTCAAAGAGTGGTGAGCGCTACTGACATAGGAGCTGGATCTCCCACTGTTTCTGTAATTGTTGATACCGCAGTAACTGCACTTGCCGTTAGGGCAGGCCAATCTGGACTTTATGATGTTTTGTTTCTATCTGCAGAAGAAATGTCTAAACAAGGGCTTCCAGAGCGTGGCACAAATCTTGTTGCGGAAACAAGTGTTAGTGATGAATTAAGAAATCAAGTTGAAAACTCAGATAAATTGCTTTGGTCTTACACGCAAATTAACTATCTTGATGGAAGAAATATTCCTGGACTGGTTATTGGTGCACCAATAAAGATTAATAATGTTGGAACCTATTCTTTATTTCTGCTTTTTCCACTTGATAAAGAAGAAGAAACAATAAGAATTATTAGATCTGCTGTTTTAGTTACTGGAATTTTTCTAATATTTGGACTACTAATTTTAGTTTGGTATTTGACAAGATCAGTCTTATCTCCTGTCAGAAAAACAGCTAATGCCGCGGAAAGACTTCGCATGGGACTTCTCAATGAAAGAGTTCCTGTAAGTGGAGAAGACGATCTAGCAAAATTAGCTGGCTCTTTTAATTCCATGGCTGCTTCGATTCAACAACAAATTGGCCAACTTGAACAAATGTCACGGATGCAAAGAAGATTCGTCTCAGATGTTTCGCATGAGCTAAGGACACCATTAACCACTGTTCGCATGGCAGCAGATGTGCTTTATGAGTCTCGTAACCAATACACGGGTGAAACTGCTCGAGCAGCAGAACTATTAAGTACTCAAATTGAGCGATTCGAGATTTTACTTTCACAGCTTTTGGAGATAAGTCGCTTTGATGCAGGAGCAGCTGACTTAAGTCTGAAGCAAACAAACATCAAAAACCTGATTGAAAAAACAGCAGATTCTCTTTCTAATTTATTAACAAAACAAGAAACACCAGTGGTAATTAATGGAAGTGCACCAGAAATTGAAATGGATCCAAGAAGAATTGAAAGAGTTTTAAGAAACCTAATATCAAATGCTTCTGAATATGGTGTAGGAAAACCAATTGAAGTTGAAATTGGTAGTGATGAAGAAGCAATCGCTGTAATAGTTAAAGATCAAGGTCCTGGTTTAAAGCCTGGGGAGTCTTCATTAGTTTTCAATAGATTTTGGAGAGCAGATCCTGCCAGAGCCAGAACTACGGGAGGAACCGGTTTAGGTTTAGCAATTGCATTGGAAGATGCCAGATTGCATTCAGGTTGGTTAGATGCATGGGGATCTCCTGGTCAAGGAACAATGTTTCGTTTAACTCTTCCAAGGGTTGCACACAAAGCGATTTCAAAATCGCCTTTAGCTATTGGTTTAGGTGATGAAAAGCAACTCGAGTTAGATATGTCTGCGTTAGCAGAGTTAATGACCACAATTCCAATGGGCACCAAAAATGAATAAGTTATTAATAATTTTTGTTTCAGTTGTTCTAACAGCTTGTGGAACAGTGCCTATAAGTGGTGCAATTAGAGAAGGATCAATTCTAGGTTCCATTTCTGAAGGCTCAATTGTTCGTGTTATTGCAAGTAATCCACAATCTGGAATGACTCCTGAAGAAATCGTGTCAGGTTTCTTAAATGCATCAGCCTCAATTGATAATGATTTTAGAATTGCCAGGGAATATTTAGTTCCTGAAATAAAAAACACTTGGCTTCCAAATGAAAAGATTCAAGTTTATGACGGTCAAGGAAGACTTAATTCACTTCAAACTGACACCATAATTTTTTCAGCACCTTTAACTTCTGTCATTGATAGTCAGTCAAGATTAGTTTTAGCAGAGCCTGATGCAGAAGTCATTCAAGAGTTCAAACTTAGACAAGTAGATAACGAGTGGAGAATAGATTTAAAAGATAATGGATTATTGATCTCTCAAGCAGATCTAACTAGAAGTTTTACCAGTTATCCTTTATGGTTTCCCGATACTTCCTTAAGAACACTTGTCCCAGATAGTGTTGTTTTGCCAAAAACAACAAGTGGTAGTTCAACAAGGCTCATGCAGCTGTTACTCGCAGGACCTGGTGATTATTTGACCGGAGCAGTTAGAACGGCTTTTCCGATTGGAACAACGCTGGCTCTTAATTCAGTGCCGGTAAATAGTGCGCTAGCTACTGTTTCCTTAAATGATTCTGTATTGTCTGCAGAGCCGTTTTTAAGAGAAGTCCTATCTGCTCAAATAGTTAAAACTTTATTGAGAATTCCAGAGCTAGGTACAGTAAGAATTAATGTTGGAAATCAATCATTAGTCGTACCAAATACTCCAATTAGGCAAACTGCATCTTTGTGGGACAAATTTAGAGCTGATTTCACAAGAACCTCTGATGCATTAGCTATACAAGAGGGAAAAATAGTAAGAGTAGATTCCGAAAGAATTACGCCATTGAATAATCAATTTTTTACGAATCAAAACTGGTTTGCAGCGGTAGAAAATAGATCAGGAAATATATTGGCAGCAGTTTCTGCTGATCGAAATCAGCTTCTTGTACAAGATAATACAACAGGTAATTCTCAAAATGTAATTGTTGAAGGTCAAAGTTTAAGAAGCCCACATTCAGATATTTTTGATTCAATCTGGGTCACTGGAGTAAATCAAGTTTCTGTTGTGAGCAACAAACGTGTCATTGGGGTAGGGATAGAAGAAGTTGATAAACAAAATGTAATTGATGTTATTCCTGCACCAGATGGGGTGAGGGCTTTATTAATTACCAGCACAGTTTATGGAACAGAACTTAGATTAGGAACAATTGTACGTGAGGATGAAAATATTAAGATTAACTATTTAAGAAAAGTAATTCGAGATGGTTTTTCTGTTAAACAAGCTATTTGGCAAGACGAGAGTTCCATTTTATACTTAGAGGATTCAGGCGATATCGCAAATATTTATTCGCTAGATTTATTTACTGGAGTTTCCAAATTACTTCATTCACAATTAGGTGCTACAAATATTGCAAGCTCAGCAGCAAAACCCTTATTGGTCTCTCTTGAAGATGGTTCAATGATTGAAAGAATAAGTGGTGATTGGGTTAACCGGGGCGAACTATTAAATGCCTCATACCCAGGTTAATTAACCACAAGTAGGAGTTATCCACAAAAAATATTTATTCTTTGTAAATAACCCATTATTTAGTTCAAAATCAAGATATGTTTATTAATAATTTTCTAGATGATTTAAAGAACTTACTTGGTCAAAACTATTGCTTTTTTTGTGGTTTGATTGAGGAAATAGTCTGCCCCACGTGTTTTAAAAAATTATTATTAGATTCTAAAATTCGATTTGAATCAAATATCCCAGTGCTTTCTTTAACTCAAAATAATGAGACTATCGCCAGAATGATAGTGAACCATAAAGATTTTGGGCTCTCAAATCTCAAAGAACCATTTTCGGATTTTATTGCCCTTGGTTTGAAGTATTTTTCAAAACGCGAAAAAGTTTATGTGGTGAATGTGCCAAGCGCTTACCAATCAATTCAGAAGCGGGGGCTAGATCCAATTTCAATAATGACAGAAATTGCATGCAAAAAAGCTGGTCAAAGATTTATTTATAAAAGAAACTTACTTACAAGCTATGAAAATCGAAAAGATCAAGCAGGTCTAAATTTTGACCAGAGAAATAAAAATATGAAAGATGTTTTTAGATCAGATTTAGTAGCAACAAAGCCTGTGATTATTGTTGATGACCTAATAACCACTGGAGCAAGTTTGAGAGAAAGTATTCGAGCTTTAAGGCAAATAGAAAATAAAGTCAGGGCTTGTGTCGTGGTGGCTGCAAACTAAGATTTTTGAGCCTAAGTGTCTAGGAAGATATCCTCGCTGACTTGATTTATTGGTACGCAGGGTTATGGTGGAAGTCAAGACTTCATATCTTTAAAAGAATGCGGGTGACCCAATGGAAATTGTGATTCACGGCAGACACGCTGACATACAAGAAGACTTCAAGAATCACGTCTTGAAACAAAGTGCTCGTTTAGAAAAATTTGGAGTAAAGATTGCTCTTTTAGATGTTGAAGTAACTCACCGTGAGAACAAAAGACAAAAGAAAGTTGAATACTTAGTTGAGTTGACCATAAAAGGTGCTGGAACTAATTTAAGGTCCAAGTCAGAAGGTCCTAATATGGATTCAGCACTAGATCATGCAATGAAACGACTGGAAGAACAATTGCGCAGAACTGCTGATCGACGTAGGTATCACCGCCATCGCGTTGATTCTGTTTTATCCGCTGCTGATGTGAGCAAATTAAAGGGAATATAGGTCTTTGGATTTGGCTGAAATAGCAATTGCGTAACATAGGGTTTGGCTTATTTCGAGGTCTCTTACTTAGAGGAAATCAAAAGTGGTTTTAGTTTTAGACAAGATTTTGCGTGCTGGGGAAGGACGCATTCTTCGAAAGCTTGAAAGTTTAGCTAAACAAGTAAATGCTCTTGAGTCAGAAATACAAAAACTAAGTGATGATCAACTAAAGGCATTGACGATTTCTTATAAATCACGTGTGCAAAGCGGGGAATCATTAGATGATTTATTACCAGAAGCATTTGCAACGGTTCGAGAAGCTTCCTTAAGAACACTTGGTCAAAGACATTACGACGTTCAATTAATGGGTGGTGCAGCACTTCATTTAGGAAATATTGCTGAAATGCGAACCGGTGAAGGTAAGACTCTAGTTTCAACTTTGCCTGCTTATTTGAACGCTTTAAGTGGTAAGGGAGTTCATGTTGTAACAGTTAATGACTATTTAGCTCATCGTGATGCTGAGTGGATGGGAAGAATTCATAGATTTTTGGGATTAAGTGTTGGAACAATTAGTCCAAATATGGATAATGCGGATAGACGTGATGCTTATTTATGTGACATAACTTATGGAACAAATAATGAATTTGGTTTTGATTATTTAAGAGACAATATGGCTTGGTCACCAAAAGATCGAGTGCAAAGAGGATATAACTTCGCAGTAGTTGACGAGGTTGACTCAATTTTGATAGATGAAGCACGAACACCATTGATTATTAGTGGACCTGTCGAAGGAACAAATTCGCAATATAAAGATTTCGCTCGAATTGTTACAGCTATGCAGCCTGGAAAAGATTATGATGTTGACATAAGAAAAAGAACCGTTGGTGTATTAGAAGAAGGAATTGCTACTGTAGAAAAAGCACTTAAAATTGATAATTTGTATGAATCTGTTAATACACCACTTATTGGTTATTTAAATAACGCCATTAAGGCAAAGGAATTATTCAAACGCGATAAAGATTATGTGGTGATGAATGGGGAAGTACTCATCGTTGATGAGCATACGGGAAGAATTTTGCAAGGTCGACGATATAACGAGGGAATGCATCAAGCAATTGAGGCAAAAGAAAACGTTGAAATTAAGCAAGAAAATCAAACATTAGCCACGATTACATTACAGAATTATTTCAGAATGTATTCAAGACTTTCAGGTATGACTGGAACTGCTATGACAGAAGCAGCAGAATTCGACAGTATTTATAAGCTAGGCGTTGTTCAGATTCCAACTAATAAGAAAATGATACGAAAAGATCAATCTGATTTAATTTATAGAACAGAAGAAGCTAAATTTGTTGCCGTTGTTGAAGATTTATATGCCCGTCATGAAAAAGGTCAACCAGTATTAGTTGGAACTACAAGTGTAGAAAGATCTGAATATTTAAGTGGGTTACTTAAGAAACGCGGTATTCCCCATGAAGTGTTAAATGCGAAAAATAATGAGCGTGAGGCAGCAATTATTGCTCAAGCAGGAAGAAAAGGTTCAGTCACTGTTGCGACCAATATGGCAGGTCGCGGAACAGACATCATGCTGGGAGGAAATCCAGAATTCTTAGCAAATGCTGAATTAATTCAAAAAGGTTTAAGTCCTGATGTTGATTTAGATGCTTATAACCATGCTTATATAGAAGAAGTAAAGCTTGCGGCACAAAGAGTTGCTGCAGAACATGATGAGGTTACCGCATTAGGTGGACTTTATGTTTTGGGAACTGAAAGACACGAATCTAGACGAATTGATAATCAGTTAAGAGGACGATCTGGGCGTCAAGGTGATCCAGGTGAATCCAGATTTTATTTATCCCTCCAAGATGAATTGATGCGTCGATTTAAAGGTGATTTAGTTGATGCTTTTCTAAGAAGATTTAATGTTCCTGATGATGTTCCAATTGAAGCAAAAATGGTAACAACAGCAATTAGAAATGCCCAGACTCAAGTTGAACAACAAAATTTTGAAATAAGAAAAAATGTTCTCAAATATGACGAAGTATTAAATAGGCAACGCCAAGTTATTTATTCCGAACGAGCCAGAGTTCTGGAAGGACAAGACCTTTCCGATCAAATCCTTGAATTTATTGATGAAACTATTAAGGCTTATGTGTTAGCTGCTACTAGTGAAGGTTATCCAGAGCAATGGGATTTAGATCAACTAATGATGGCACTAAAAAACCTTTATCCAACAGCCGTTTCCATTGAAGCTTTAAAACAACAAAATGGTGGCTCTCTTGATCAAGAAGTGTTAATGGAATCATTGCGAAATGATGCCGCCCAGGCCTACCGCACACGAGAAGCTTTATTAACACCAAAAGTAATGCGGGAACTAGAAAGACAAGTTGTATTAAGTGTGCTTGATAGGAAATGGCGTGAACATCTGTATGAAATGGACTATTTACAAGAAGGTATTGGACTTCGAGCAATGGGGCAAAGAGATCCATTAGTTGAATATCAAAAAGAGGGTTACGATCTATTTGTTGCAATGATGGATGCAATTAAGGAACAAGTTGTAGGTTTTACTTTTAATGCCCAAGTACAAGTTCAAGAAAATCAAGAATCTGTGGAAGCTAAAGGGTTTACCAAAGTAGAAAAACAGCAAAATCTTTCATACAGTGCTCCTTCACTTGATGGGGATGAACAACAAAGTGTTCCGGTTACAAAAACTAATAAAGTTGCAGTAGTCGGTAGAAATGAACTTTGTCCTTGTGGTTCGGGTAAAAAATATAAGCGTTGTCACGGATCAAATAATTAATTCACGCAACTAAAAGCTGCGTACAACGCCACCTATCATTTTCTGCTTCAAGCCTTAAACCCATACCTCGACCGCGTCTTCCTTTTTGAATTACAGCTGTTGCTTCGACAATTTTTTCACTTGTAGTTTCAATTCTTAAACTTCTCACAAAAGGTCTTGATCTTTTGGCGTGCAGATCATTTTTTAATTGAATTTGCTTATTAATCTCACGATAAACATCGAAGGAAACCCAACGCATAAGTTGAAATACTGGCCTTTCCCCGATTAACACCTCAGCAATTCCTGTAGCTAATTGTTTTGTCCATGCCTCAGGTTCAGGTAATCCATTAACAACTTTGTATAAATAGTTTGGCTTATTTGGTGAAATTGTCATTTGAAGATCTATTTCAGTTTGAACCCATTGGCTACTTGAGATTTTTACTGGACATAGTTGCATTAGCACTTGACCAGATATAACTTTCTCAGTTTTTGTGATCTTCAAATTTCCCCCAAAATAAGTTGCTTTTCTAAGAAATAAAGGTCGGACATTTCTTGCTTTAAGTCAATTAAGGTAATCCTTTTAGTCTTATGTCACGGTCAGGACATATTTGCCCCAAAGATATTGAATAAAATTTAAATCTTGCCCACAATGCTCAAGTGAAAGAAAAATACCTATTTGAACTTGAGCGAAATCTTGAATTACAAGCTTCTGGTTTTTTGATGCAAAAAGATAATCTATTACTACAATCTCAACTTAGGACAGAACATTTTCAAATAAAAATGCTTGATCGAATTAGAGCAATGCAAAATAATGAGCTCATTTTAGATGTTTTAGATCTTGGAAATATCAAAGGTATATTAAAAGAGGTTGCATCAGATCATATTTGTTTAGAAGTTGGGCAAAAAGAGATAATCATTCCAATATGGTCTATCCAATGGAGTAAGTTACTTATTAAAACGAGCAAGAGTGCAACAATGCTGCAATCAAAATGGAATTTACAATCCTTATTCAGATCAGTGCTAATTGAAAAGTTAGATATTATCGTTTGCTTGAGGAAAGATAATCTACTCAATGGACAAATTACGAATGTCTATTTTGATCATTTTGACATGTTAAGTGAGAAAAATATTTATTCAATTCAATTTTTAACTGTTAAATATATATCAAAAGATAGGGATTTAAATGATTAAATTACGAAGAAATAAGATTAGGCAATCTAGTCGGGTGCAGTTGAAGACTACACAAAAAATCTATATGTCTCTTGGAATTTTAATATCCCTTGCTGCTAGTTCCTTCTTATATATGAGTGCTGAAAATGCTGGTCAAAGGCAAGAAGTTTGGGTGACTTCAAACAAAATTGCGGCAGGTCAAATAATTGATGAATCAAATATTGAACTTATAAGAGTTGATCTAGGTAGATTACAGGCAAATTATTTATCAAGTGATTTGGAAATTATAGGTAAGACTGCACTAGAACCGCTTAGTTCAGGAACCATATTGAGGCCTGAGTTAATTGGAAAAATGTCAACTTTAAGAAATGTTGCTCTGAGGATTTCCAATGGTCACTTGCCTCCATCATTAGAAATGAATGATTGGGTTGATATCTGGTTTAGTGACCCAATAGCTTTAACTTCAACATTGATAATTCCTCGAACAGCTGTTGTGTGGATAGATGAAGTTGACTCAAATTTTGGTGGAGTAACAACTGTTGTAGTTGCTGTTCCAGAAACCAACGTTCCTCAATTAGTTAAATCTGCGAGATCTGACGGAATTGATTTAGTGCATCGTGAAAACTAACATTTTATTAGCATTTTCTGATCAACCTTGGCAATTAGAAGTAATGTCAAATTTGAATGATCATCCTCAAATAAAAATCAAAAGAAGATGTATAGATTCAGTTGATTTGATGTCGGGTGTTCATTTAGGTTTAGCAAACAAAATAGTTTTAAGTTCAGACTTTCCTAATCTAAATCTAGCAATGGTTACTGGTGCCAAAAAACTAGGTTGTGATATTTATGGTATTTGTTTACAAGATGACATTGAGAGTGTTGAAAGACTACAAAGTTTAGGAATCACAAATAATTACATTTTGAGTTCAAATGAGGTGACAAAATCATTAAAAAATCTAATTAATGAATTAATTAATTTTACTGAAATCGATAATTTTAGTAACGAAATTGAGAATCAAACATCTATTCCTGGCTTAATTTCTGTGTGGGGAACAAATGGGTCTCCCGGAAGAACAAGTGTGGCCATAAATCTAGCTTTTAATCTGGCTAGAAGAAATTCGGCAACATTGCTAATAGATTTAGATGCAGTTGCTCCCAGTATTGCTGCATCATTGGGACTAGTTAGCGAAGTTCCCGGAATTTCTTCAGTAGTTCACGACGCAGTTAAGGGAAGACTTAATACAGAATCTATTGAGAAAAATGTTATTCAAGTAGATAGAAGTCTTCATGTTTTAACTGGTATATCTAATGCCAAAAGGTGGCCTGAATTGAGAACAGAAGGTTTACTACAAGTATTGAAGTTTTGCTCAGGTATTTATCAAAATATAGTGTGTGACTTAAGTTCAGTTTTACCCGAAACAACAGATTCTTCACTCAACGATATCGACATATTCAAAAGATTTGATCACATTCCAAAAGTGATTGAATTAGCACAAAAAAATATTTATGTTTTGAGTGCCAATCCCTTGTCTTTAATCAGAGCTAGTGAATCCCTAGAAGCACTAAGTGAGATATCACAAATTGAACCATTAATTATTTTGAATAAGTTAAATAATTTCTGTTTAGGGGATGAGTATGAACAAACTGTCAATGCCATATTGGGAAGATGGACTCATCCTGAATTAATTCAAAGAATTCCTGATAAACCAGAGATTTTTGCTAAAAGCTGGAATCAAGCAGAATCAATCCTTGATATAGGAGACGACGAATTAGTTAAAATTTATGATTTGATTGCAAATCAGGTCATAAATGAAACATATTCTCCACCAAAATTAAAACGTTTATTAAGAAAGGTGAGCTGACTAGTAAACTTTATTTTATGACTAGTTCAAATAACACCCCTTTTGCACTGATTGTGGACTGGGGAGGAGTTTTAACCAATGGACTAGATCATATGCTCACCAATTGGACTGCTCAAGAAAATATTGATTTAAAAGTTTATTACAAAGTCTTTAATGATTGGCTTGGACCTGTTGCAGAAAAAGAATTGAGGTTAAATCCTATTCACGCACTTGAAAGAGGCGAGATGGCAGTTCCTGATTTTGAAAAAGAATTAGCAAATGCTTTATTAAGGTATGGAAATATAAAAGTAAATCCTGCTGGTCTTTTAGAGAGAATGTTTCAGTTTTTTGAGCATGCACCAGATATGAACGGATTGGTTCACAGAGCTAGAAAAAAAGGGATAAAAACCGCGTTACTTTCAAACTCTTGGGGGAATAGCTATCCACGACATGGATGGGATGACATGTTTGACGAAGTAGTTATTTCAGGAGAAGTAGGTATGAGAAAACCAGATGCAGAAATTTATTTTCATACATTGGAATTACTAAAAGTTAAACCGCAAGATTCAGTCTTTGTTGATGATTTGGAACACAACATTAAATCCGCAAGTGAAATTGGGATGGCAGGAGTTTTACACGTTGACTATGAATCAACTAAAATAGAGCTTGAATCAATTTTCAATCAAAAGTTTGATTAGTCGTAATCCAACTATTTAGAGTTTCAAAATCTTTGTTTAATGCATTCTTCCAAAACTTAGAAACAAATTCCTCCACAAACGAACCCACTAAGAACATCTCTGATACAACATGAGAATTCACAGTTATCACGGTTTCTGCGCCTAATTCCTCAAAGTTCAAATCAGCTGTAACTTCTGTTTGAATCTTGGGGATTGCGAGAATAACTTTGATTTTTGATTGAGACATAAAGTCCCATGTTTCCATAAGCAATACTGGGTTTGAAATAAATTTTTGAGCTGATGCTGGTATATCAAAATCGTTATGCCTGGTAATTTTAAGTTCAATAGGTGAAGGAGTTTCAAATTCAATCAGTTTTAAACTTTTTGATTGAGATCTAGTTTTATGAAAGTCAATACTTTTTAAAGCATCAAATAACTGTGCATTTTTATGTGAACTCTTAAAAATATCAATTAAATTTAATGCCATGAACGTATTTTGTCAGACTCTGGACTAGATTAGTGGCATGGCAGCACTCCTAGCACTTATCTCAAGTTTAATGTGGGGAACAGCAGATTTTTTTGGCGGATTTGTCTCAAAAAAAATTCCTGCTATCAAAGTCTTGGTTTTGTCTTACCCAGTGGGATTGTTGTTTTTATACATCTATGCTTTATTACTGCCTGGTGAAATCAACTTAAATTCAATTGTAATTGGATTGATTGCTGGTGTCGTAGGAATTTTGGCGATAGGCAGTTTGTATCTGGCACTTGCTATTGGACCAATGAGTGTGATGAGTCCTGTCACGGCTGCAGCTTCAACTTTTGTCCCAATCGCAATGGGATTAATAGTTGGTGAAAATTTAAATTGGCTTGCTTGGGTTGGAATCTTACTTGCAATTATTTCTGTTGCCTTGGTGAGTTTAGAGCCATCTTCAACTGGAGGAAAACTTGTAGTTAGCGGAAAAGGTTTAGCACTTGCAATTTGCTCTGGTTTATTGATTGGAACTTTCTTAAGTCTAGTGGGATTAGCATCTCCTGAAAATGGAATGTGGCCACTAGTTATTGCAAGATTCATCTCTTCGATCTTAGCCCTAATTTATTTTACGACTTTTAAATCTGGAAAACTTAGTGAAGGTTTCAATTCAAAATTGCTTGCACTGGTTGTAATTTCTGGAGCACTAGATGCAACAGCCAATGCAGTGTTTGTTTTGGCAACTTTTGATGGCTATTTATCAATCGCCGCAGTAATTGCGGCTTTATATCCAGCTGCCACGGTAATACTTGCCACAGTTTTCTTGAAGGAAAAATTGAGTTCTATTCAATCTGTTGGGATCGGATTAGCCTTCTTCGCTGTAGCAATTCTTTCTTTAGTCTAGATTTAATAAGATTTCGTACCAAATATGGTACGAAATCTTTAATAAAACTTATGACAAACTTTAATAATTGAAATTACAATTTATGTAACAAAGGTGGAGCCAATGTTACTTTCTGAACTAAATCCAGCTGCTAGGTCTTTATTTCGCTCAAAACCGTTACCCAATTCTCGTCAAGATCGAATTTTGGGTGCGCTATTAGGAGCAGCACTAGGTGATGTGATGGGAAATGCCATAAGTGGTTTAAGTAAAGAAACTATTAAAGATAAATACGGTGATTGGGGTATCACATCCCCACCTCATAATGCACTTGTCTCCTACAACTTTTCTTTGACACTATTTGCACTTGATTCATTAATCTTTAGCACCCAAAAGAGACACAAACTTTCCGTGATTGAAATATGTAATTGCTTGATTAAATGTATTAAAGAATGGGAAGTAGTTATGAGTAATCCAAAACTTTTCCATGGAATAAATCACTTGGCAGACAAAAGTAGTGTTTGCACAGACTTTATAAAGAACTATCCATTATGGAAATTTACTCGCCCAGGAAGTAAATATATTAAGGGAAATCTTTCTGAGTTGATCAATCCTCTATTGATTGCCGTTTTACTGTGTGCCAATGGCAAAACAACTTCTGAGGTGGCCGAAGAGTTAGCTAAAAAACTTGGGGAACCTGAATTTAAAATCGATGTAGATGCGTTAATTGCTTATTTCTATCACAAAGAAGACATAACAAAAGAAATTAAATTAAAAGGATTAAACACTATGCGGGAGCAGATAAATAGTGCGAGTCGCCCTGATCTATTAGGAATGTTGGCAGGATTTGAGCATGGGGCAAAATATGGAATCCAGGGTTTTAAACAAATCTGGTACCTAAGAATTGATGCAACAATTTTGATTGAACAATTGGGTTGGAGGGTCGGAAGAGTAATTAAGAGTTATTTATAAAGAGATAAATAGATGCAACTATTGCAATAACTAAAATAATTATTCTGAAAATAGATGCGTCAAGTTTTTGGGCAAATCTTCCGCCTAAAGCCCCACCTACAATTGAACCTATAGCTACCGATAGAGCTAATTGCCACACTACGAGTCCTGAGAAAATAAAAATTACTGCAGCAACTGCATTTCCAGTTCCAGAACCAAGATTTTTTAGTCCATTTGCTTGTTGAATATTTGATAATCCAGCTAAACCATAAATTGCTAGTAGAATTACCCCAGTTCCAGCACCAAAATAACCTACATAGATTCCTGCAAGAATAAATCCTGGAATTATGAGTTTTAAATTAAGTACTTTTGTATTTTTTGGAAATAGTTTATAGACAAGAGGTTGTAATGCAATTAAAATTCCAGCACTTCCGATTAAAAATGGAACAATTGTTTCGAAGTTTTTTTCAGGAAGAAAAAGTAAGAGCGCTGCTCCAATTATTGAAAATATAGGCATCAGTAAAACTGAAAGCCAAGCTAATTTTTTCTGTTCACTAAGAATTTTTCGATACGTCCAACTTCCGGCTAAAGATCCAGGAAAAACTCCAACTGCTGCAGTTACGTTTGCAACTAAAGGAGAAAGACCAAGTGCCACAAGAGTTGGAAAGACTATTAGGGTCCCACCACCAGCAACAACATTTAAAAACCCACTTGCCATTCCAGCAAGTAGTGCGAGTATTAAATCCATCAACTATTTATTAACTAATCGCCAAGAGATAGGAAGAAGTGATGCGGCAAGTGCAGCTTTGATGATATCTCCAATTACAAATGGGAGCACCCCACTTGTTATCGCATAGCTAATTCCTTTTTCTGTATATATGGCTAACCAAGTAGCTCCTAAAACATAAATAATCAATGTTCCAATTAAATAACCAAAGAGAACACCTTGAAATCTTTTTGTTGTTACCTTGGTAGCAAGTTTTCCCACTACAACACTTGCAACTAGAAATGCAATTAAATAACCCGCAGTTGCACCAAATATTGCTTGAAACCCACCTTTACCGCCAGCTAAAATTGGAAACCCTAAAGCGGCTAATGATAAATAAGCAAATTGGGCAATAAAAGATTTAGTTGGTCCGAGGGCAGCAGCACCAAAAAGAATGGCAAAAGTTTGCATCGTAAAGGGGATTGGAGTGAAAGGTAAAGGAACAATAATTTGGGCACTCAAAATAGTCAAAGTTGTTAATGCTGAAATCTGTACAAAGGCAGAAGTTCTAGTTCTTTGCCAAATTGAATCAATCACAAAAGGTGAAGCACTTAAAGTTGTCAACACATCTCCCTAGTTAGACACATGATGCTACCAAGACACTTCGTGTCGTAAAGGGGGATTAGCCCCTTCACGAGAACACGTAATGGCCGCTGCTTCAGCGCAATTGGTAAGAATTTCTTCAAGTTCAGTTTTACTAAGCTGCTCAATCTTATCTGGATGTTGAATTTCTCGTTCTAGTAATTGTGTAATTAGAGCTGCAGAAAATGTATCTCCTGCTCCTATGGTGTCTACAACTTTAATTATTTGTGCAGAAATTTGTTTAGTTTGATAATTTTCTGTTACAGCCACAGCGCCACCACTACCCAGCGTCATCACAACAACTTTGGTGCCATTATTAATTAATTCAGCGGCAGTTTCATAAATAGTTTTATCAGGATTGATCCATTTCAAATCCTCATCACTTGCTTTAACTAGATGGGCAATACTTGCGAGTTTCTTGGCTCTTTTTCTAACTAAGCCTTCTTCCTGACCATCAAGTGGGTGTCTGATATTTAGATCAAATACTAATAAAAAATTATTTGAGTTCTTTAAATTTTGAATCCAAATTTCAATATTTGTGCCACCAGGTTCAATATATGAAGTTAAAGATCCAAGTTGGATAATTTTTATGTCTGAATCTAATGTTTGATTAAGTTCATTTGAATCCCAACCATAATCTGCCGCTCCTTTTAAATTAGCTGA
>SXGQ01589662.1_pt1 | contig 18418 bp, 15 predicted proteins | sample 3178371 | NCBI WGS metagenome assembly SXGQ01 (sample SAMN11356859, study PRJNA531348) | freshwater metagenome | isolation source: freshwater sample F1-20 | place: China: Fuxian Lake, Yuxi | collected 2017-12-25 | reverse complement strand
TGAAAAATTGACAGCTTGTACACTTACAAATCGATAATTGTCTTGAAATTGATCACTCGGCGGAACGAGCATCATGAATGGATCACCATTATAATCCGTAGTAGAGGAATTTTGACTTCCGGACGTTTTTTTATACTGAGCAATCAAAATTGATTTATTTGAAGAAATGACCTGAGGCGTAGTAAGCACGGATTGATATATTCCGCCTTTAGACAATGTTGTTGTTTTTATGCCATTAATCATGATTTCAGTACTGTCATAGGCAGCAAGCACACGATAAATGTCTTGAGAAATATTTGTGGCATTATATGGTTTCGGGAATGGAATGACAATTGCCGTTCTTCCCCATGTATCTACACTTGGGATTTGTTCAACGATATGATCTCGAGAAGTTAATTCATCATTTTTGATTGGGATTCTTGCTCTTTGTTGTCCGGCGAATAGTCCTATCGGTTTCGTTGCTTGAATTCTGGTTCCTGTCATGTCTCCGGATCCATCCGCGATATTCATTTCTGCCTGCACCAAAAAAGATTCACCTTGATTAAGGTTTGTTATTATGGGAGCTGTAGATGCAATTCGAGATGTCGGAGCAGATGGGAAAATCGTGATGTCCGTATTATCTTCGGTGGCAACAATAGCAAATTCAGAAGGCGTACTACTGTTTTGAGAAAAGACATTCCCTGGTCTGTCCGAATTATACGAAAGTACATAATGATCTTTACCCAAAGCATCCGTTGGCAATACAAGAAATGCATCACTCGTGGTGGAACCTTGATTTAGGGCATAGACCGTCACCTCTTTGTCTGAAGTGACATGGAACACATTTTCTACGGGTTTTTCAACTTGATTATTTGAAGCTGATTGACCACCCGACGCATTTTCACCTTGCAATTCATAGGGGAGCCAATGCACTTTGTGCGAAAATACTTGAGCAGGATTGCTTATTGAAAATTGAATTGACTGCCATGTACCATTTCTCCCTTTATAGCGAAGTGTGCCATTTGTTGGTTCCGCAGCCGCTATATACACAAAGAGAGAATCAGTTGAAGGGTTATTGACATGCAAATTCGGTATGAATGTAAACCAAAAGTCTTTTCCCCTACTATCTTTTTCTTGTGCATTCAGATTCACGGAAGCGCAATATCCGGTGAGGGCTATCAAGCTTACAAAATAGAGTGCGATGCGTATGAGTTTGGTCATGGAAATACGGATATTATTTGATTGTAATGACACAACAAAAGGACCTTTGTTTCCGGTTCCTGTGCATCATCCCCATTGCAAGTTAGTGAAATACAGACAATATGAAAATTAAGTCAGGGTATTTGTATTTTTGAGATTATCAAGATTCATAGACCATTCCAAATACATGAAACCAAAAATCGCTGTTTTTTTCACCGGCGGAACGATATGCATGCGGGTTGATGAGGGTTTTGGGGGCATCGTTCCTGCTCTCTCAGCAAAACAAATCCTCGATACAATCCCAGATATAGATGAACTTGCAGAAGTTGAAGTGATAGAATTCGGGCATTATCCGGGACCCCATATGTCTCCTGAGATTATGTTTGACCTTTCAAATCAAATCAAGAGCTATGTTCAAAGGGATGATATTCATGGTATCATCGTCACCCATGGAACAGATACACTCGAGGAAACGGCCTATTTCCTTGATTGCACGGTAAATACTGAAAAACCCATCATCGTGATTGGTGCAATGCGCAATTCCAGCGAGCCCGATTGGGATGGGCCACGTAATCTACGTGATGCCTTGATATTAGCTGGAAGCCCTGATGCAAGGGGCTATGGTGTTCTCCTATGTTTGTCAGATTCCATCAATGCAGCATCTGAAGCCACAAAAACAGACACAAATCAACTGAACACGTTTGCGAGTTTTGATTTCGGACCAATCGGTAGAATTGTCAATGGTACTGTAATGATGTATCGCAAGCCAGTTCGTAGGGAATCTTTTCATGTGACCCAAATCCCTAAACATGTACCATTGCTCAAATGCTATGCGGGCATGGATGCAATGCTTATCACCTGTGCATTGGAGCATGGAGCGAAAGGACTGGTCATTGAAGCTTTCGGCGTTGGTAATGTTCCACCTTCAGTATTTTACGCACTCAAAGAAGCAGTACAATCGGGAATTCCCATAGTTCTTACTTCTCGTTGCCCTGTTGGAAGAATTGAACATATCTATGCTTATGAAGGGGCAGGAAAACATTTATATGATGCAGGCATCATTTTTGCTGACTATTTAAATGGTCAAAAAGCAAGAATAAAACTCATAGCCGCTCTCGGTGCAGGTTATGATATTGACAGAATTCGTGCAGCATTTGAATGGGCTTAGTACATAATGAGAGTAATCCAATGAGCAGAGAATATTATTTCCATAGAGCCGGGACATTGATATCGAAAAGGAAATTGCCTTTTTTTCGCATCGTATTCATTTCAATTATTCTCACATTATCATCAGTTTGGGCAGTTACGGCATATTTTGGAATTAGCAAAGAACAAGACAGACTCGCCTCAAATCTAGAGATATCCGTCATCATCAAAAACAATACAGATACCACGCGCATAGTCTCGCTTGCAGAATCACTCAAAAACTATGAACAGATTCAGATGGTTAAGATAATTTCTCCTACCCTTGCGACCATCGAATTTGAAAAAGAATTGGGAGAAGACACCGATGCATTATTCAATGAGAGCCCTTTTCAATGGTCGATTGTATTCACAATGAAGCCCGAATATTGCAATCATCAAACAGTAAGTTCAATCCTCGCAGATCTTGGCACAAAATCCATTATAGAACAAGCGGTGTTTAATGATAAAGCTGCAGGAGCATTATTCGCGCGAAGCACGATGGTACTTGCACTTGGATTGGCGGGTGCAACAGGTATCATTGTCTTATTTCTTGGATTTCTTTCTTATGTGTTTAGATCCGAACTTTTACAAAGCCCTGCGGAATGGTTTATCCTTCAGACTCTTGGAGCAGGACGCATGTTTATAGCATTCCCCCATGTATTATTTGCCTCATCTGCATGTTTGATTGGCATTGCCTTCGGAGGATGCATTGCCATACCCATTCAAATAGCTAGTTCAGGTTCTCAACCCTGGGTGATGGATGTTCCCTTTGTGAGCATCATGTCTGCATATGGTACAGTTGCACTTCTTTCGCTTTCCACAGCAATCATCACTGCATTCTCGGTTTCAAAAGGAAAATAAAAAAGCTCTGATCAATGATCAGAGCCAAGATGTGCGGAAGACGGGACTTGAACCCGTACGCCAGTGAAGGCGCCACCCCCTCAAGATGGTGCGTCTGCCAATTTCGCCACTTCCGCATCGTAGGGACAACAAAGATAGCAGATTTTCCAAACCTGGCAAAACCCTATCCCCTCACTTTCCAATGGTTACAATGATTCCCAAGCTTATTCACAGCCTTGGTTATGCACTGCATAGACCGTATCTTTGCTAATCTTTTGAATCCCTTTAAACAGACACCCCATGGCATTGAAGAATACATCGTCAAAAAAGTCCAAATCAAACACAAGGGCATCAATTCCTTTGTCAAAAGAAGAACTGATACGTGATTTGACACTCGCGATTGAAAGTAGACAAGCAAGTTTATTGGGAAGGCGTGAAGTACTATCCGGCAAAGCCAAGTTTGGAATTTTTGGTGATGGAAAGGAACTTCCACAATTGGCATGGGCTCATGCATTCAAAAAAGGTGATTTCAGATCCGGTTATTATCGTGACCAAACATTCATGTTTGCCCTTGGCATGTCATCCGTTAAGGAATTTTTTGCTCAGTTATATGCAATTCCTGATACCTCTTTGGAACCTGCTTCTGCAGGAAGATCAATGAATGGGCATTTCGCAACGCGTTCATTGAATGTAGATGGTACTTGGTTGAATCTTAAAGACCAATATAATTCTTCAGCAGACATCTCTCCAACGGGTTCTCAAATGCCAAGATTGGTTGGTCTCGCATATGCTTCCAGACTTTACAGATCGATCGATGTATTAAAAAGTGAACAGCAATTCAGCAATAATGGCAATGAAGTAGCATGGGGAACAATAGGAAATGCAAGTGCTGCAGAGGGTATGTTTTGGGAATCAGTCAATGCAATTGGAGTATTGAAATCTCCGGCCGTCATATCAATTTGGGATGATGGATATGGAATTTCAGTCCCCAATGAATTCCAAATGACCAAGTCTAATGTCGGCGAATTGCTTTCCGGTTTCCAAAGAAAACCCGGCACAAAAGACGGATATGATGTCCATACGGTCAAAGCATGGGACTATCCCGCATTGTTGGAAGTCTATCAAAAAGCAGGACAAACTGCACGAACAGAACATGTACCTCAGATTATTCATGTGATTGAAGTCACTCAACCGCAGGGACACTCCACATCCGGTAGTCATGAACGATACAAGTCCAAGGAACGCTTGCAATGGGAACAGGATTTTGATGGCATCGCAAGAATGAAGCAATGGTTGGTAAAGGAAGGTCTTATCACAGATACTGAAATTGAAATTATAGAGCAAGAAGCCACTATACGTGTGAAAGAATGGAGGGATCATGCATGGAAAGCGTATCAAGAACCCATTCTTCAAGATCTTCAAGAGGCCACAAAGCATATTGAACATCTGATTGATGAATGTGTAGATGCCGGCATTTCTGCTGAACTACAACAATTACTCTCATCCTTAAAGGGATTACGCGAACCATTCAGACGTGATATCATGGGTATCGTACACAGAGTATTATTAGCCACTGCCGGTCTGACCATTCCATCTCGCACAGCATTGCTGAATTGGAAAGCATCACTCAATGCCATTCAACAAGAACGGTATTCATCTCATCTCTTCAGTGAAAGTGCAAATGCTCTTTCCGGCATTGCACATGTTCCAGCTCACTATGATGCACAGCCAATGATGGTAAATGGTTCCGAAATCATGAATGCATGCTTCGATTATCATTTGAACAAAGATCATCGTATAGTAGCATTCGGCGAGGATGTTGGCCAACTAGGAGATGTGAATCAAGGATTCAGTGGCTTGCAAGCCAAGTATGGCACATTGCGAGTATCTGATACCGGTATCCGCGAAGCAACGATTTTAGGACAAGGCATTGGTCTTGCAATGAGAGGCCTCAAGCCCATTATTGAGATTCAATACCTAGATTATCTACTCTATGCTTTACAATTGATGAGTGATGATTTGGCAACGGTGCAATGGCGCACGAAAGGCGGGCAAAAAGCGCCTGCAATCATTCGCACACGCGGACATCGTTTGGAAGGAGTATGGCATAGTGGTAGCCCAATGGCAGGAATAATCAATCTCGTCAGAGGGATTCATGTATGCGTTCCAAGAAATATGACTCAAGCAGCAGGAATGTATGCAACATTATTGCAATCCGATGAACCCGGTCTCATTATAGAAGTCTTGAATGGATATCGACTGAAAGAAGCATTGCCTTCGAACATGGGTGAATATACGGTTCCTTTGGGCTTGCCCGAAATTCTTCGTCAAGGTTCAGACATCACGCTTGTCACCTATGGTGCTTGCTGCAGAATAGCTCTTGATGCAGCAGAACAATTAGCGAAACTCAATATCCAAGTTGAAGTGATAGATGTACAAACTCTCTTGCCATTCGATCTATCCGGAACAATCGTACACTCTCTCAAGAAAACAAATCGAATTCTCTTTTTCGATGAAGATGTTCCCGGAGGCACAACTGCATATATGATGCAAGAAGTGCTTGAGAAACAACGTGGCTATTCATATCTCGATTCGCAACCTGCCACATTGGCTTCAAAAGAGCATCGCCCTGCTTATGGAACAGATGGGAATTTCTGGTCCAAAGCTGAAGCTGAACATGTGGTTGAAGCCATTTATGCAATCATGCATGAAGCAAATCCTTTGAAACACCCGCACATTTTTTGAACCAATGTAACTTCAAGGCGAAGTACTCGTAATTCCTCACCAAACTTTGAGGATGTTTATAACATGGAATCACAAACTTTTTTTATTGATACCGAGCAAGATGGTAGTGCCCATATTCTCCATTTGAATGGTTATCTCGATGCATCCACATCTCAAATTTTGGATGAAGCGATACAGCAAGTACTTTCACATTCCGGAAAGAATATGGTGATTGATTGCGCTAAACTTTCATATATCAGCAGTGCTGGCTTGGGGATATTCATGAAGCACATTGATGCCGTGCGCTCAGCGGGTGGGGATATTGTTTTTTGCACAATGCAAAAACCAGTATTCACAGTATTTGATTTATTGGGATTTCCCATACTGTACAAAATAGTAGAGGATCAATCAGTTGCATTATCAATCTTTGCCGAAAAGGGATGATCAATGACGATGCTGCTTCATGATAGGATTTGCGCAAAGCCTCTTGTTCATGAATTGCCATATATTCGGCAATATGCTTCTCAGTTTATGCTTAAAGCAGGAATTGATGATGCATTCAATCATGAATTATGTCTAGCAATTGATGAAGCATGCACAAATATCATGATTCATGGTAAAAAAGATGCAGATACATTGATCACTATTTCCCTTGAATATCATGAAGATTGCTGTAAGGTAACTATCGAAGACAATGCTTTGACATTCAATCCCTTGGAGATACCTCCCCAAAATATGGATGAATATTTCACCAAGAAACAATATGGGGGCTTGGGGATGGAAATCATCCGAAGACTCATCGACGAGATAAAGTATGAACATTCACAACTGCATTATCCTTGGAATACATTGTCACTCGTGAAATACTTTCATACTTCCTCCCATTGATCCATGACAGTATTCTATTCAGATACGTATACGATTCCCCTCCCTGACGGACATAAATTCCCTATGGCGAAATACAGAATGATACGCGATGAATTATTACATCAAGGCATTCTGTCTCCAGAGGAATTACGTGAATCCCCTATTTTCCCTGCACAAGAATTAACACTTGCCCACGATGAACGGTATGTTTCAGACGTCTGTAATCTCACTTTGGATCCAAAAATTGTGCGAAGAATTGGCTTCCCTTTAACTGAAGGTTTGGTCACTCGATCTTTGGCAACTGTTGGTGGAGCTGTAGCGGCTTCAGAAATTGCCTTGGAAGATGGTGTATCCGGTAATCTGGCCGGTGGAACACATCATGCATTGTATGATGCAGGAGAAGGATTTTGCGTTTTCAATGATATTGCCGTTGCCGGATTGAAATTGTTGAATGCACGAAAAATTCACAGGATGGCAATCATTGATGTTGATGTTCATCAAGGGAATGGAAATAGCGCTATTCTCGGTGATCTTCCTCAGGTATATATTTTCAGCATGCATGGACGCAAAAACTATCCATTCATCAAGGTCCCTTCTACAATTGACATAGAATTAGAAGATGGTGTTGGTGATGATGAATATTGCTCGATTCTTTCAGACCATTTACCAATCATCGCTGATTTCAAACCGGATATCGTGTTTTATCTTGGAGGATCAGATCCACTGGAAACTGATTCATTAGGGCGATTGTCACTATCACCCAAGGGATTAGCCGAAAGAGATAAACTTGTTTTTGAATGGGCACGAACATTGGGAATACCTGTATCCCTGGCATTGGGTGGTGGCTATAGTAAACCTATTCAGCATACTGTTGATGCTCATGTGCAAACATTTGCTTTGGCAAAATCAATCTTGGCTTAAATAACAAGGGCTCCCGAAGGAGCCCTTTTGAATTAATGTCCGATGCTGAACATTCGTGCTGTTTTCTTCATGCCGTCTTTTGTTCCCACAACAAGGGTATACATTCCCGAAGGAAGATCCTTTACGGAGAATGAGACCGTTTTCATGATGCCACTTTGTACATAACCATCATAAATGACTGTAATGGGGCGACCCATCATATCAAACAATTCAGCCTGCAATATTTCGGTTCCTTCCGGAGCTATCATGTCCAAAAAGCATGTTTCATTTGCCGGATTTGGATAAATATTTGTTTGAATGAGTGACCCCAATCCCATGATGCCATCCTCGATCGAACTAATGGTTTTAGTTTCAAAACCTGCCACTTTATAAATTGCACCGTCATAGGCACTCACCCAGAGATTTTTGTCTTCAGGATCATATTCAATACCACGAAGATTGAGCAAGCCATTTGGTCCTTCAATGTCAATACGATCAATCTCTTTACTCAAATTATCTTTGCTGAATTTCACCGCATGAACGGCTGCAAGCGATCCGCCACCTGGGAAGAATGTACAAATCTGATACAGATGTTGATCTCCGTCAAAAGCAAAACAGCGAGGTCCATATGTTAAGCGATATGGGTTATTGGCTGAATCTATTGCCTTGCCGGACTGAATGTCTATCGTGTAAATTTGTTGCTTGCCATCTCGTTCTGATGCCAATAACTTTCCATCCACATACTCCAATCCAAGACCATAATTTCTGGCGGGCGAAGTAAAGGTGCGCAATACTTTTCCGGTAGTGTCTACTTTTACAATACGGCTACCACTTCCGCTTGAAGTTGAGTTCAATCTATGAACATAGAATACGCCCTCTTCACGATCCATTGTGAAATCAGAGAACAAACTATCGCCTTCACTCATTTTGATTTTCTTTTCAATGACAAGCGACTTCGCATTGAGTTTATAGAGATAATTATCACTGAAACTGGTTGTCCATAAACCACCCTTTCTATCATAACATAAACCATATGGCAAATGTGCAACGGCTGATGCTTGAGAAATAGATCCTTTCTTGAATTCACTGATGGTGAATGTTCTGGTTGTTCTTGTTTGATCCGGATTATCTACAGATGTCACGCGTATGCGAGCATATTGACTGAAGCGCGTAGGAATATTCCATCTGAGCTCATTCCCATTGGCTTTATCGGACAAAATATTCCAGGTATTTCCATTATCCACGCTATATTCAACGCGTACAGGAAGGGTAAAACCATACCAAGCAACTTTTTGATTTGTGCCGCCAAGATAATTTTCTGCACCTATTGGATTCACGATTTCAGGTGCATCCACGGGATCATCTGGCAATGGGACATCCCACATTGCACGACCATGCGTTGCTACCCTCAAAGACATGGGATCATTTGCAGCGCCGCGTCCTTCATAAATACCCATGTCGAGCACTGCAGTATTGGGGAATTTGGTTCCAAATGGAACCCATGATGTTCCGCCATTATATGTGGCAAAAACACCAATGTCTGTTCCAACAAAAAGGTTATTCTCATTATCAGGATGAATCACAATTGCATTTGCGGATATATCCGGCAATTGATCACTGATGCTTATCCATGTCTTGCCAAGATTAGTCGTTTTATAGACATGCGAGGTATAATAACCCGAAAGCGTTATATAGAATGTTTCTTCTTTCTCAAGAGAAAATTCAATGTCTGTGATATATCTCGTGGGTAATCCATTTTGAGTGACATTCGTCCAGGTTTCGCCCATATCAGTAGTCACATGAATATTCCCTTTCTCTGTCCCTGCGGCAATGAATTCAGGGCGCAATGGAGATATCCCAACATATGATATACGTTCAGAAAATCTAGGGGAAACAGCCAACCATGTCTGACCTTGATTGGTTGACTGATACAATGTGTGCCTTCCGTGATACAGCGTCTTTGAATCTGTTGGATCCATGTTCATTGGAGCAATGAACAATGAAGTATCATCCGCTGGTAGCGATGCACCTATGCGACCAACTTGACGCGTGTTCATTTGTATGCGATACATCGCGCCATTTTGAGTAGATGCGTAAACGGTATTGGGATTCACAAAATCAACCATGGTAAATCCACCATCACCACCAACAATATCACCATAACCTGCTGAATTCACAGCTGTTGTTCCATTGTCTTGTGCACCACCATATGCCATTGCTGACTGACTTTGATCAATACCAAATGCATGATACTGCGTGATGGCCAATTGATTATTTATTGTTTCCCAATTCTCACCTGCATCTTCGCTCTTCATCATGCCACCATCATTTCCGGCATAGGCGATCTTATGATTCGAAGGAGCAAATGTGGCGCAGTGTTGATCAGGATGTTGATTGCCACCCGTATAGACGCGTGTGATATTATCCCATACAGCCCCACCATTTGTTGTTCTATACACATCAATACCACCGGCTAAAACAATATTTGGATTAGAAGGATGGACAGAAATATAAATATCATAGCTCCCTTGACTATTAAAAAATGTTCCATCATCATCGAAACATGGAACCCAGGATTCTCCTCCATCGGTTGATTTTACGATAGTGCCTAATCTATTTTCACCATCTTCATACAGCGAATACACAATACTGGGATTTGATGGTGCCATTTGCACAGTAATGTGACCGAATTTAGCAAGGTCTAAATTATCCCCTTCGCCATAACCTGGCATTTTACAATAGGTGAATGTCATCCCGCCATCAATAGACTTGTAGACACCATTTCCGGGTGAAGCGATGAACAAATGATTGATGTTTTTGGGATCGATGCTGATATCACGCACACCTTTGGAATAGGTACGCTCCCATGTGGCACCCGCATCAGTTGAACGATAAAAACCGGCATTTGCATTCATGCCACCAGCATAGAGCACATTTGAGTTCAGAGGATGGACTTTGAAGCTCATGAATGCACCGACTGTAGCAAGACCAATCAATTTCCATGACTTCCCTTCATCTGTTGAACGATAGATTCCTGAACCGGCATATCCATAACTACCGCCGCGATCTTCACCGGTTGCTGCATAGATGATGCTTGGATTATTTGGATCAATTACAACTTGCCCCATGGAACTTGAATTTTCAAAATCCATAAGGGGTTCCCATAGATAACCACCATTTGTTGTTTTCCAAACGCCGCCATTTGCGGCACCAACGTACACGATATCGGGATTGGTTGGATGCACGGAAGCCGAACGAATCCTTCCACCAACACTTGTCGGGCCGAGCAATTTCCATTCTGGTTGAGCAGCAAGCAAGGAAGCGCCTCCTTTTTTCTCAATCATTTGGTTCATGGTCTGCTTGGCTTTTCCCAACAGATCTTTGGGAATATCTGTATATGGAAATGCCCTACGGGCGTGAAAATCCTTGAATCTCTCCAGTGGATTTCCTTCTTTCTCCTTTTCTCTGGCAGATATGGTTGGAGCAAATGCGAATATGGCAATAAGAAGTGTAAACAAAAGTTTCATAGAACACCAACATGTATGGAGCAAAGCATTTATATGGCTTGTTGTTCAAGCAAATGGCAAATTACAAACAACTCATCAGGTCATAAAGAAAAAAAGAAAAGCGATCTATGTTTGGCTTGGGAACTATTTGTCCACATATGGCTTTTAAGGGGCTTTAGAACCTCAATTTCTTCGTAAATTGCGCTTCGTAATAGAACATTGTTTCCACCAATTTGCATTACTCCTATGTTCAGTTATCAGTTCAGTGAAACGCATGAAATGATTCGCCAGACAGCCCGCGAATTTGCCCAATCTGAAATAGCACCATCAGCCATCGAAAGAGATGAGCATTCTCAATTCCCTAAAGAAATCGTACAGAAAATGGGCGAATTGGGTTTCATGGGCATGATGGTCTCCCCTGAATATGGAGGAAGCGGTCTGGATGCCGTCAGTTATGTCATTGCCATGGAAGAAATTTCCAAAGTTGATGCAAGTTGCGGTGTGATCATGAGCGTAAATAATTCGCTTGTTTGCTGGGGACTGGAAACATTCGGAACTCCGGAACAAAAAGAAAAATATCTCAGACCACTTGCAACCGGCGAAAAACTTGGTGCATTCTGTTTGAGTGAACCTGAAGCGGGATCCGATGCTACTCATCAGCATACGAGTGCGAAGCAAGATGGTGATCATTGGGTAATAGATGGCATGAAGAATTGGATTACCAATGGCACATCCGCCGACATCTACTTGGTTTTTGCTCAAACAGACAGAGAGAAACGCCATAAAGGTATCACATGCTTCATCATAGAGCGCACCACCCCCGGTTTTGAACCCGGCAAAAAAGAAGATAAACTTGGTATTCGCTCAAGTGATACATGTTCCATTGCTTTGAGTGGCGTGCGCATTCATCAAGATAATATTCTTGGCGGTATCGGCACCGGCTTCAAGATAGCAATGGAAAGTTTGAATGGTGGGCGCATCGGGATTGCAGCTCAAGCCCTTGGCATTGCACAAGGTGCCTTTGAACGAGCTGTTTCTTATTCAAAAGAGCGCGTGGCATTTGGGAAACCTATCAGCGAATTACAGGCCATCCAATTTAAGTTGGCTGATATGTCAGTCAAAACAGAAGCAGCAAGACTACTCACTCTGAAAGCTGCTGTATTGAAAGACAATCATGAGAATTATGTCAAAGAAGCTGCTATGGCAAAATTATCTGCATCAAAGGCAGCTGTTGAAGTTGCTCTTGAAGCCATTCAGGTGCATGGTGGTTATGGTTATGTGAGAGAGTATCAGGTTGAACGCATGTTGCGCGATGCCAAAATCACCGAAATTTATGAAGGTACTTCAGAGATTCAGCATATTGTGATCTCTCGCGAGTTACTGAAGAATATGTAATTGATCGATACATTACAAAAGGCGCAAGGGTATGTCCTTTTGCGCTTTTTTTTTGAAAAAGGATGATAAAATGATTTCACAAATTCGTGGAACATTGATAGAAAAAGCGCCCACGGAAATCATCGTGGATTGCCATGGTGTTGGATATGGTTTATCGATATCCATGCATACCTATTCGGCCCTGCCTGATATAGATCAAGCCGTACGTTTATACACTGTATTGGTGCCAAGAGAAACAGAAATTCAATTGTATGGATTCATCGACAAGCCCGAAAGAGAAACATTTTTCATGCTGACTGCAATTTCCGGTATAGGACCAAAAACTGCCTTGGGAATATTGTCATCTGTGACCATCCAAGAATTACAGCAAGCTATCATGAATGGCGATGTGCGATTTCTGAATCAATTGCATGGGGTTGGGAAAAAGATGGCTGAACGATTGCTTGTTGAATTACGGGATAAGATTCATTCCATTGCCGGTTTGAGCTCTGAAGGTATTGAAACTGTTTCAACACATCCTTCATCATCACTACAACAAGATGCAATTGCTGCACTTATTGCATTGGGGTATCAGAAGGCCGCTGCAGAAAAATCCGTCAAACATGTCATGAGTTCCATTGCCGAAACACCTTCGGTTGATATCATCATCAAACAAGCATTGAGAGAATTACGATCATCATGAAAATGTATATAATCATTTTGCTCTTGTTCAATGCATGCATAAGTTCAATGGTGTTGAAAGCCAATGACATGGATACATCGTATAGACTATTCGGTGGGATTGGCATGGGATTGTCTTTCCATGAAGGAGCATTTGGAGGCATACCAAGTATTCAGACATGTTGCGCACAATATCCAAGCGCCCAGGGTTCAATCGCTGAAACCACATTCGGCATTCGTATGCCAAATTCACTACAACAGGGACGACTCACGTTGCAAGGTTCTGCTTCATTAACCTTCAATTTTGTGAATGCGCCATTCTCTACAAAAACACTTGTTGGAAATTTTATCAGCGGTAATACAGTAACACCAGCAATGATTGACTTTTCTTTGAATATGTCAGGCATGCTGATCGGAATTGAACCAAGATTGTCAATATATTATTCCAATCTTCCTCTCTCTCTGTTCGCCGGACTCAATGCATCAATGTTCTTGATGAATAATGCACTTCAAACCGAAGAATTGATTGAACCATCTGATGCATTCTTCAAGAATGGCACAAGAACACAAAACAACTATGATGGTTCAATCACGGAGACCAGATCAATCAATGTATCTGCCATTTTCGGCCTGGAATATACTCATCATATAAGCAATCGCATTGCCTTGCACTCCTCGATTGCATATCGTACATTTATTCAATCCTTCATAGAAAATCATCCTTGGAGAATGGACGGAATCATTCTTGGCTGTGGTATTTCTTATGCATTGCCAGCTACACCGCCACCTCCTCCACCTCCACCAATAGAGAAAGAACCGGAGATTATCCTAGCCATGCATTTTCATGCAATGATGAATGAAGGCATGCTTGAATTTGGCGATACAGTTCCATACCCTTATGAACGCATCATAGACATCACATCAACTTCAATTGCCCCCGTTTATCTGTTTGCGAAAGGATCGGCTAGTGAAGTCAAAGAGCAATCCCATAATGAAGTAACATTGGCACATGCACTCAAACATATCAACACTCCAATACGAATAATAGCATTCGAAAGCGACAATGAGCCAAAAAATACTGCACTGAAAAGAGCTGAAACTATAAAACAGCGATTATTGGTCAATGGCGTGAATAGATCTTTCGACATTCAAACAAGAACTGTCAAGACTAATGGATTGCGTTATCCCGAACTACTTGATGAAGCAAGAATGGTCATGGTATCCTTTGCAGATGGCACTTTGCCTAACCATATCATGCGTGATACGCAATATGTATTTCAATCAACATCTTTGCGTTTTCTCTCCGAGCCATCAATCACCGGAGCAAACATAGCCGGAATGGTCACACTCGGAACTTCAAAGACAATGTCGATCGAAGAACCAGATATAACCTTTCAACTTTCACCACATCCTGCATATCCACTTGAAACGCAAAAACTCATTGCACAATCTTTTGCGACTCTGGAACCCAATATGAAAACAAAAGGAAGAATTGAGCTATATGCCCGTCCAATCCTTTTGCGTGAGAAACAACAAGAATCAATCCAAACAGAGAGCAATAGTGAATTCATCTTGGGATATTCGGATTTTGACAAATCAGATTTCACATGGATAGATCAAACCGTGATCAATCGCATAGTCGATGCTGGCAAGGCAGGCAAGCAAATCATCTTAACACCGCTTATAGATGATTTAGGCAGTTCTGATCACAATTCACCTTTGGCTGAAAAACGATTACAAAGTGCTTTTGCATTGTTATCAAGTGTAGTAAGCAAGGAAGTATTGAGCTCAGTGAAAACAGCATCGGCAAGAACATATAATGCTGACGGAGGATCTCTTGGAAGAGTTTTGCATCGTGGCATTGCAGTGACAATAGGAAAATGATGCATGGGCAACAAACATTCACATAGCAATCTAGGGTCAATTGCCGAATGTGATCATACATTCACCTATCCCGCAGATATTTCCATCATCAGACTACTTCGTGATGATGTGCTTGCCCTAAGCGCTTGCAAAGAGTATCAAACCGAACTCATAGATGCATTGCTTATCATCATAACAGAACTCATGACAAATGCCATTAAACATGGCAGCGTTGATATTCCAAATGGTAAAGTCTCTTTAGGAATTCACTTTGAAAACCCAAGGATTACATGTATTATCGAAGATAATGGTCCCGGATTTGAACGCTCCTCGATACCTGATCCCACATTGCCGGAAAACATACACCGTGAACACGGACGTGGAATTTTCATCACTGAGCATTTGGCAAAAGAAGTTCGATATGAATATGAACACAATACTATGCGTATAGTTGCGATATTGGAACAACATTAACTCATCCTCAAACGGAATTTCTATGATGTCTTTACTACTGCTACTCATTATGCTTACCACAGCTGTGAATGCTGATGAGGCATATAATAAACATATTGCGATTGGCATAGCTGAATCGGTGCAGTCTACAAAACATGGTGCATTGTTCAAATCAAAAGAAGGCACACTGCAAGTAACGGTCTATTCCCCTTCAATCATCAAAGTGCATATCACTAAGACAGGTCGAATTCCTGACACGCTGAGCTATGCACAAAAGCCGGGACTAATGTCAACTACTGCATTCTCTGCTCAAGACACACCAACAGCATATCGCATTGAAACAGATTCGATGGCGATGACCATGTGGATACCCCTCTTGAAAAATTACCGATATTTGTACAAGGTGGGTCAATCATACCAATGCAAAGCGTGATTCAACATACAGGTCAAAAAAGTTCAGACACATTGTTTCTTCATGTATATGCAGCAAATTCCGGCATCACGAAACAAATGTTGTATCATGATGATGGACTCACCTATTCCTATGAAAAGGGAGCTTATTCTTCCATCAATATCCGCTATGAAGCACAATCAAAAGCATTGACTTTTGACGATATCATAAATGGATATCGACCTCATTTTACAACCATTGCAATCATGATGCATGGTTTTGATGATATGTCGTCCACTAGAATTAACGGAAAAATCACCTCCATCTCCAAACAACGTGTTTCATTCATGAAAGCGCTCAGCAATTTTGATCCTCTTGGATCGCAAGCAAATGAAGGAACGATTCCAGTGCAGGTGATCCATATACCATATCCAACCTCGAAAACAAGCATCAATTGGTAAATGAAGGGCATCACATGATGCCCTTTTTTTGTGCATAACTTGAATATTGCACAAGGATTATCTTTTTGTAAATTTGCTATATGTCCTAAAGCACCTTTCCCGATGAAAACAACTGATATTCAAGGATTTAGATAATCTCAGAGCATACGTATGTTTGCAGGTATAGACATTGGTGGAACGAGCATCAAATATGGTGTTACCACAAAGGATGGCACCATTTTGTTTCAAGACTCCATTCCAACCGAACCTGAAAAAGGTCCGGATCATATGGTATCTCGCCTGCAAAAACTCATTCACGATATCTCTGAAGCATTCCCTGAATTATTATCATTCGGCGTAGGATTCCCATCAGTAGTAAATCCAACGGACGGTTGTATTTATTATCCCCCTAATCTTCCCGGCTGGGGCATTGTTCCACTCGTTCAACTATTGCAATCAGCAACAACATTACCAGTTGCCATAGACAATGATGCAAATGTTGCAGCTCTGGCGGAGGCAAAACTTGGCGCCGGAAAAAATGCTTCCCATTTTCTCTATGTGACATTGGGTACGGGTGTTGGTGGTGGAATCATCGTCAATCATTCGATATTCCATGGTGAGCGTGGGGGTGCAGGTGAAATCGGGCATATTATCATTCGTGCTGATGATATTCCCGGAGATGAATTGCCTTATAGAACAGGAACATTGGAACACCATATTGGAAGATATGGATTGATACGAATGGCAAAAGACTATGCCAAGAATCATCCCGACTCACGACTTCACTCATATAGTGATTTGGACGTTGAAGATATCTCGCATAGTGCTGATGAAGGAGATGAAGCAGCCATTGCATGCATGAAGCAGGCAGGTACATTGCTTGGTTTGGGTTTGGCAACAATACTTGCAGTTCTTGATATGCGAGTGATTGTGATTGGCGGCGGTATCTCCCAATCAAGCTCTCTATTTTATGATGCGACGCTATCCACATTGAAAGCAAGAGCATTGCCAACCATCGCCCAATTGGCGGAAATAAGAAAAGCACATTTCAGCAATAATGCAGGTTTGGTTGGAGCTGCAATGCTCGGCAGACTTCGCACAGGAATTTAAGGATACACAAGCATGGCTTTACAAAGTACACCTTCTCATTCAATGCAGCAACAACAATCAGGATATGCAGGGCCTCTTGCCATTATTGCGAGGTAATAGGTATGCTTGGTAAAAAGCCTGATGAAGCCATAAGTGAACCATTACTTTGGACCAATCATGGAAAGGACCCTCGTACAACCACATGGGAAACGATGCGATTCAATACAGATCTCACTCATTCCGTTGAAACACAAGCAACAAGAATTAATTTCTATGTTAGGACACTATAAACATTTAATTTCTATTCGTCATGCTATTAGCGATCTATCAAATGGAAGCATTGCTTCTTATTCAATAAGAGAAGGTCTTTTGGCATATACAAGAGGTGATTCATTGTTGATTGTTCACAATCTTACTAGCAAAGAACAGTTCTTCACGCTGTATCAAGAATTTCAATTCTTTATGCACTTTCCATCATATATCAGATTACCGGAACAAGGAAGAATTGCTCCCTATTCAACTATGATATGTAAACGTAAGGGATCATGAATATGCAAATACTTGTACTCATTTTTTTCTTGGCGCTTTGCCATGGCGCCGAACTTCATTCACAAGATACATTTTCAATTGTATGCGCCGATTCAACAACACGTGAAGTTGGAAGCGCAGGTGCATCATGTGTAGATCTCATTGCTTTTGGTATAAGCGATGCTTCATTTCTCGGACAGATTTTTCCTGATACAGGAGCTATCAATTCGCAAGCCGCATATTTGGCTACGAATCAACAAAGAGCTGCCCAAAGAATGAGAACGAGTGATTCTCCCGAACAAATCGCCGAATGGGTTTCACAGAATGATGTGGAGAATAATCCGGATATCCGCCAATATGGATTTGTAAAATTCATGGGTACTTCACCAAAAGCTGCC
>SXGQ01237039.1_pt1 | contig 18419 bp, 10 predicted proteins | sample 3178371 | NCBI WGS metagenome assembly SXGQ01 (sample SAMN11356859, study PRJNA531348) | freshwater metagenome | isolation source: freshwater sample F1-20 | place: China: Fuxian Lake, Yuxi | collected 2017-12-25 | reverse complement strand
TTGCCCGCCGCTGAATTCAGGCGGATATCGCTCCATCATTTCCGCCTTCAGGCCCACCTGCTTCATCAGCGCTGCGACGCGCGCGCGGCGGTCTTCGCGGGTCATCTCCGGAAAATGAATCTCCAGCGCCTCGCCCACGATCTGAAAGATGGAGAGCCGCGGATTCAGCGAGCCGAATGGATCCTGAAAAATCATCTGCATCTGCCGCCGGAACGGCCGGAACTCCGACTCCGAAAGTGGGACGATATCTTTTCCCTCAAAAAGCACCTGTCCCTCGGTCGCGGGATTCAGTTTCAAAATCGTCCGCCCAATCGTCGTCTTGCCGCTTCCGCTCTCGCCTACAAGCCCCACTGTTGTGCCGGCTTCCACCGTAAAACTCACGTCGTCAACGGCCTTCACGTAGTCCGTCACGCGGCGCAGCAGGCCGGTGCGAACGGGAAACCATGTTTTTAAATTGCGGACTTCAAGGAGTGACACGCGGGGATGATTAGCCCGTTTTTTCGCGGCGTGAAGCGGGAAGTGCGACTCTTGCGTTTCCAGCGCCGCGTGATACCGACTCGATTTATCCGACATGAAATCCTTCGTCTGTTTGTTTCTCGCTCTGGCAAGCGCCGCTTTCGCCGACATCACCCGAGCTGATGCGCTGAAAATCGCCGAGCGGTTCGTGAATCACCGCTGGACTGCCGAGGCGCGACACGTCCGGCATGGAAAGGACGGCGCGGGCATCGAAATTCACACGCCCGACCACGCGGGCGGGCACGCAAACCCGGAGTCCGACGCATGGAAGCCCGGTGCGCAGAACATCGGCGTCGCCTACAAATGGGGCGGCTGGGATACCCCCGCGATGTTCGACGCCGGGCTGCAAAAGGGGCGCGCAGCCGGCGATGTGTATTCCGCCGAAAAACGCCGGAAAGGTGGCGCGGCGGTGAGCGGAGACTGCGTCGGCGTCGATTGCTCCGGCTTCGTCTCCCGCTGCTGGGGGCTGAAAAAACGCGAATCCACCTCCACTCTCGGCAGCATTTCCAAACGCCTCGCATCCCCAACCGAACTCAAGCCCGCCGACGTGATGAACACCGCCGGCGGCCACGTCATCCTCTTCGTTCGCTGGCTCGATTCCGCCAAAAAGCGCGCGCTTTTCTACGAAGCCGCGCCTTTTTCAAAAACCCGCGCCGTCGAGCACGACATCGCCGACCTTACAGCCAGCGGCTATGTCCCGCTCCGCTATCGCGGCATCCGCGAATAGCTGCACATACACGCCCTCGCAGCGGGCTTTACCTTTAGGCGCGGGCATGTAGTTTCCGCGCCTCTTTTTGACCATATGATGACCGCCGCGCAAATCCGCCAATCGTTCCTCGATTTCTTCCGCGAGAAAAAACACACCGTCGTGCCGTCGAGCAGCCTCATGCCCGATTCGCCGAACCTGCTTTTCACAAACGCGGGCATGAACCAGTTCGTCCCCATCTTCCTCGGCGAACGCGCGGCGGACGTGAGCAAATGGGCGGGCGCAGTCCCAAGCAGCGACACCCGCGCCGCCGATACGCAGAAGTGCATCCGCGCGGGCGGCAAACACAACGACCTCGATGACGTCGGCCTCGACACCTACCACCACACGTTTTTCGAGATGCTCGGGAACTGGTCCTTCGGCGACTATTTCAAAAAAGAAGCCATCGAATGGGCGTGGGAACTCGTCATCGAGCGGTGGAAATTTCCCGCCGAGCGTGTTTACGCGACCATTTATCAACCCGGCGCAAACGACCCGGCGGACCGCGACCAGGAAGCGTGGGAACTGTGGGCGGAGAAATTCCGCAGCATCGGCCTCGACCCCGACATCCACATCGTCAACGGCAACAAAAAGGACAATTTCTGGATGATGGGCGACACGGGCCCTTGCGGACCGTGTACTGAAATCCACATCGACCTCACGCCCGGCCCCGTCCACACGAGCGTGGAGCGCCAGCGCGAAGGCGCAAAACTCGTCAACGGCCCCGACGCCCGCTGCATCGAGATTTGGAACAACGTCTTCATCCAATACAACGCACGCATTACCAAGTATCGCACCGATGACTTGGGAAATGGTGTGACGATCGAAGTTCCAATCGAATGGGCTTTCGACCCGCTTCCGGCGAAGCATGTGGATACCGGCATGGGCTTCGAGCGCGTCGTCTCCATCATCCACGGGACGAAAAACTTCACCGATTTCGAGAACGCGAAAATCTCGAACTACGAGACCGATGTCTTCCGTCCGATCTTCGACGAGATCGAAAAGATGTGCGGAAAAAAATATGGCTGCACACTCCCGGCGACGGGCACGACCGGCGCGACGGAGCAGGAGAAAGAAGACGTCGCATTCCGCGTCATCGCCGACCACATCCGCACACTCAGCTTCGCAATCGCCGACGGCATTTCGCCCGGCAACAACGACCGCAACTACGTCCTCCGCCGCATCCTGCGCCGCGCCGTCCGCTACGGCCGCACGCTCGGATTCCGCGAGCCTTTCTTCTACAAACTCGTGGACGTCCTCGCCCGCACGATGGGCGACGTCTTCCCCAATATCCGCGAGCGGTTGCAGTTCGTGAAAGATACGCTGAAGCGGGAGGAGGAGGCGTTTAATAAGACGCTCGATCGGGGAATTCAGCTTTTCGAAGAAGTAGCAGCAATGCCCCGTAATGTTGCTGAAGTGATGTCAAACTATGCTCACCAAGCTCATGAGACGACGGCAATCGTAGGTGCCACATTTACCGATGGAGCAGCGGTGGTCAGCCTAGACAATGGCTCAATCATTCCCGGAGACTTTGCCTTCAAACTTTACGACACATATGGCTTTCCGCTCGACCTCACCGAACTCATGGCCCGCGAGCGCGGCCTGACGGTGGACAAGGAAGGCTTTGAGAAACACATGGAAGAGCAGCGTTCCCGCGCCCGCGCTGCGCAGAAGAAAACCGTCATCGAACTTAGCGAAGTCGAGACCAAGGAAGCCACGCGCTTTCTCGGCTATGACGAACTTTCCACCACCGCGAAGGTGCTCGAAGTCGTCGCGCTCAAAGACAAGACCGCCGTCATCCTCGACGCCTCCACGGCTTATGCCGAGATGGGCGGACAGATCGGCGACAGCGGCGAGATTTCCGCCGGAGCAAATTCATGGCGCATCGCCAACACCACGAAAGTCGGCCACACATGGCTGCACTTTTTGGAGTCCAGCGAGTCCGTGGAGTCCATCCCGTCCATCGGCGCGGAAGTCACTCTCACCGTGGATCGCGAGCGCCGCGCCGCCATTCAGCGGCACCACACGGTCACGCATTTGCTGCACTGGGCGCTGCACGAAGTCGTCTCCAAAGACGCCACGCAGAAAGGCTCCAGCGTCGCGCCGGACAAGCTGACGTTTGACTTCAACAGCGCCGCGCTCACCCCGCAGCAAGTCCGCGACATCGAGCGCCTCGTCAACGAACGCATCCTCGAAAACGCGCCCGTCGTCTGGAACGAAGTGCCCTACGCGAGCGTGCGTGGCGATTCGAGCATCATGCAGTTTTTCGGCGACAAATACGGCGAGATCGTCCGCGTCGTGGACATCGGCGGATACTCGAAGGAACTCTGCGCCGGCACGCACACCCGCGCCACCGGCGAGATCGGCCTTTTCCGAATCGCCAGCGAAGCCGCCATCGCTGCCGGAGTCCGCCGCATCGAAGCCGCCGCCGGCCTCACCGCCTACGACAACGCGCTGCGCGATTCCGCGCGTCTCGCCGATGTCGCCGCCAAAATCGGCTCCCCGATTGGCGACCTCGAAAAGAAACTCGAAGCCCTGCTCGCCCAGCAAAAAGAGCTGGAGAAATCGCTCAAATCCGCCCAGCAGCGCGAAGCCGCCGGACGCGCCAAAACGCTGCTCGCCAGCGCGGAAAACAACGCCATCGTCGCCAACCTCGGCGACCTCGACGGCGACAGCGTCATGCACATCGCCGAAGCGCTGAAAGGCAGCTTCCCCGGCATCGTCGTCCTCGGCGCAGCCAGCGGCGGAGCAGTCACGCTCATCGCCGCAGTGGGCAAAGAGTTTCAGTCCAAAGTGCAGGCCGGAAAAATCATCCAGACCATCGCCCCAATCGTCGGCGGCAAAGGCGGTGGCAAACCCGATTTCGCCCGCGGCGGAGGCAAGGACGCCAGCAAACTCGACGCAGCCCTCGCGGCGGCGAAGGGGCTATTCTAAACGATGCCCGCCGCAGTGACCGCGCTTTCGACGCTGGGCCCAATACCGGATTGGGTCGAGATGTGGGCGCTGTCGGTCGGGATCTTCGCGGTTTGCAAATACCTTGCGCTCGACGCTGCGAAATCCGGCGGAGGCTGGAAGCGTGCGGCGTTTCTCATCGCGTGGCCGGGGATGGATGCAAATGCGTTTGTCCACGATCGCCCCGCGATGCCTCGATTTCGTGAATGGTGCGCGGCATTTGGAAAGACGGCGCTCGGTGCGGTGCTCTACTTTGCCGTGGCCCGGCGTTTTGAGCATCCGCTGGCTGCCGGATGGGTGGGAATGATCGGGCTGATTTTCCTGATGCACTTCGGAAGCTTCCACCTGCTGTCGCTCTTCTGGCGCAGCGTCGGCGTGAATGCGCAGCCGATCATGGACAACCCAATCGCTGCACAGTCCGCCGGGGAGTTTTGGGGCCGACGATGGAATCTCGCTTTCAACGAGCTCGCTGTGCGGTTCGTCTTCCGCCCACTTACTCGCAGGCTCGGTGTGCAGCGTGCCGGAATCGCTGCGTTCATCGCGTCGGGAGTCATCCACGAAATCGTCATCGGCATCCCGGCTCGCGGAGGCTGGGGATTGCCGACGGCTTACTTTTTTCTGCAAGGCTGCGGAGTCGCGTTCGAGCGCACGCAGTTTGGAAAACGACTCGGGCTGCGGGGTGGCGTGCGCGGATGGCTTTTCACGATGGCTCTGGCAGGCGGACCGGCGTTCTTTCTCTTTCATCCGCCATTCGTCCGTGATGTCATCGTTCCCATGATGAAAGCGACCGGCGCGCTATGAAACGGGAATATGTGGAACTGATCCTCCGCGGTTGCGGGCTCGTCCATTTCAGCATCCTCATCGCGAGCGCGATGGTTCCGCGGGTGCTCGATTGGAAGACGCACCTCGCGCCGCTGCATCCGTTTCTGCGCCGGCTTTTCTGGGTTTACGGCGTGTTTATCGTGATGACGATTACCGGCTTCGGCGCCATCTCGCTCGGCTGTGCTCCCGAACTCGCTGCTGGTTCGCCACTGGCGCGGGCATTTTGCGGCTTCGTCGCATTCTTCTGGCTCGCGCGGCTCGCGGTGCAGTTCTTCGTTTTCGATGCGTCGGAATTCCTCACCACGTGGTGGCTGAAACTCGGTTATCACGCACTGACGCTCGGTTTCATCGCGCTTCCGGTGCCTTATGTGCTGGTGGCATTCGGGGTCTGGAAATGAGTCTTCGATTGGTCGCGGCACTTTTGATGATTTCGGTCGCCACGATGTTCGCGGCGGAGTGGAAAGCCGGCGCGGAGTTCCCATTGAAAACGGAGAACCTTCCCTCGGAGGCGCGCGTTTTTCTCCCGGAGAACTGGGATGCCGCGAAGAAATGGCCCGCTGTCTTTTTCTATCCCGGGACAGCAGGGCAGGCGACTACGACGCTCGTTCGCGAACACACCGGCGGTCGCGATTTCATCGTCGTGGGTATGCCTTCACGCGACAACGGCGCATTCACTTACACGCCAGCCACGCTCGCTCTTGAGCAGACGACGCTGCACGAAATCCGTGACCGTCTCGCGGCCGATGTGAACGTCGATCCGGCCCGAATTTTCGTTTCCGGATTCAGCAAGGGCGGATGGATGGCTTCACTGTTGCTGGCGCACGAGCCCGGACTTGCGGGCGGTTGCGTCCTTGGTGGAGGTTGGGTCGTGCCGCAGCATGCTCCGCCGCGGAAGCCGACCGGACCGCTCTATGTCTACATCGGCGCTGGCCGCCTCGACGGAAACTTCCCGCCATCGCTCCGTGCCGTTCGCGAATTCTCGGCGCTGGGAGCCCGGGTGACTTTCGACGCGTGGCCCGACACGCGGCACGCGATGCCGAAGGATGGCTCGGAGAGTTTGCGGCAATGGTTCGCGCTTGTTGCCCGCGGCGCGTCGGTAAGCGACGAGGCAGGAAAGTGGATGGACGGTGAACTCGAGCGCATTGCGAAACTAGACGACATCGTGGCGCAGTGGTTAGCGCTTCAAAGGCTCGGGACGCGTCCCTATTCGAGGGCACTCGGAGCCAAATCGCAGACGCAGATCGAGGCCCGCATCTCCGCTCTGATGAAAAACCCTGCGGTCGCCGCGGAGTCCGCGCTGGATGCGGAGTTAAGCGCGATTCATCAGCGTGAAATCCAGGACATGCGTGTAAGCACGCTGGAAGCAGTGGGGCCGCGCTACGAGGCGCTCGCAGCAAAGGCGCCGGACACTCCCACGGGCCGCCTTGCAACTCACGATGCAGCCCGCATCAAGCGGTTGTGGGAAACGGTACCCGGCGGCAAAAAGTAGGCGGCTATTTCTTCAGCGTCTTCGCGAAGAACTCCTCCACCTGCGACATCGTCTCGCGCGAATTGAACTGCGGTCCGCCGTGTCCCGCGCCCGGCAGAATGATGAGCTTCGTGGGCACTCCTGTTTTCTCAAGAAGCTCGTGCAATTCCTTGCTCTGCGCATGCGGGACGAGCGGATCCTTGTCGCCGTGCACGATGAGAAATGGCGCGTCGTCCTTTGTCACGTAAGTTGTCGGACTTGCGGCTTTCGCCTTCTCTTTATTATCGGGAACTGCGCCGCCGATGAGTTTTCCCTCGGGCGAATCCGCGGCATCGGTCGCGGGGAAAGGACGTGCACCATTCGGGCGGTCGTTGCCACCCTGTGGTCCGAATGTCAGCAGGTTCGAAGGCCCGAACCAGTCGCACACTGCCTGCACCCGGGATGATTGATCGAGGTTCTCGCCTTTATCCCAGTCTTTCACGTCGCCCGAGACGCCCAGCATCGCGACCAGATGTCCGCCTGCGGACGAGCCCCAGACGCCAATCTTCTCAGGGTCGATATTATACTGCGCTGCGTTCTTCCGAAGCCACCGGATCGCGCTCTTGCAGTCCTCGATCTGCGCGGGAAAAACCGCGTCCTGTGAAAAGCGATACGTCACGCTGGCGACCGCGAATCCCTGATCGAGGAGCGCAATCGCGGGAGTCCGGTCTTTTGAGCCTGCGGACCACGCACCTCCGTGGATCCAGACGACGAGCGGGACGGGCTTGCCAGCTTTCTCCGGGAAATACACATCGAGCATGCGTCGTTTTCCGCCGCCGGTGACATACTCGATGTCGCGTTTCACCGCGATTCCCTCGGGAAGGCGCGGTTGCGGCGGGCGGGGCTCCTGGGCAAAGCAGGTGAGCGCAAAGAGAAGGGATGCGAAGGCGAGTTTCATGCCGGTGTAAACCTTGCGATGTTGCAAAAGTTGCGAGCGCCCTTCGTGTTGCCGGAATCACACCGCTTCCGTATCGTCCCCGCAAATGTCCACGAATCCGCAAACAATTAATCCGCCGCCGAAGCGCCGGAGCTGGCTCCGGCGGATTCTGCGGACGTTTGGAATCGGGCTGCTGCTGGTTCTGCTCTTCCATCGCCCCATTGTGCACCACGGCGGCCGATGGGTGGCCATTCGTGTGGCGAGAAGTCAGAACATCGATCTCGATCTTCGAATTGGAGGGAACCTGTGGAGCGGAATTGAATTCACCGGAATCCGGGCACAACCGCTCGGCTCCGGGCCGTCGCCGATCGAGCGATTGTCGCTGGATCGTCTGCGGGCCGATTACCGTTTGTGGCCGCTGATGCGGGGTGACCTGTCGGGCTTGAGAGCGGTGGAGATTGGACGGTTGGAGGCTGTGGTCGATCCGGCTGCGATGCCCTCCCAGCCGACGAAGAAGCAAGGGCAGCCGCTTGCCGAGGCCTTGCGTGCGGTTCTTTCGAGGCCGCTGCCGTCGCCGGGAGTCCGCATCAAGAGCATGAATGTCCGCGTGCGCGATAAGCCCGGCGACATCGCGGTGAACAACTTCCATCTGACCGCGATTCCCGGTGAGCCCGGCGCGGTTGGCTGGGCGGGAATCGAATTGCCCGGCACTTCGCTACCGGCTTTTGAGGCCGCGACGGACTACGGCACCGGGCGATTGCGTGTGTTGAATCCATCGGCGGAATTTCTATCCGCGACCGCTGCTGCGAACGGTGTTGATTTCTCGTTCGCGCTTCCAGCTGCGACGCTTTCGCTGCGAGCCGCACCGGCTGCATCGGGCGATCGAATTTCCGCGGTGCTGAAGCTCTCGGTGATCGACGGAAAGTCGTTTGCCAGCACGCTCGGTATCGCCCTGCCGGTGGTCGTGTCCGTTCCATCGGTGGAGGTCAAGTTTGACGGAGCACCCGAAGACCCCGCGTCGTGGAAGTCATCGGTTGCGATCCGGGTTGAGACGAGCGCTTCGGAAAAGATTCCGGCCGTAAATGCGGACTGCACATTCTCCTTCGAGGACTTCGGGCTGAAAAATGGAACCGTGCGGGCCGAGGCTGCGGGCGTGATCTTCCAAGGAAGCGGCGATGCGATGTTGAAATCGCTCCTCACGCGGACTCACGGTGCGGCGCTGCCGGATTCCGCAGCTTTTCAGTTCCGGTTCTCCGGCCCAGACCTCAAAAAACTCGGCAGCCTTGTTCCGGAGACTGTCGCCGGGCGCACGGAGGGTGGTGGAAGCATCACGATAAAGGAGGGAACGGCGCTGCTTTCGCTCGTCGTGGAAGCAGACGCGCTTGCGATGCGGGATCAGCTCGCGGAGCGCGTGGAAATCCGTGTGAATGCCGCCGCACCCGCGCGGGCGGATGTCGCACTCCGTGACGTGACGGCTGATGCGAGTATCGTGGTGAAAGGTGCGGGAGCTGGAACCCTCCGCATCGATGAAGTTCGCGCTAAGGCCGCGCTTGCAGGGTCGCGTGCGACTGTCAGCGAACTGCGCGTATCGCGCGGAAGCGGCACGATTACAGCATCCGGCAGCGCGATGCTGACTCCGGCAGGCGGACTGGCATCCGAGGCTTCCGGCCGGTTTAATGTGCAGATCCCGGCCATGGAGGATTTCCAGTTGGCAGTGAAGGACGCGGTCCTTTCCGGGGTTGTGAATGGCGAAGGCACTTTTGCATTTGCGGGTTCACCGGAGAAGTCCGCGGGGCGTATAAGCCTCCACGCTTCCGGGCTCAAACTCGGCAGGGAGGACGTGGGTCGCGTGGATGTGGAGCTTGCGCTCGCGGAAGGCGTGTTACGTGCGGAGAAGTGTGTGGTCCAGCTCCCGGGTCGCGCTGAGATTGCCGCCGACGGAACTTTCACCCTTGCCGAGCCCCGGGGATTCGCAGGCAATTTGCGTGCCCGTGTGCAGGACCTCGCAGCGTTTCGCCCGATGCTTGCGGCACTCGGGGAAAAGCGCGACTTGGGCGGAAGCATCGACTTGACGGTCGATGGCAGCGGCGACGCGGCAAAACCTCAGGCTGTCGTGAAATTTGCGGCGAAGTCTTTGAAGTTTGATGCCTTGCGAATTGCTGATGCCGGCGTTTCCGGAGTGATTCGCCCCGATTCGGCGGAGGTTTCCGAGTTGTTCGTCGTGAACGAGCGGATGCGTGTGAGCACGAAGGCCGCATGGAGCGGGGAGCGGATTGATTTGAGCGGGCTGGACGTCCGGCTCGATGGTTCGACTGTTGTCTCGGGAACGGCTTCCTTTCCGTTCCTGCCGCGTGAAGCGAAGCCTTTCCCGCCGGATGCGCCTTTGAGCGCGGGGATCAATGTAAAGGACCTTGATCTCGCGAAGCTGCTGTCGGCGCTCGGACTGCCTGCGGGACCAAAGGGGAAGATCACGGCGACGCTTGAGTCGTCTGGAACGCTGGAGAAGCCCCGCATCAGCTTCACCGTGAAAGCAGATGGACTGGCCGTTCCCGGCCCTGAAGGGATTCCGCCCACAGCACTCGAAGCGCGTGCGACATTTGAAAACGACGAGCTGAATCTCGCCGGCACAATCCGGCAGCCGCTCGTGCAGCCTGTGAAGTTTTCCGCGTCGAGCCGCTTGAAAATGTCCGAAGTGATTGATGGTCGCATGCCACTTCCGTCGGAGATCCCGCTCGCTGCATCGTTGGAGATGCCGGCGTCCCCGCTCTCGTTTCTTCCGCGGCTCGTTCCGGCAATCGCGCGGATCGACGGAACGGCCGGGATTTCCGTGAAGGTCTCGGGCACTGCGGCCAAGCCCGTTTTCCAGGGCGGTGTGAATCTGGACATCCGGACAGCGCGCTTTGCAGATCCGGCGATTCCCGCGCTTTCGGCGTTCAAATCACGCATTGATGCGACCGGCGATCGCGTGCGTTTCACCGAATTCTCAGGCGAGGCGGGAGGCGGCCGATTCGCGGTGGCGGGTGCGGTGGATATTTCGAATCCCGCGGTTCCGGTGTTTGATGTCGCGCTGAAATCGAAGGACGTGCTCGTCTTGCGCGACGACTCGATTGTAGTTCGGGCCGAAACCGATGTAGTACTCCGCGGTCCGCTGAATTCCGCGAGGGTGAGCGGCTCGGTGTTCGTCGTCCAGAGCCGCTTTCAGAAAGACATCGAGATTCTCCCGCTGGCACTGCCCGGGAAGCCGAAGCCGGTTCCTGCGGCTGTCGCCAAACCCATCACGGTCTCCTTTCCGAATCCGCCGCTGAGGGATTGGACTTTCGATGTTTCCGTAAAGACGCGCGAGAATGATCCGTTCCTCGTGCGCGGGAATCTTGCCCGCGGAAAGGCTTCGATCGATTTGCGTCTCCTCGGCACGGGGCGCGCGCCATATTTGGCGGGTGCGGTCAGCATTGATCAATTCAGCGCGACACTTCCCGTCAGCACCCTCACCACGCGCCGCGGACTGATCACTTTTACAGAAAGCGCTCCGTTCCAGCCGCGTGTGGAAATCGAGGCCGAATCGAAAGTCCGGCAGTATCTGGTCATCGCCCGCGTGGACGGTCCTGCATCGAAGCCGAGACTCGAACTTGAGAGCGAACCTCCGCTTCCGCAGCAGGAAATTCTGTCGCTGCTCGCGACGGGCTCGCTGACGGGTGAAATCGGAGCAAACAACACGGCAATGGCGACGCGCGCGGCCGTTCTCGTTGTGAAGGGTTGGTACAAGAAAATCTTCAAGAAGGACTTCCCGATCGGTTCCGGTGACGAGGATGGTGATACGATTATGGATCGTTTTGAAGTGGACTTCGGCGCAATCGATCCGAAGACCGGTCGCAATGAAGCCACCGCGCAGTTTCGCGTCACGGAGCGGCTCTTCTTCATTGGAGACCTCGAATTTGGCGGCGGGTTTTCCGGCCGCGTGAAGTATCTTTTCCGTTTCTACTGATGAATCTGCGCGACCTCATTCTCTGTGTTGTCATTTTGATGACGGGCGCTCTGTCCCTCGCGGCCGCAACCGTGGAGTTCGAGGGCGGCAATGCTTTTGATACGGCGCGTCTTCGGCAGGAAATTGCCGATCGAGTCTCGGAAATTGAGACGCTCGGAGCCACTCCTGCGCGGGCCGATGATGCGGCATTTTTCCTTGCGAGTTTTTACCGCAAGCAAGGCTACGCGCGTGCGGAGGTGGAATATGAATTGCGGGGCGCGAGGGTGATTCTTCGCATTAATGAGGGGCCGATGGTGAAGGTTCACTCGCTAAATTTTGCGGGAAACGAAAAGGTCGAAACCGCCGTATTGTCGCGGTTCTTTTTCGGTGTTCCTCAGCAGGAGATTGCCGCTGCGGGTTTGAAGTATCACGAAAGCGAAATCACCGCCGGTGCGGATCGGGTACGCGGCTACTATGTCAGCGAAGGATGGCTGGATGTCGTCGTCGATACGAGCGGGACGAAAGTCTCCGGCGACGGAAAGTCCGCCGATGTGATGGTTCGCATCGTGGAAGGCGTGCGATATCAGTTTGGCGAGATTTCGATTACCGGCGCTGAAAGCTACAGACGGGAGGAACTGATTGAAGCTCTCGGAATGAAGGCGGAGGGGCCGTTCAATCCTTCGTCGATCGAAGCGATGCGTGGCTCGCTCCGTTCCTGGCTTCGGGAGAAGGGACACTTCGAAGCTGAAGTCACGGCGATTGCGGAACCGTTGGGCGCGGTCGCCGGGCGTATCCACGTTCGCTTTGACGTGCTCAGCGGACCGATCTTCCGAATCACCGAGGTCGTGCCGCAGGGGCTCACGCGGCTTCGTCCTGAATTCATTGCGGCGCGGTTTCGACCGGTGACCGCCGGGGATTACTCACCAGCGTTGCTCGACGAGAAGTACCGGGAGCTTTTGAGAACCGGCCTGTTTCGAAACATCCGCCTCGCACCGGTGAAGGTGGCACCGCGCGGTCTCCGGTTGAATTTGGAAATCCAGGAATCGAAGCAGAAGGAGTTCGGCTTTGAGGCGGGATATGGAAGCTACGACGGAGTCACGGTTCAGGGCCGCGTGGCGGATCGGAATTTCCTTCGCACCGGACGTCCGCTTTCCCTTGAACTCAAGGCCTCGCAGCGTGGTTACGAAGGGGAGTTGTTGCATGTGGACCCGTGGTTCCTCGACAGCGAATGGGCATTGCGAACACGGCTTTACTCGAAGTTCCGTGACGAGGAGGGCTACTCGCAAAAGGGCGCGGGATTGCGAATCGACGCAAGCAGGCCGATCGCTCCGCATTGGGAGTTTTCCACGTTCGCTGAGTTCGCGATTAATAACGTCACGCCGGATGGAATCGAACCCGCTCTCCTCGGTCCTCTCGACTACGCGCTGATGTCCGCCGGAATTGCGCAGAAGATCGATCGTCGGGACGACCCGCTCAATCCGCGGCGCGGCTTTATTTTCCTGAGTTCACTGGAGGTCGATGCGCTCGACGGTCAGCTCGCCTTCGGGCGGGTGACGGCGCGATACTCGCACTACCGTGGAATCGGAAAGTCGCTGGTCGCATTCGGCCTGCGCGCCGGATGGATCATCCCCGTGGGTGACGCCGATGATGTGCCGATCGACCTCCGATATTTTAACGGCGGTGGCGGCAGCGTACGGAGCTTTTCCGAGCGCAATCTCGGGCCGAAGGATTCGCTCGGAAATCCGATCGGCGGATCATTTTACACCGTCGCGAATCTTGAGTGGGATTTTCCAATCGCCGGTGCGCTTGGCGGCGCGGTGTTCGCGGATGCGGGCAACCTTCTGCACGATGCGACTCCCGGCCTTGAGGACATGAGATTTGGAATCGGTGCAGGGCTGCGATACGCTCTGCCAATCGGGCCGATGCGAATCGACTACGGTTACAATCCTTCGCCAAAATCAGGCGAGGAGTCCGGAGCGCTACACCTGAGCTTCGGTTTCGCGTTTTGAGGTGGAGCCCGACTGCAATGGTTCGGTGAGAAGTCGCCTTACGAAGCGCGCAGGAGCGAGAGTTGTTCCCGAAGCACGGCGCGATCTGCTTGATGGATAGCGTGCTCCGGCTCCTCCGCGCACAGATCCTCGGCTATATTCAACGCGGCCTCGAACTGCGCGGTCGCCTGCTCCACGTCGTTTGCCGTGACCAGAATCGAACCGGCGTGGGTAAAGGCTACAAGGAGTGCTCTGACGCGTTCCAAATCGTGGGGCGATTCAGCCAGCAACGAAGTGCGAATCGAGCACGCACGCTCGACGCACTCGCGGGCCTTTTCCAGATGATCATTCCGTGCGTATGCAGCGGCAAGTTTGAGCAGCAGCGCGCTGATTTCGAAGCGGCCGGAGTCCGGGTTCTGGATGGAAGCATTCTCCTCCAGAGCGAGGCACTTTGAGTACATCGGAATAGCGTCCGACGCATTTCCTTCTTCGAAGAATGCGTCCCCAAGCAATGTGACTGCATTGCGCAGCCGCGCATTCCACGGCGAATTCCCGGCGCTGGTCTTTGAAAATTCTTCCGCAATGCGTCCCGCCTCCCGGAAGCACTCTCTTGCGGCGTGATGCTGGTGGAGTGCTGCATGCGCCTGACCAAGTTTGAGCAGCGACGAAAACCACATTTCGTTTTCTTCGATGCCCGCTTCGTCTGAGAGGCACCCCAGTTCTGCCAGCCTCCGTGCTTCCGCGTAGTCGGCGAGTGCGCTCGAGAACTGCGACCGGCGGAACTTCTCGCTTCCGCGGGATAGTGAACCTTGAATGATTCGTGCGCTTTCGGCTGGTGACGCAGCCGCACTCGCCGTCGCGATGAGTGCGTCCAACGAGCTCAGCACACCATAACCAGCTTGGGCCTCCGATAGATTGCCCTCCGCAGTATGCAATTCGGCGAGCTTCTCCACGATGTCCTTCCGTCGCTGCAGCGCGCCGGGGCATTTGTCGTTTGACGCAAGTTGATGCGCGATTTCCGCCGCCTCGGTCGCGTTCTTTATCGCCTCCCGCAGATCGCCGGATGATGTGAGCAAATCAGCGCGCCGGGACAGGAGAGAAAAGCACTCCGCCTTCCACACAGGGTTGGAGCTTACCTCCGGCGCAAGTCTGGAGAACCATTCGTCCACAATCCCGAGGCACTTGAGTGCGCTATCGTGAAACCCAATGTGGCTGATCTGGCCGGCGGCCCTGTCTAGGAGCCATTCGGCGAGAGGCGTCCACTTGGATTCCGCCGGACCGTTTCGCAGGAGTTCGGCGGCGTGCTCGAGGAGGTTGTTGATTTCGTCCTTCGACGCCGCCGGTCCCATGGTGAAACGCGTTTTCAAAGCGACTCTCACGCCCGTCATCATTCTTAGCGCCTCGATTGCGCCGGTTTGACTTTCCGTCCTGGCGGCTGCGTGCAGGGCAGGGGAGGTGAACCTCCACATCCGCTCTCCGCCAACGGACTCTATCTCAAAAACGAGTCCGCCCTCCGTCAGCTTTTCCAGCGCCTCCTCGGCCTCATCGAGAGCGCCAGTGCCGTCGATGAGCGTCGCGGCAAGCGAGAGGCCGAATGGGACGCATGCGATCATCGCGACCGCGGAGAGCACCTTTCTCGCAACTGGTCCTGCGCCGGCCTGCAGCCGGTCGTATCCATCCCGGTGGTGTTCAGTCATGATACTCCTCGGTTGTGCCGCCTCGTGTGGGAGCGTATTGGCTCGGATTGGATGTTCATTTGAAGTTTCGGGATGCGTCGGCCGGTGTGCTTCCGAACTCAGGGTTTAGAAGGCAATGCTGGCGCGAAGGCCTACTGCCCATTCATCGCTCAGGGCGTTGGATGCACCCGGATGGATGATGTACTGCACGTCCGGCTGGACGCTGAGCCACGGAGTAATCTGGGCGTTGTAAGTGAGCTCGATGATGCCTTCGAAATCAGCGCTGGGTACTCCGGGCGCGGCATTCGCGCGGTCGAAGTCATCGCTGATGCTGATGTGCGCGTAGCCCAGACCAATCGTATCTTCATCCCGGCCGGGGATAAGTCCTTTATAAACCAAACCGGCCTCGAAAGCGTAGTCGACTGCGTTCTGTTCCTCTGGCGCGAACATGGCTCGTGCGAACAGCCCAAGTCCCTGGTCTTCGCTGCCAGATTCACGGAAAATCTCTTGATCGACGATGCCGTAAATCACCGAGTTGCCGCTTTTGTTCCGCGCGAATCCGCGTGCTGCCGCGCTGAAGTCGGCGAACTCGTCGGTGTGCCGCGCGTAGCCAATTTTATAGCTGCCAAAGAGACCGCGAGCAGCCGGGGCGGCGACGGATTTACCGTCGGTCTTGCAGCAGCTCTTGGCGCTCGCTCCGCCTTTTGCAGGGGCTGCACTTTCCTCGGCACTCGGCTCGCCCGGCGCGTTTACCACATAGCCGGCTTCTACGATCCACAGCGAGCCCTCGTCCTTGCGCAAGGACCAGTCTGTGCCGTGGCGGTTGAATTCGTTGCTTGCTGCGGCTCCGACCGATGGGTCGCCGAGGAAACCGGGCGCCGGATTTCCGTCGTAGACCGCACCCTGGATGTAGAGGTTCTCGGTCGGTTGGAACTTCAGCCGGACACCGGGAGCGGTAATCGCGTAAATTGGAACCGGCATGTTTGCCGACATTGCGGTGTCTGCGCCAAAGCTCGAGTTCAGGAAGAGCGAAGCGTAGTCGCTACCCGCAAATTCCTCGTCGAGGGCGAGCGAACCGGCTCGGATGCTGATTTTTCCATCGAGGAAGTCCTGCTGCAGCCATGCTTCGAAGATGCGCGCGCTGTTGTAAAACTCGAGGTTGGTGACGGTCCCGAAGTCTCCGCCGTAGCTGCCGCTGAAGCTTTCTCCGGAGGGGAGGAATCCGTCGATGTGTGCCGTCAGGCCTTTGATGCCGGCAAGCTTCTCCAAGTCCACATCGAGTCCGAGTTCCAGCAGTCCGTTGAAAGCGGCACCCTGCCGGAAACCGCCGGAAACATTCCCGAAAACCTCGGCGGTATAGCCAATCGTGATGTCCAGACCTTTGTCTGATAGTGCGGTGCGGGTTCCGCCCCAGTCCCCGGTTGCAAACTCTCCCGCGTAGGTTGCGGGGAGTCCGGTGAGGGCTGCGATTGCGAGGGTGAGGGCTTTGATGGTGGCTTGTTTGTTCATAAGGACCAGTGCGTGATGGGCGCAGCGTCCGGCTGTGTTTCGACTACGGTGGAGCGATGGCAAGAAAAACCGTGCCGGAGAGTTGCCCCTCAATCTCTCCTCGCCGCTTGGAGACATGGCCGGTCGGAAGCAGCCAGCCGATAGTCGGTGGCAGCCGATTGCTGCGGTCGGGAAGGCTTATTCCGCTTTTTGTGTAATCGTCCGCCGTCGCCCACTGCCCACAGCCCACTGCCCGTACGTACTTCTCCCAACTTGCCAGCCCTCGCGTAAACCGCTTCCCTCCACGCCCATGCCTCCAAATTCCATCGGCTCGGAAGATTCAAAGTTCGGTTTTCGTTAGTACGGCCTTCTTCGCTATGAACAAGAAATCGCTCAGCGAGCGCGACATCTGCACGAAGTTCATCACTCCCAGCCTTGTGGCGGCCGGCTGGGATGTTCACGCGCAGATTCGCGAGGAGGTCGGTTTCACGGATGGTCGCATTTACGTGCGCGGGAAAATCCACGCTCGAGGCTCAAAGAAGCGCGTGGACTACATCCTCTACTACAAACCCAACATCCCGCTCGCGATCATCGAAGCGAAGGACAACAATCAAACCCTTGGCGCGGGTATGCAGCAGGCCCTCGGCTACGCCACACCGCTCGACGTTCCGTTCGTATTCAGCAGCAATGGCGACGGCTTCCTGTTTCATGACAAGACGGTGAAGTCTGGCCCCATCGAGACGGAACTCCCGCTCGATGCTTTCCCGTCTCCCGAGCAACTCTGGCAAAAATACAAAGTCTTTAAAGGCATCACCGACGAGGCCGCATCCGTCGTTGCCCAGGACTACTATTCGGACGGGTCAAATCGCTCTCCCCGCTACTACCAGCAAATCGCCATCAACCGCACCGTCGAAGCCATCGCCCGCAACGAAGGCAACAACCGCCACTTGCTGGTTATGGCAACCGGAACCGGCAAGACATACACTGCCTTCCAGATCATCTACCGCCTTTGGAAGAGCGGACTTAAAAAGCGCATCCTCTTTCTCGCCGACCGCACCGCGCTCATCGACCAGACCGTCCGCGGCGACTTCCGTCACTTCAAGGAGGCGATGACGGTCATCAAGCACAAGCAGATAGACACCGCCTACAACATCTACCTCGCGCTCTATCAAGGACTCTCGGACAACAACAGCGACGCCGATGCCTATAAGCAGTTCAGTCCGCAGTTCTTCGATCTCGTAATCGTGGATGAGTGTCACCGCGGCAGTGCTCGCGATGACAGCAAGTGGCGCGAAATCCTAGACTATTTCAAGGGTGCCACCCATATCGGTCTCACCGCCACGCCAAAGGAGACGAAGGATATCTCAAGCTCCGAGTATTTCGGCGAACCGCTCTACACCTACTCGCTCAAGCAGGGCATCGACGACGGGTTCCTCGCTCCCTACAAGGTCGTCAAGGTCACGCTCGACATCGACGCCGAGGGCTGGCGTCCGCCGCAGGGGTTCAAAGACAAAGACGGGAAGGCTGTCGAAGACCGCATCTACAACCGCACCGACTTTGACAAAAACATCATCGTCGAAGAACGCCGGCAAATCGTGGCGCAAAAGATTACCGAGTTCCTCAAAGGCAGTGACCGTTTTTCAAAGACCATCGTTTTCTGCGTGGACATCGAACATGCCGAGGGCATGAGGAAGGAACTTGCCAACGCCAACGCCGACCTCGTCGCCATCAACAGCAAATACGTGATGCAGATCACTGGAGACAATGCCATCGGCAAGCAACACCTCGACGCCTTCATCAGCCCCTCCGAGCTTTATCCAGTCATCGCCACCACGTCGAAACTCATGACCACCGGCGTGGACGCGCAAACCTGCAAACTTATCGTCC
>SXGQ01882647.1_pt1 | contig 18420 bp, 12 predicted proteins | sample 3178371 | NCBI WGS metagenome assembly SXGQ01 (sample SAMN11356859, study PRJNA531348) | freshwater metagenome | isolation source: freshwater sample F1-20 | place: China: Fuxian Lake, Yuxi | collected 2017-12-25 | reverse complement strand
GACCCCTTTTAGCGGACCTCTCACTTGCTGAACGAGATAACTACCGCCGGCTGGAAGACGTGGTGCGCTGCAAATGGTCCGCGGCGGTGGTCGGAGCCTCGCAGCGCGGCGTAGCCCGCTCCGGTCAACTTGAGCGCTACATACCCGGAATCTCCACGAAGATCCTGAATGAGAGGCTGCGGAAACGGGTCGGCTACGGGCTGGCGACCCGCACCGGCCGTTCAGCACCTGTTTCCATTTCGAATACCGTCTCACGGCCACCGGCACGAAGCCGGCTGACGTGATCGAACAACGTCATCAATTGCGGGAGGAGCACTCCCAAGCCCATCCGGGGCGGAACGCCGGGCCCCGGGCGACACGCTCGCCGCGTAGAGGAAACCCCCGCCGGTCTGCTTTGCCGGCGCGGCGCCTTTGGCGGATGGCACGGGCGGGGCGTTAAGGCACGTCCGCTGCCTCGGATGCTAAGGGCGCGGCCGCTGCGTCTGCCGCCGGCACCCGCGCACCCGCGGCGGTCAGGCCGTGAAGCGGCGAGGCGCGCGCCGGGAGCCGTCGCATACGCCCACGGAGCTCGCCCCGACGGACTCTACACGAGGCCAAGCCACTCGCGGAGGCGCCCGGCGTCATTGCGGAAGTCGGCCACGACCCCGGCACGTTCAGCAAAGGGCACGGCTTCAAGCTTCCGGTACTCGACATGAATGCTGATCGGCAACCCCGGACGATCGGCCACGATCTGATTCACCATCGCCTCGGTCACGATGCCCTCGCGCAGAGAAGTCTCGATCGTCCGGTCGCGCTCCCACTGGAAACTCTTCACGAACAGCGACCCTACGCGCGGGGCGATGAGCCGGATGGCTGTCGGCCAGGCGCGGCCCTGCTCGACCAACAAGTGGCGTGTATCGAGCGCCACGGCGAACAGTGCCGGGTCGATGTCGTCGAGGATCAGGTCGAGGTCCCAGATGGCGGCGCCCGCATGGTCGGGCCCGGCGTGGTTCTGGTAGAGCGCCTGAACGCCGATCTCTCGATTCATCGCGGCGAACTCGCGCGCCTGACTGCGGAAGCTGGCGATCTGCTCCTTGAGGGGCCGGGCTGCAACGTACTTGAAGCCGCGGTGCCGATAGTAGGCGATGCCGAGTTTCTTCATTGTGCGCAGGGTGCTCTCGATATGCGGTTCGTCCGGCCGGACGAAGGAAGAGGCCACGATCAGGATGCGCCGCCGCTGCTGCGCAAATGCCGCAGCCAGCGTGGGCATGTGTGGACGCGGGATTTTATCGCCGATACCCCGGTGCATGGCGGCGCCCTGCGCCTGCTCACCGTACTCGATGAGTATACCAAGGAAGTGCATGTGCTGCGGCCCGAGCGTCGGATTGGTTCGGCCGACGTCATCCGGCTGGTGCAGGCGGCCATCACGCAGCACGGCGCCCCTGAGTTCATCCGCTCCGACAACGGCCCGGAGTTCATCGCGAAGGAACTCCCACGCTGGCTGGCCGCGCAGAACATCAAGACCCTCTCCATCACTCCGGCGAGCCCTTGGGAGAACGGCTTTGTCGAATCGTTCCACTCCCGCTTCCGCGACGAATGCCTCAACCGCGAGCAGCTTTGGACCCTGACCGAGGCCCGCGTCGTGATCGAAGACTTCCGCCTCGAATACAACACCGAGCGGCCACCCAGCTCGCTCGGTTATCTTTCTCCGCAACGCTTCGTCGCGGAAAAATGCTCACCAATCCCAGGCTTCGGGCCGGACCGCCAAGCCGGTCCGTCCCTCCGCCTGGGATTGCCAACCACCACCGCAGTCATCACATCCACCAACCCCGTGGACTAACATTCCTCCTCGCCCAGTTTTTGGGACCCGCGCAAGCCTCTTGCTTTCCGTCATAAAACTTTTCTGGATTTAATGGTAGTTCAACGTAGTCGATATCTGACCCTCACTCATGAGCTTTAGAAAATCAGCCCCGGTCCTAGTTTTGTTCGCTACCATTCTTGTCACGGTCCAAGCCGAGGAGCACACCGTCCGCACTGGCTCGGGCCAGGCCACGGTGTATGTTGTCGCTGAGGATGAGTTGCACAACCTCACACGCGACCGTGCCGAGGCAGTGATCGGTGCAACCTCGCGGATTCGGGCGCAGGTTATCGGCGATACCGATATCCGAGAACTGGTGCTGTATCCCAAGGGCGAGGCACGGACCGAATCAAACCGCCGCGTGCTTACGCGCGAGGTGCTTGTGCGGTTGGCCGCTGGGACGGATGTAGCCCGGCTGGCAAGAGAGGTCGGCGCAGATGCAGGGCTGGAGATTCCCTACGCGCCGCGTCATTACATCCTTCGTGTCACCCAGCCGGGCGCTGCCCTAAAAGTGGCCGCAGCATTGGCTACCATGGCCGGTGTCGAGCATGTCGAACCGGTGCTGAAGCGGAAGCTGGCTAAACGGTCCGTCCCAAACGACCCGCTCTTCAACCAGCAATGGACCCTTCGTAACACCGGCCAGAACGGTGCGACTGCGGGTGCGGACATCAACGTGGTCGGCGTGTGGGCGACGTACAAGGGCACTGGCATTACCGTCGGCGTAATCGACGACGGACTACAATACTCCCACCCAGACTTGGCTGCCAACGCGAACACTGCGATAGACTACGACTTCCGCGATAGTGACGATGACCCGAAACCCGAGGGCGGCTCCGGCAAAAATGCGAATGACGAGCCCAACGCCGACTCTCACGGCACCGCCACCGCCGGCGTCATCGCCGCGCGCGGGAATAACAGTATTGGCGCGGTGGGCGTGGCCTACGAGGCAGCGCTCGTGGGCCTGCGGCTTATCGGCGGTACGGCTGGCGACACGCAGGAAGGCGCAGCGCTCTCGCATAGAAATTCCGACATCCATATTTACAATAACAGTTGGGGCCCTAACGATGACGGCACCGTGAAGGGCGGGGCCGGCACGCTCGCACTGGCCGCCTTAAAAAACGGTGTGACCTCTGGACGGGGTGGCCGAGGCGGCATCTACGTCTGGGCGGCCGGCAACGGTGGCGCGAAGTTGGACAACGCTGGCTATGACTCCTATAACGGCTCCATTTTCACCATCTCCGTCGCCGCGCTAAACGACCTTGGCCAGCGCGCCGACTACAGTGAACGCGGTGCCTGTCTTGTTGTGACCGCCCCCTCCGGCAATGACGCCACGCGCTCCCAAGGCACCACCACCACTGACTTGGTCGGCGATTTTGGCTATAATCGTTTCGACGTGACCTCCGGCCCGGTCGGTCCTGCCGATCTCGCTGACCGCGACTATACGCAGAACTACAACGGCACTTCCTCGGCTGCGCCGGTGGTTTCCGGCGTCGTCGCCCTGATGCTCCAAGCTAATCCCAATCTCGGCTGGCGCGACGTGCAGGAAGTGCTGATTCGTTCAGCCACGCAGACTGATCCGCAGAATGGCGAGTGGCGCACGAACGGGGCGGGTTTCAAGTTCAACCCCAACTTTGGCGCCGGCCGCGTCAACGCTGGGGCCGCCGTCGCACTCGCCACCAATTGGACCAATCTCCCGGCGATGACTTCCACCACCTCCGAGCAAACGAACCTGAATGAGGCGATCCCTGAAAATGACAGCGCAGGCATAACCCGGTCCTTCGACCTAAGCACCTCAAACCTGCGCGTCGAGCAGACCGTCGTAACCGTGGACATCACGCACGCGAACCGCGGCGACCTCCTCATCAACCTCGTTTCTCCCTCTGGCACCATCAGCCCTCTCGCTGAGTTGCACGGCGATACAAACGCCGACTATAGAGCTATGACTTTCCGCTCCACCTTCAACTGGGGCGAGGACTCCAAAGGCACGTGGCAGGTGCAAGTTTCCGACCGCCGCGCAGGCAACGCAGGCACGCTCACCCGCGCCAAACTCGAAGTCTTTGGAAGTGTGCGGGCCACCGAGCCTGCAGTGATCGCGACCTTTACTCCGCAGCCGGTGGCCGCGGGTGGAGAGGTGACTTTGACGGGTACGTTCCCCACGGGGAGTGTGCCGGTGATAACCTTGGAGAATGGCAGCAATACGACGGTGGCGACGCTGACGGCGGGGACGAACTACGCTAGCCAGATCAAGGCGACAGTGCCGACGGGCACGGCGAGCGGGACCTACGTGCTGAAGGTGACGTTTGGCACAGGCAACACGGCGGTGGTGCTGATGGTGCAGAACTTCGTGGTGGGGACGGGAAGCGGTACGATGCCGCAGTACTCGATCAGGCAATTTACGTCGCCGGTGGCCGCAGGTGGCGAGGTGACGTTGACGGGTGCGTTTCCGACGGGGAGCGCGCCAGTAGTGACGCTGGAGAATGGCAGCAATACGACGGTGGCGACGCTGACGGCGGGGACGAACTCCGCTAGCCAGATCAAGGCGACAGTGCCGACGGGCACGGCGAGCGGGACCTATGTGCTGAAGGTGACGTTTGGCACAGGCAACACGGCGGTGGTGCTGATGGTGCAGAACTTCGTGGTGGGAACGGGAAGCGGTTCGACACCGACGATCACCGCTCAGCCCGCCAATGTCACCATCCCCAATGGCGAGCGGACCCAATTGAAGGTCAGCGCCACGGGAATCGGGACGCTCACGTACCAGTGGTACCAAGGTCAAAGTGGGTCCACGACGACGCCAGTATCCGGCGCCATTACCCCGACGTTCACTACCGCGGCGCTCACGACGTCCACAAGTTACTGGGTACAAATTACGGATGGGAACGGGGTAGTAACAAACAGTCCGACTGTTACGGTAACCGTTTCGTCAACGTCCCCTCTCACTGTCACTCAGCAGGTGCTGGTGTCGGGATACAACGGCGGAGGAGCAGTGGTGGTAACCAACACTATCACCTACACTGGAAACGCTCCTAGCCGGATTGATTGGTCCACCTTGTTGCCGGTGGGCTGGAAATACCTCGGCAGCGGCGGCAGCGAAGGCGGGGTGCGGCCGACCTATAAGAACGCTGACCTCATTGAGTGGTCTTGGACCACGGTGCCACCCAGTCCGATTGAGTTCACCTACACGGTCGGCGTCCCGGCTGGGGCCACTGGTGATCAGGTAATTGCCTCCCTTGTCACGAGTCAGTCTGCCGGAACGAGCTACCAGACAATGGCCAAGCCCGATCCGTTGGTGATTCGCTCCGCCTCACTTCATACAGCTGATTCGAACCGCGATAGTCGTATTTCCCTCACCGAGCTCACCCGTGTGATCGAACTTTACAACTACCGCTCTGGCACGACCCGTACTGGTCAGTACAAGCCGCAGGCTGGCACCGAGGACGGATTCGCGCCTGGGCCGTGACGTTAGTCACACGGCGCAGCGCAGATCCCGGTCTTTAATCGTTTCGATTTGCGCGGCTTTTCATTCAACTGCCGCCTTTCCCCGGTCCTCGACGCTGCCGGCGAGCGTTAGGATCGTTTGGAACGTAGGGCTGCGCTTACCAACGCGGCGCCGTTGCTCCCGCAAACTGACGATCCCTGCTGGCCGCAACCGCATGCAATCCAATTAGGGCCCCCCAAAAGGGGTCAGGGCGTTAGGTGTTTAATTTCCTCCATTCGGGCCGCCGCCGAAACGTTTAACGCCCTGACCCCATTGGACGGGCGGAGAAGGCCCTTGGCTTCGGAGATGGGGCACGCTGAATCCAGTCATGGCCGTGCAAACCGGGGTTGAGGTTCTTTTCGGCGAGCAGATGGAGTTGCTCCGGGGTCGTCGCGTCGGATTGATCACCAATCCCACTGGGGTCGACGGTCGCCTGCGCTCCACCGCGGAGCGTTTCCGTGACTGCACCGATTTCCGTCTCACCGCGCTCTACGGTCCCGAGCACGGCGTGCGGGGCAACGCGCAGGCGGGGGAGTTTGTCGACTACTACCAGGACGAGCACCTCGGCGTGCCGGTCTTCAGCCTCTACGGTCAGGCCCTGAAGCTCCCCGACGCGCCGCTGGCCGACATCGACGCGACGATGCGGTCATTCGACACGCAGCACACCGGCAAGACCGTCGAGCACGCGATGCTGCGCGGAGTCGAGACGCTGGTGTTTGATCTCCAGGACGTCGGCACGAGGGTTTACACGTACGTCGCGACGATGGCGTACGCGATGCAGGCGGCAGCCGAAGCCGGCATTCCGTTCCTCGTGCTCGACCGGCCCAACCCGATCAATGGCTTACACCTGGAGGGGCCGATCCTCGAGTATCCGCGCCACAGCTCTTTCATCGGGCTTTACCCCGTTCCGCTGCGTCACGGCATGACCGCGGGCGAACTCGCCCGGCTTTTCAGCGCGCGCGTCCTCGCGCGTCGCGTCGACCTCACCGTCGTGCCAATGCGCGGCTGGAAACGCACGGATTGGTATGACCAAACCGGACTGCCATGGGTGATGCCGTCCCCGAACATGCCGACGCCCGACACTGCGACGGTCTATCCTGGCCAGGTGCTGCTCGAGGGCACAAACGTGTCGGAGGGGCGCGGCACCACGCGGCCCTTCGAGCTGTTTGGCGCTCCATGGATCGACGGATATGTGCTGGCTCGAGATCTCAACGCCCTCGGTTTGCCGGGCGTGGTTTTCCGCGAGGCGTGGTTCGCGCCCACCTTTTCGAAGTTCGCTGGACAGCGCTGCGGCGGGTGTCAGCTGCACGTCACCGACCGAGAGGCCTATCGTCCGGTTCAAACCACCCTCGCGCTGCTCGCGGCCGTGCGGTCGCGCCATGGCGATCGGCTGGAACTGCACGACGACTACTTCGATAAAGTGATGGGGACTTCGTCCGTGCGCGAAGCCTTCGTGAAGGGCGAACCCGCCGCCGTGATCGCCGCCTTGTGGGGGCAGGGTCTGGGCGACTTCGCCCGGCTCAGAGCCGAGCATCTATTGTACTGAAGGTGTTCGTTTGCGCGATCGGGAGAGGTGTTTGGGGATCCCGTGGAAGCCTACAAAGGCTTGGAGGTGGTTTTCTCCGCAGAGCCGCTGGGGCTCGGAAAAAGGCGCGACGAGGGAGATGCGGAAAATCTGGAAGACGGGTGAGGCGGGGAAGGCACGATCACCAGGAAGGGCACCAAATTCACGAAAAGCGTCAGCATGAGATTTCGAGCCCCGGCGGTGGTTGACCTTGAGGCTCCTTCTCCCGCCTTGCCCGGCGTGCGAAACCGCGCGGAGATTTGCCCATGACCCCGACCCCGAAATCATTCCTCGTTTCAATGCTGCTGCTTTCGCTGGCGGCGGTTTCCGCGGTGGGCGCGGCTCCGCGGGCACTCGAGCCCGGCAAGCTGCCCGCCGATGTGCGCTTGCAGGCGCCGAAGGATCTCAACGGGTACTTCCCGTTCACGCCCGCGGAGTCGCGCGAGGCCTGGGCGGTGCGCGCGGAGGAGGTGCGGCGGCGGATCCTCGTGTCACAGGGCCTGTGGCCGATGCCCACCCGCGCGCCGCTCAACGCGGTGATCCACGGCCGCATTGATCGCGGCGACCACACCGTGGAGAAGGTTTATTTCGAGAGTTCGCCCGGTTTTTACGTCACCGGTAACCTGTACCGTCCGAAGAACGTTCAGGGCCGCGCCCCCGGCGTGCTGTTCGCGCATGGCCACTGGAAGGACGCGCGTCTCTCGGAGGAGACGGAGGCGAAGCTCCGCGCCGAGATTGCCACCGGACAGGAACGTTTCGAGCAGGGCGGCCGCAGCCGCTTTCAAGCGATGTGCGTGCAGTTGGCCCGCATGGGGTGCGTCGTCTGGCAGTGGGACATGCTCAGCGACTCCGACTCGCGCCAGTTCAGCGCGGAGATCGTGCACCGCTTCGCCAAGCAGCGTCCGGAGATGAACACGGTTGAGAATTGGGGGCTCTACAGTCCGCAGGCGGAAGCCCGCTTGCAGAGCATCATGGGCCTGCAGACGTGGAATGCCGTCCGCTCCCTCGATTTCCTGCTCTCGTTGCCCGACGTCGACCCCGAGCGCACCGCGATCACGGGCGCCAGCGGCGGTGGCACTCAGACCATGCTGCTCGCGGCGATCGATCCGCGCGTGAAGCTCTCGTTTCCCGCCGTGATGGTGAGCACCGCCATGCAGGGCGGCTGTACCTGCGAGAACGCGTCGCTGCTCCGGATCGGCACCGGCAACGTCGAGTTCGCCGCGCTCTTCGCCCCGGGGCCGCAGGGCATGACGACCGCGAACGACTGGACGAAGGAGATGTCGACCAAGGGCTTTCCCGAGTTGCAGCGGCACTACGCCCTGCTGGGGGCGCCGAAGCATGTCATGCTCCACCGCGGCGAACACTTTCCCCATAATTACAACGCGGTGGCGCGCTCGGCGTTCTTCACCTGGCTGAACCAGCATTTCCGCCTCGGTTTCAAGGAGCCGGTCATCGAGCGGGATTTCGCGCCGCTTTCGCGCGCCGAACTCACGGTCTGGGACGCCGCGCACCCCGAGCCCAAGGCGGCCGGGCCTGACTTCGAGCGCGCGTTGTTGAAATGGTTTTCCGACGATGCGACCCGCCAGCTCACCGCCGCCGCGGCCGACGCCTCGCGACGCGAGAAGGAACTGGGCGCGGGCCTTGAGATCGTCGTCGGTCGCACCTTCGCCTCCGCCGGAAAGGTCGAGTGGCGGGAGGCCGCATCGGCTGATACCGGCGATCATCGTCGCGTGACCGGCCTCGCGCGCAACGTCACTCATGGCGAGGAATTGCCCGCGTTGTTGCTCGTGCCGAAGCGTTCCGACGGCCGGCTGGTGGTGTGGCTCGATGGCGAGGGCAAAGCCGGGCTGCTCGGGGCCGACGGTCAGCCGCGGCCGGCGATTTCCCGTCTGCTCGCGGCGGGAGTCGCGGTGCTCGGCGCTGATCTGCTGTTCCAAGGTGAGTTCAACGCCGACGGTGCGACGCCCAAGCAGAGTCGCGTCGTGGCGAACCCGCGTGAGTTCGCGGGCTATACGTTCGGCTACAATCACTCGCTGTTCGCGCAACGCTCGCACGATGTTCTGACGCTGGTTAAACTCGCGCGCGCGGGCATTGGCGGCTTCTCCGCGAAATCGGTCGCCGTGGCCGGAGTGGCCGGCCTGGGTCCGGTGGCGGCGGCTGCGCGCGCCGTGGCGGGCGCGGCGATTGATCGCGCCGCGATCGACACCGGCGGTTTCCGTTTCGGGAAGCTGCTAGATTACCGCGACCCGAACTTCCTGCCGGGCGGCGCCAAGTACCTCGACGTGCCCGGTCTGCTGGCGGCGGGTCCGGTCGCGCCGCTGTGGGTGGCGGGGGAGGGGGCTTCGCCCGCCTTGGTGTCAGACCTCTACCGCGCCGGCGGCGCGGGATCGCGGTTGACGACGCACACGTCGGGCGACGCGGCTTTGGCGGCGGCTGACTGGCTGGCGCGCTGAGCGGCGCCCGCCTGCGCGATCAGGTTCGCTGGGGCCAGAGCCGCGCGACCAATGCGGCGGTGCCGATCGTCGTGAGGGTCCCGATCAAGGTGAACCACGGCCAGAACACCTCGCCTCCAAAGGTCCGCAGCCACGCCTCCCGGAGCGAAGGAACCGTAGCCGGCCAATAGATCACGTTCATCACGACCAGCGAGGTGAGCATACCGGCGACGGCGGCCCGCGGACCGACACCGCGACCAAAGAGCGCCAGAATGAGTCCGCCGAGCAATGCGCCACTGGTGAGACCGCGCAGCGAGAAGGCGGCGTTGAGCACGAAGGTCACCTCGCGCGTCAGCCAGGCCACGAAGACGAGGGCAGCGGCCCAGACGAGCGTGGAGTGGCGGCTGAACCGCAGGAAGAAGGCGTCATCGCGTCCGGGCAGCGCGGGTTTGAGGAAGTCCATCGTTGAGACCGAGGCGAGGGCCGAGACCGCCGAGCTGATCGAGGACATCGCCGCGGCGAGGATCGCCACGATGAGGAATCCCTTCATGAGATGGGGCATCTCCGTGACGATGTAGATCGGGAAGATGAAGTCGTTGGATTTGATGCCCGGCCGGCTCTCCGGCAGCGGGATTTGGAACGGGTGGCTCTGGTAAAAAACCCAGAGCATCACGCCCACGAGCAGGAAAAGCAGGAACAGCGGGAAGATCAGCACGGCGCTGAAGATGAGGGCGCGGCGTCCCTCGGCGACGTCGCGGCAGGCGAGCACGCGCTGGACGATCAGCTGGTCCGCCCCGTGGGAGGAGAGGACCATGAAGGTTCCGCCAATCAGTCCCATCCAGAGGTTGAAGGGCGCTCCGAAGGAGAAATCCGTGCGCAGCCATTCGGTTTTCCCGGCGGCCGCGGCCTTGGCGAGGCCACCGGCCAACCCGCCCTCCACCATCGAGGCGAGGTGAGTCAGCGCGAAAACCCCGCCCGCGATGAACAGCACCATCTGCACGGCGTCCGTCCAGACCACCGCCTTCATTCCGCCGACGTCGGTGTACACCACGGAGAGCGCGACGAAGAGCAGGATCGCGCCGAAGATCGGGTCCACGATCCCGCCGAGGCTGCAAATGCCGTCGCCGAGCATCAGCCGCACCGGGATGCAGGCCACGTAGACTCTCACGCCGGCGGACAACGGCTCGAGGAACATGAAGAGGGCTCCGGCGAGACGGCGAGGCCCACGGCCGAGGTGTTGTTCGAGCAGTTGGTAAGGGGAGAAGATCTCGCCGCGCATGTAGTGCGGCACCATGACCGCCGCGAGGATCACCCGGGCGATGACATAGCCCAGGATCATCTGGAGGAACCCGAGGTTGCCCGCGTAGGCGATGGCGGGCACGCCGATGATGGTCAGCGCGCTGGTCTCGGTCGCGATGATCGACGCGCCGATGCCCCACCAGGGGATGTCGCGGCTGCCGAGAAAGTAATCACGCGTGTTGTGCTGGTCCTTCCCGAACCAAACCCCCAGCACGATCATCGCGGCGAGGTAGACGATGATGATGGCCCAGTCGCCAAATCCGAAGTACGAGTTCATGAGGCCCCTCGATCGACGGGCATCGTCCGAAGGTTGGCGAGGAGATTTCCCGAGGCTCCGGCGTTGCGTCCCCCGATGCCGGACGCAGCGTCGGCGTCGTACCGCCCTGTCATGCGATTTACCCCCGCGCTCCTCTCGTTCGCCATCCTTGGCCTTTCCGTCCCAGCGCCGCGTGCGGCGGTAAAGGAGTCCGCGGCGCCCCCGGCCGCGCCTGCTTTGCGCACGCTGGAAGAGTTGCAGGCGCGGATCGCCGCCCACGTCGGGCAACCGCGTTTTGCCTCGGCGTTGTGGGGGGTGAAGGTGGTTTCACTCGCGAACGGCCGCGTCTGGTTTGAGCACGACGCGCGCCGCCTGCTCAGCCCTGCCTCCAATACCAAGATCTACACCGGCGCCCTCGCGCTCGACGTGCTGGGCGGCGACCACGTTATCCGCACCCCGGTGCTCGCGGCCGTGCCGCCCGGGGCTGGCGGGGTGGTGAATGGTGACGTGGTGATTTGGGGCCGCGGCGACCCGAGCTGGAAAAGCCGCGGCAGCGGACGCGATTTCTGGTCGGTCTTCGCCCCGGTGGTGGCGGTGCTTGAGCGGGCCGGGGTCAAGCGGGTGACGGGTGATCTGGTGGCCGACGCCACGTGGTTTCAGTCGCTGCCGAATGGTGCCGGGTGGACGGCCGATGACCTCAATGACTACTACGGCGCGGAGATTTCGGCGATTTCCGTGGAGCAGAACTATGCGGAAGTGCGTGTTACGCCGGCGATAGCCGCGGACCAACCCTGCACGATCGAGTGGCTGCATCCGCATACGGGTTTGGCGCTGGAAAATCGCACGGTGACCGGAGCCGCCGATACACCGCGACGTCTCACGCCGGTGCGCGTTTTTGGTGAAACGACCGTTTACCTCTCGGGGGGTCTTCCGGTTGGTGGAAAACCCGAGGTTGTGGATGTGACTGTGCCGCGGCCCGCCGCTTGGTATGCCTCGGGATTGAAGGCCGCGTTGGCGCGGCGCGGTATCATCGTGGAAGGCCGGGCGAGGGGAGTGCGCTGGCCGGAGTCGCCCGCGGCATGTTCGGGACTGGTGACACTGGGGGAAACTTCTTCACCGCCGCTGCGCGATCTCGTCACGGGCTTGATGAAGCCCTCGCAGAACCTGGAAACGGACCTGATCTTCGGCCATGTAGCAGAGTTGTCGCGCACCGGCGCGACGCCCGCGGGGCGCACGACGGAGGAACTCGGCGTGGCGGCGCTGCGGGCGTTCCTGCAGCGGCAAAAGTTGCCCGCCGATGAAGTGAAATTCGAGGAAGGCTCGGGGCTATCGCGCAACAACCTAACGACGGCGAACGCCACGGTGGCGTTGCTCGTCGCGATGGCGCGCCACGGCGCGGCGGCGGATTTCGAGGCCTCGCTTCCGGTTGCCGGTGTCGACGGTTCGCTGCGTACGCGGATGAAAGGGACGCCCGCCGAGGGTAATGTGCGCGCGAAGACCGGCACGTTGCGCTACGCCAACAGCCTCGCTGGTTACGTCACGACGGCCGGCGGCGAGCGTTTGGCCTTTTGCGTCATGCTCAACCGCAACTCCGGTCAGCCGCCGGAGCGGAGCGTGCGGCAGGAAGTCGACGACATCGCGGTCTGGCTGGCGGCGTTCTCCGGCCGGGTCGATTGAAGGGGGCGGGGTAGGGCGGGTTTACCCGAGGATTCGCTCCCAAGATTGCCCTTGCCATGGGGTGGGGCGGCCTCTGTTTTCGTCCGCTCTCCATGCAAAAGACCAAGAAGTCCATTGCCAAGCGGTTCAAGATATCCGCGAAGGGCAAGCTCGTGCGCCGCACGCCTGGCTTCCGTCACCTGCTTGGCTCGAAGAGCACGAAGCAAAAGCGTCGTGCGTCTCGGGACAAGCTAGTGGCGGTTGGCCATGCACGCCCGCTCCTGCGCGCTCTGCCGTTTGGGCTGTAACCCGTTACAGACCAGAAGGCTGAAATCCAAAACCTCGCTCCGCGGGTGATCCACCCAAGCCGACCTGCGGGCGACTAACCAAAAAGGAATAAACCAACATGGCTCGCTCAACCAACGGTCCCGCGTCGCGCAAGCGCCGCAAAAAAGTGCTGAAGTACGCCAAGGGCTACTTCGGCAGCAAATCGAAGCTCTTTCGCTACGCGAAGGAAGCCGTCCAGCACGCCTGGCAGTACGCCTACCGCGACCGCCGCAAGAAGAAGGCCGATTTCCGCGGCCTTTGGATCGTGCGCGTCAACGCCGCGTGCCGTAACGCCGGCATCAGCTACAGCCGCTTCATCGAGGGCCTCAAGGCCGCCAACATCACGCTCGACCGCAAGGTCCTGAGCGACCTCGCCATCCGGGACGAGGTGGCGTTCAACGCCTTGGTCAAACAGGCCCAGGAAGCGTTGAAGGCCAAGGCCGCCGCGCCGAAGGTCTGACCCTCGACGCGAGCCCCGGGCGGGCTCGCCCCCGAACTCCGGAGGACGGGTCCCGCTTCGCGGGATGCCGTCCTTCTTTTTTGGCGTTCACGCGCCCGCCGCCGTTAGCCCTTTTGTCCTTTTCCGACTCCCGCTTAACGTCTCCTCATGCAGGACCAACTCAACGCCCTCCTCGCCAAGGCTGCCGCCGAGCTACCTGCGGTACTCGCGCGTCCGGAATTCGAGGCCGCCAAGGCCCGGTACGTCGGCCCCAACGGCGAGCTTACGGCCCTGATGAAGCAGATGGGCGCTGTGCCCAAGGAACAGCGGCCGGCCGTCGGCCGGTTGGTCAACGAGGCCAAGGCGCGCCTGCAGGAGCACCTCGACGCGGCGCTCGCCCGCATCGCTGACGCCGAGTTGGCCGCGCAGCTCGGACCCGCGGTAGATCCCACTTTGCCGTCGCCCGATGCCGGACCCGGCACGCGCCATCCGCTCACCTTGGTGCGTGAGGAGATGTGCCGGATCCTCCGCAAGGCGGGTTTCACCGTGGCGGACGGACCCGAAGTCGAAAGTGAGTACTACTGTTTCGATGCGCTCAACACCCCTGCCGATCACCCGGCGCGCGACGAAAAGGACACGTTTTATTTCCCCGCCGGCGCGCGCTTCGGCAATGTCGCGAAGAAGACGGCCGGCGAGCGCTACCTTCTGCGGACACATACCTCCTCGGTGCAGATCCGGACCATGCTCAAGGGCGCGCCGCCGATCCGCATCGTCTCGCCGGGCCGCGTCTACCGCCGCGACACGTCCGACGCGACCCACAGCGCAAACTTCCACCAGCTCGAGTGCCTCTGCGTCGACCGCAACGTAACCGTGCGCGACCTGAAGGCATTGCTCGATTACATCTTCGCCTCGCTGCTGGGGAAGGACACGAAGACGCGCTTTCGTCCGCACTACTTCGGCTACACCGAGCCGAGCTTCGAGGTCGACTTGGCGGCCTCGCACCTCCCCAAGGTCAACAAGCCGTGGATTGAGATCGGAGGCTGCGGCATGGTCGATCCGGCCGTTTTCGAGGCGGTGGGCTACGATCCCGACGTCTGGAGCGGCTACGCCTTCGGCATGGGTCTCGAGCGGCTCGCCATGCTGCTCTACGGGATCGATGACATCCGCTACTTCTATCAGAACGACATGCGTTTTCTGCGCCAGTTCGCCTGATCCGCGCCCAAGGCTGCCATGAAAATTTCCCTCAACTGGATCCGCGACTACGTTCCTCTCACCGCCTCGGTGGGGGAAATTTCCCGGGCGATCACGTTCCTCGGCTTCGAAGTTGAGTCGGTGCACACCACCGGCGCGCCCAAGCTCGAGCACGTCGTCGTCGGCGAGATTCTCACCCGCGCGAAGCATCCCAACGCCGACAAGCTGTCGGTGTGCACCGTCGACGTCGGCCCCGCGGGCGGGGTGAAGACGATCGTCTGCGGCGCGCACAATTGCGACGCGGGCAATCGCGTCTTCGTGGCCCTGCCGGGCGCCGTCCTGCCGGGCGACTTCCGCATCAAGCAATCGAAGATCCGCGGCCAGGCTTCCGAGGGAATGATGTGCTCGCCCGACGAGATCGGCCTCGGTGGCGAACACAGCGGGCTCCTCATCCTGGCGAACCGCCCGGAACTTGGCCTGCCGATCAACACGGTGCTCCCCCCCGGTGACACGGTGTTCGACGTCGAGATCACGCCCAACCGGCCCGATTGCCAGTCGCACCTCGGCATCGCGCGCGAGCTCGCCGCGTGGTTCCGCCTCCCTCTCACGTACCCGCAGGAAAAGTTCCGCGGTGACGTGTCCGGCGCGCCGGCCCGTCCGGATCTGCTCGCGGGCGTTTCCGTAGAGAGCCCGGAGGACTGCCCTCTTTATACCGCGCATGTCATCGCCGGTGTGAAGATCGGTCCCAGCCCCGCCTGGCTGCAGGATCGTCTCACGGCGGTCGGGCTCCGTCCGATCAACAACGTCGTCGACGTGGGCAACTACGTCATGCTCGAAACGGGCCAGCCGCTCCACGCCTTCGACGCGAAGCGCCTGGCCGGTTCGCGCATCATCGTGCGCCCCGCGACCGAGGGTGAAAAAATCACCACCCTCGACGGCAAAGAGCGCAGCCTTGCCGCCGGCATGCTGGTCATCGCCGACGCCTCCAAGCCGGTGGTCGTCGCCGGCATCATGGGCGGGGTTGATTCCGGGGTTTCCGCGGAAACGACCGACCTCGTGCTCGAGTGCGCCGTTTTCCGGCGGCAGTCCGTGCGTGCGACGTCGCGCCGGCTCGGCCTTTCTTCCGACTCTTCCTACCGCTACGAGCGCGGGGTCGACCCGCACTCGGCCCTTGAGGCGGCGTGGCGGGCCATCGACTTGATCCTGGAAACCGCCGGCGGCCGCGTGGTTGGTCCGGCATACCGTGTTGGCGGCGATGTGCCTTGGCAGCGCGAGATCGTGGTCACGCATGATTTCATCACGGACCGCCTGGGCTTCGACATTCCGGCGGCCAACATGCGCGCGGCTTTCGAATCGCTGGAGCTCACGGTCACACGCGAGGAGCCGACCACCCATCCGGCCCGCGGTCCGGCGTGGACCGTCTCCGTTCCGAGTTGGCGCGACGACCTCGATCGTCCCATCGACCTCGTCGAGGAGGTTCTGCGCCTCCACGGCACGGAGAAAATACCGCCGTCGGTCGTGCAGTCGCCCGCGTTGGTCTCGGACGACGATCCCGTGGTGCTCTTCAATCGCCGCGCCACCGAATACCTGGTCGGGCACGATTTTCACGAATGCGTGACGTACACGTTGCGCTCCGCCAAGGAGGTCGCCGCTTGGTCCGCAGGAGCCACCGCGCACAATATCGGTTTGGCCAATCCCTTCGTGGACGACCAGAGCCATCTGCGGCCGTCGCTGCTCGGCGGACTCATGGAGTCGCTGCGCCTCAACCAGTCCCGCGGTGTCGTCGCGACCCGCCTTTGCGAAACCGGACGCGTCTTCATCGAGGAGGGTGGCCATGCGCTGGAATGCGCGGCCGTGGCCTTCGTGATCGCCGAGCCCGTGGGCGACCGTTCATGGAAGACTCGGGAGGGCGATGACTTCTTCTCCGCCAAGCACCACGTGAAGGCACTCGCGCGCGCCGCGGGTGTTGTACTCGAGGAGCATGGTGGCGCGTCTTCTCAGGCCGGAACCGGCTGGCAGGCGGGTCACTGCGCCGCGTACGGAGATATCGTCCGCGGCTGGACCGCGCAGGCCGGCCTCGTGAACCTCGCGTTGCTCAAGTCCCTCGGCATCGAGGGGCGGGCTTACGCCGGCTGCTTCGCGATGCTGCCGGACCAATTGCCGTCCACGGCCGGTGGGCGCCGCTTCACCGAGTTCAGCTTGTTCCCGGCGGCTTTGCGCGACCTCGCGCTTGTGGTGGACGAAAACGTTCCTGCTGGTGACGTTCGGGCGCAGCTGCTCGCGGTGGCCCGCACGGTTGCCGGTGAGGCGTTCGCCGTCGAACGCGTCGAGGTGTTCGACGTCTACCACGGCGCCGGCCTGCCCGCGGGTAAGAAGAGCCTGGCTTTCGGATTCTCGTTCCGGTCGGCCTCCCGCACCCTGACGGATGATGAGGTGAACGCCGTCTTCCAGAAGGCCCAGGATGAGATTGTGCGCGTGACGAGTTGGCAGATCCGCAAGTGACCATGGCCGACGCCCCTCGGATCGACATTGACCGCGTCGCGAAGCTCGCTCGCCTCGCGCTCACGCCGGAGGAGAAAACCGTCTTCGGCTCGCAGCTCGCGGGCATTCTCTCTCGCGTCGAGGCGCTCGGTCGGGTCGACGTAAGCGGGATTGAGCCGTCCGCGCACGCCGCGGCCGTGAACAACGTTTGGCGAGAGGATGCGGTGCGTCCGGGCCTGCCGGTCGCGGATGCGTTGCGCAATGCCCCCGCGCAGCGGGATCACATGGTCGTGGTGCCGAAAGTGGTGGAGTAAGATCCGATGCCGGTCCCGCTGCACTTCCAGACCCTCGCCGAGCTCGCGGATCGCCTCGCGAAGCGCGAGATCTCTTCGGTCGAGCTCACGCGGGCCGTGATCTCCCGCACGGAAGCGGTCGAGGCGGCCGTCCGAGCCTTCAATTCCCGCGACGCTACGGACGCGCTCGCGCAGGCGGAGGCGGCCGACGCGCGCCATGCTGCCGGTCAATCCCGCGGCCCGCTGGATGGCATACCGATCGGGCTGAAGGACGTCATTGCGGTCAAGGACCAGCCCCTGACGGCCTCGAGCCGGATGCTGGCTAACTTTATCTCGCCCTACGATGGAACGGTGACGGCTCGTCTCCGCGGGGCCGGCGCTGTGCTGTGGGGGCGGCTCAATTGCGACGAGTTCGCGATGGGGTCCTCGACCGAGAACTCCGCGTTTCACCCGACGTTCAATCCGTGGGACCTCAGCCGCGTTCCGGGTGGATCTTCAGGCGGCAGCGCGGCGGCGCTGGCGGCAGGGGAGGCGATCGCGACGCTCGGGTCCGACACCGGTGGATCAATCCGCCAGCCGGCCGCGTTATGCGGTGTGGTGGGCCTGAAGCCGACCTACGGTCTGGTTTCCCGCTTCGGCCTGGTCGCTTACGCGTCTTCGCTCGATCAGATCGGACCGATGACGCGCACGGTGGAGGACGCCGCGATCCTGCTTGGGGCCATCGCAGGGCACGACGAACGCGATTCGACTTCCCTGCGCGCGGAGATTCCGGACTACCGGGCGGAACTCGCCGGACGGCGCGGGCCGTGGCGGATCGGCATTCCGCGCGAGTATTTCGGAGCCGGGTTGGATCCGGAGGTGGCAGCGGCGGTGGAGCGCGCGGTCGAGCATTACCGCGGGTTGGGGTGCGAGGTGCGACCGGTTTCGTTGCCGCATACCGAGCACTGCCTCGACGCCTATTACATTATCGCGACGGCCGAGGCTTCGTCGAACCTCGCGCGGTACGATGGGGTTCGCTACGGCCACCGCTCCACCAAGGCCAAGGACATCGTTGATCTCTATTTCCAGTCGCGGGCGGAGGGATTCGGCGCGGAGGTGAAGCGCCGGATCATTCTCGGCACCTATGTGCTCTCGAGCGGGTACTACGACGCCTTCTACCTGCGCGCG
>SXGQ01187250.1_pt1 | contig 18421 bp, 12 predicted proteins | sample 3178371 | NCBI WGS metagenome assembly SXGQ01 (sample SAMN11356859, study PRJNA531348) | freshwater metagenome | isolation source: freshwater sample F1-20 | place: China: Fuxian Lake, Yuxi | collected 2017-12-25 | reverse complement strand
CTACATCAATGTCGACCGGCACACGGAACGACGAGAATTACTCGAATCAGATCTCAAAGCTTTAGGCTGGACAGCTACTCGGATTTCTGCGACTACACCGGACAATATTCAAGACACTGCCGTACTTGCTGACAACTGGTCGAATCTGAGTCGTTCGACTCAAATTGAACACGCCTTATCGATTTCACATCTTCGGGCGCTCGAAGCATTCCTGGAGACAAACACCGCTTGGGGACTTATCCTGGAAGACGATATCGAGCTGCTGGGTGTACAGCGATGGAATTTTGGCCTGACCGAAATAACCCAAGCTGTCCCACCAAACACAGGTTTGTTACAGCTATGTCAAATCTGGCCGATTACTAAAGTCACAGGGAACAATGTTCAACTCGAGTCGCCGTTAAATCTTCAAATTCGAGCGTATGCACCAGGCAAAAATTGGGGAACAGGAGCTAATCTTGTCTCCCGCGAATACGCTTTGGACGTCATTGCGTACTACCAAAACGAAGAGAAGAAATTCGATCTTTCGCGTTATCCCGGCCGCCAAACAGTGGATGTATGGATCTACGACAATACACGGTATTCTCCGACCCATAAGATCTATTCTGTCGTTTTGCTAACTTGTCGCGATGTTCCTTCGACCTTGGAACATACGTCGTCGTCCGCACCGATGCAGAAGTTCAGTCGACTCTATGCATTGCAATTGATGAAGGAAAAAATCGAACTCACCGATGTGTTTACAGCTGTTCAACACAGAGATTATCCGTTTGTCTCCATCCTGACACCAACGCACAACCGGAGCCATTTGTTACCTATTCTCGAGCAATGCATTTTAAATCAGACGTATCCACGTTGCCGGATGGAATGGATTATCGTCGATGACTCACAAGACGGGCAACCTGTATTTCAACCCATAGAAGGAACCGGTTTAACCGTACGAAACATCGTTCTCGACGAAAAGATGACATTAGGCGCTAAACGGAATTACACCGGATCACTGGCTCGAGGTGAGATCTGTATCTTTATGGACGATGACGATTACTACGTCCCAACTCGCGTGAGTCATGCTGTCGAAAAGTTGGAAGAGAATCCACAGGTACACGTCGCCGGATCCACTTACCTGGCTTTGTACTTCCTGCGATTGAAAGAGTTTTACCTGGCCGGACCTTGGGGAGATAACCACGCCATGGGAGGAGCGCTGGTTCATCGACGCATTTTACTCGAAACGCAGCAGTTCGATCCGACAGCGAGCCATGCCGAAGAACCATCTTTCCTGAATCGGTACACGATTCCTTTAATTCAGCTAGATCCGTGGCAAACACTCGTTTGCCTTGCCCATGACACAAACACGTACGATAAGAAACGATTGCTGGGAGGACCTAAACTGGTTCCTAGTCCCAAGCCTTTGTCGGCGATTATGCATGAAAATGTTTTAGCTCGTTATCTCAAACTCCATGATGTGTAGCACTCCGATCAGCTCGAAACGCTCGCAGTACGTGTAAACTTTGGTACATTAGGTCTAGATCCATTCGTCCGAACTTTACCGTCGAGGCACCTCATGGCTGTACAGAATAACAATTTGATGTTGCTTGACTTGACTCCCGGTAGCGCTACCCGCGGATTACCAAGGACAATTGCGGATTCGGATGATCTCGTTATCGCGCCGAACTCTATTGATCTTAGTGCTTCAGGCGCTTTAAACCTGGCTACAGGTGGGTCGACGGCGGAGTTCCAAGCACCGACGATCAACATCGGTACTGAAGCCAATGGTGATTACGCCAACACCCAAATGTACATTGGTACCTCGACTTCTTCGATGTACTTGGACGGTGCTAAGATTACGCTGGCCGCTGGTTCGGGTGTCGGCCTAACCGTCGAAAACGGTTCGGGTGCCTCGATCGCCGTCGGTGCTATTCTCACCGAAAAGGCAACAGGTGCAGCTTCTGTGGGCGGAGCCACTCCTTACGTCACGTTGGCGGACCAGGCTTCGGCAACATTGTCTGAACGTAATTTCCTCGGTATTGCCGTTGACGCTATGAATCAAGGCGCTTCTGGTCGTGCGGCTACGGTCTCCGGCACGACGGTTGCCGTGACTTTTGCATCTGCGGGACTTCCCCAAGCCGGTGATCGCGCTAAACCGGTCTATTTGTCCGCTACGGCAGGCCAAGCATCGATGTCTCCTCCGGCCACCGGTCGCATTCTCCAAATCGGTTACCTGATGAACGCTACGGCGGTATCGGGTGCATTGTACTACGTTCAGTTGATGCCCCAGGTCATCGCAGACATCCCAACAGCCTGATATTCCTAATTGGAGCTAGACTATGGCGACTTATATCGGCCTTGGAAATGGCGGTATTCCTGCACCTGTCCTCAATCCCTACAACACTTCGGGTACGGTGAATGTCGGTGACGTTGTTTACCTGACTTCAGCGCTCACCGTCGCGCAAGCCGATGCCAACAACGCTTCGGCTCGTCCACCCATCGGTGTCGTTGCAGGTCTCAGTAACGGCAAAGCACTTGTTGCTGCGTCCGGTTCGGTGGCCTCAGGTCTTTCAGGTTTGACGCCAGGTGCGGTCTATTGGCTTGATACGACCCCCGGCCAAATGACAACAACTGAACCCGCCTCCGATGCTTATGTTGTCGGCGTTGCCATCTCGACAACCCAGATCCTCGTCGGTTCGGTACCCGTCGATTTGGCAGGAACAGGTGGTGGTGGTGGAGCAACGGGCCCAACAGGTCCAACAGGCCCTGCAGGCGTTAACGGCGCTACGGGCGCGACAGGCCCGGGATTCGTTGCCGTAGGCGAATGGGTTGGTGGATTTGTGACCTACGAAGTAGGGGACGTCGTAACTTGGGATGGTAGTAGCTATGTCGCTATTCAACAAAACACCAACGTCTTTCCTCCCGTACAACCATCTTATTGGACATTGATAGCAGCTAAAGGCAGTAACGGCGCACAAGGGGCGACAGGCGATACAGGTCCTACGGGGGCCGCAGGAGCCGCCGGCGCAACTGGAGACACAGGGCCCGCAGGAACAGCAGGAGCCGCAGGAGCGACCGGCCCGACAGGCCCACAAGGTGTTGCTGGCACCTCTTCTACGTTCTTCCAGTACATGGCCAACACAACCAGCACATCGGGTGATCCGGGTGCCGGTTTCATGTTGTGGAACAACGCAACACAGGCATCGGCAACGCAACTCACATTTGATCACTTAACTGATCAAAATGTCGACATTGATTTGTTTTTGGCGTTGCTCCAAGTGGGTGACACTGTCACTGTGCAAGCTCAAACCGACTCGTCCAAATACCAGACGTGGACTGTCAGCGGCGCAGTAACGGTTGTACCGAACGATTACGTCCAGGTTCCCGTCACTTTAGTTACATCCAACTGGTCGTTCAGCAATAACGACCTGCTACTCGTGGCCATGATTCTGAAAGGGCAGCAAGGTGCTACTGGGCCTACAGGTGCGACAGGACCCGAAGGTGCCGCGTCTACGGTAACAGGACCGACCGGAGCTACGGGTCCTACGGGTCCTACGGGCTCCACAGGCCCCGAAGGCGCAGCTTCGACCGTTACAGGCCCTACAGGTTCCACCGGGCCCACAGGTTCTATGGGTCCTCCCAGTGCCATTACCACCTATTATCTGCCGTTTGATTTCGTAGGTGTCCCCACTTCGAACGAAGTTGTCGGTCGTGCCGTTATCCCAGTGGCAGCGACCATGACGGCTGGTTATGCATATTGCAGTACATATGCAACCGTCGGCGAAACCATGACGATCCAAAAGGGCACCTACTCTGCCGGGGTGTTGTCCTACTCCAACATCGGAACGATCACTTACGCCGCATCCTCCTATCAAGGAACGGTAGCTATTTCTGGAGGGACGGTATCCTTCGCTGCTGGTGATGTTGTTCGTATTGTTGCTGATTCAAATCAGGATGCATCGTTTGCCTCACCCTTCTTCAGCCTCAACGGAGCATACCTGTAATGCGTCCTGTTGAAACCAACATTGTACCTATTCAGTACAAGACATGGGTGATTGGGGGAACCGTAACCCTTGGAAATGGTTGCGACAGCTACAACGGCTCTCGACCTCGAATCAATTTCAATGGTACCTTGCCGGGTCAATACACCCTGATCCGTGCAAGCACCTTCGTATCGAGCAGTTACGGCACCCTAGGTCCAGGAACTAATCTACTACCATATTTCAATGTGGTTGTTTCCCCCACTGGCTTAGCTGCTGGTTTGGCTGTCCAGTCTTTTTCTCTTGATGCGACGGGCACAGAAGCGATTTTAGTCGTTCGCCCTAAGTCCACTTAGTTCGGAGTTCGCAGTGCCTACTTTTACTCGTCTCGATTATTCTCCTGGCAGTAACTGGGACTCGTCGAACAGTTGGGATAGTGCTACGACTTGGCCCGGCTCGACTTCCGGAGACACGGCGATTTGGAGCCGTATCAATGGCGCGATGGCGCTTGGCAGCACTCGAACCTTCACCAATCTGACGGTTCGGTTTCCTGTCATCATGTCCGGAGGCACTTCTGACGGCTCTACCGTTAACATGAACATCGGCATGTCCGATACGACTCGACCTACTTTAACATTGACCGCGCCCGTCGTTTATGAATCCTACAGTGCCACCAACGTTGTCGGTTACGGTGCGGACTTCTCGCGTACATTGTTCGCTAGCACTCTCAGTACTGGCGGCCTTCCTTCTGCGTCTTCCGCTCCGACTACAGCCATCCTAAACGTTGCACGATTCACATTTTCGACAGCTAGTGGTGTTTACGGCTCAATCCGTAAAACAGGTCCTGGTGTCCTTCGCTTGGGTGGCACAAGCGCGCAAGCCCCGTCCTCCACGTCGCTGAACACTATTAGTATCGAAGAAGGTTATTTATTTTCTATTGTTCCTAATACTACGTTCAATGGCGTCACTGTTAATATCGGAAATGTCGGCACGCTGTATTCGCTGGCTAAAGCACCACAACTCGGTGTGTCTGCGGGCACAGTAACAGGTATCTACAACTTTACAGGCGTAGGTGTTCTCAATTCTGTCACTTCGTCTTCGATGTTTCCGACAGCTTCGACGACGATTAACCTGAACTCTGGTTCCTACGTTGTCCTTAGTTCAGGTACCAACAACACCACTTATGCTCGATTAACCGTCCAAGCCAGCGCTACAGCAACTGTGAACGCCAGCGCCTCGGACAGTAACGTCCTAACGATCATTCGATCCTTTGCAGGATCGTCGTCGACCATTCGATTCGACGGTCATAGTTCGCCGTCTCCGGATGGGTCTTTCCCGACTCCGTTTCCGTATGTCAGTTTTGCTCCCGCTACATCCAACACAAACGTGTCTCCTATTTTCGGTACTACCTCATTAAATGCCTACGGGTCTATGACAACCCCAACAGATACATGGTCGGGTGTAGTCCTGCGAACTCGCGGTGCGGCTTGGGTTGGTTTCCAAGGGAAAGCAGCGGCCGTAAATTCACAAACCTTCACTCAAACGGTTCTGGGCGAAGCTTCTGATTTAATCTCGCAAAGTTTGCTTGGGATTGATCTGAATGCGGCTACGTCTTTTTTTGTTAATTTAGGTGCTATTTCTCGTTTGGCTGACGTACGCGGCAACACTGTAGGTACCGTTGGTTTCTTGTCAACGGTTGCAGCTAGCGCTTCGAACGGTTTTATTACGACTACCACCAACACGAACGGAATTATGGGTGGTTGGGCAGTTACCCAGTCTTCCACACCCACAACACTCAATACTGCAAACGCTCCGGATACCTGGGCTGTCGTTAATGCGAGCTCCTACATTACCGGTTTGTCTTCGTTTTATTTGACAACGGTCGGCGGAAACACGGCGGCGAACTACACGTCCACGCTTAATGTCCAGCAAATCTCGAGTCAAACGTTCACGGCGAGTATTACGGTCAACTCGTGGTTGGCGTCGACAGCAACCAGCACCTTCAACTTGACCGGAACGCTCACGCTAGGTTCAGGTGGTTTACTGTACCGCGCCATCAGCGCAGGCGCAAACTATCAATTAGGTAACGGCCAACAAAGCTCAAATATGACGCTACGTGCTTCTTCCGGACCTTTGTACATTCATGCGGGAGGAAGCGTACAAACCGGAACGCCAACGGGTGTTACTTATTTGATACTACCCGGCATTGGTGCGCCTGCTTCAGGCACAGCGGCACTTGTGCTTACGGGCAAAGTGTTTCCTGCTGCAGGTGTTTATTGGCAACGCATTCGTGCGTCGTCCGGTATGTCCTCGTCGATGCCGACATACATCAGCACTGTTGTGGACAACCAGAACGGGACCAACATGGGCAGTCCCGTCATTCTCCAGTCGATTTGGCGTTCTACTAACAATGCAGTTCAATCGCAATTCGGATCGCAACTAGGGATTGTAGGTATTGGTGGTGGCTTTTTAAACGGATTCGGCGCGCTAGGCACCATCACAGTTGAGGCTTTTGGCGAACCCCCTGCACTTACTTTTCGACGCAACATCATTCCACCAATTTCGACGTCGAACGCTAACGCGGACACTACAGTTTACTGGAATGAATTCAGGATCAACTCACCCCAGATCGATTACCGCACCGGCACCATTACAATGGCGGCCAGCGTTAATGCAGCCGTTCCGCGAACCCTCGTTATCTCTTTGATGGATTACGGAAATGAGTCTGTTTCCGCTCCCAATACTCAATGGGCGACGGGTTCCGTTGTTAACTTCTTTAGCCCCTTGGTGTTGAACACTAATTCCGTCTTTAGGCTAACAGGTTCAAGTCCGGCTACTTTGAACTATTATCCTCAAGGTATCACAACAAATCTGTACCCTGTCAGCTTTAACTTAGGTTTTAATACTTCGGTTGTTTTCAGTTCGACGGCAACGACATCCTTCTCTGCGTTGAACTTTATCGCGACGTCGAACCAAGTCGGTTCGGCTATCATCACGTCGGATGCAACGGCTACGGAATTTAGTTCTGCTGCAGATTCTAAAAAAGAACTCAGCCTTGCGCAAACCACACTTTCCGTTACCGGGTCTCCATTGAGTGCCCTTACCCGATATTTTCTTTCGGGCTTGTCGACGGGTGTCCCTCTTAAAGTCGCTTGGATTCGTCGTGGCTCCGTGCTCAACTTCGGCTCCCAGAATCAGATCCTCGGCGACGCGTCCAGCTACAATATCGAAGGCTGGGGCACGCTGTCTACGAACGGGGGCACCTCATCGCCCAACGCGCCAGGGTATATTGTTGCCCGTAATAACACGGTTTTTCAAGCGCATCCGTTAACTACGGACGGCAGTGCGGCCGCATATCCGCTGGCCTTGTCGGCCCTTCAAGGCCGAATCGAAATGGGTTCAGGGAACACTAACAATCTCGTCCAATTTAACTCCTACGGCCGCTCGACGCTGAACGTCAAAGCCAGTATTACTCAGGACGCGACGGGGTCTTATGCTGCTAACTATTTTGGCAGCAATGGCGCGGTCTTCGTCGGAGGCACCAACACTTACACTGGATCAACATTATTAACTCTCACAGGAACCGGTGTAGGTAACAACATTGTTGTTTTCTCTGCGGCAGCTGTGGGTGGTCCGACACGAACACTCATTGCACGAGGTATGAACGGTCAAACGCCCAACACCAATACCGGTATTTTCCTGTTGTGGAACGACATTCAAAACCCGATCCAACTTCGCGGTGTGTGGTTCACTTTTGCCCGTCCAGGAACAACCGGTAACTTAGGCTCTGTCTACGGTTTCCCGAACTGGACGTCGACCTACAATCTTTCGAGTTCCATCACAACAGGCAACATCACAGAAGCCACAACACTCCCCAACGCCGGCTTTATTATTCAGTCAGGTGTTACTCTCAACTTTACCGGAACACTTAATTCATCCGGCCGAAGCACGAGCAACACATTTGCTGCGGCACGATCTATTAACTCGCAGACTACGGTTAATTTTTCAGGGACATACGCCGCAGGGAATAGCACCGGATTCAATATCTTTGGTACATCTTACCCCATTCGCATCGAATCTGGGGACATCCCAGGTGAATACGCAAAATGTCTGCCTGTTTTCAATTGGGCTGCCACGACCACTGTGCCCAATCAAGGAGGAGGCACCATCTCCTTCTCCGGGGGTTATCACAAACTAACCCAAAACGAAGGTATTATTCGTAGCGGCGCGAATTTCTCTGCATCGAGCAACGCAGTCATTGACCTGAATGGCTACACACAAACATTGTATTTCGACGGTTCTTCTTTGAGTCTACTTGGCGGAACGACCTATTTACGGTTCGGTGGTGCGACTCTGAACCTTTCTCTATCCGCCTCGAACACCAGCTATACATTTGCTACAGGATACGGTGCGATCGCAGACGGAGCAGGAACGGGTGTACTCAACCTTCCGACGAACAACACCAACCGAAACCTTTCAACGTCGAGCACCGCCGGCTTGATCCGCTACGCCACCATTAATGGTGTACTGCGCCACACGACTGGAACAGGCATCAACCTCGAAGGGGTTGTGCTAACCCAACTCAGCTCGTCCCTAACGGGTGGTTCTGTCACGACCGGTACTTACATCGTCGGCAACAACAACATCACCACGATCGATTGGTGGACTAACAACACGGCGGCCACGCCAGGTTGGGTGTCCAACGAACTCCAAAACACGGTCACGTGGTCAACATTTGCTACTCCAACCGCAGTCGGCGGAGGCTCAGGCAAAATCACCAGCACGTTGATTGATTTTTCGTTAGCGCCTACAAATTCGACTGTCCTTCTCATCAAACCCAATACAGGCGTGCCGTTTACAACAACGAACCTTACCATCAGTGCGGGTCAAAATCTGCAAATCGCTTTGAACGCTAGCCAGTTACGCGATGTGATGTCTACCGATTCGTACCCGTTGCTGTGGGTTACAGGCTCGGCTCCATCTGGCTGGGAAAATCAATTTAGTTTCGCTACGGATCAAAACGGTAGTCCTCGACTGACTCGCACTTTGTTCCTCGACGGGAATGCGCTAAAGGCAACACTCGGTGTTGATCGTTCGGTTTGGACCGGGGTCACGGATGCAAACTGGGACACAGGGACAAGCGGAAACTGGCAACTTCAAAGTGTACCAGGCACCACAAATGCCACATTCACAACCGGCGACTGTGTTTTGTTTGACGACACGGCAACAGGCTCAACGACCATTACGGCTGCTGCCTCGATCAACCCGGCCTTGATTAACTTCAATAACACAACGAAAGACTACTCCATTACAGGTGGTTCAATCGTTGCAAACTCGGCCACCGACACCTGCAGCGTCATCTACAAAGCAGGAACAGGTGCGGTTACATGGGGTGTGCCCAACGTCACGGGTAGCACAACCACGCGCCCTGGTTACGGAATTTACGTCACACAAGGAACCTTCCGTCACTTGATCAACGTGGCTGATAACTTTAACTCTGTGTTCATCGGAACCGGCGCAAAGTACGTCATCGCAGCGACCGACGCTAACATCACACCTGCCGCTCGATCTTTCTACGGCTCGGGTGGGACTCTGGCTATCGATCCTCACTTAACCGGAGCAACCGCAGCGCGCACAGTGAACCTTAGCAGTCTACAATGGTTTAACCCACCGTCACTTTTCTCGGCTACACTGTCCTTTGAGAACACCGCAGGTGGTGCAACACTTAATGGCTCTTATGCTGTAACAAACCTTTCTAGTACACACAACTTCCAAAGTTGGATCACCATTCCATCGGGTGTGTCTTTTATCACACCTACAGGAAACACCTATTACCCTAACTCTTGGACAATCGCGGGTGCCGGTTTTGGTGTATCCACTAGCACCGTTGATGGCAGCACAGGCCTGACGTATTATGGTTACGGTGCATTATCTCTTGCTGTCGGGACTTGGCTCAGCGGACCTCAAATTATATTGACCGAACATACGAAGATCTCCGCAGTATCGAGCAGTGCGGCCAGCGGAGGTTCTGGGTGGATGCCCATGTATGTTGGCTACCTCGAAACTACTTCCGCTACACAAAATACAGCTGTTATATCGTCAGACATTTCCGGAAACTATAACTTAGTAATTGGTCTTGGCTCAGGTACAGCTAGTGCAGTTGTTCTAACCGGCAATAACTCATATAACCAGACTTGGGTTGGGGATCAGTATAACGCGAGCACTCCAACTACGGGCGCCGCAACCGCTCTTTTCTTGGGTGCAAACAACACTTCCGGGACATTAGGCTCGGGCCCGCTGTTTCTCTGCGCCGGAGGTACGAACGGTTGGTCCGAATTTATTTACAATCGTACTGATACGTACACCATGAACGTAAATGTCGCTGCAAAAATCGCTTCGGCTTCGTACGGAGTTGGCTTCAGCGTTGATTCCGGCGTTTTGAGGGTCTCGGGGGTTACTAGGAACGTCAATTTGGTTGATGAAATCACAGCCAGAGCAGGCAACGTGCTCATCGGACGCAATGCTTACAGTGGGAATGTTTCCCGAACGCTTGAAATTGACGACTTTGCAACTCTAACAGCCGGAAATCTGATATTCAATGGCTCAGGAGCCGGTGGAACAGGCAGTAACGTCAATACGGCTTTTGGTGGATCGAGTCAAGGTAATGGTGGTACCCTTTGCGGCTCAGGGACAGTCAATGTATCGAATGCAACCCTGAGCTTACAGACGGGTATCCGAGTTGACGCTCCGTCAGGTAGCCTTATCGGAGGCCGATACATCGCAGGCTTCGATGCTACTCTGAATGTTTTAGGAAACGTCTACGAGTCTCAGGTCAGTCTCGGAACATACACGCTTGGCGTAGGTACCAGTCTGACCATCAATAACAATCAAGGTCGAATTTCTCTCAGCACGTTTACGTTGTCCTTCGGTTCTCGTTTGATTTATAACGGCATCTCCGGAAATCACATTCAGCTAAACACAGCTTCGGGATCGGGTTTAATCAGTTCTGCAATCTGGAATTTCTCTTATACATACCTACACATGACCTTCGGAAGTATTCTCCCGTACAGTCGGATCGATACTTCCGGCGGCCCATTAATCGTGGACAGCAACGCCGTCTCGGCTGTTACTTTGCAATTTCTCACGGACAGCATCCGTTCGGTGGCAAATACCGCAGGCACAGTCACAGGTCCTTTTGGTATCCAGTTCACGGGGACCGGCGCCTCATTGACCAGCGTTCAATTTAACACTCGATACTACGGTTCAGCGTTTACATCCGTCGATTCTTCGTACAACGCATACCAGAAAGCCCGTTACGTCACCTCAATCAACACACCTTTGTCGGGGTCACTCAACAACATCACTTTTGGTTCGGGTTGTTACACTTTTGGATCATACACACACGCTCTCACACTGGCAGGAAACGTTATTATTCCTAACTACGCTCGGGTGACGCTCAACGGTAGCACTTTCCGAAACAGCGATATGTCAGGCTGGTGTCCGTTTTCCCTCGCAGCCGGTGGCACTCTGGCAGGTTACGGCGACATCGGTGCACTCAACGTCAATACCGTCAACACAAGTGCCGGTATTGAAGTTAGCAGATTACAGCCAGAAAGCAGTAATCCAATCGGTTCCACAGTGATAAGATGCAACGGTGCTCTCACAGGTACATCAACTCAAATTACCGTAGTGCCTTCTGCTTTCGTGAGAGCACCTTCCGGGTCACCAACAGGTACATTTTCAATGCCTGTTCTGATGTTTCAATCTACAGCCATGGTCGCCGGGAATTTTACATTATCGACCTTGGGGACATTTGTTCGAAATACGGCTTTATCAATTGATACAACTCCGGACGCATACTACGGTCTCCAATCCTTAAAGCTGACTTACACGACTCAGAATTCCACTTGGAATGGCGGTGGTGGGCAATGGGATGGCAATTCCTCTACACAGCCCTTCACAGGTACCGCCAACAACGGCGCCGCAGGTGACTACGTATATTTCACTGGGGCTACCAGTAGAACTATTCTAATTCGAAACTTCCCTGCTCCTGGGTACATGTACATATCGGCACCCACAATTTTCACCCCAATCCAAAATCCAACGTACGCCGTCGGATTCAACCCGAATGGTGGTGGTATCATTTGTCCCGGAACGATAGAGATTCGAGCGAACGTAAGTCTTCTTACCAAACGAAATTATATCACTGGAGACGTCAAAATTTACCAAAATGCAACTTTTATAACAACGTACCGCCAAGCGATCTACGATGCCCAAAGTCTTCAAGTTGTGTACGGTACATTCGCTCCCACGGACGAGACATCACCAAATGGGGTTGTCTTTGCATTGGCTACGGGCAATCTCGTGCTAGAGCAACTGTCCGTCCTCGAATTTTAATTCCTCATCCCTATCGTTTCCATTCATCCTATTCCTTTCTAAGGGGGTTTACCATGGCACTTCAAGTCAATATTCCAATCTCTGCAATCGGCATCTCGTTCGGCGCTGCCTATGTCAAAATTCGCAGCTTTCGTGGCGACAAGAACAAGATTTTTGCCAATTTGGTAACATACGCTAATGCCGACGCCCGTCAGAACGAAATGGCTCCTATCGCGCAGGAAGAAATCGAGATCGACATGGCCTCACTTCAAGGTCCTCTGCTTCCTGCGATGTACGGATACTTAAAATTGCAGCCCGAATTCTTGGACGCGATTGATTGCTGATTCGAGAAAAAAACGTCGCCGATCGCGCTAGTCGGCGAAAACGAAGTGGTTATACTGGCTTCGGGTTCGCCCTGGAGGTTTTTATGTCTATTGAGAAGTTGGACAGCCTGAAGTCCGAACGTGATGAAGTCGTCACCGAGTTCGAAAAGGCCCGTAAAGAAATTGACGCGAAGATCCAAGAGAAGCTGGCAGCAGCAGGTCTCGAGAATCTTCTACGTGACGCGCAGGTGGAGCTCGAAGGTCACCGCCAGAAGGCTCAGTCTCGCGTGGACTACCTGACTGGCCAGATCTCCATGCTCGAAGAAGTGCTGGGTGTGAAGTCGGAATCCGGCGCAGAAGCATAGTTTTCGTACACACTCTCGATAAGTAACCCCGTCCTTGTGGCGGGGTTATTTCTTTTCGGCGATAAACATTTCTGGGTAGCCTTGAATCGGCACAACCCGATAACCGAGTTGATCCAGAAAACCGAACAAGTCAGATCGCATCTCGTTCAACAAGAACTGATCACTCGTCCAGTGAGATTCCGACCAGCTCTTAAACACAATCGGAGGAAGATCACTTCTCTTCAGTGTGTCTTGTGCCCCCACTAAAACGTTTAGCTCATGATGTTCTACATCCAGTTTGATAAATCCGATGTTATCAAACTGAAGAGAATCGAGTGCCTTGGTTTCGCGAACCTTAAATGGTGTACCGTTATCTCGATCGTGACCTAAATGTGAAAAGCCGTTGTTCAAGCCAACGGCAGATCGAACAAAATATCGAGCTAAGCCTGTTTGATCCGACAGGCCAAAGCGATGCGGAGTCACTTGGTCACTTAGATTTTTAACCAACACGTTAGCACACAGTGCATTGAAAACTTCGGGATTCGGCTCGAACGCATGGACATGTTTAAATCGAGAAGCTAAGCCCCAAGAATAGAAACCAAGATGCGCGCCAACATCAAGAAACACTTTGCTGGGATTACCGAAGACTTCTCCGCACCAGGTGATCAAAGTCTGATCCAGTGCCTCTTGCGAGAATAACGAGCGACTTAAAGTCAACTCAGGAACAAAGGTTACATCGGGATTCAGTTTTTGCAGCCACGTATCTCGTTTGATGATGTACACATCAACTCCACTAGTCCTGAAGATAATCAAGAAATTTGTTTTGTCGAAGACGCGTAGCACTGTAATACAGCGCGTCGTCTTCGACGAATACGTCTTCTTCGCTATATTGGAGATAGTCTTATAGCCGCGTACCGATCCAAGGAGATCGTAATGGGTTCTTATATCAGTTTAGGCAATGGTGCTATTCCCGCACCGACTGTTAATCCTTATACGATTTCCGGTACGGTCAATGTAGGTGACGCTGTTTACCTGACTTCCGCCCTTACCGTCGCACAGGCAGATGCTGACAATGCGGCTGCTCGCCCTCCCATCGGCGTGGTCGCCGGAATTAGCGGTTCGACGGCAAGTGTTGCCGGTTCAGGTGCTGTAGCCTCGGGTTTGTCAGGTTTAACACCCGGAGCCGTGTATTGGCTGAGCACGACACCAGGCCAAATGACGACGACCCAGCCATCTACGAATGCGTTCGTCATCGGTACGGCTATTTCAGCCACACAGATGCTTGTCGGATCGGTTCCTGTCGATTTGGCTGGTACAGGAGGTGGCGGAGGGGGAGCTACGGGCCCCACGGGTCCGACCGGACCCCAAGGAACTGCGGGTGCGGCAGGTGCGCAGGGAGCAACGGGTCCGACAGGAGCTACGGGCGCCGAGTCGACAGTCCCAGGTCCGACAGGGGCGACCGGCCCCCAAGGTCCTGCGGGTGGGGGCGGTGGTGGAGGTACAGGAACCCTTTCTGTTGTCGAGTTCAGTGCCACGACAGCGTCAACCTCGAGTTCAACGACACTGGCTACAGGCAGCGTGCCTATTTCGGTCCAGTTGCAGATCACGACCGCCTACACGGCAGGAACAACGATTTCGATCGGGTATACTGGCTCTACGTCTTTTCTTATGACTTCGACTGACAACCTCCCTGGTACACTGGGCATTTACACGATCAACCTCATGGGCTTGTCTTGGACCAGTAATCCGGTTTTGGTTACGATCGGAGGGTCACCGGTCGCCGGTGCTTGTCGTGTCCGCGTCGTTTATGCCACTACGGTCAATCCTTAGTCTAGGAGCTGAACTATGCCCACCTCAGACGAATGGCTCAAACGTCTGCTCCTCGGTGACTATCAGTTAGCACCGTCCGAAGTCGGTCAAATCGTGAACAACGGTGGATCGTTGTTCGTTCAAACATCGAACGGTACACAAAACCTTCGGGTCAGTGCGGCACCTGCCGGGTCCAACGTACAGATTTTCACGTCGAACGGGACATGGAATAAACCTGCGGGTGCCACGATAGTACAAGTTATCGCCGTCGGAGGTGGAGGAGGCGGAGGCAGCGGGCGTTGCGGAGCGACCAGTACCTCACGTTATGGAGGCGGCGGGGGCGCAGGTGGTGGTTCAGTACGAAATTTTACCATTCAAGCTGCGCTATTAGGTTCAACTGTTTCTGTCACCGTAGGCGCAGGCGGGACGGGCGGAACGGCCATAGCCGCCACAAATACGAACGGTAACCCCGGAGGCAGCGGGAATCCGAGCATATTTACTGGTTTTGTATCAGCCCAAGGCGGGGCTGGTGGCTTGGGCGGCACAAACTCTTTTACCGCGGCATCTACCGGGGGTGCATCCGATTTGCCCGCGCCCGTGTACACTGCGGGCGGGGCGGGCGGGATCGCAGGGTCTACGGCACCCGTAGCTGTCCAAAATCTATCCCCTGCTGGGGGTGGTGCGGGTGCGATCATCACTGGCGTAAACAACACGGGAAGCGGACAAGACGGCGCATCGACTAATTTATCGTGCGGCGCTACTCGCACGGGCGGCACAGGCGGTGTTTCAGGAGCAGCCGGTACGGCAGGCACAAATGCGCCGACCAACTCAGGTTGGGGCGGAGGTGGCGGCGGAGGCGGTGGAACAGACCCAACAACCTTTGCAGGGGCAGCGGGCGGCGCGGGTGGAGTTTACGGTGGCGGGGGTGGAGGCGGCGGAGGTGCGTTGAATGGGGTGTCGTCCGGAGCAGGGGCAAACGGCGGTGCTGGAATCGTCATTGTGATAGCGTGGTGATGTAATGCCGACACGAAACACGGAAACGCGAAAGAACGTCCTCCTTCAGTCTGATCGAGTGGGCGCATCGGAAATTGTCACGATGCCTTCGACCAATTTGACTAGCAACACGTTTGCATCGCCAAATGGTGCTTTGCAGTCGCCCTCATGGCCTTCAAATTATCCAGCCAACATCGTCACTTGGACAGTTTTTTCCGCAATTGCCGATACTTTCCGCATCGTCAGCGGCACCATCAACGTATCGAACAGCGACCATCTTCGCGTGTACGCTGGGAGTGGTATAACTGGCCCTATTTTGTACGACACAACAGCATCTTCTGCGGGTGCAGCCAACGCTAACTTCGTATTTTGTTCCGGTGTGGGGGAACAGTTCACCATAGCGTTCCGTTCAACAACGACGCTGGGTACAGGTTTTCGCCTAGACGTAAACGTCTATCCAGTAGCCCCCTCAATCGCTGAAATTGGCGAAATTCGTAACTTGCAAGGTACTTTGTATGCGCGGGATAGCACAGGAACATTCAAGCTCCGCCAAGCCAACCAAAGCAACGCCAACGTACAGACATTCACTGCGAACGGCACATGGACTAAACCGGCCACGGTAAGTGCGGTACGCATCTTCCTGATTGGCGGCGGAGGAGGCGGCGGAAGCGGTCGGTGCAGCGCGTCGGGAACGGCCGCAGGGGGCGGAGGCGGCGGTGCCGGTGGAACGATCGTGCAATAAGTCACACTTCCCGCCTCTGTTTTCGCGAACACGGAAAGCGTTGTGGTCGGCACAGGCGGATCGGGTGGTGCCGCGATTTCCACTACCAACACCAACGGTAACCCCGGATCGAGCGGCGGCACATCGTCGTTTTCATCCTCTACTACGCTGGTGCAAGCCCTTGGCGGATCGGGTGGCGGCGGAGGAACAAGCAGCGCAGGCGGGACGGGTGGAACGGGGGGTACACAAGGCGATTATACTGTAAATCTAGCAGGCGGGGCGGGCGGAATCGCTGCCGCAGGCACGGCGGGCTCTACCGATACGCTTTATTCGCCCGCGGGCGGTGGTGGCGGCGGGTGCATTACCGGAGCCTTGGCTGTATTTGCAGGGGGCACGGGTGGCGGTTCTCCCATGACGTATACGGTCGGGACACAAACCAACGCGGGCGCTGCTACGGACGCTTTCACCGCAGGTAGTCCAATTCAATCTAACTCGGGGTACGGAGGCGCGGGTACAATTTCTTCCCGACCCCGTGGGGGTGGTGGAGGCGGCGGAGGCTCGCCAAACGCATCCCGCACAGTCGCAGGGAGCGGTGGAGCGGGCGCACCCTATGGCGGCGGTGGAGGCGGCGGCGCGGGAGCCCTCAACGGCGTTTCGTCCGGAGCGGGGGGAAGAGGTGGGGATGGAACCGTCATTATTGTCTCATGGTGAAGCATGGCAACCAATCAAAACGATAACATTGACAGGGTAATTCTTGGTGCGTTTAACTCGTCAGGTTCGCTCGTAGGCGAAATCCTCAACATCGGAGGAACGGTTAACGGACGAGATCAAACGGGCGCTTTCGAACTGGCTACGGCTTTGTCTTCATCTAACGTACAAACCTTCACGTCCAATGGAACGTGGAATAAGCCCTCCGTGGGTCAATGGGTTCAAGTCATTTTGGTCGGAGGCGGCGGAGGAGGGCAAGGAGGCGGGCGTTCGCCTACCGGCAACACGGGAGGAATGGTCGGAGGTGTCGGCGGCGGCGGAGGTTCAGTTGTTTTTTCTAGCTATTTGCCCATTGCGTCTTTGAACACAACGGAACCAGTTATCGTCGGCTCAGGAGGTGCTGGGGGTGCGGGTGTTTCGACACAAAATACGGTCGGGGTTGTCGGAACAGCAGGCGGTTTTTCTCAATTTGGCACAGTACCTAGTACTTCTTCCAACAATGGTTCGGCGGGATTCGGGATCCTCCTACGGGCTTCAGGTAGTCAAGGAGGTGGTTTCGGCGAATACACAGGAGCGGCTGGCGGTGCGGGAGGCACGGCAGCCGGAACCGCCGCAGTCACTCCTACCGCAACGAGTAGTTATGCTGCCGGAGGAGGAGGAGGAGGGGGCGCAATTCTTAACGGACGTACTGCCACCGTAGGGGCCGCGGGAGGCTCCGCGGGCACGGCCGTATTCACCATCACGGGAGGAAGTGCGGGAACCTCTGCGGGCGGTGCTGGTGGAGCCGGTGGTAGTGCTGGCGCTACTTCTTGGCGCGGTGGCGCGGGAGGCGGCGGTGGCGGCTCCAGCACTACATCACCGCAGGGTGGACCCGGCGGTGCGGGTGGTTTCCCCGGCGGGGGAGGCGGCGGCGGCGGCTCTCGGTATGGCGTGTCCCTTAACACCGGAGCGACAGGCGGAAAGGGCGGAAACGGAGCTAACGGTATTGTCGTTGTGATCACTTGGTAGGAGTCGAAAATGGTGGAACGGTGGGCAATTTGTTTCGATAACGTGTGTGCCAACATCTGTTTGTGGGATGGCCAGGTCTATGATCCTGAAACCAATCCCACGGCGTGGCAGCCGCCTCCAGGGGCGCAGATGATCAACGTGGAGAACATCTTCTGCGACATCGGTTGGGTGTGGGACGGG
>SXGQ01620593.1_pt1 | contig 18422 bp, 14 predicted proteins | sample 3178371 | NCBI WGS metagenome assembly SXGQ01 (sample SAMN11356859, study PRJNA531348) | freshwater metagenome | isolation source: freshwater sample F1-20 | place: China: Fuxian Lake, Yuxi | collected 2017-12-25 | reverse complement strand
TAAAGTACATGAAATGGGTGAATCAGAAGAACATAATTTCATCTGGTGAACTTTTATCAATCAACTCTCGCTTTTGCGGGGGTTATTCAGAGCTTCCCTAATTCCTTAAACTTTATTAAATAATTTTTGTATATCAGCATCGATTTTAGCAGTCTCAAGAGTTTAAAACTGATTTTTTGTTACACGAGTTTTTGTAAGTTCAGAGTATTTTGAAACCGAATAATGAAAACTTCAGCAACATTCAATATTCAAAAATAAGTTCACTATAATGAATTAATGGCCCTTTTCGGACGTTGAAGTAGGCCATCATTCTGAGAAGGTCCCTCTCGTTGAGTGTGGCGCCGTGACGGTACCCCACGGGTCAGTCTTGGTCGTGACGCTGGAAGAAAACGCTGTTCGCGCAATGCGCAAAGATATTGAAACATTAATAGATGGAGCAGTTAAGGTGAGATCAGAACTTCTAAAGTCGAGCCAAGTCGTGGTGGTAGGCGGTGGCAATGCGGCCATGTGCGCAGCCTTAGCCGCCGCAGAGAAGGGTGCACAGGTGCTGCTGTTGGAACGCGCACCCGAAGACGAGTCAGGCGGAAACAGTCGATTCACAGCGGGCGCGATGAAGTGCGTGTATGACGGCGTGGACGACCTGAAGGCGCTGATGCCCGATCTTTCGGAAGCTGAAATCGCCATGACCGATTTCGGTGTACATCCTGAATCAAAGTACTTCGAAGACATGGAGCGACAAACGGAGAACCGAACCGACCCCGATCTGTGCGAGGTACTTGTTCGCCGCAACCGTGACACGGTGCGCTGGATGCGGGACAAGGGTGTTAGGTTTGCGCCAATGTACGGACGGCAGGCCTTTAAATACGAAGGGCGTTTCAAGTTCTGGGGAGGTCTGACAGTTGAAGCGGTGGGAGGTGGACCAGGCCTAGTGGAATCGTTGACGAGGGCGTGCAAGAAGGCCGGGATCCAAATCGTTTATCAAGCACGCGCCCTCTCGCTGATCACTGATGATGACGGGATTCAAGGCGTTCGGATAAAGCATGAAGGCCACACATCTGTCGTCGCCAGTCGCTGCATTGTTTTAGCCACCGGCGGCTTCCAGGCAAACGCTGAAATGCGTACTCGCTATCTCGGACCCAATTGGGAACTCGCGAAGGTCCGTGGCACGCGATTCAACACTGGGGACGGTATCCAAATGGCACTCAATGTAGGCGCCATGCCGACGGGCAACTGGTCAGGCTGCCATGCGGTTGGGTGGGACCGCAATGCTGGGGAATTCGGCGACTTAGAAGTGGGTGACGGCTACCAGAAGCACTCTTACCCATTTGGCCTCTTGCTGAACGCCAACGGCGAACGCTTTGTGGACGAAGGCGCGGAAGTCTTCAGCTACACGTATTCCAAGTACGGCCGCGAAGTGCTTAACCAACCCGGCCAATTTGCCTGGCAGATTTTCGACGCCAAGGCACAACCGTTCTTGCGGGGTGAGTACCGCCACCGCAAGATCACCAAGGTCACGGCCAATACGTTGGTGGAATTTGTGAAAAAGCTGGATGACGTGAATCCACAGAAAGCTTTAGAAACAATCCTCGCCTACAACGCTGCAGCGCGTAATCAGGTGCCGTTTGACCCGAATGCTAAGGACGGTCTGACCACGCTGGGCCTGCCCATTAACAAGTCGAACTGGGCGCTGCCGATTGATCAAGCACCTTTCGAAGGCTATGCAGTCACCTGTGGCATCACCTTCACCTTTGGTGGCATCCGTATCGACACGCAGGCGCGTGTCATCGACACCGACGGTCAACCAATCCATGGGCTTTTTGCGGCAGGCGAGATGGTGGGTGGCATTTACTGGTTTGGCTACCCGAGCGGAAGCGGGTTGACCTCAGGCGCTGTCTTCGGGCGAATCGCAGGCGAAGGCGCGGCTCGACGTGCAGGTGAGTTAACCAGTAGCGCAACGGCTGAAAATGAGCTAAGTAGGTAAGCAGCGTAACAGAGGGCTTTTCCTGCTATCTAAGCGCGCGATGAGTGCTTTGAAGCTGGCTACATTTTCTGATCTTGTGCTAGGAACTCGAAAACCATGAATCACATGCTAGCGGACTTTACGTGATCTTATAATCTGTTAAAAATGAGTGTGCAAGCGATGCAAAAAGCCAATAAAAAGGGCGCGCTGGGCAACCTGCGCGTGCTGGACGTCAGCAATTTCATGGCCGGCCCGACGGCTGCGATGTACTTGGGCGATTTTGGCGCTGAAGTCATCAAGGTCGAGCACCCGCGCGGTGACGGCTTTCGCAACTGGGGTCGCACCCGGGACGGGGACCCCTTGTTCTGGAAAATGCTGTCTCGCAACAAGCGCTGCATCACGCTGGACATGGGCAAGCCCGATGGCGCCGCGCTCATTCGCGAGCTTGTGGCAATCAGCGACGTGGTGGTGGAGAACTTCACACCCGGCGTCATGAGCCGCTGGGGCCTGGGCTATGAGGACCTACGCCGCATCAACCCCGGCCTGATCATGCTTTCGATCTCGGCCTACGGGCAGTCCGGCCCCTACTCTCTGCGCCCGGGCTTCGGCACTATGGCCGAGGCCATGAGCGGTTACGCCCACATCACCGGCCAGGAAGACGGGCCGCCTACGCTGCCGGCCTTCGGGCTGGCCGATGGTCTTGCTGGCCTGAATGGCGCATTTGGCGTGCTGGCCGCGCTCAATTACCGCCACCAGCATGGCGTTGGCCAGCATGTGGATACCTCGTTGTACGAGCCACTCATCACCCTCATGGGTCCGCAGGTGGTAGAGTTTGATCAGCTAGGTTTGGTGCAGAACCGCGCCGGCAGCCGGCTGCCGTTTTCCGCACCTCGCAACGTATACCTCACTAGCGATAACAAGTACCTGGCCATGTCGTCCAGCGCACAGAGCGTGTTCGAGCGCACCATGCACGCCATCGGCCATCCCGAGCTGATCACCGACCCGCGCTTCGTGGACAACCGTACCCGCGGCGTCAACGTGGTGGCGCTGGATGAAATCATTGGCGAATGGGTCGCGAGCTACACCGCCGCCGATGCGCTGCGCATCATGATCGACGCCGAGGCCGCCGCCGCGCCGGTGTACACCGTGGCCGAACTGGTCGCCGACCCTCATGTGCTGGCGCGCAAGAGCATCGTCGCCGTGACAGACCCCAAGCTTGGCGCGGTGCGCATGCAGGCGCCCACGCCACGCCTGTCGGCAAGCCCCGGCGAAGTGCGCACCACTGGCCCCGGCCTTGGCGAGCACAATGATGCGATCTACATGGAGCTGCTGGGCAAGACCCAGGAGCAACTTAACCAGCTGCGCGCCAACCGGGTGATCTAAAGCCCATCCGAGACCCGATCTGGGAATACCATGAACCGCACCGAACTGATGAACCGCAAGAAGGGCAAGCTGCGCCGCTCGTGGCTGCTCACCCTCACCACGGATGACCACAAGGTGGAAAAAGCCGCCGCATCCAGCGCGGATGTGCTCATACTCGACCTGACCGATTCGGTCGTGCCTGAGCGCAAGGCCGAGGCCCGCGACAAGGTCGTGCGCTGGCTAACCGGGGACAACCCCTTTAAGGGTAAGCAGATCGTGGTCAAGCCCAACAGCCTGTGGAGCGAATGGGGCCGCGCCGACATGCAGGCCGCGGCCGGCCTGCCAATGGACGGCCTTTACTACCCCGACGCTCGCAGCGCCGATGAGGTGCGCCAGGCCCAGGGCTGGCTTGATGACGCCGGCAGCGGCGCAGAGATCATCGTGCTGCTGGAGATGACGCAGGCATTTCTGGACATTCAGCAAATCGCGGCGGTGCCGCGCGTGACCACCCTGTGCCATGCCCAGGGTGACCTAGCCATGAACCTGGGCGCGACACTGTCCGACGCCCGTGAAACCATGCTCTTCACCGCGCAGCAGACGGTTCTGGTGGCGCGTGCCTTTGGCCTGGACGCCATCGACACCATCATGCCCTCCGACCTGAAGGACCAGGACCTTGTCCTACGCTACATCGAAAGCTCACGGCGCATGGGCTTTAATGCCTGCTCCACCTTCTATGGCCCCCATGTGGACGCGATCAACGCCGCGTTCACACCGTCGCCGAAGGAGCTGGAGCAGGCCCGCGAGATCGTGCGCCGCTATGAGGAAGTCAAGCGCGAAGGCCGAGCGGCCTATGTGCGTGAAGACGGCAAGTGGATCACGGTGCACCAGTTCCGAATTGCCACCAGCCTAGTCGATCGCTTTTGCTGACACCCCGCATCCCCTCGGATGACTATTTGTAAATAGCTTTCGAGTATGATGAAAGTTCTCCTCTTAGCTCCTGCCTGACGCTAGGGAATCACTTTCGTTCATGCCCAGCCCTGCTCCAAACCCACCCGCCGCACTGGCTGCCCATCCATGACAGAGCCTACGAAGAAGACCGAAGGCGGGCGCACGGTAGGCCGGGTGCTCAAGGCCCTGGAGCTGTTCTCAAAGCAGACCGAGCCCGTGCGCCTGACCGACGTGGCCCGCACCCTGCAGCTGCCGGCCAGCTCCGCCTATGCGCTGCTGCAGGAGCTCACCCGCTACGACTACGTTCGCAGCCTTGAGGCCGAGCGCCGCTACGTGCAGGGCCCGGCACTGGCGCTGCTGGGCACGCTGGTGCGCTCCAGCATCCAGATTGTGCGCCTGGGGCATCCGCTCATCGAGCGCATGGCCGACGAGACTGGCGAAAACGTGTACCTGGGCATACGCCAGGCGCGCGGTGTGGTCTACGCCGATGCGGTGGAGGCGGACTTTGGCGTGCAGACGCGCTTCCAGCTTGGTGTGCTGCGCCCGCTGCACGCCACCGGGCCGGGCAAGTTGTTCCTGGCCTTCCATGTGCCGCCAGAGCAGTTCGACGCGATGCTTGGCGCCGAGCCGCTGCCGGCCTACACCCGCTACACCACGACTGACCGCACCGCCTTGCGCCGCCAGATCGAGTTCATCCGCACCAACGGCTACGCCATCAACGAGCAGGAAGTGGTGGAAGACGCGTTTGGCGTGTCAGCGCCGGTGTTCAATTCCGAAGGCGCGATGGAGGGCTGCGTCACCGTGGGCATGCCCGGCATACGCTACCGTGCCCGCGTGAGCTTGGTAATCGAACGGGTGCTACAGGCGGCAGCGGAACTGTCGCGCCTTCTCGGCCAGAAAGACTGGCACGCCACCGTGCGTACCGTCGCCCCGCCCCGCGAGGGCTGAGCACGGCGGGGCCGCGCTGCGCCGCCCTCGCCCCCATCCCATACCTGAGTTCTGTCCCGCCGGACAGATTTGCGCAAGCCATGCCCTCACACTTGACGTGTGGAGGCCAACTGTGATGAAATTAACGTGTTTTGAATCTATTTCAATATTCTGAAAAAATATAAGTTAATCATTCAAACTTCATAGGAAATCACCATGGCACGTCGTCTGTTCTTGCTCTTACTGGCGGCGCTGACTGGTGCCTTGGCATGGGGGCAAAACGCCAGCCGCCCGGTGCGCCTGATCGTCCCGTGGTCGCCGGGGGGTGGCGCAGACATATCGGCGCGGATCATCGCGCCCAAGCTGGGTGAGGCCCTGGGCGCCCAGGTCATCGTGGACAACAAGCCCGGGGCCACCGGCGTTATCGGCACCGACCTGGTGGCCAAGGCGCCGCCGGACGGCAACACGCTGATCCTGGGTACCAACTCCACCTTCGTGATCGCGGTAGGCCTGTTCCCCCGCCTGCCCTACGACCCGCTGAAAGAACTGACGCCCATCACCCGGGTGGCGGCTGTACCGCATGTGCTAACGGTGCATCCCTCGGTGCCGGCGCGCAATGTGGCCGAGCTGGTGGCCTATCTGAAGGCCAACCCTGACAAGGTTTCGTTTGGCTCTTCAGGGGCGGGCAGCACGCCGCACGTGGCTGGAGAGAACTTCAAGATCGCCAGTTCGGTGAACATCTTGCATGTGCCGTACAAGGGCTCTGGCCAGTCGGTGGCAGACACCATCGCGGGCAATGTGCAGGTGTCTTTCGACACGCTGCCTTCCGTGATCGGCCACATCCGCGTGAACCGGCTGCGCCCGCTGGCCATCCTCGGTCCCAAGCGCGTCGCCGCGCTTCCTGATGTGCCCACCATCGGCGAAGCAGGCTACCCCGGCGCCGAAGGTGTTACCTGGTTTGGGCTGTACGGCCCTGGCGGCATGCAACCTGCGCAGGTCACCCGGCTTTTCAACGAAACGGTCAAGGTTATGCAGTTGCCTGACGTAGCAGCCCGGTTCAAGGACTTTGGCGCGGCAGAGACCACCAGCGCAAGCCCGGACGAATTCTCGAAGATGGTCGTGCGGGAGATAGAGATCTACTCGAGGGTGATCAAGCAGGCGGGAATCACACTGCAGCAATAGGTGCGACGGGCCGCAGCGGCGCAAGGGCCGCTGCGAGAGCTTCCACCAAATCAGGGGCATGGCGCAAGGCGCCCAGCCCCTGGCGCACATGGGTGGCCTGTTCGGCGGTGCCGCCAAAGCCGTGCATCACGCAGTCGTCGAACTTGCGAGCTAGGGCCTGTGGCGACATCGGTGCGCCCGGACTGCCCGACATGGATTTGGTCGACCGCTCGATCACTCGGCCATCCCGCAGCGTCAGACGAACCCGAGCCGGCTCTATGTCGTTGCCCTTCATGGCTTCGTCAGCCAGCACCCGGGTGCGTCTGGCGAGTTCGGCAACAGGCTGCGCCGGCCGCACAGGTGCGCGGTAATGCGACAGGTTGGGGAAGCCCTGCGTCAGCGCCAGTGAAAAGCCGTAGCCCGCGTTGAACTGCGCGCGCACCACGTCGCCCTGCGGGTTGTCATAGGGCAGGCCCACGGTGACGCGGTTGAGCTCGCACATGTACAGCTCGGCCTGTTGCACATCCTCGGCCCGAACGCCCTCGGCTCTCAGCGCCAGGGCCAGGTCGATCACGCTGTGGTTGCAGCGGCAGCAGGGGTACGGTTTCACGCTGTACTCGCCTGCATGCCAGCGCACGCCCCAGCCGGCCGACACGGTGAGTGGGTCCACCTGGTCGCGCTCGTACAGGGCGTACAGGCCGGCGGTGCCCTCCAGGCTACGGTGGATGCCGGTGATGCCGTCAGCGGCGAGAAACACCGCGGTCACCGCGCCGCGCGCGGCAAAACCTGCGCCCACCCTCTTGCTCAGGGAGCCATCACGCGTGGCCTGAGCGGAGCCCGATGCCTGATGTAGCGCAATGCCCAGCGCATCACCCACACGGCGTGCGTCAAGCCCCATCATCGCTGCGCCAGCCACCGCGCCCGAAAGAATGCCGAACACCATGGTCGGGTGCCAGCCATGGGCCAGGCTTTCCTGGCAGGCCAGGCCCAGCCGGGCGTTGAGCTCGGCGCCAATGGCCAGCGCGTTAAAGAACTGCGCGCCGCTCACGCGCCGACCTTCTGCCTGCATCTGCTCGGCCACCGCCACCAGTGTGGGTAGCAGCACGCAGAAGGTGTGCACGCGGGCCCTGTCGTGCAGGTCATCGAAGTCCAGCGCGTGCGCGGCCGTGGCGTTGACAAGCGCCGCACTGGGCGGCGACATGTGCGCCCCGGTGAGCAGTGCGGTGGCCGTGCCGGCGTTCTCCCAGCGGAAATAGCGGTCATGCACGGCCTGCACGCCAGGCGCAGTACGCGCGCCCAACATGACGCCTGTGGTGTCCATCAGCAGCATGCCCATGGCGTCGATGACGTGCGCGGGGACATCGCCTGGTGCAATGGCCATGATGTCGCGCAGGACGGCTTCGGTGTATCCATCCGTAGGGCAGGCGAACTGCTGCAGCATGTCTTTCTCCTTGGGTGTCAGATCTCAACTCGCATGGAACGCACGGCATCCTCGTCAAGCTCGACGCCCAGGCCGGGGCCTTCGGGTACAACGACCGCGCCGTCACGCACCACGAGCGGGCGGCGGACCACGTCATACGCCAGCGCGCCGGTGATGCCCACCGCGTGCGGGCCGTCCAGCAGCGGGCCACCCCAGGAGGCGGCCAGTTGCACCACCGACGCGGTGGCAATGCTGGTGCACGGGTGGTTGCCCGGGTAAATGCGCATACCTGCGGCCTGCGCGATGGTCCACAACCGGCGGGAATGCCATATGCCGCCGCTCTTGCCCACCTTGGTCTGAAACACGGTGGCCGCCCGGCGTCGGATCATGTCGATCAGGTCATGGTCGCAGGAGATGGACTCGTCGGCCATCATCGGTATGTCCACCCGCCGCGCCAGCTCGGCCATGCCTTCGATGTCCCACAGCGGCACCATCTGCTCGGCCGCGTCGATGCGGTAGGCCTCCAGCCGACGCAGCAGCGCCAGGGCGGAGTCAAAATCCAACGAGGCGTTGGCGTCCACACGCAGCACCGCCTGGGCAAAGCGCTCGCGCACCGCGCGCACGACGTCAACCTCCAGCTCCGGGTACACGCCCACCTTGACCGTGAAGCTCCTGAAGCCGCACGCCCAGAAGCGGTCGGCGGCCTCCAGGGTGCCCCGCAGATCCTTATTAAGCGGCAACACTGCGCAGGCGCCCACGGTGGCGCGCGTACGCCCGCCCAGTAGCGCATGTACCGGCACGCCCAGCAGCTTGCCCTGCAGGTCAAGGATGGCGTCCAGCAGCGGCGCCTTGGCGTAATAGGACTTGTACAACGCCTCATCCATGACCGCGGCAATGGCCGGCAGTTCAAAAGGAGACCGCCCCACGCAGCACGGCGCCAGCAGCTGGTTGATCGCCGCATGCAGGCTGTGCAGTGTCTCGGTGCTGCCCTGGCGGCGCCAGGCCTGGGTCTCGCCAATGCCTTGCATGCCGTTGTCCAGCTCCATGCGCACGAGCATGATTTCCGACACTGGCCTGGGCCCTCCAGAGGCGATCCGGAACGGCGTGGTGAATGGAACGGCCAAGGGTATAGTTTCAATGCGCGCGATCTTCGCGCGCATGGCATCGTGCGTGATGGGTGGAACTGCTGCGTTCATGCTGGACCCTCAGCTGGAGCTGGTTGCGGTGCTCGTGGCAGTGGCATTGCCAGGCGCTCCAACCTGATGTGCGCCCGCGCTGTTGTCGCGGGCGGTGAAGCGGGTCACGCGGATGCCAGCGGCCTCGCGGTCCCACATCGAACGGAAAAAGTCCCTGGCGACTCTGCGCAGATCGACCTTGGAGACCTTTTGCGACGGCGTCTTGGGCAAAGCATCAATAAACTGCACGTAGCGGGGCACCATGTAGTAGGCCATATGGTCGATGGCATGCTGGATGAGCTGTGGCTCAGTGAGCCCACCGCTGTCGTGCGGGCCCTGGCGTACCACGAACACGGCAACTTCATCCTCACCCATTTCGCTGGGTACGGGTACGGCCGCTACCTCCGCCACCTGGGGGTGGGCGCTAAGAATTAGCTCAATCTCGTAGGCCGAGATGTTTTCCCCCCTGCGGCGTATCGCGTCCTTGACCCGATCCACGAAGAACAGGTAGCCCTCTTCGTCCAGATAAGCGCGATCGCCCGTGTGGAACCAGAAATTGCGGAATGCCCGGGACGTGGCTTCAGGCTTGGCGTTGTATTCAGTGAGCATCGTCCAGGGCTCGCGCGGGCGGATGACGATTTCCCCCGCCTGGCCGCACGGACGCTCGCGGTCATACTCATCAACGATGCGCAGGTCCACCTCCTCGCTTACCCGCCCGGAGGTGCGTGGCTTGTCATAGGCCTCGCCCGCGGCCAGCACGGCCACAGGGCACGCCTCTGACAACGCGTACTGCGACAGGATCTTCAGCCCCCAGCGTTCTTCCAGCTGGCGGCGGTTGGTCGGCGGGGGCACCAGCACCGACTGCCGTACGGGGTTGTTCTGCTCCAGCGGCGTGACCTCCAGCTTTTCAAGGATGGTGGTCACGATCATCATGGCGTTGAACTGCGTGGCCTCATAGTGGTGGATGTCCGCCCAAAAGCGGCTGGCAGAGAAGCGCGTTTCCAGTGCCACCGTGCTACGGCCCCACAGCGCGGTCAGCGTGGAGTAGTTCAGCGCATTTCCATGAAACAGTGGCAGGCAGGTGTAGAGCCTATCCGCCGGCTCAAGTGCCATGCGCCGGCTTTGCATGCGGCCGATGGTAAGCGACTGCGCCTGCGGGCACACACTGCCCTTGGATGGCCCGGTGGTGCCGGAGGTGTACAAAATCAGCCACGGGTCCCAGCCGGCCAGGTCCAGACCCAGCGCAGCCTCACGGCCTGCATGGCCATCAGCCAGCAGGTCATCCCACAGAGCACCGGCGCTTGAAGCCTCGGCCTGCGCCACCCCTGTTTCGGCGCTGCGCACGGTGGCCAAGGGCTGAGTCATGGCAGGACAGCTGGCCTGCAGCACCTCGCAGTGAATGTCATGCGCAATGACGTGGGTGCACCCGGCGTCCTGGAGGTAGTACCGCAGCAGGTCGCCCCGCGCAGCGGTGTTGATGGGCACATTCAGCGCGCCCAGTTTGGCGATGGCCAGCAGCGATAGGATGAACTGTGGGCAGTTGTCCATGAACAGCGCCACGCGCGAGCCACGCGTCACGCCCCAACGCCGCAGACCGTGCGCGAGTTGTGTGGTCAGAAGTTCCGTGTCGGCATAGGTGTAGCGCAGCTCGCGGTGCAGGATGAACGGATGCTCGGGCTGGGCCTGCGCTGCCTGGGCCAGCACATGCGCCAGCGTGCGTTTTTCTATGGGGTAGTCAGTCATCTTGCTGCATCCTGTAGGCTTGCGTTGTCAGTGCGGCGTTGCACGAACTGCCGGATCACGACCTGCCTTTGCAGCAGGTAGCCCAGTTCGTCCTGGCCGGAGATAAGCAGGTCGCGTGCAAAAGCCTCTGTCTCGAATTCAAACCGCACCAGACGCTGTCCCGGCAAGCCGCCGCCAGCATCAGCGCTCACGCTGCGCGCGACCAGATCCACCATCACGTTCATGCCAGGGTCGGCTGAATACGCGTCGCACAATGTGTCATACGCCGCCTGAGAAACCGTGACGGGGAGAATGGCGTTGTTGATGCAGTTCGTCCAGAACGTGGTGTTGAACGATACGCCCACCAGCGCACGCACACCCGCCGCGCCCAGTGCCCAGGCCGCCGCCTCACGCGAACTACCGCAGCCAAAGTTGCACCCCGACAGCACGATCTGCCGCCCGAGCATGCCTGGCTGATTCAGTATGAACTGCGGATCGTTGCGGCGCAGGTTGGCAAAAAGCGCATCAGCCAGGGCCGGGATGCCCTGCACATTTACGAACTGCGCGGGAATGATCTGGTCGGTGTCGATATTGGCCGCGCACAGCGCAATCACGGGCGAGGTGACCTGAGTGAACGGCTTCATGCCTGCACCTGTGCGTGCGCTGCATAGAGCTGGTGCAGACCGCGCGGGTCTGTGATGCGGCCGCGCAGAGCGCTGGCGGCCGCCGTAGCAGGGCTTACTAGGAAGGTCCGCGCCCCAGGCCCCTGACGGCCCTGGAAGTTGCGGTTGCTCGTGCTGGCGATCTGCTGGCCGGGGCTGGCCAGCTCTTCGTTCATGCCCACGCAAAGGCTGCATGAGGGCTCGCCCCATTCGCCGCCAGCCTGCAGTACGATCTCGCGCAGCCCTTCTGCCTCTGCCTGGCGCCGAACCGACTGCGACCCCGGCACCACCAGCAGCCGAACGCCGGGAGCCACGTGGCCATGCTGCAGGATGGCTGCGGCCTCGCGTAGGTCTTCGATGCGGGAGTTGGTGCACGACCCCACAAACACCACGTCAACACGCACAGCGTCCATGGCGTCGCCGGGGAGCAGACCCATGTAGGACAGAGCTTCTTCCAGCGCGGCACGGCGCGCCGGCTGCTGCGCCGTGGCAGGGTCCGGCACGGTTTCACCTATGCCCACCGCCATGTCCGGCAACGTGCCAAAGGTGACCATGGGCTGGACGGTGGTGGCGTCAAATTTAAGTTCGGTGTCAAACCGGGCTTGCGGGTCGCTGCGCAGCTGCAGCCAGGCCTGCGCCGCGCGGTCCCACTGCTCATCCGTAGGGGCGAAAGGTCGACCATGCAGATACTTCAATGTGACATCATCCGGTGCGACCAGGGCTGCCTTTGCACCGAACTCGGCACCCATATTGCACAGGGTCATGCGCTGCTCCATGCCGAGCGCTGCTACCGCGCTGCCGGTGAACTCCAATACATGGCCTGCAGCCACGCTGCTGCCAAAGCGGGCCAGCATGGCAAGTACCAGGTCCTTGGCGCTCACGCCGGGTGACAAGGCGCCGTCGATGCTGATGCGCATGGACTTTGCCTTGCGTTGAAGCACGCACTGCGTGGCCAGCAGGTGCAACACCTGCGTAGTGCCGATCGCAAAGGCCAGCACGCCAAATGCCCCATGCGTGGTGGTGTGACTGTCGGCGCACGCCACCGTGGTGCCCGGCCATGTGAGCCCCAGCTCAGGCCCGATCACATGAACGATGCCCTGCCGCTCGTCGCCTGCCGCATAGACGGGTATGCCGTGGCGCTTGCACGCTCTGACCAGTCCGTCTGCCAGGGGTATGGGTACCGTGCGCCTGCCGCGCAGGCTCGCATGCGTGAATGAACTGTGGGTGGGCACGCCATGGTCGACCACGGCCAACGTGCCGCCGGGCTGCGCAACAGTCAGCTGCATCTCCTCCAGCATCTGGAACGCGCGCTGGTAGGTGCCGTCATGCACGAGATGCCGGTCCACATACAGCACCGCCGGGTGACCTGGCTCCTGGGACACCAGATTTGAGTCCCATAGCTTGTCGAACAAGGTTCGTGGCCCGGGCGGTGCAAAGGCAGGCGAAGTATTTGACATGGATGAGTTTATACAATACATTTCAGTATTATGAGTAAATTTCATAATTCAGAAAACCACAAATCCAGTAATTGCAATTCCGCAAACCCGGCGGCGGCGCCACGCCTGAAGGTGGTGGACTTCACCCGCTACATGCCAGGCCCTGTGGCCAGCCGTGTGCTTGCTGACTTGGGTGCCGACGTCGTTAAGGTCGAAAACCCCCGCACTGGCGACGCCACGCGCGGCTTCACGCCCCTGATCCATGAACGCGGCATGTTCCACGTGTGCTTGAACCCCGGCAAGCGCAGCATGGCCCTGGACACGAAGTCGCCCGACTGGCCGGTGATCATGCGCGGACTGGCCCGGTGGGCCGACGTATTTCTGGTGGGCGGCCTGCCCGACGGGCTGCGCAAGCTGGGCATCGACTTCGACACCCTCACTGCCGCCAACCCACACCTTGTCTACTGTAATGTGACTGGCTACGGTGAGGAAGGCCCCATGCGCGCCGTGCCCGCGCACGGGCTGAACCCGGACGCCATGGCAGGCCTGGTACCCATCGAGTGGCGCGACGGCTTCCCCTTCCCGCAGAAGATGTTCCAGTCTATCGGTGCGCCGCTGTCCGGCGTGTTCGCGGCGCTGGGCATCCTGGAGGCCTTGCGCCGGCGCGACGCCACGGGGCAGCCCCAGCGGCTGGGCGTGTCGCTGCTGGATTCGGCGCTCTGGTTTAACTGGCGTCACATAGCCACTGTGGCCAACCTAGGGCACCGCTGGTTCGAGTACAGCGACTTCGGTGGGCGCTACGCCACCTACGAGACCAGCGACGGCGGAATCATTTTGGTGTGCCCCATAGAAAAGGCGTTCTGGCAGGCGTTCTGCGACCTGCTTGATCTGCCCGCACAGTGGCGCGAGCGCGGCACCTGGGGCGCCAGCGAGATGGACCACGGCATGGACTACCCCGAAGAGCGAGCCGTCATCGCGCAGCGAGTGCGTTTGCACACACGCGCCCACTGGGAACGCGAGCTGGCGCGCATCCGCATTCCGTTCACGGCCATCCTCAGCACCGAAGAGGCCATGGTCAGCGAGCAGTCGCGCGTGAACAGCGCCATGCGCGAAGTGACCGTGCGGGGCAAGACCGCGCGCATTCCCTCCATGCCCGTGCGCTTTGCCGGCGAACGCGCGCCCACGGCCGCCGAACTGGTGGCCCCCGAGCTGGGCGAACACACCGATGAGGTGCTGCGCGAACTGGGCATCGTGCTTTCCGGGCGCCAGGGTCCTTCGCCGGCTCACCCCCCCGCGCCATGACAGGCCCCCATTTCATCAACCACAATGGAGACACCGCATGATACAAATCGCAACGGCGACCCTGCTCGCACTGGCCCTGGGCGCCACCGCCCCTGCCGCCGCACAGGAATTCCCCAGCAAGCCGGTACGCATCGTCGTGCCCTGGTCACCCGGTGGCGGAGCAGATATCGTGGCCCGACTACTAAGCGCCAAGCTCACCGAAGTATGGGGCAAGAGTGTTTATGTCGAGAACAAACCCGGCGCCACTGGCACCGTGGGCAGCGACATGGTGGCCAAGTCGGCCGCCGACGGCTACACCCTGTTGCTGACCAACAACTCCACCTACGTGATGGCCGTGGGCATGATGAAGCTGCCCTACGACCAAGCGAAGGACCTCAAGCCCATCTCGCGAGTTGCGGAAGTGCCCCACGTGCTGAGCGTGCATGCCGGCGTGCCGGCCAGCTCCATGGCTGAGCTGGTCGCCCTAGCTAAGAGCAAGCCCGGGCAGATGCCCTATGGCACCTCCGGCCCAGGCAGCACGCCGCACATCGCCGGGGAAATGTTCATGGCCGCCACCGGCACCAAGCTGCTGCAAATTCCGTACAAGGGCTCTGGTCAGTCACTGCCGGACACCGCGTCGGGCAATGTGTTGGTATCGTTCGACACCGCGCCGTCTGCGCTGCCCTTCATCCAGTCGGGTAAGCTGCGCCCGCTGGCCATCATGAGCAGCAGGCGGCTGGACAGCCTGCCGGGCATCGCCACCACCGCAGAGCTGGGCGCGCCTAATGCGCTGGGCGTCACTTGGTACGGGCTGTACGGCCCGGGCAAGCTGCCCGAGGCGGTCACGCTGAAAATCCATGCGGACATTCTTCGCGTCGTGCAGCTGCCCGACGTGAAGGCCCGCCTGGCGGCCATGGGTGGCATAGAAACCGCTTCCATGCCGCCAGACACCTTCGCCAGCGAGGTGCAGGCCGAAATCAAGCGCTACCTGCCGGTGCTCCAGGCCATCAAGACGGAGTAAGCCACCTTGACTCTGGCTACCACCCCGACCACCCTCAGCATAAGGGTGGCCCGCACCTGGTTTGACGCCCAGGATATCCTAGTGCTGGAGCTGGTGCATGCGGACGCTGGCGCCAGCCTGCCATCGTTCACCGCGGGCTCACATATTGACCTGCATCTGGAGTGCGGCCTGGTGCGGCAGTACTCGCTCATGAATCCGCCGCACGAGACGCACCGCTACCTGATCGCAGTGCAGCGCGAGTCCGCCGGGCGCGGGGGCTCGGCGTGGGTGCATGAGCACGTTTGCCCCGGCGTTGTGCTGCGCATCGGAGTGCCACGCAACAACTTCGCGCTGGCCGAGCATGCGCCGTACAGCGTGCTGGTGGGCGGCGGCATTGGCGTGACGCCGCTGCTGGGTATGGCCGCGCGGCTGCAGGCGCTACGCCGGCCCTGGCACATGCACTACTGCGCGCGCACGCGCGCCCATGCAGCCGGGCTGGACCTGCTGGCTGGCTTTTGCGAGCAGGTGCGGTTCAACTTCGACCAGGAACCCGGCGGGAGTGTGTTGGACCTGGCCAGCGTGGTGGACAGCGCGCCGCAAGGCAGCCACTTCTATTGCTGCGGACCGGCGCCCATGCTCAAGGCGTTCGGCCAAGCCACAAACGCGCTGCCACCAGAGCGGGTGCATGTGGAGTACTTCGCCAGCACCGCGTCCGCGGCTGACCCGGCCACCGACCGGGCGTTCCAGTTGGTGCTGCGCAAAACAGGCCTCACACTGCACGTGCCGGCCGAACGCACCGTGCTGGACACCCTAATCGACGCGGGACTGGATATCAACTATTCTTGCCGCGAAGGCGTGTGCGGCGCATGCGAAACCTCGGTGATAGAAGGCACCATCTTACACCGGGACATGGTCCTGGGCGACGCCGAACGCGCCACCGGACGGACCATGTTCATCTGCTGTTCACGCGCGAGCTCCGAAGTGCTCGTGCTGGACCTGTGAGGCCAGGCTGCGTGCGAGCTGGCCCCATTTCAACCCTCCCTCACCTTCCACTGGAAAGCAAATGACCCAACCTATGACGATTGGCATCATTGGTGCCGGCATGTCCGGCTTTTTCACCGCCCGCGCGATGGCCCGCGCCGGCCACCAGGTCGTACTGCTGGAGGCCGACAATCCGCCGCCAGGCGACGTCGAGACTTCATTCATGCAATGGAACCGCACCGGCGTGGCGCAGTTCCGCCAGCCGCACGCAGCGCGCTCGATCATCGTTAAACGCCTGCGCGAACGCGATCCGCAACTGCTGCAGGCCATGATCGACGGCGGCATGGTGCCTTGGAAGTTCCACCTGCTGGGCCTGCCACATGAGGATGGCGGCACACACGACCCAGAACTGCTGGGCTTGCTGGGCCGGCGCGCCGCGCTGGAGGTGCCGCTGCGCAATCTCGTGCTGTCCATGCCCGGCGTGCGCCTGGTGCGCACCATGGTGCAGAACCTGCTGTTCTCCGCCGGCTCGCCACGCCGCGTCGAAGGCGTACTCACTAGCGACGGGCCCATGCGCTTTGACAGCACCGTTGACTCGTCGGGCCGCCGCTCGCGCGTGGCCGACTGGCTGGGCGCCGCAGGCATAGAGACGCCGCCCGCGCAAAGCAACGAATGCGGCATCGTCTACTACAGCCGCAACTTCCGCTTCCGCCCGGGGGTGGAGGTGCCACGCGGCAACTACCCGTCGGGACCCGGCGCGACCATGGCGGGCGTGCACTTCACCATGAACCGCACCGACGCGCGCAGCTTCACGCTGATGCTGGGCGTGACACCGGACCAGGAAGAATTCCGCGCGCTGCGCCAGGAAGCGGTCTTCATGAACTTTGCCTCCAGCCTGCCTGACGCTAACCTCTGGCTGGCCCCGAAAATTAGCGAGCCCATCTGGAAAGTGGAGCCCTTCGCGGGCCTAACCAACCGCTATCGCCCGTGGTCGCGCGATGGCCGCCCGCTAGTGGCGGACTTGTACGTGATAGGGGACTCGCGCTTCCATACCAACCCGGTGCACGGCTGGGGCATGAGCTTTGCGCTGCAGATGTCATACATGCTGGCCGACTCCTTTGCGGCACATGCCGAACCGCTGGCGCGCCTTAGCGCGTTCGAGCAGCAGGCCGACGCCTATGCGCGCCGCTACTTCGAGGCCTCAAGCTGCGAAGACGCAGCGCGCCGCCAGCTCTGGACGGACCTGGACTTCAGCAACCGCGGCGAGCCCGGTACCTACCGACACTACCTGACCTCGGTGCAGCCGGCCTTGTACAAGGACCAGGTCATTTTCCGCGCGCTGACCCGCCGCCTGCACCTGCTGGACGACCCGGCACAGGTGCTGGGCAATCAGGCCGTGCAGGAGCGCGCCGCGCGCATTGGCGCCAGCCTGAACCAGCGCCTGAGCCGCGCCCAGCTGGTGCAACTGGCGCTGGAGGCACAGGCCAGCGCCGCGCGCGCCATCACTGCGGCCGCCCCCGCCACCGCCATGGAGGCCGGGGCATGAAGGCCATCCTCATCACGCGCAACGAGTCAGGGCAGCACGCACGCCACTGTCTCTTGGTGTGAAACCGCTCGAAAGATGCCTTGAAACCCTTATGAATGCTAGTTTTTAAATCAGCCATTTAGATTTTTTCCCCCGTCTGTTCCCCCGCTTTGCCTTTGATACCCCTAACGACAAGGCTTTGAGGGGGTCATCCGCTGGCTGGCTTATCGCCCCTCTCATATACCAATAGGGGGGGTGGCCGCCAAGGTGTCAAATAATTTAACAGCTGCATCGTAGCCTCAGAAAAAGCACTTTTGTAAGGAAGCAAGCAGCCTATTTGGTTCACCGTTTAGTGCGTCAAAACCAACCTTGCTGTCAAACGCTGTCGTCTTGCAACTCAAGCCAGGCGATGACTTGCTTCCGCAGATCTGGCAAGATAACCTGTGCTGGCATTTTCAATGGCGAAAGACCCTAATGGAATTTAAAAAAACTGCAATTCATGTGGCTGGAGAAATCCTGGCTTGCCGCTGGGTTCAGCGTGCCTGCCAGCGACAACTTGATGACCTCGCCAAGTTCAAAGGAAAAGCCAGTCCGTACCTTTTCAACCCCAAGCTCACGGACAAGGACGGCAGGGGCTTCCAGCCGGCCGACAACCTGTGCGCGTTCATCGAGCGCTTGCCCCATGTGAAGGGGCCGCTGGCAGGCGAGCCGATTCACCTGGAGCCCTGGCAGGCCTTCATCCTTACAACGGTTTTCGGATGGGTCAAACCCAATGGCACACGGCGCTTTCGGCGTTCGTACATCGAGGTGCCCCGGGGTAACGCCAAGTCGACCCTGTCGTCGGCCGTGGCCCTGTACATGC
>SXGQ01388698.1_pt1 | contig 18423 bp, 16 predicted proteins | sample 3178371 | NCBI WGS metagenome assembly SXGQ01 (sample SAMN11356859, study PRJNA531348) | freshwater metagenome | isolation source: freshwater sample F1-20 | place: China: Fuxian Lake, Yuxi | collected 2017-12-25 | reverse complement strand
GGAGCTGCAGAGCCAAGCGAATGCGAATGGCACCAGATTAATATGTTGGATTTAATACATACATGTGTGCAAAGTTTTGCAACAAAAAAAATAGAATTAGTATGTCATAATAGAATAATTTGTAGTGAATGCAGTAAATACATATTTGAATTGAACGAATAATGTTGGTTATTAGAAGAATCCATATTCCTTGCACGGCCCAAAGCTTCTCCTATGCCAAATCGTAATTCCATGCGTCCGAATGCCCTCCATATGTTTCTTGGCTCCATACCCTTTATTGCTGAGGATGCCGTATTTTTCATTAAGTTCAGGATTTTCTGCACAGAGGTCTTCAATATAAGTATCGCGCGAGACCTTTGCAAGAATAGAGGCGGCCGCAATGGCTGCGTATTTATTGTCCCCCCCTTCAACACAAACATGTGGCATGGCCTTAATTTGACCGCGCACCTTATCATATGTGGTGATGCTATTAAAATAGTTGCCATCAATTAACAGCTGGATAGTGGGCGGTGCGCCGTCTAGTGCCTTTTTTTCAGCGATTTCAATACAAGATTTGATGGCCTTGTGCATCGCGGATTGCGTCGCCTGAAGAATATTCATCTTGTCAATCGCAGCTTCGTCCTCATAGGCGACGGACCATGCAACAGCGTTCTGTTTAATATAATCCGCAACTTGCGAGATTTTCTTCTTGGAATGGAACTTTTTGCTATCTTTCATTTGAGAAAAGTCATATTCTGTTGCTGGGTCTTTAGGTAAAATAACCGCGGCTGCATATACCCTACCAAATAGAGGTCCGCGTCCAGCCTCATCTACACCGATTTCAAGTATAGTCGTATCTTCTAAATAATGTTTATTTAGAGCCATTTACTTTGCAATTATGATAGTAATTTATATAGATAAAATTAAATCAATTATTTTTTTCACTATATAAATTATACGATGGGGTTTAAATTCAAAAGTTTACATATTTCTGCATTTGCAGTAATAGTTGCTATACTTCTCGGTTTAGCATACATGTTAAAAGGGAGAAGTAAAGAAGGTTTTGATAATGTCAAAACTCGTATAGTTACTGAAGAAGAATGGCGCAGGCTTTACCCGAAAGATTCGAGTCTAGTGGATGCTCTTTTTGATTTTGTTAAGAAGCATGGTAGACCTCCCTACACCCTCGACTATAATGGAGATAAATTATTAGAAGGTGTTGATTTAGATACTGTATATGCATTTGCAAATAGATTTGGTATAGGAGAATATGATGCGCCGGTGAATCCGAACGCGGACAAGTTTCTAAAAAAAATAGGATGGACTCCATCACAAAGAAAGCCGCCTTTTTTGGGTTCCGACAATAAAATACACATATTGGAGGATGATGAGGTTGCAAAAAAGTTATTTAGTCAATTTTCGTATAAGCCTGAATCATCGTCTTCGAACAATAACCATTCTGGTTCTGGACAATATGGTGGTTCGATGGTAAATCATTCTGGAGCAGGACAAGACAACTATAACCATTTTACTGGAACGTCTATTCCTACCATGTTTTATGGTCCCAATGGTTCAACTGCCAAGATTTCTAATCAAGGCGGCGCGTTTTCTGTCATAGTAACTGATAAAAATGGCACCAATGTAGTTTATGACGAGCAGAATAAATCATTATTGTCGCCGAGCAATTTGGCTGCAATTGATATGGTTATTGATAAAGTTGTTGAGGTAATTACTAGGGTGCAAAAAGCGTCGTCAACTTCAACATCTACAAACGCTTCACCCACAAAATCAGATTCAGTTATGAAATATTATGGTCCCAATGGGTCTGTTGCATTAATGTATACGGATAGTAATGGCATCACAAATCTAAAATTAATAGACGGAAATGGAAGAGAAGTAGCTTATAGTTCCACTAATACGCAGTCATATAATCCAAGTGTGGATAATCCAAACGTGCAACAAACGATGGGAAGCCCAACTTCCCCGAATAAGATGAATGTATCCAGTAATTACAATGAGGCATACACTCAATCTTTAACCAGCAACGATTATAGCAGTTCATTACCGAAGGGTATTCCAAAGAGTATGATTCCTCCAGGAAATGAGGACTTGTATATATTGAAATCAGAGGTTGTGCCACCAGTTTGCCCTGCTTGTCCGCCACCGATTTTAAAGTGCAATGATGACAAACCCCCGCCCCCCTGCCCGCCTTGCGCAAGATGCCCCGAACCTAGATTTGATTGCAAAAAGGTGCCCAATTATGGAAGCGGTAATTTAGGCGCAAATTATTTTGGAGGAGGAGGACAATTTGGGTCAATGCCCTCTGTTAGTGGCAACTTCTTGCCTTACCCATCTGTATCTAATTACAGCACATTTGGCAACTAGACCCGCGAGGGCCCACAACCCACAGATATAATTTTTTACACATTATAAAAAATTATTCACAATTATGCAGACATATTCACAAACAAATCATGCTCGTATTTACCACATAACACAATGGGCGTCTTTTGATGTATTTTGTCTGGAAAAGGCACATCTAATATTGATTTAACCCCGTTGGAAGAAAACCCGCCCGCAGTATGAAAAATATGCGCAAATGGATAAGCCTCGTATAACAACCGAATTTTGCCCTCTTTATCCTTGCTGTTTCCAGGATAAGCAAAAAATCCGCCCTTTAATAGAGTCCTGTGCGCATCTGCGACTAGACTACCGACCCAACGGGCACCATATTTTTGTTCAATGAACAAATCAATAAGCTTGTTAAATCGCGCGTCCGTCCATGCCTTCTTGTTGGATTCATTTAGCGAATATATCGCACCCTTTTCTTTCATCTTTAGGCGGTCTTTTAATAAATAAAACGATTTATCTTGTGCGGAATATTGATAAAAGGATAAATTGTTATTGAACGACAAGACGTATTGAGTCGCACCGCCATACAAGCAGTATCCTGACATGACAATACTACGTCCGTCTCTGATTTTGCCGTCTTTGTCATACGCATAAACGCTAAATATTGTGCCCGTCGTAATATTTACATCAATGTTTGAAGAGCCGTCCAACGGGTCATAACAAATTAAGTAGGGTGCTTTTGTAAATTTAGTGGAATGAAACTCGTCTTCTTCTTCTGACCCAATGGTCCTGATTAACGCGCATTTAGATAAGGTTTGTTTCATTATATCGTTTGACATGACATCAATCGTTTTGACATCATCGCCAGATGCGTTATGAATATCCGCAAGACCGCCTAATTTTACAGAATTTGTCTCTCTTATCAAGTCTGAAATATGAATAAAACATTTTTCAAGAGATGCCATAATTTCAAGACACGCAACTATGTCCATGATTTTACATATAATTTGAAAATAAAATCATGATTTAACCGCTAAAATGTTATCGTTTTTTGAGACATTTGTTATCCACCTGAAAGGTGTCTGTCTTTTCGTCTTGAGGAACTATCTTGATAATGCATTTGCTTTTTTTGCCGTATAATGGTTCAGTGCAACCCTTCTCTCCTTGTTTCTTTTTCAAGGTCTTTGCTTTGAGAACCTTGAATATTTTTGGTTTTTCCTCAACGCATCTTGCTCTAAAGTGCTCATATCGTTCTCTAACGTCGCAATACGTTAATCCAGACTTCTTCTTCAACATGGTATTTACCAATTCGTGCAAGTCATAAATATAACGGGAAAATGTTTCACGGCTTTTCATGTTTGCCATCGTAAGCGGCAAATTTTTAAAATTCGTGGTTAAATTCATGCGACAATATTTACAAGGCAACACCTTTTCTAACATTAAAATAAAATTCATGTAATTTTTTTTATCGTCTTCTGTGGGATTCACAGGATAATTAAAACTCATAGTGTGCAAAAAGTGCCACATACTAGGCCCCCATACACTTGTAAGCATTCCATCCCCACTAATAAAATCCTTTTTCTTGAAGATTCTTTTTTTTCTTGTAATATTATTTTTGCTGGCAGGCTTTGTTCGGTTAGATTTAGTAGAATTCATCATACTGGCTGTACTAAACTATATAGAGAAAAATAAACGCGGACTCCCCTTATTTTTTGGTATTACCCTTATGTTTTACAAACGCTTCCATAGTATTTAACTTTAGCGCCAAAAGCGACTTTTTTAGGTTCATGACCTTAGTGTAGTACAAGGTCTCATTCTTGTAGTCGCCACGATTGATTTCTATAAAAGTGCCGTCGCTTTTTCTAAATAACATGATTATAGTAATCTTCTAATAAATCTTTATATTCGTTCTATAAAGAGTGTTAATTTTCTTCTTCTTAAATATATATAATGCTCCGCTCACCATTATCAACGGCACAACCATCAGGTATGCTTGCTACTATTAAATCCAAGATGACGCCCGCAGTCATTGCGATTATTTTATTTTGCATTTTATTGATTGGTTTTTCCGTTTACTATTATTACAAATATGTAGCGCCAAAATTGAAGCCTACCTATGACGCAGGAACTGGCATTGATTCTGGACCCGCTGGAAGTAAGCAGGCTGAAATCATCTTGTTTTACGTGGATTGGTGTCCTCACTGCAAAACGGCCAAGCCAGAATGGGAAAAGGTAAAGGACAAGTATCAAGGACAGCAAGTGAATGGATATGTTGTGACCTTCACTGAGATGAATTGCACAAATGAAACTGCCGAGATATCACAAATGATTGAAAAGTATAAGATTGAAGGTTATCCGACCATCAAGCTAATCAAGGACGACCAAGTAATCGAGTTTGACGCCAAGCCCACGAAGGATACCTTGACGCAATTTTTGAATACCGCACTATAATAATACGCCCGCAAAACGAATTTAGTAAAAAATTGATTCTAGATAATAAAGATAACAATACAGATAATATACAACATGTCAAAAAATCAATTAGGACAATTCTACACAACTAATTATGATTATATACTCCAAAATATGAAAATACCCGATAATATAAAAACTATTATAGAGCCTTTTGCTGGAAATGGAGATTTATTAAATTTTATTCAAAATAAAGAAGACTATACTTTTGAATTATACGACATCGACCCAAAATGCGAGACGGCTATAAAACGCGATACATTGCAAAATCCGCCATGCTACGATAACAAGTTTGTGCTGACAAATCCGCCGTTTCTTGCTAGAAATAAGAATAAAAATAAAGAGTTGTATGACAAATATAATTGCAATGATTTATACAAGTGCTTTATTACAAACCTAATTGATAGTAATTGCATTGGCGGAATTATCATTCTTCCATTGAATTTCATCTGTTCTATCCGAAAAGCGGATATTGAGTTGCGACGCGCATTTTTAGAAAAATTCACTTTAAACACAATAAATATTTTTGAAGAACAGGTATTTGACGATACAAGTTATGCCGTATGCAGTATTCATTTTGTGAAAAATACTACAGGCATCGCCGATATGACAAATAAAATAAAAACGCATATATACCCTTCAAACAAGGTAATAGATATTTCGCTGACATGTGAAAATAATTATACCATTGGTGGCGAAATCTATAATCTTGCTACAAGTAGCGAGTATAAGGTTGAAAGAGCGACAAAATCAACCAAAAACAAGGAAAATATAACAAACATTTTGCTGAAATGCATTGACGATAGTTTGGATAGTCAGTTGGGTTTTAAAATGGTAAGCGATGAAGAGAGATACATTGATAATACGGAGAATTTGTCAGCGCGTAGTTATGCAACTCTGGTAATTAAACCGAGTATATCTATCGAAGAGCAAACATTACTGGTAAAAAAAGCGAATGCTTTTATTACAGAACAGCGAACTAAATATAATTCACTATTCTTAACAAATTATCGCGAAAGTAATACGATTGCACGCAAACGAATATCGTTTGAATTGGCCTTTATGATATGCAATCATATACTTTGTTCGGATTAGATACTTGGTTGGTAGTATTTATCAATAATGTAGTTTTGGAAATCATAGTGATTGGTCACCATGAGATTTTTTGTTGAAATGTATTTATTTTTAATTATATCAAATTTGCTGGTAAGGTCCGTATCAATCATGATTACATACAATTCAGGACCATCTTGTTTATATTTAGAAACCCATTCACACATAGAATCTGCCTCCTCGAAAACGTTATCTTGATGACCGCCCGCACCAAATACAACCTTTGCAAATATCCAACCCTCCATTTTTCCACTGATTTTGGCGTCAAATGATTTCAAGCACATATCCTTGGGGATATTTTTCTCTTTCATTTCATTGCTGGAAACAATCAAACCATCCTTTGTTGGGCGATATGCCGTTGCGCTAAGATTTTCAATATTGATTCCAAACTGGGTGGATGTGGTATTAGAAATCTCTAGCTGTAGCGCCTCATCTTTGGTTCCTTGTCTGGAAGCGTTTTTGCTAATCCTGCCAGAGGTAATTCTGCAAAGAAGGTCGCCTCCCTCTTTGACGCATTCAGCGAACAACTCCTCAATGGTTAAACTGGTTTCATCAAGCACGCGTTCTAACTCTTTATCATTAACATTTTTATAAAATTCACTCATATTTCTCTCCTTGATGGCATTGAACACTTTAAGATTGTTAATCTTCTGACGTTCATTGCGTATGTTTGCGCAATCAATCTGAATCGCGTTTGGTTTGGTCTGTAAATACGACATGTTAACTTTAACTAATATGTCTTATCATTAACTGCGTAAAAGCATTTCATTTTTTTTATGCAACAACAGGGTGCGTTTTTTTCAGTAAAAAAGCTTCTGCTGCAGTCTTACCACCAGCCATGAGCTCATACCGAATGTCTCTCGACGACAGCACCGATTGCAAGTAAGATAGCGATAAATATTTGGTGTCATAGACAACTTCATGACTGATTGATTGCTGATGATGTTCGGTATTCATGTTAAATATCAACTTGTGCAAAAATGTACTAATATAATCCAACATGGTTGATTCAGCATCTATGTTGTATGTCTCTTCCGTTTCATTTACATCTCCGTAATTGTTTTTGAATCCGAGTATCTCGTCTTTCTTATTTCCAGCTTCAATGCAATAATTCAACGGATAGTTGGTAGAAATACCGCCATCTAAATAACATTTGCCATCCATACATTTAGGTGCAAATAATATGGGTATGGCACTAGACATTTGTAATGCCGTCAATAAAGCTAAGTCAGGATGAGTTTTGTGAGAGACGTCAATGGGCTTGAATTCATGCAATTCAAATGAATATAGATGTATTTCTATTTTAGAATACTCATAAAATTCTCTCATGGTTATATCCATAGAAATGTCCTTCGCATTAAACAAGGGCTTAAATGCCTTTTCCAGAAAACTTCTGTCAAACACACCCTTTTTGGAAAATGCATCAAAGAGGGTGCTCGCATTCACTGGAAATGCCTCGTGCCACGGGCGGTCCAAGAAATAAGTATTTAGAGTATCCCATTCAAAACGTAGGCATAATAGAACCGCAACTATGGCCCCTGCACTTGTGCCGTAGATACTCTCAATTTCATCTATTTTCCAAAACGCTGTCTCTTGTAAGTGTTGCAAGGCACCCAATGTGCGAAATAATGTTGGTCCACCTCCCGAAATGACCAAATGTTTAATTGTCATGATAAAGTATTATTGTATTTATACATTTTTTTTTTCTGCATTCAACACAAATGACAAATATCTTCACGTTGGAGAATTTTAATAATTTTTCAGAGAAAATAAGTATTGATGAATTGTATGAAAAGAAAAAGCAACATGATTTGAATAAGCTTACATTATTTAATAAAATCCTCAACCGCATTCACGTGAAAATTAAAACCATAAGTCGTCAGAAGATAGACGAGCAATTTTGTTGGTTTGTTGTTCCAGAAATTATTATAGGGGTGCCTAAATACGACCAAGGTGCTTGTATTGCCTATTTAGTAGATAAATTGCACGAAAATGGGTTTGCTGTAAGGTATATACATCCAAATACGTTGTTTATATGCTGGAAAGATTGGGTTCCGTCGTATGTGCGAAATGAACTGAAGAAAAAAACGGGAATTTCTGTGAATGAATTTGGTAAGAAAATAGAAAATACCGAGACGGAAAAACAAGCAGATGTTAATCAAATGTTCTTACAACCGACTGCAAATGCTCAAGCACCAGCACCCCCTACCAAAAAGAATTATACCTCTGTCAAGTCGTATAAACCATCAGGCAAACTCATTTATGACGACGAACTCTTGGACCATTTAGATGATAAGTTGACATAACCTGCCATAATGATAAAATAAAATCTTCGTATAAAATATGAAGAGAACCAGAAAAATATATAATAACAAATCAACGCGTAAATTAAAGGGAGGGCAAAAATTAAAATCCACTGCAAAACATCCAATGTTGCGTATTAAGGCAAAACATACACAGAAAACACGATGCTTTACAGATACTCAATTAAAACTATATTGTAAAAAACCCTTACATACATTTAAGAGTTTTGAAGATGATTATGTTAAATCTAGTGCTTACCAAGTTGCAAAACGTCATTCGGATGTAGAAAAATATTTGAAGGGTTTATTTATTAAGCCATATTCACCAATTACTACACGAATTCAGGACGACTTTTACGACCATGTAAATTATACTTGGTTAAAACATCACAAACTATCTGTTGAAGAGAGATATATCGTCCAAGTAGACAATTTCCGCATTACTCAGTACAAGGTTTATAATGAATTGATTGATATTATAAAGGATTACCTTAAGAAAAATCATACAAAGGAAGCGAATCAAATCAGGGACATGTATAAGTCCGCATGTAAAATGCTTTCCTTGAAGCAATGTTTGAGATACGCTACAGAATATGTAGATATGATGAATAACATGATGCAAAATAAGGAAAATTTGTGGCAATTTTTAGGAACAATCAACCGCAATGAAATTTATGCATGGGGGTCGCCCTTTGTATTTAGTTTAGCAGGCGACAGCAAAGAAGCCGATACGTACCGATGCTATGTGCAACCTCCAAAACTAACCTTAACAGATTTGACGATTTATTTTGATGACGGCACTGATGTTAAATATAAGGAGAGTTTTAAAAAGGTTTATTTCAAATATTTAAATGAAATGTTTACTATATTTTTTGGTAAAAATCATGGATTTGAACCGATGCATGTATTTAATATAGAATCTAAAATATTAAACGCAATGGGTTGCGAAGGATTAAAAGAAAGCTCAGAATATTATAACCGCGTTACCCATGAAAAAGCATTTAACGAATGCAATTTTAATTGGATGGAATTTAGCAAGGCAATGGGATTCAAAACCACACCAAAGTTTTTTATAACGGGTAGTATGAATTATCTCAAGTGTTGTTCGGATATGTTGCTAGAGGAATGGACAAATATTGAATGGAGAACTTATTTTGTTTACATATTTATTCGTCAAATTGCGCGGTGGTCTTGGGAACCACGTAAGGTGTATTATAAATTCAACGATGAATATGTGGAGGGGGAGCGTTCAGATATGCCAAAGCATTTAATTCCTATTTTTTCCATGGCGCTTGCATATAATACGTTCTTAACCAACCAGTATATAGACAAGTATAACATTGAAGAAAACGAAAGATACGTACAAGCAATGGCATATGATTTGAAAGCAGTCTTTATACGCAGGATAAAACGTAATAAATGGCTTGCACCAAAAACAAAGGCACATGCTTTGCGAAAATTGAATACTATTAATCTTATTATTGGCACACCTAAAATCATGCGTGCAGACCCATATTTAGATTATAATCCAAATGATGTATGGGAAAATCTTGTAAAATGCACAAGTTGGAGATTTGACGAGTTAATCAAATTGGAGGGAAAACCATTAATTGATATTCCTGTGATAGACTGGTTTGAAACCCCGCCGAAATTCGTATCCAAGCAAGCCTATGTGGTAAATGCCTATTACAATCCCACTGAGAATTCTATTTTCATTCCAGCTGCTTATATGCAGGCACCCTTTGTAGACTTGAATGAACGTGGTATGGAGTATAACTTGGCTTTTATTGGGTTCACAATATGTCATGAAATGGCGCATTGTTTGGACAATGTTGGAAGTAAGTACGACGAAAGGGGCAATTTGAAAGATTGGTGGACGCCAAGAGATAAGATAAAATACAAGAAGAGAGAAGCAGATATTATAAAACATTACGAGACCTTTGCAGGATATGACAATATAAAATTTGATGTAGAAGGTACTCTAGGTGAAGACATTGCAGATATAACTGCATTGGCCATTTGCGAAGAATACTTGAGAGATTTCCAAGAGGTGCATCAGGATATCGTGCCTGTTAGAATGCTGTCATTCCGTGCGTTTTTCTTTTATTATGCAATGCAAATGAGACAACAACTGACGAAAAAGGCGTTGAAAAATCAATTAAAGAAGAATCCTCACCCAATTGATAAATATCGCGTGAATGTGCCATTGTCGCGTTTGGCATTATTCAAAGAAATACATCGTGTCACCAAAAAGGATAAGATGTATTGGGAGGATATTGAGCCAATTTGGTAATTTTTTAATGAATAATAATTTCTACTCATAATATACATATATTAATATATTATGGGTAAAAGTACTCGTAGAAATAGAAACAATAAATATAATAAGACCTTGAAATGTCGCCCGTGTAAACAAGAGGTAAAGGTTGGTTTTAGGTCTATTGAAAATGAATATGAAAGTTCAAAGTATTACACACCCGATAAGGCAAATTTGAATTCCCAAAATAAATTGGTAAAGATGTTGAATACGCCGTTTTCTCCGTCTCATTTGACTGCCAAAAACGACTATTATAACTACATTAATTATCAATGGCTCAAAGAACAAGACAAAGATACCAAGAAGAAATTCTTTGTTCAAGTGGACAATTTTCGCATTGTTCAAGAAAAAGTATATTACGAAATTATTGAATTAGTAAAAGAATATATTAAGAAGAATAAACATACTAAAAAAGGTCAGGCGGTAAATAATATATATCAGTCTTGTCTACGTTTGGATAGAAGCACCGCATTGTTCCGCGTAAAAAAAACTATCACGGATATTGATGATTTAATGGCTCAAAATAACTTGTGGGTGTTTTTAGCCGAAGTAAACAAGAACGAAATAGTTTCTTGGTCGAGCCCCATTTTTTGGAATGTCTCATCTGACCTGAAAAAATCGTCTACCTTTAGAAATATTGTAAGCCCAGGACAAATGTCATTATATGATTTTTCATTGTATTATACCAACCCTGAAGATGATGCTGCGATGGTTAAGTACAAGAAAGATATTATGTTGCGTTTTGTTGAGTTTATTGACCAAGTATTTACTGCTTGTTTAGGACCCAATAATGGCTTGAACCCATTGGATGTTATCGAAGTAGAAAAGGAGATTCTCGGATTTTATATGTATGACAAAATTAAGAATGATTCTAGTGAATTTTACAATGTGGTAAAAGGGAAAGAAGCATTAAGTAAATATGGCTTTGATTGGGAGGCGTTTTGCAAGCAGCTGGGCTTTAAAAAGACACCCGAGTGGTTTATATCTACTGGGTTGAATTATTTAACAAGCGCCTGCGAGACCTTGTCTGCTAACTGGAAGACGCCAAAATGGCGAACCTATTGGATTTATATTCACTTGAAACAGCTTATTCGTTTTGACAAGGAATGGCGCAAGATTCACTACGAGTTTTTTGAAAATTTCGTTGCTGGTCAAGATAGCATGTTCCCAACAGAGATATACCCCGTCTTTGGTCTATCTGCTACATTTAACACATTGCTTACCGAGTTGTATATGGAAAAGAATCGCAATCAAACTATTATAGACTATGTTCAAAACTTGGGCGATGATTTAAAGAGAGTGTTTATACGAATTATTAAGCGAAATAAATGGTTGTCGCCTTCCACAAAAGCTGCCGCGCTTAAAAAGTTTGACTACATGAAGCTAATCATCGGTTCACCGAGTGATTTGCGTGAAGACCCGTTGTTAGATTACAAGGAGAATGATGCGTGGGGAAATATGATTAAGATTGCCAACTGGCGCGTTGAAAAAGCAGTTACGTATGATGGTAAGCCGATTATTGATATACCTACGTATGATTGGAAAGCATTTAAGATGTCAGGAAAGCAAGCCTATATAGTTAATTGCTTTTACTTTGCGCCTCAAAATTGCATCTTTATTCCTTTAGCATACTTGCAAAAACCCTTTATTGATTTAGAAGAACGCGGTATAGAATATAATTTAGCACATATCGGATACGCATTAGGTCATGAATTATCACATTCTTTAGATACAACTGGAAGCAACTACGACCATCTTGGAAATAAAAAGTCATGGTGGACGCCTCGGGATCGTAAAGTATTTGAGAAAAAGGTGGCGGACGTTATTAAGCAATACGAGACTTTTGCGGGATACGATGGTGTGAAATTTGACGCTGCAATTGGAAGTGGCGAAGATTTAGCAGATATTTCGGGTTTAGCCATTTGTACAGAATACTTAAGGGATTTCCAAGATAGAAATAATGACCCTGTGCCAATTCGCGCCTTGTCCTTCCACGCATTTTATGTTTATATCGCGTTGCAAGGGCGACAAAAGGTTAAGAAGCGCGCGTTTGCAGCACAATTGAAAACAAACCCTCACCCCATGGAACAATATCGCGTCAATTGTAGTTTATCACGTTTAGAATTATTTTGTAGTTTGTATAATATTGTAAAGGGCGATAAAATGTATTGGCCGAATAAAGATACTATTTGGTAATTTAGTGGTAGCGGGGTAATTAGGTAAAAGTTTAGGAGAATTGGACTAATTAATTTTTTATTATTTAGGATTTATTTTAATAAATAAATATCAAAATAAATTTCTATTTTTTTAATTTTTTTTGTTAACTATATGTATAACATGGCTACTCGTCGAAGAGGATCACGTAGAATGATGCGCAGAGTGTCTGCTAAGAAACTTAACAAGGTTACCAACAAGCACATGCCCAAGTTGGCCAAGGCCTTAAGGGCTGCCGTTGCGTCTGCTGCCCAAGCTCAGGCTCAGGCTCAGGCCCAAGCTATGGGACAAGGTCAGGGACAAGGTCAGGGACAAGGTCAGGGACAAGGCCAGGGCCAAGGCCAAGGTCAGGGACAAGCTGGCGGACGTCGTCGCCGCAGCCGTCGCAGCCGTCGTTAAGCGATTTATTCGTTAAACGATAATATCATAAAATATATATAATTTCTTATATATTTTATCATTTATACCCTTCTATTTAAGAACTATATTACGGACCTGTGCTATGGATAAGTTCTCTCTTGGTGTTCTCCAGAGAAGTTAATTGCGACCCAGTTGTAATTCCAATTTGCGTTTCCACAATAGTTTCATACAACTTTACACCTTTTGTAAAATCCGTTTCACAAGTTACATAGTAATCGATAATGGTTTTACGTGTGCGAACGACGAGTGCTTGCAGTTTTTCTTCAGTTAAAGACGGATTGATGCGAACCAATTTTCTCTCTGTTTTTGGGTCTATGTCATATATAAACAAGTCATTGATTACATTTAATAATTCGCCCTGAACTATATTGGATTTTTGCACCATTCTTTGTAGAGTAAGCGCATATTCCTGAAATAATTGCTCCTTTAAAGACCCATTAACACTCCTTTTAAAAGGAGCATTTGAGCCCTGACATTTTGGATTTTGTTGATAGTCCTTGAGTTTAATATCACTAAAACGCCGAATTGGTATTGCAGGATTCGGGTCTTTACCAGTAAATGCCTTGTAAAATATCTTCAAATCTTGTTCATATTGCCTTTTTGTGCTATCTTGCATGTCCGTGAATTGTCCCGTTTTATAATCATATTTGTCCAAATACAATGGATATAGCTCAGGAATTCCAGGTTCGTCTTGAAGCGTTTTTTTGTCATTATTCATTTTGCATATTTTTGGATGCACGTTAATTATTCCATCTGCTGGGAGATGCTCATAATCTTCGCCATATTTCAATGCTTCTATTCTTTCATAACAAAGACCTAATTTGGTAAGAGTCCTGTCTTTTGCATTTACGGGGATTTGGTCTTTTTCAGACAAGGGACGTTTGACTACATTCCCCTCTGCATCTTTGTACCTATATACAGGGTTAATTGTCATTACTATCGCTGCAAATATATGCGCAATTTTCACATAAAATTTAGCAATTCCCCGACAGATTCGCTTTTTTTTCAATCTTGTTCCAATATCAAGATTATTTAGGTCAGATTTGTCAAAAAACGTCACCCGTTCCTTGTTTTCAATATCGACGATTGCCTTATCTTTTGTTCTTTGCGCTAAATAGGTAATTTCTAAATCATTAAAATTTTTATCGATTATATCTGCAGTTAAAACAACCAAATTGTTGCAGTATTCCTCGTTATATAGTTTAGTCAAGCTTTTAAAATTAGCCGTTAAAATATACTGGCTAGCTATATAATCAATAATATGACCAAAGGATTTGCTTTCTGATAAATTTGATTTTGGTTGACTTGTTGTGTTTCCCATTTGATTTATAATTAGATAATAAAATATACGACCAAACAAATACGTGCATGTTATATTCTATTACGACTTTAGTATAAATTAACCAGATATGTTGGTTTTATCATTATCCAATGGTATAATTTAGAAGAAATATTTAGAAAAATCATATAATTATCATTTCTACGTTAGCATTTTTAATAAAATTGAAATTCTTTATAATTATATTGTTTAATACAAGAGAATGACAGAACGTAGTAAAAAACCAAAACAATCATTAGCCGAAAAAACAGAATTATGGAATATATTTGAAACCGAAGTATCCAATCCAGTTAAAAATGCGCCACTTGAATGTATTTATAGAGAATGTGGCGACAGAGAGAATTGCGACCGATGTAATTCAAGTTTGGCGTTTTCCGACGAAGGTTTCTTGACGTGTATCAATCGGAAATGTGGCATTATTTATAAAGATTTGGTGGACCAGGGCGCAGAATGGCGCTTTTACGGAGCAGACGATAATCAGCATAGCGACCCTACAAGATGTGGCATGCCAATTAATCCGTTATTGCGCGAATCTTCCTTTGGATGCAAAGTGTTGTGTCAGGGCGCATCCAGTTATGAAATGCGCAAAATACGACGTTATAACGAGTGGCAATCTATGCCATACAAAGAAAAATCACAATATGATGAGTTCCAAATCATTACGAATATGGCTCAAAACGCGGGTATGCCCAAGATGATTATTGATGACGCTATGCGATATCATAAAAAAATATCGGAATATAAGCTGACATTTCGCGGGGATAATCGTGATGGGATATTGGCGTCCTCCATTTACATTGCATGTAGGGTAAATAATTTCCCGCGAACTGCCAAGGAGATTGCCATCATGTTTCACTTGGATGTTACCAGTGCTACAAAGGGTTGTAAAAATGCCCAGACGATTATCAATGACATTGAAAAAGACATGAACGCAGAAGAAAAGACGAGTTTTGGACGCACCAAACCAGAAGCATTTATAGAGCGATTTTGTAGCAAGTTGAATATTAACAATGAATTGACTAAATTATGCACATTCATCTCCATGAAAATAGAAAAACAGAATTTAATGCCCGAGAATACACCCCATTCTATCGCAGCTGGAGTAGTCTACTTTATTGCGCAAATATGCAAGCTAAATATTACCAAATTAGAGATAAAAAATGTAAGTGAAACCAGCGAGGTAACCATCAACAAGTGCTTTAAAAAGTTGGAAAAAATGAAGGAAGACCTAGTTCCTGCCGTCATATTAAAAAAATACGCAACCGCCTAGTTTGTTTGTTGGTCCGTTAAATCTCTGTTATTAAAATAATCGGATATTTCATGACGTCTATTCCCAAACGTATATTTATAGTTCCCTATCGCAATCGTCCAGAACAAAAGTTCTTTTTTTGTAAATACATGGAGTTTCTACTTGAATACATGAAAGATTACGAAGTATATTTTTCTCACCAATCCGATGAGAGAAGCTTTAATCGTGGTGGGGTCAAAAATATTGGTTTTTTAGCCATGAAACAGAAATATCCCCATGATTATAAAAACATTACATTTATATTCAATGATTTAGACACTATCCCGTTTAATCGTATTTTTGAGTATGACACGATTCAAGGAATAGTAAGGCATTATTATGGTTTTGAGCATTCTCTAGGCGGAATAGTGGTTATAAAAGGCGAGGATTTTGAGCTTGTAAATGGATACCCAAACTTTTGGTCATGGGGTCTGGAAGACTCGTGTCTTCAGAAACGATGTTTACAGGCAAATCTTTTAATTGATCGTAGTCATTTTTATAAGATTGGTAGTCCCGAAATTTTGCAATTGTTTGATGGAATGGACCGAATCATTAATAAAAAGGACCCACACAAATTACATACAGATACAGGACATACTGGTTTGAGGTCAATTCATAAACTAGAATATAAGATTGAACACACATCAACCAATGAAAAAGATAATCTCTACCAAAGTATGCCTGACAATTATGGTTATATTAATATTACAAGTTTTTTATCGGAAACTCGGTTTGAAGATGATGAATATTATACGTATGATTTGCGAGAGCCGACCACTAAAATTAGCAATCCTGAGCCTAAAAGAAAAACAAATCATGTAAACACAACAACTGAAGATTGGACCAATATACCTTATTATCCAACTATACAAGATAGAAAAGATGCCGCCATCCGCAATCAATTACAACCACACCCACAACCACCACGAACACCACCGCCTGAGCAAGTATATTTACGCCAACAACCTAGAATCAATATTTTTTCGCAGAATTATGCGAATAAGGTTCGCGCAAAGGGTGGTGGGGGTGGACAGCTTCAAAGCACCAATACACATCTTGGGGTAGCTAGGAGATAATCTGATTTATTATACTGACTCAATTGAATCATTCGTTTCAATTGAATCCATTTTTTCAAATATTAGTTGCAGATAATTCTTTTTGTGGTATCTCATAAGGCGTCATCTTTATAAAATGATTTGTCGCTATTTCTATCATATCTGTGAAATAATATTCCTTGCGTTTATTTCTATTTGTTATGTCAGGTATAAATTTATTTAAGACGCCCAAATGAATATTATACGCACCATAATTGATTAATTTAATGGAACTTTCTTCTGGCGTACATTCTTTATCCTCTACTATCTTTGCAATCGTATTGTCGGCGTTCATTATAATCCTGCCATAACCAGACGGATTTTCAAGTTTAGCTACTAAGATACTATTGGCCGTAGAAAGCAGTTTATTTATAGTATTGATACTTAACAATGGACCATTTCCATGTATAATTAACACACTTGTTTCAAATAGAATACGATTACTTAATAAAAAGGGCAAACAGCATTTAATGGCGTCGCCTGTGCCACGGACCTTCATTGTATTAAGAATGCAATCTTCCAATTGTTCTATATAATATATTTGACGCATGCCCGCAAAATACGTTTCAAGTATCGGTTCAATTATATTTCTATATTTCCCAACAACTATTAGGATATGCGTTGACTTGATAGTTAATGCCTGTTTAATATGATAAAATAAACGAGGCTTATCATTTATGCTATCAAGCACACTCGGCAATTTTGTTGCTGGATTTAATTGTAAACCCGCAGCAAGAATAATAGTTAGACACATGTCAGCCGTATATTTCTTAAATATATATATACATTAGTTCTTTTATTATTACTATCAATTTTAATATTATGTGATGATGAATTAAAAAAATTTATATAGATTTCCGATATGGGCAATCCATAACCAAAGCCAGACAAGGGGGATTTTATACTAAAATCAGTTTGTTCAACTATTTCAGATGTGTTAATTGGATGTGTTGTATAACTATAATACCAGATTTTATCCATATCATTCTCATGAATACCATTACCATTATCTTGTATTTTTATTAAAATCCAGTCTTCGTCAATTTCTTTAATGGTTACTTCAATGGACGGATTAGATTTATGCCTTACTGCTTCCACACTATTTTTTAGTATTTCAAATAAAATATAATACATATAATGGTCTATAGTTGGTATGACCACTTTGTTATGTATATTTAATGTTATAATGCTATTTAAGTGCAAATCTATTCCGTTTGAATCGCATATTAGTTGAATATTATTAATAGTATTGTACAAGATAGACTCTATATTTGATTCTAAATTAATAATTCCATAATAATTTGGTCCTTTGGGTTTTTCAAAAAAAGATAAATATTGTTCTAACAATATACGTATTTCGGTTCTATTTTTATGAAATTTATTTAAAAAAAGTTGAATTACAGGCGCTTCAATGTCGTTTATTTTATTTTCTATTTGTAATTCGTATAAACCTTTTGAAATAGTAGATAATGTGGTTGAATGACGATTATATATAGTAGAAATCTTATTTTTAAAGTCAATTATATCTGAAT
>SXGQ01007784.1_pt1 | contig 18424 bp, 25 predicted proteins | sample 3178371 | NCBI WGS metagenome assembly SXGQ01 (sample SAMN11356859, study PRJNA531348) | freshwater metagenome | isolation source: freshwater sample F1-20 | place: China: Fuxian Lake, Yuxi | collected 2017-12-25 | reverse complement strand
TACGGATTCCGCTACGCTTACTCCTTATGATCCTTCCCTTACCACTTTATCACTTTATAAGGGAAGGATCATAAGGAGTAAGCGTAGCGGAATCCGTAGGTTTCCTTAAAAGGAGGGTTCAAAAGGCATAGGCCGCTATCGGAGCGTAGCGACGCACCTTATTGCGGCTGAACAACGTAGTTCACTTTACTTTTTAAGGTTCCACTGACGGTGGTACGGGCTCGATGTTGCATTTGTATAAATGGACGCTGTCTCTGGTTGCATACAACGGTGCTGGCCCTTGTAACAAACAATCTTGTACTTTGCTGGGATGGAGAGCGACGCTGCTACGGACGCGGGCATCTGAAATTTGATCGGCATCGAGGGCGTACTTTGTAAAGGCGTGTCGGAGTTAAGTAAAGGGCGAATGACGGGTCCTTCATACGTGTTTGCCGGACAAGTGGTTGTGCGACCGAGAGGAACATTGTTGATTGAGAGAGGTATGGCGACGCCGTTGCCGTAGGTGGCGGCGGAACACTTGACCGCCTTTAGATTCAAGTTGTGTACATAGTTCTCATAAGAAAGGTGAGGTACATTGAGTGTGCTGGCTGTATTTACTCTGTAATTTTGCAACAATTTGGTTTTTTTAAGTGAAATGTAATCTCCAGCAGACATTTTTGTGGTATAATATAGAAAGACAAAAAAAGAGACTTAAAGATGTTTTTATAGATGTCTTCTAAAGGGAACTTCGTTATTTTCCTTTATTGGCCCGGGATTTTGTTTTTCTAGAAAAAAAAAACCCGACAGGCTACTATTTTTTTTTTTTATATTTTACCAAATTGGTTTAAATATAAAAATGCAATTGTTGTAATGCACAAAACTATTTGCATCCCCCGAGTGGACAACGCTATACCGAAACAAAAAATCTTTGAAACCATATGTTCTCTCCGCATCGGATTTATCGAGAGAATTATAGAGACGCCGTTGAAACACGACGAGACAGGAAAACGCGTGATCATCAAATTCAAAACTTGGGTAGACAATGAGACATCCAAACGAATTACTCAGAGGTTCCAAGACAACAAGGACATCAAGATAGTATACAATTTTCCTTGGTATTGGGTCGCTTATCAACAATCGTACTGAATCAATACACGATTATACTCGTTATCCAGATGTTCCTTGATATCAGTGTAATTGGTGATTTTCAGCGACTCTTTGATTTTTTTTTTATTTTCTTTCAGATATTTCAAGCGCGATTCGTCGCGATTGATGCCATTGCCTTTGATAATATCGATTTCATTTTTCACATTATGGTACCTTGAAACTAGCGTGTTTTGCTCGATTTCAATTCTATGGATACTTTGGAAAATATCAATGTCGGATACAAAGGGCACTTGAACACGGATGAAGTATGGGAGGCTGATTAATTCGCGGCTGTCTTCTTTGAGCCCATGAAGTTTTGTTTCGATTTCTTTGATTTTTTCATAAAAAGCAGTGTGCTTGTCGGTCATGTAGACAAATTTCGCTAAAAAGGATTCGACATTGGCATGCATCCCGGCGTATTTATTGGAGATGATTTTGTATTGCTGCTGATGAATTTCGAAATTGGAGTACTTGGAAAAACAAAGAGAGAGGAAGAGGGCAATACTGATCGCACTTGACACAAATTCGTCTACATGGGGTGATAGAAAAGGAATGAAAATAAGAGATCCAGACAACAACATGGAGAGACCGCACGTGATGACTGCATATTTTTTGTTGTGGTGGCTGGCGAAATTAAAGGCGTTTTTTTTGCACTTTAAATAGATGCGGATGACATCGACTTCATTTTCTTCGATTTTGCTTTTGAAGAGAACTGGTGTGGTTTTGAATAAAATTGGATAGATGTCATCGGAGCCGGACCCCGACCCTGCTGATCCTGACTCGAGATCATCAAATTTTTTTATATAGTTGTCGTCGAGATCATCGATATATACGTCGTAAGAAGAGATGGACGACATATTTTTTATATAACTATAGATTTTCTTTTCTTTTTTTTGTTTTTATCATTGAGGGTAAAACAGCGATGGCAAAACATCCGAGAACAAGTGCAAAAATGGATTACTGAAAGGAGAGTGGTAATTATACGTTCCATGAGTGAATATTTGCTTGCCATTATCGAAGAGTGTTTTAGCGGCGATTGCTTCGGATGAAGAGACGCCTTCGGTTTCAAATACGTAATTTTGGTTCAGATTATGTGTTAAAGACATTATGTACGGGCGTTGGATCCACACCGTGCCGACCGAATCGATAAACTGTTCTCCATTGCGTCTCAGGTTTCCGACAGGCAATTTGTTATATCGGTTTCGGGTTAAGTGTTTTTCTTTGCTTGGAATAAGTGTACTACTAATTAAGAGAAGAATTATTATAATTATAATAATTGAAATGGTCCACATAATTTTTTATATATAAATTGTAAATTATTGCATTGTTATCAAAAAAATAATGTCGTGCAAAAGTCGCAAAGAACGCAATCGGTTGATAACCAAATGGAAACGTGAGCCGAAGACTCACTATTTGATGACCACGCGATTTAATGACAATACTCACGAAGATATGATAAACTATTGTTTGAAAAGTGCAAAGATTCGATGCGCGTATGGCAGCTATACGCCAATGGCGGCATATTTACCTCAAGATGTCGTGATATTTGTTCTTGAAATGAACAATGATCAAAACAAGATTATGGGGATTGGACTGATCCGAAATACATTGTCAACAAAAAAGCATTTTGTTTACAACGAAAACGTGTACAATACATATATTTATATTGGTTCCACGCGGATCGACCGAAGTGAAATGACAGAGGAAGAGGAGGCGGTTATGACGATATGTGATAAAGTTTGTTTTAAAGGAATGTTTCACCAAAAGAGGTGCAAGGCGGTCACCGTTTTTCCGGTCGATGTGCAAGAGAAATATAAAGATGAAGACGACTTTGATTTAACTGAATTTGTGCGAAATATGTTTTTGAACCGAATATAATTTACATAAATAATTTATATTATATATAATACCAAAAATGAGTAAGAAATATGATATTAATAGTTACTCGGATGAAGAATGTTTTACTATGTTAAATTTAAATAATCCAAATGATCGAGAGTTAGAAATGAAAATTTTAGAATTTATGGATATGTATCAAACGAAGTCGAAACGTCTTTATGAATTTTTCGAATCCATGTATGATCGTTTTTTTGGGGATGATGAAGAGGAAGCGGAAGAGGAAGCGGTCGAAGGGTTTACCGATTTAAAGATTGACGAAAACAATACCATGTATTGGGATCCTACCTCTCCGGCATATGGTAAATTATATAATCCGAACGAAAAAAACACGGAAGAGTACAAAGCGCAACAGCAACTGTCGTCCAATAATCGAAGTACAATCATAAACAAGGGAAATACGACAACTAGTTTCCAAGAAGTGAAGGCAAAAAAAGCTGGTGACGTATTGCAGGTTTCGCAAGTTGATTATGTAAAAGACAAATTCAAGTTGAATCCAATCGAGAGGAAAACGATTTTTAAAATGATATCGATCGATAGTCAATTTAGAGAAGACCCCACTAATACGAGCGCAACCAGTTTCACCATGAATTTGTCTGAAGGGATCGATAACGTAATTTCGATGAAGCTCTACTCGGTGCAAATACCGTACACGTGGTATACGATCAACTCCACATTTGGTAGTAATTTTTTCTACATCAAGGGTAACAGCCCTGGAATCAATAACGGATACCACGATATCAAAATCGAGATAGATTCAGGTACGTATAATCCCGAAAAGTTTGTCACAGCGATTCAAGCAAAAATTGTAGAGTTCCAAAACATCGGAACGAATGCAAAGAAATACGAAGCCGAATATAGCACAGTGGTTGACGTGAGTTTTGGCGATACAAAGGTAGCTTATAATAAGAACGCAGACAATCACAAGTTTGTTTTCGAATTTGATTTGAAAAAAAAATACAACGAGACAGATTATCAGCTTTATTTCCCGAAATGGTCTACGCCAAACGTGGTGGGCGATGCAAAAAATCTAACAATACCCAGTTTTTTGGGGTATAACTATGACAATTATTACCCCTACATTGCCTATTCTTTGAGGAAAGTACTGAAACCCATTGGGGATCCAACCGAACAAAGCAACTTGACCATCTATCAACTGAATTCGGTAGACAATTCAAACAACTACTTTACTATTTATCAATATATTGGAGCCAATTTTTCGAGTGCCACCGATATTATTAACCAGATTCGTATTTATATTACACTTGAAGATGGAAGCAAAACTCGAGACGAATTAACGTCAAATTTGAATACCGGTATTAAATCAAACAAATTTCTGGATGCAACTTATAGTAGATTTGAACGAGTCAGCTCGGTTGACTTGAGTTATTCGCACTTTGAGATTGCGGTGAAATTGAATCGTAAAGAGATTCTGCAAACGGATAACTCCAAACTTGCGATTGTTTTTCCGAGCGAGACATTCATGGGCAATCATATTTGGACGGGCTTGGCCTCGTGTTTTGTTTTTCCCGATTTCGACACAATTGAATTGAATGATGTGGTATCAGAAACCGAAACGTTATTAACCAACTATATAATTGCCGACAATTTAGCAGCGAACATCATTGTAGAGTGCACGAAACCGAATTATAATGTTATAGAAAACACTCGAACAGCCACCGTTGCCGGATCTTCCGCGAGTGGATTCTTCGATGGCTACTTGTTTTCGAAATATATCGAGGCAGTGAACAACGCACTCAATACAATGAACAATAACACAAAAATCGAAAATCTGCTCGACAATGGCGAATTCAATATTAGTGCAACTTCCAAAAACACGCGTCTTTTTATTTCGGATGATCATGCGACGTTTCATTTCGATATTACGCGAATTTTTACGCAAGAAACCTATATCGTCGATTTGGCTTCATGCTTTTTGAGCCAGAACCCGTTTAACTTTCCTACAAACATAAGCAACTTGACGAATACCGACTTTTCACTGAACCGTTCGTTCAGTTCGGCATCGACAATTAACATAAATGCTGGTAACAACAAAATTGTATTGATTCCAAAAACCACTGGCGGACTTTTCGGGAACGGTTACGGTAACCAAAATTCAGGCAGTGTGGAGCTGTTTTTCACAACCGGCACATACAACTCTCTGTTTTCATTGTTTGAAAGCATTAACACTGACTTTGTTAATTTTGTTGATTCAGATAATTACCAAATTATGCGTGGAAGCAGTATTTCATTTGTCAACCCACTCGTGACAATCATTTTAAATATTAGCAAAGTAATGACAGAGAGAGATTACCGTGTGCGATTCCAAGACAACAGCGAATTCAACTCGTGGTCGGATTATCTGCATATGGATTCCTCTTATAATTTGGCAGATCATGCGAAACCGACTTATGCGGACATCTCCGGATCAATGGAAGTCTATGACAACGTGATTACATTAACGTCGCTCAATAACAAGTTGGTCTTTAAACCATATACGAATGGTGTTGCAGATGCTGGAGGTGCCAACGATATTGTGTTTACACTTCCATTGGAGAGTGGTACCAAGACGTACACGCGAGAGGGCTTAATCAATACGATCCAAGATTTGTTTGCCGTGAATCCTTTGACAACCGGTTCGACAATCCGGCTCATCAATTACGCCAACTCGAACTTAGAGTACACTAATATTCGCATGAATATTAACAAGACTTTTTTTGCGGAAGATTTCAAATTGGTGTTTTACGATCCAGAGAGTTTCGTCTACTGTGATACAGGCGTTGCACAGAGTGTCACGTACGATGCAACCCTCGGTTGGCTAATGGGGTTTCAGTCATTTACAGAATATGAGTTGCGCGAATTTACGGAAATAACAGATGCTACTTCATCGTTGGATAACAACTACCTGAACAATGTTTACATGGACGCTGTTTACAAGAATTCGTATGACGCGGCTACAAGAAAGATCGCCGTAAGAGGAGACACAGTGTTGAATACCAATTTGTACAACTATTTCTTGGTGATTCTCGACGACTTTATCCAAAATCATGTAAACACGGGACTCATTACAATCACGTCGTTGGAGAAGGATGTAACACTGCCCTCGTATTCATCGCGACTTTCGTTTCAATGTGATCCAATAACGGGTCAAAGAGTCGCAGTGTCGGCCACGAACAAACTAAACACGAATTTGTCCAGCAAGCAGCTTTATGCGGCGAATCAAATTCTTGAAGACAATCGCACTAAAAAAAAAAGTTACGCAGTCGGGCCTTATTTGAAGGACGTGTTTGCACTGATTCCTTTGAAATTGAGCGGCATGACGTATGGTCAGACGTACATGGAGTTTGGAGGCACGTTGCAGAACCAAGATCGCAAATATTTTGGGCCTGTGAGGATTCAAAAGTTGTCGGTCAAGCTGATGAATGACAAGGGTAGTGTCATTTCTTTAAACGGTGCGAACTGGAGTTTGTGTTTGATCTGTGAGATCTTGAATCAATAAGATAAGTAATTACACCATTGAAGATTGAAAACTACCGGAGCGTAGCGACGCACCTTACCGGAGCGTAGCGACGCACCTTACCGGAGCGTAGCGACGCACCTTAAGGCTTTGTCGCCTCCCGAATAGTTTTCAATCTTCACCTGTATAAAAGATCCTTTCTACTACCTTTTCGAAGTATTATTTTTTAAAAGTGTATATTATATTATGTCCATTGCAACTTTGAAAAAGAAAACTCAAGCCAAGTATAACAATTTAAGTGTCGGTCAGAAACAATTTTCAATCAATGGAACCACGCGTAATCAAGGATATGTAGGCCAGACATCTTTGTCTCGATCACTTATTCATACTCCTCTCAAAAACGCCGTACCGAGGGGCTACGGAGGCTGCTGCAACGTTCCGCAAAGTAATATCAAGGCGTCCGAAATATCTAGTTTAGAAGATAACACGGTAGTGAAGCCGTCGGTTCTTAGTACAAAAGGTTTGCTCGCAACCCGATATAGATGGATTAATCGTCCTTTCCCCAATGCTGTGGTGAAAAACCTTAGCTCGATCAATGATCAAACCGACTACATCGATCGTCTCAAAAAGAAGACACTCGGCGATATTGACTCATATTGTCCAACAACGCCCCTTGCAAGCAACAAAAAAGTTTGCTCGTCGGCGTCGCTCAAGACCGCCAATGGGTTTGGTATATTTTCGAAACCGACACTGAACTGTGACGTCGCCAAAGACTTGACAACGGTGTCTCAAACAAAATATGTAATGACTCTTCAAGATAAATGTGCTTTATTTGATCAATATAAAGTGGTTTCTCCTCTGAGGAGAACGCCTTTAATTGGTGGTAATTAAAAAAAAAAAATTAGTTATTTAAAAATAAAAACACAAAACACATAATAACCAAAAGGGTCGATACAATTAAATCTATGTTAAACATGTTGCGCTTGCATGGAGTACAATTTATGTAGCTCGGTGTATAAAACATTCGGCCGAACAAAAACAAGGGGTCGTCGTCCTTTGCAAGCTTTATCTTGAATTCCTCGTCAGTCAACTCTGCGTTGCATCGCATGCAATGGCGATTGATTATGTACATTTTTTTTTGCATTGGTTGTACTCGTTTTTTTTATGATCATAAAAAAAATGATTAGCTTACGGACAAACTGTAAAACATACTTGTTGGTCACCAGGTTTGGTGAAAGTTTACCAACCATGAATGAAATATTTGCTTATTTCATGTACCATATAAATCGGTTTTCAGAAACAAAATTCGATAAATTCGATGAGTTTACGAGTGTTTATGATATGAACGACAATTATGCGGTAGTTAAGTACACAGACAACTATGAAGACGCGCGCGTTTACAATTACAAAGAGCATTTTGATGAAATCAACGCACAGTATAAACAAGTTGCCATTATGTTTGATAAGTTTAATAACGACGAATTATTGGGTATTCATGACAATGCTGAACGCAAAAATATGTCTCCGATCCTTTATTTAGAAACGTATCACGAACCAAATTGTTTAATTCACATAAAGGACTGTGACGTCTATCATGAAGTTAAGGTTCGGCCAGATGACAACGTTAAGGTTCGGCCAGATGACAACATTCTTGAAGTTATTGCAGAACGACTTGCGTACTTTATGCACAAAAGATTACTAACTCGTGATTCTACCGAGCGATTTGAGAAAATGTCTTTCCCTCCCAACAATTTTGACATCAAGTATAGGGTTGGCGACACATGGACTATCTATGACTACAACGAGCATTTGGATGAAATCAACGCGATTTATAATAGATTTACTGAGATTTTATCTTCTTCGCTGAAAGAGTTGACTTTGATTGAAAAGTTTACCGAAGATTATCATTATAATGATCCCTTGGCGCTTTGTAAGAAATGTCATAATTGTGGAAGTAAAACTCCGTATTATAATGGCGCGTGCAACAAGCTTTGCAACGATTTAATATATTCATGGCATTTCGAGTGCAGATATGGCGAGGATTGTCCTCTTTGTCCATTTATACAACGATCATAAAAGAAAAAAAAATGGATTTACAAGTTGAAAAGACTTCTATCAAGTCTTTGGATGAAAAGACTTCTATCAAGTCTTTGGATGAAAAGACTTTTATCAAGTCTTTGGATGAAAAGACTTTTATCAAGTCTTTGGATGAAAAGGAATTGATGGCATATAATATCGCAAAGAGTCATTTGGGAACAATGTTTTCTTTGGACAAAAGCAATGCATATTTGGAATGGAAAGCAAAAGCAAATCCTTGATAATATGAATTTAATTTTAATTTTAATTTTAATTTAGAATTTAGAATTTTACATGATAAATATTTTTGTTTTACTTGTTTTGCATGCGAGAAAAAAAGAGGTGCGAATATAATTGATTTATACGATTGGTGAGTTTATCTATCAAATATAATTCATTTATATAATTGCCGACTTCATCATTAAAGTCTGGGTTATTTAAACCTGGGAACAATTCTTGCACAGTTGTTTGATTTATATCGAACAAATCAAACAACAGTTTTTCACGCTCGGCATTCATGTTTTTTTTATTTATGAACCATTCGTTTTTTTTGTGGACGGCAAAATCCTCGAAAATTTGTTTCCTATCATTTTTTTTGGCATCACTCCTCGCAAAAAGTTTCCTATCATTTTTCTCTCTTTTTTTTTGACAAAACTATATTTCCCCTTATTTTTCATAAATTAATTGATTTAAATTTAATCCATATCCCCCCCCCCCAAAAAAAAATGAGTTTCAATCCCTTGACCAAAGCTGTCCACACTGATTTGTATCAACTTACCATGGCATATAGCCGGTTCATGGAAGGCAAACGTGACGACCACGCATCTTTTGAAGTTTTTTTCAGACAAGGCCCATTCGGAGGCGAATTTGCAGTGTTTGCAGGTGCCGATGAAGTTTACCATTTTGCGAAAAACTTTAAATTTGACGAAACCGACATTCAATACTTAAAAGCAGTGATGGGTGACGACAAAATTCCCGCATTTTGGGATTGGTTGAGAAGTGTAGATTGTTCTTCAGTAACAATTACAAGTGTTGCCCAGGGAGAAATCGTATTCGCAAATACCCCTCTTTTGAAGATTCAAGGACCTCTTTCGATTGTCCAGATCTTGGAAACAATGATTTTGAATTTAGTCAATTTCGCAAGTCTTGTCACGACAAATGCGTTGCGAATGAGAATCGCGGGCGATTCATCTTCCTCTGTACCAAAACAATATTTTGAGTTTGGATTAAGACGAGCTCAAGGTCCTGACGGTGCGTATTCTGCGTCAAAATATGCGATGATCGTATTTGATGGAACGTCCAATGTCCTTGTTGGCAAGAATCACGGCGTACGTGTCGTCGGCACCACATCTCATTCCCACATTCAGTCTTTTTTTGGTATGCGCAGTTTCGAGAGAGAGGCCAAAGACATCATGATTTGCAAGAAAGGGACTGCAGAATTTGTTCGATTCAATGGATTTGTTTTGGATGCCCAAGCGATTGTTGTTGGCTTGCTTGGAGGGTCTTCGAATCACAATCAATCCGAATTGGCAGCATACGCGTCCTACGCCGCGTCATTTCCCGACAGATTTGTCGCTCTCCTTGACACATACCATACAACGTCGTCCGGAATTATCAATTTTATTATAATTTGGTTGGCTTTGAAATGCATCGGCTACAAAGCAATCGGTGTTCGACTCGACAGCGGAGACTTGGCGCAATTATCGATCGAGTGTAGACAAACATTGATCAAATTTGATACTGCGTTGAATCTGTCCTCAGAGCTTTATCGGTCTGTAATTATTGCGAGCAACGATTTGGACGAGGCAAAACTTTTGCGCCTGGGCATTAACCATGAAATTGATATATTCGCAGTCGGGACGAATTTGGTCACGTGTGCCGCTCAGCCAGCATTGGGGTGCGTTTGTAAATTGACCGAACTCAACGGGGTTTCTTCCATGAAATTGTCGCAGGATGCAAAAAAGACCACAATCCCTGGAAACAAAAATGTTTATCGTTTGTACTCATTGGATGGTCAAGCAATAATGGATGTCATCACTCGAGAAAATGAGGCGCCACTGTGCCCAAATATGGTGTGCGAGTGTATTGAGCCAAGCAATCCGAGTACATTGATCTGCGTTACTCCTTCTGGTGTGAAACCGTTGCTTCAAAATTTGTGGCCGCATGGTTCTCCCGCTTCTATTCAAGTTAGCAAGGCCGCTTGTTTCAGTTCATACACGTCGATTCCCAAAGATGTGACTCGAAGTGTGAATCCGGTGCATTACCGAGTTTGTTTAAGTGTTGCTTTATACCGACATTTGGAGGAGACCAAACTGTCGATCGCTCATCCATAAATAATTTTCATATTTTATTTTTTTATCAAGAATACAAAAAATTACATAAATATTATTTTTAATTTTTCTTAAGTTGTTTAAACATTTTGTATGACGAAGGAACATCTTCTTTTATTTCCAAATCATCGCAACCATCGTCATCAAAAAAATCGATGGCTTTATTCACCGTGGTTTTGCCAAACATCAGTTCGTTCACTGCTTCGATCTTCTTGTTTGGCGGTTTTTGCAAAATATTGAACTCGCACATCTTGCCGATTCTTACATATTTGTTTGAAAATTTGATTTTTGGTTCCGTGCTTGCCGCCATCTTTTTTGAAATCATGGTGGACGCAGGAACTGACGGCGTAGATTGTGTGGTCGTCGATCGATAGTCTTTCAAAGCAGCGAAAACATCCTTCGAGTCGGAGGGTGCAGCATTCACACATTTCGTAATGTCGTTGACCTTCATCTTTTTCGACTTGAGAGAGTCCTCCTCCTTCTGCAAAACATCAAGGATCTTGTTATCTGGCCGATTCGGTATGTCTATGAAAAAGTCTTTGCATCTGTAAACAATGACGTATTTCTTCGCAACTTGTTCCAGGACATTGTAGGGGATGATTTGTTCGTCGCTATAGTAAACAAACGTATGGGTGTAAGGATTATAGTGCATGATGACGTTTCCGCGAGGGGTGTTCTCGTGCAGAATGCGCGACTTCCACAGTTTTTCGTGTTCGTTCGTCGACTCCTTGAACAATTCTTTTCGTTTATCGAAATCATACAACACTTTGTCGATGTTGGAGTTTTCGTCGTCGGTGCTTCTCCTGTAAAACTCGGTGTATCGTTTGCACGACTTTTCGAATTGCGTTTCTTGTTTTATTTGTGGAAGAGAAGATTTATTCTTCTTGAAAAATTGAATTATATATCGAATTAATGTAAGCAAAATTTGGTAAAACATGTTTTTTTGTTATAAAATATACATACGTTTTTTTATATAGTTTATTTTTTTAAATGTCTTCGGGCAAACTTATGCTCATCATCATCATCACTTCCATTCTTCGTTGGCGTTCTTGGAGGCGTAGTAACTCTCTGTCTTCCTTACAGATTTCAACAATCCATGAAAACAACATTATGTCGTGATTGTCCAGTTCTAAATAGTAGTTTTGACGCGGGACTTGAATGGTATAATCCACAGGATTCTCCGTACAATTGTCAACAAAATTTTTGACCCACTGTAGAAGACCTGTTCGACAATCATCGCTGCCGGATGATTGTGCAAGTGCATTTTTCAACTTTCTTAAACAAAACCAGTTGGCATCGGCGTCTTCTTCCTCTTCAGTGGTGTGTTTATTACACGTGTAAATCAAGTCATCGACATCATATTTGCGATGATTTCGTTTGTGGTAATCTTGTTGATGGATTCGATGATTGAGTTGCGTGAACCACGAGAATTTGGATAGAAACTGCCGGACCTTTACATCAAAACGTCTTTCGATCAAATCGGTTCTAGCATCTTCGATAGAGACATTATTGAAGACTGCGTACAGGTACCATGTTAAGACAACCACTTCTGCCATTTTTTTTTGTTTCTAACAAACAAATTTTTTTATGATTTGCGTCATTTATTTTATGATCACTCAATGATTGACTCGCATAACATCTTGAACCAAATTGATAATATCCAAATAGTAGTCCATGGATGCAGTAATAAAGTCGCCTTGGTAATAATTCGCTCGTTTTAATATATTGTTGGTGTCATATGCAACATATAGTCCAAAGATGCCAATTCCGGCACCAGAAAGCAGTTTCTTGTACTCGCTTCCTTTTTCAGAAAAGAGTGCGACAATTCGTGCAATCAAGAGAGCAAGAAGGGCGAAAAACAAGCCCATTCCAAATTGGTATCCAAGAACTGGAACCAAGGCGCCGACAACAAACATAATCGCAAATATACCCATAGCGCCTAAAATACCGTTGCGTATTACATCTTCGCTATATTTCTTCTTATAGCGAGCAAAAAGTCTGCCCAATACATACGAAAATAGAACAAACACAAAAAATTTAGCCCAATATGGCAAATTTGTTCCCGCGATTACAAGCACTAAACCAAACGAACCAAAGATATAAAGCCATTTATTTTCCGGAACCGGATAATTTTCCATTACATAGTAAGTGATGGCAAGTTGAACGATCAAATTGGTAAAAATCTTTGCCAAGAAGCCTCTGTTTTTTATTATTAAAGTTGCAATGTCATTGCCACCCCCTGTTTGGCCATGGTAACTTGAAAAAATAGAAGATTGAACCATTTAATTGTATTGTATATATATAATTTAATTAAAAAAAAAATTATAGAGTTTCATCGTCTGAATAAGTTAAATCAATAATTTCATCGTAGTGGCGTTTTCGAAGTCCTTCTTGACTCGCATCATCTTCGTCATCGTCATCAATTAAACTGATAACCTCTGTTAAACCCCTGTCGACTTCTGTAAGGTCTTCTACAAAGCCTCTGTCGGCTTCACCTCTGTCGGCTTCACCTTCTACAAACACTTGTTTTCCAACAACTGTATTTATAAACGCCTCGATGTCCGATTGGCTGCTATTCAGTCGAAGCCTTTCTTGTACCGAACCTTCTAATGAAAGAATGTGGAGAGAAAATTTTAGAGTGTCAGGCAACTTTTCTTTATTCAAATTAATCAACCGAATAGGATCGCCGATCTGATCGATGAAATCATCAACCGGTTCTCTCACGAGATCTCGGTTACGTAACCTCTCAATCAATCTCAAAACAAGATGATGTGCGCGGTCTCCAGACTGAAATTCTGCAAAAAAATACCCAAGATATTCCTCGTCAAAAAACCACGACTGAATGTTTTCCGAGTTGATCATAAAGACCAATGCCATCTCCAAAAAATGGATCACTGCTTTGTTTTCAAAAGACAAGGGGCTTTTGTACTCTGGTATCTTCTTCAATGTAATGATGGAAGGTCTTGTCAAACGTCTCTTTTTAAAATAATCCCTCGGTGTTGATGGCTTCGTTTCTAACTTTTCTATGTATGCTTTATATTCGGCAATCCATTTTTTTTTTTCGTTGTCTTCGAACTTTGTGCGATTTCGGGTTAAAATACTCATTGTATAATTTTTTTGTGATTACAAAAAAAAGCAGCAATTTTTTTATGAGTTAAAAAAAAAGAATTAAATTTATGATTTTACCAAAAAAAAAGAGGATCGCAACAAAAAAAGTTTTTGTTTGAGCGCACTTACATCATAAAAAAAACATGGAAAAGGAAAAAAATGATGGTGGTCAAGATGACCTTAAAAAGGCCCAACATATGTACAATATATTGAACCCTGATCTGCAAGTATTTATGCGAAAAGAGTTTGTCGAACCGCAGCTAGATTATGAGGCTGGTCTTATTGCGAAGTTTAACGAGTTGATCGAGTCAGATGAATGTTCGCAGCTGCACTACGAGTGCCTTATCGAACCATTGACCGAGATTATTGCGAATGAGTCTGTATTGAAGCAAATGCGTGAAGCAGACCCACTTGGATTCGATGATGTATATCATACACATTTTATTGAAAAGAAAAATACTTTTCGTTTGGTTCAAGAACCCATTATATCCATGGCAATGGTGTTTGTTATGAGAAGATGGCATTAAAAAATTTGTTGTTATTAATAAATTCAAAATTATTTTTTTTTATTAATTAATTACAAATATTTTATTAGTTGTGTTCAAAGTCTGCATCTTCAAAAATTAGTGGGTTGCCCAAATACAACGGTTTCTCCGGCATCGAAAAGTATTGTTGATAATCATCGTAGTTAAAAAATTGGTCAAGCAAATGAATACAAAAGTGATCAGGTAGAGGCTCGTAGGAATCCACAATATGCAAATTAGGAACGTATTCCAAAATCTGCTTCGTTAAGGTCGTTTTGCCGGTGAATTTCTGGCCAACTATGACCAAAATTTGTGTCGACGATGTCACCCCAAACAATATACTATTTGTTAATAGTTCCATGAGCTCTCGAAAGTGCACTGGATTCATTGACGCGCGCCAACTTTTGAACCGAATTTCTGTCTTTGAATATACATGATTGTGTCGATCGATTAAATCTCCGATAAAATCCTTCATTGTTATAAAAATGATTCTAAAAATTTGGTGTGTTTCTTGTTAAATGTTGGGTATAAAGATAAATCAATTTTATAAACAAAAATTGCATCCAAGAATTTCTCGTGGGACACTAAATAAAAAAAATTGTTTGGGGCGTTCTCAAATTGTTCCAACAAAAAAATAATCACGGTAGGTTGCATGTGGATCATTTTTTTTATGATAATTTAATTTATGATCAGTTAAATTTATGATGATGATGACGATTCTTGTTCTCGAAGTTGTCGTCTCGCCGCGACACCTCCACCTCCTCCTCCGGATACAATTGATGACAATTTGACAACAATTGCAGTAATATTGTCTTTGGACCCTTTCATAAGTGATTGATCAAGCATCTCCTCTGCGACAAGTGTCAAATCTGATTCACCTTCGGCAAATATGTCTCTCACATCATTAATCGCCGCTTCATTCGAGAAAACGTCCCATAGTCCATCGCACGCAACAATTAACATTTCGTCTTGGTCGAGATTTCTCATATGAATTTCGAAATCGGGTGAACAAGAAACCATTGGTTTGAGGTCAAAGTCTCCGAACGCGCGCGAAACCGCGAGATTACCATTCACTCGCCCATATCTCACCTGGCCACCATTGGCTTCGATTCGCGCAGTTTCGTCCGGATTATCGGGTTTGTGGTCATGCGAGAGTTTGATCGGATGTCTCATCGCGAACTGAGACATCACAGCTCTGGAGTCGCCAGCGTTGGCACAAACGATCAAGGTTGGTGTGACGATGACGACAACCGCGGTAGAGCCCGATTCCAAAATTGTCGGGTCGTTTCGCATGTCGGCGTCGATACGAATAAAACAGTTGGTTAGTGCATCGGTTAAATGAGTTGGGCTTTTTGTTGCCAAGTAGGTGAGCCACTCGGCGGACTGCGATAACACGTCGACGAAATGTTCTTTGGCGAATTTGGCGGAAGCGTCGCCGCCATGGCCATCGAAGACGGCGAAGAGCGAGTGGTCTGGCGCAGAAGGGATTGTGGTGGCGATATTAGTGTCTTCCATGCTGTTGCGTAATCCTCGCATTTCTGAAATGCCGGCCACGAGGCCGTTTGCCGAAAAGAGGGACGTGTTTTTGTTGGTGAAAATATGATTTCCCATTTTTTTGTTTTATTTAAAGCAATTATTGTTTTATGATTAAAAATCTTCAAATAATAATTTTATAGGAACGCCGTTATATCGGTCCTCGCCGTGAATTTTAAATTTGATACCATACTCTTTGCACAATTTGTACATGTTTATTACTTCGGGTGATTGAATAAGACCGTCGTGCCAATGGTGTAAAGTATTTTCATGGCTTGACTTTCTAATTGAATTCGGTGATACGCTGCGATTTCTTTCGATTAATGTCATATTTGCAAATCCCGCAGGGTCATAATACGCGTTTTTAAAGTGTTTCAGGCTTTCAAAGATTAATTCGCAATCAAGAAAAAATCCGTGACCATGTGCGGCAGCTGATGTATTAAATGCTGTCCATAATTGATTTACATCACTGTCTTTATGCGCAAGAATTGGAAGATTTCGACAGTAACCAATTAGAATATTATCCATTAAGCCAACTACGCACGTCGATTCGGTGTCTACAATGCATTTTTTAAGCTCAGACTCGAGGGAAGCGGTTTTCTGCAAAAGCTGTTGATTCTGGGTTTCCAACGCAATTATGCGCTGGGTAAGTACCTGTAAAGTTTCTTGGATTCCACTGAACATTATTTTTTTTATTTTATTTAAAGCAATTGTTTTATGACATGCCGCATGAACTCGACGGTACGCGCATGCATGTAGGACTCGCACCGGTAGTGAAAAACGTCTTTCCTTATGTTTTCGACTCCTGTCTGGATCCAGCAGCGGTCGATTGGTACAATGCCGAATTTTGGCTCGAGCAAGGCGCCGATCGCGACGTCGTCGATCAAGTCGTAGCGCAACGATGCTTTATTCGCGACGAGATATTTGGCGACGTCGCGAGACATGAGGAATCCGGCACCGGATTCAAAAAAAATGTCTTGCGCCTTTAATAATCCTTCCCTTATGATCCTTGCCTTTTAAGGAAACCTACGGTTTCTTTATGATCCTTCCCTTAATAATCCTTCTTTTTTATGCGACGGTATTCAAGGCTATAAAAAAACGTCATTATATTATAAATAAATATGAAACCGCGACTGATTAGCGAGGGAACTTATGGTTGCATTTTTAATCCGGGCTTCCGTTGCAATTATAGCAGCGGCAGCGGCAGCGGCAGCTTAAAAAACGAAAATGCAGATATCAAATACGCAACAAAAGTCCATAGCAACGTCAATTTGTCAATTGTGAAAAATGAAATCACAATTTCTACAAAAATCCGAGAGAATATTTCAAACTATGACGTGTATTTTTCACCAGTTCTCGAAACGTGTAAGGTTAATTTAGCAAAAGTCGATGCAGACAAGTGTAAAATTATTAAGGACAAGAAACCGACGCAGTTTTTCTCTACAAAGATGAAATATGTAGAGGGTCTTACATTGTACAAGCACGTGGAACAGTTGGCAAAGAGGGTCAAAATTCATACAAAGCTATACGCAGAGGTGGCGGCATTATATAAAAAAATTTGTTTGGGACTCGAAGAATTAAATTCAATCAATGTCATTCATTTTGATCTGAAAGATAATAATATAATCGTCACGAAATCAGGATCGCCCATCATCATCGATTTCGGGATTTCAATCGATATGGATAAAATATACACCGCAATGTCGGCACACAAGGCTGTCGCAACAACTGCATCTACTGGTGCGGTTCCGTCTTTTTCATCCGCTAAAGCAGCAACGGCATCATCACCATCATCAATCAAGTCGAGCGAACCGAAACAAGATTTCTACAAGTTATTAGACTCGTATTTTTACACTTACAGCGCGGAATATTATCCATGGTGTGTAGACATCGTGTTGATCAGTTATATTATTCAAAAGCAAAAACCAAAAGACATCATAACGGCGGAACAAATCATGAGCATATTTGACGAGGTTATGCGGAAGAACAAGTTTTCGAGCAAAATTTATTTGAAAGATGCTCTCCGCGTCTACCGCGAAAAATTCAAGGAACATGTTGCTTACAAGTACAACGACATGGATAATGTTTATTTGTTGTATCATCTGTTGGAAAATTATGGCAAGTGGGACTTGTATTCGGCGACAGTATTGTTTGTGGAAATGTTGGACAAAATCAATCAAGTTCCGAATATCAATCATATTCAAGAAATTAAAAATGGGCTGGGATTTATGGAATAAATAAAGGAAACCTACGGTTTCCTTTTAATCCTTCCCTTTTAAGGAAACCTACGGTTTCCTTATGATCCTTCCCTTTTTAATCCTTCCCTTTTAAGGAAACCTACGGTTTCCTTATGATCCTTCCCTTTTTAATCCTTC
>SXGQ01685515.1_pt1 | contig 18425 bp, 18 predicted proteins | sample 3178371 | NCBI WGS metagenome assembly SXGQ01 (sample SAMN11356859, study PRJNA531348) | freshwater metagenome | isolation source: freshwater sample F1-20 | place: China: Fuxian Lake, Yuxi | collected 2017-12-25 | reverse complement strand
GATCCGATATTGGGGGTTGTTAAGCGGCTCTTTATTAATTTTACGTTATTCGATGATGCTGATGATAACATGTTTACACTTGTATACAAGGAAGATGAGGTTATTGAGGCGAAAATGGTGCTTGCGCATATGATTGAAGACCGACCGAAATTTGTTAATATCGACAAGTTTAACAAAGTACTTTTAGTAACTATTGCAATCGGTGAAACATATTTACAAGAATATGAAACCCTTTTTAAAAAAAGTCAAGAAGAGTATGCAAAAAAATGCGGATATGATTTTAAAGTTGTTACAGAATTCTTAGATAAAAATATTCAGAACAAATCTACTATTTCATTTAATAAAGCATTAGTAGCTTGCCAAGAATGGTCAACAGATTACGATTTTATTATATTTATAGATGCTGATATTTTTATTAATATTAATTCTCCACCAATTCATAATTGTATAGAGTATGGTAATTGCATTGGAATCATAGATGAATATTCTCAACCATCAAAAGAAAAAAGGTTAAACATACAACGCAGAAATGGCTGGGAAACCTGTGCTACCGATTATTATAAATTGGCTGGATTTGATATTCAAACTGATATGGTTTTTAATTCTGGTGTTTTAGTACTACAACCAAAACTACATGGCACTTTTTTACAAAAAATATATAATGATTACGTAATAAAAAGTATGTCCTCTCCTAGAGGGTTTCATTTTGAACAAAGTTGCATTGGATACGAGCTTCAAAAAGCAAAAAAATATAAGATTTTAGACAATAAATTTAATGCTGTTTGGAATTTAACTAAATCAGATGATGCAAACATTAATTTAGAGGATTATTTTACACAAAATTATTTTATACATTTTGCAGGACATGTTGATTATCATAAAGTGAATTTATTAAATAACATACGCACCAATTAAACAGACCATGCACAGAAGTATTATCTCTTTATATGTTATATAATGTCTATTGTTGCAATGAAAAGGAAATCTGTTATTCAGTATGGGTCCAACCGAAGTGGGAAACCGCCTGGTGGCTATTGGCTTCCTCAGGGACCCTTTGGTCATAGCACCCGTGGTCTTCAGCTTGCTATTGAAAGTTATGGACCCGTCGGCTTTTCTCTCAACGGACCACACCGAAACATCGGTTATGTTGGACAAAATATGCGCATGTCCAAACAGGGCACTCCTTTCCGCGGGGTTTATCCCATGGGTAATGGTGGATGCTGCGGAACGTATCCTCAGTCTGTTTCATTAAATGTGAATCAATCTGTAATAGTCCCTGGCGACCAATACATGTATGTAAAACAATCTGTTATCAATACCAAGGGAATGTTGGAGAAGAAATACAGATATTTATATAACGGCAAATATCCCAATTACTGGGTCAAACCTATTTATACTGGCAACCAAACTGACTCTGCTTCGCAGGGCCTTTATCTACAAGAAGTCTCGGCTGCAAATATTTGTGTCACGGATGTGAATGCGGAGGCCAAATACATCGGACATAGAGTCGGATGTAGCCCTACCTTGTGTAATACTTCTACCGCTAGATTCAAATACAATACCATGGCCGCCAGCGGTCCTTATACCAAAATGATTAAACAACCTCAAACCGCTAGTCAATACACGTTGCAGATTCAGCGTAAATGTGCTAACCCTCCTCCCGAATTGGCACCCTATCCTCCTCGTGTTAATGGAAATGGTGCGCCCTGCACTGGTAATGTTGGAACGTCTGCATCGGGCATAGTTTAAATCCACATATCACAATATATATACTCATCCGTCATTTGATTATATATATTATTTAATTGCGCGATTGCTCATCCATTAACAAGTCTAACAAGTTGTGCACATATTTTAGCACATTCTCGTGTCTGTATATTGTTTGAAAAAGCACCTTTGCATTGCGTATCATATCCTGGCACTTTTCTGGGTTTGCTTCACACCACTTATATCTCTCTTGTATGTCGCTGAAATCATCCGCGACTGGCACGTAATGCACCCAAGGCTTGTATTCCTTGTAAAACCACTGCTCCCAATTGGAGTCCGCCTTGAATATTACTGACCCCGAATTCAATTTCCATGCCGTTGCATCCCAGGTGCTTGCATTACCATCTATGTCCAATATATACTTGTAATTTATCATATCATTACGCTCTATGTGCGATGGGGCATGGATATTCTCTTTTGGCACGGAATTACTGCTAAAATACGCGCGCTGAGAGACTTCAATATCACGTCGCTTTGTGAAATTATATTTATTTCCTCTGTCATTACCTGCATATACTATTTTTGAAATCTTATTTTTAAAGGGAATTCCTCTGTGAATTGAACGATACAAATTATATTGATTCAATTCATAATAATACCTATCGGGCACAGGAATTGTATATGCCGTGTCAGGATGGATTGATTGCCCCAATATATATTTTTGCTTATGAAACACTGGATATAAGTTTGGTTCATCTCGTGGAACATGTATTAATGACTGCTTGTGATATTCATTGTCTTCAACCCTCTTGGGGATATTACGTTCTGATGGATAACATGATTCTATATAACCATCTAGCGCACAAATTATGCAATAAAAATCACGAGGCTTTTTATTAGGCGTTTTATCAAATGCCGCATATATGATATAGTCAATCGTGCGATTTATCTCGTAGGTCCATGGATATCCACCATAACTATCGTGATACTGATATGCACCCCCGTCTTTCATTCCTATGGCAAACATGCTTGATGGCAAATGCACGATATCTGTATTAAAAAGTCTATTGAAATGGTCACGACCTACATGATGAATATAATGATGATTTACTTGGAATCGGTTATAACTTTTATACCAATCCTCGTCCAACTTTTTATTTGATTTCACCAGACGGAATGGCGTCGCGAACTCTACATTCAATCGGTTCCTTTGTTGTTTTGCCGATTTACCTATTCTTATCTTTTGACTATTTCCATTGTGGTCATGTGCAAAAATGTGAAGATTGTCGTCCCAACCACTATTTACATCTGTTGTATCAATTCGTTTAACTAATATATTGCACATTGTTTCGTTAATATATTCGGCGACTACTTGAAAGCATTTTTCGCCCTTATAATCTATTATGTCAACCTCTAAATTTTCTACTAAACTCATTTCGTAATATATAATAAAATATAATTCATTTTGTGTTTATATACGTATAATTTTTTATATTGGGGTATTAAGCAATGATTCAACGCTTTGCGCTTTTTATTGGAACTGCCTTGGTTGGTGGATTAGGATATCTTGCACTAAACAAAAATGATGATGACCGCGATGACGATAGTTCCGACGAGGATGAAGAAAGTGAAAAGAAGGGCGGTGGTAGCGGCATTGGTAGTTGGTGGGATAATTTCACCTCATCTGATGACGTTGAAAATGCAGAAAAACCCACACGACGAAGAATCGGTGGCGGTGCAAACAAGTCCAAAAAACAACGACCTGTTGTAGCACGAAAAACACGTGTCTCTAGAAAATAAATGCACTACACTTTTTTATACATTTATTATATATGGCTACTATCATTCAAAATATACAAGCCAAGCATAGTTTATTTGTAGGGATATTAACCTTATTGATTGGAATATGGGTTATATTCTACGCTGTCCCTGAATTATTTGCATCTTTATTCAACACATTGATTGGAAATCTCATTTTAGTCTTCATCCTCATTTTGACCGCCATGAAAAACATTGTAGTTTCATTAGCTCTAGCCGTATTTTTTCTTGGTTTGTACAACTTCTCTCATTATGTCGTTAATGCGCCGGCGGCGGCATCAAAATGAATAAAATATTCTTATTTATTATAGTGCATATAATGTTCTCTAATAAATTGATATGGTCGTTAGTAATCGTATGTTTTTTATTGGTTTTTAGTAAGTATTTAGGATTATTTGGATTATTTGAACCATTTATGAATAAGGTAGACGATAATGCACTCGCGGGATTTAATATCGTTTATAGCAGTAATGGTGGATATAAAACGGATGGTATCGGACCTGAAATTTATGTTAACAATCGTGTCAAAAATAAATGGAGCGAGTCGGTCATAAAGGAATTTATTCGGGTTCAAGCAGCTCAAAATCAAGACGTTATTTTTGATATGGACATGATTCAGCTACAGGCTACGCAAAAGGAAGCTGAAGAGTTGATTAAAACGGGTATGTGGCCGTGGAGCCAAAGAACGCAAGACATATATTTTGATGCCATTTCTCGTAGCACCATGTCCAAAAAGGGGCCGTTGAAATCTATGAATAATGACCGAACTATCTACAATGAAAACGCCATATTGCAAATGATTGCACTTAATGACAAGGAAGGTCAGTTTTTAATAGAAGGTGGACGTGTTCCTGGCACGTCTCCCTCTGCCGACCCATATAGTGGGCGTGGCACGTATGGAATTAACAGCGGATTAATTAGTGATGACAATGACTTGATTCAATGTAACAAGGGGAAATTGGAACGCCTTCATAGTCTCGGTAATGACGGCATTACTGGCGCCCACGTAAACCAAGTTTCTGATGTGGATTACAAGGAACTTCCCAATCTTATAAAGGGGTTCAAGTTTATAAAACAACCATGCGACCCTTGTGTCGCCTTGAATTCGCCCGCCGATTATACTTGTCCATTCTCTATTAAGAAAAAGGGTCAACCATCGCCCTCGTTTGCATGGGAAAAATTGTGGGGTCTTCCCTCGTCGCCGATTCCCAAGTTGCCTGACGGATTCCCGTTTTGGATTAACTAAGAGTTGTTGGATTATTGTTGTTGGATTCGAAGATGGGCACGTCGTATATATAGTCTTCAATATATTCATATGCTTGCATTTCTGATACGAACCTTGTTCGGTATTGAATAGTTGAATTCTTTAATGGAATGGATACTTCTATTTGACGTTCACTCTTCTTTACTACTTCAATATAACTTGTCTCGTCTGTCGGACGAACATATCGTAAATGGTCTTCGTGGTTGATTACCAATCCCCAGTTTGTTTTTGCTAATAAATGCTCCAAGTAATTTGCCATCATCATATTAACACACCTATTATATAAAACGGAATACGCTTTATGTTTTTATAATAATCATTTATTTTTACTTATGTTTTACAATACCGCGCAAAATAGTTATATGAATAATGACTTAGAATCAAGTTATTATTTGCTCTATAATGGAATCACCTGCTCCTACTTCTGCCGCACCTGCACCCGTCGCCGAAAAGAAACCCGAAGTTCGTCTTGCTGATGTTGAAGTTAAAAATGAAATTGCCGCATTGAACTTGATGGTTCAGTTTTTGGGCTTGGCACAAAAGCGTGGTGCATTCACGATTGACGAGGCTGCCAAAATTTGGGAATGTGTCAAGATGTTTCAAAAGCCTGTAGACAAGTGAACTAATAGTTGTGTTGGTTTTGTGGAGTTGATTACTTGAATAAATATATTGTATTTTTATTCAAGTATACCTTTATTTTTTATCATGTAATAATAGATATGAAAGTCTTAACATGGAATATACTTGCTGCTGAATGGGTAAAGAAATCTTATTATCCGGGCGTTGATACCTCAGTTATATTTGATAATAAGGCTAGGTTTGCACGAATCGGTAAAATTTTGAAGGAGATTGATGCCGATATTATAATGTTGCAAGAGGTCATGCCACAAGAATACTTGAATCTCGTATTGTTATTTGGAAACAAATACTTTATTTCAGAGTTGAAAACTATGGTGTGGGGATATAATAAAAACTCTGAAAGTGGAAATGTAACCTTTTTGAAACAATCTCTATTTCCAAAAAATACCATCTCCCATTATCCACGAGAATACGGCGTATATACGCGGTGTTTATATAAAAATCGACCATGCGATATTTTTAATATTCACCTCGACGACCAGTCTCCTCAAAAACGATATAAACAATGGGACGATTTGCATGCCATTTCGCGAAAAAAAGATTGTAGCAATATTATTGCAGGCGACTTTAATCACGAATATAAAAAAAAATGCAGGTTGTATAATACACCTGGATTTGAAACGCACAACTTATGTCCAACCTATTATATTGAGCGCAAAATGAATATTGATAATATTCTTACCAAGGGCTTTCAAAAGGCGCCCTTGTCTAAATGCAACTGGTATCCAACGCGTATTGAAGACGGCTTTAAAGAATATGGCTCTGACCATTTACCCGTATTGGTTGAGATTGAGTGATTGATATTCATGATTAGCGTGCGTCGTGCGCGTCCTCTTCATCGGATTTTATAATGGGGATATTCTCCAATATAAGTTCCACCCTGTTTGCGATTTCTTCTATGCCATACGTGTTCGTGTAATCAAAATTGGGATTAAATACTGGCGCATTTGCCATCTGCAAATATTTTGTATCGTCATCATCTAATTCCTTTATCCTTTCTAACAAGGCATGGTAGCTTCTCTCTGACTCATCTTCCAAATATAAAAAGGCGTCCTTGTTGAAAACATGTGTGCAATAATTTGTACCAAAATATATGGGAATCGTTCTAGCTAAAAACGGATTTATGATTTTTTCCGTGATATATGTTCCTTCGATAGTATTTTCAAAGCATATCATAAATTTATATTGCGCAATAAACTTGATGAACTCTTCCGATGTATAAGCGCAATCTAATACCACGTCGGCCTCCACCATATTGTTCATGTATTTTCCAGCCGAATCTACACGTTTGTATTGATTTACCAAACGGAGAATTTTATTTCGCGACTCTACATGACCATTGGAAACTATCATACAGCAAAACTTTTCTGGTATTAGCCAGTATGCCTTCATATGCCTATAAATGGGTTGCAATCTCTCTAGACGCGACGACTCATGACAATAATATACAAAAAAAGGGCAGTCTATTATATTGTCTCTAATTGCTCCATGCGAGCATAATACCACATCATATGTTTCATAATATGTCTTGTTTGGAAAATACAAGTCTGTTCTGGCCAAACTTTCTCCCGAATAATGCAACTTGTATTTCCATTTTTTTAAAGAGACCATAGATGGCGCGAATACGGATTCAAATAAGACATTCGCATCTTCTACATGGTCCACAAACATAAAGCTTTTTAGTCTTGTTCTGCTTAATATGTCCGCAAAAAAATCTACATTTAGCTCGTGTGATGTGCTAGTTTTTGCGCGATTCGTAAACCCGCACCAAAATCCATTGCAATATATCTTAAATTCGGCGTCCAATGGAGGTTCGTCTTCATCATAATATGAGTCGCTTGCGGACATGTTAATTATATTAAAATAAGATTAAGTTATTTGTATATTGTTGTTTAAATTATTTCGTAAAAAACAAGTTAATAATAAATCCTCAAATGTGTATATACATGACTGATACGACTGGCACTGACATGAAGAACCTCTTTGACGTTGTCATTTCAGTTGGACCTAATGATAAGGATATTGTTTCAAAACAGGTGAAATATACACAACAAAATGTGGTGGGATATAGAAACATTTATATTATTCCGTATGATGCGGGCTTCACTTTGGACGGATGCATTACGATTCCTGAAAGCACATTTCCATTCTCAAAGGATACTTTTAACTCATTTCATCCTGACGCAACGAAACGCGCTGGTTGGTATTTGCAACAATTATTTAAGTTGTATGCTGGCCTCATCATTCCTGGCATATTAGATACCTATCTTATTGTTGACGCCGACACGTTTTTTTTCCAACCAACCACATTTATTGACCCAAAAACTGGCGCGGGTTTTTTTAATTATAGCACTGAATGCCATTTGCCATATCTTGAACATTTGAATAAAATGCACCCAACATTATTTCGCATGGATTCACACAAGTCTGGCATTTGTCATCATATGTTGTTTAAAACCGCCTTTATTAAAGAGCTATTCAAGCTAGTTGAATCTTATCATCGTTGTCCGTTTTATGAGGCGTTTTTTAAATGTGTTCGCGATGCACCCAAAAGCGGGGCCTCTGAGTATGAAATTTATTTTAATTTCATGTTGAAATACCATCCACAAGAGGTGCAACTTCGCAAATTACTATGGAAAAATGAAACAAGCTTGGATGCTATTGACCCATCCTATGACTATTTTTCTTACCATACATACTTACGTGAACCACCTACCAATGAATATTGGATTGAATATTATTACGTTATACCTGAATCGCAACTCTAAATCTAAATCTGAATCATTCGCACATTTGTTGTTGTTACGCGACCAAGTATCTCCGTCTTTTCTACATTTGCGCGTTCTGTATAAATAATTGCGCATTTTGCAGATAGTTTTGCGCTTGCCTTGCAAATACATGCGCATCTTTTTATTACTTGTCGGGGAATCTTGTTTATAGCTAGGTTGGTTGGATTGCTCAAAATAATATGCGATGATGGCGCGTCTGCTACATGAAACCAAACATCCTTCGGCGATGATTCGTCCAATAGCTTGTCGTTCCCTTTGGCCGATTTCCCCGAATGAATCGTATATGCGGTCGCGTCGTGAATAAATGTGTGCACCTCTGTTGTTGCTGACATTGATTTGTTGTTATTGTTATTGCTGTGATTGGTGCGCAAATTTATCATTTTTTTTTGTAAATATATTTGTAATCAAATAAAATTGAAACGAAATCATGGATTGTAAGGTCCAACATAATCAAGTATCAATAACATGTATTGCTATGCATACAAAATATACCATTAATATTATCTATAGGCATTTGTCATACATGTTGTATAATAAAATTCAAGTAATCAACCATTTGAATGAATCACCTAGCGCTTTACTTCCTGATTGTATGCTTGATGATGACCTTTATTTTGAAAATTTTCATCAAATCGTCGCTCAATTACAGCAATATAGGTCTACAAGTTGGGTGCCTTTATTGGAAGAGGTATTTCGTAAATTGTATTATAACCGAAGACAATTTACAACTCAAATTGATCAATTATATTATGAACATTTTAACCCAAAAAACATGATGCCACCGAAAGAAATACTAGACAAGCGCGCATGGCCTGCATGGAATGTTAAATTCTTGAACATCTTGGAAATTAACCGAAATATTCGCAAAAATGCTGACGCCTATCGTCAATTTTACACAGAAGACCCGTTGCTATCCTACAACAGATGCCCTTGTCCGTTATGTAAAGTTGATTGGAAACTTAATCATTACAAATTAATCTATAATATTGATAAAATTCAAGATAAAAATCAAGATATGCATCAAGATATGCATCAAGATATGCATGACGATATGCGTGATAAATCAAATAATTCGGAAAATTTTACCGAATTATTAAACCATTAAAAATGTTAGTGTTGGTGCCCTTTTTTTAGTGCCTTTTTCTCGCACCCGCGGTTAGTAAACATAATCCTTCTCGTGCAACGATTGGTTGTCTGTTGTTTCATTAACATATTCTCCATTGGATGCCATGCCATTCGCCTGTGCGCGCTTCAATAGAGTTTGCTGCGCTGCTTCTTTATTTTCTGGTTGGCCCTTCCAAACATCCAAGACACTTGCTTGTAGCGCTCTTCCGTATGAAAAGGTCAGGCGCCATGGCTTGGTCGCTGGGTGTTTATTTATCTCGTTCAATGCAACACTCGCCTCCACTTCAGACATGCCACCTGATAAAAAGACGACGCCTGGCATAATGGCTGGGATAGTGTGTTGGAATGCGCGAATGGTGTGCTCTGCGAGTACTGCACAATCCAACTTTTCAGCAGAAGAGACGCCTGGACGAACCATGTTGGGTTTCAAGAGCGTGCATTCAACGTCCACGTGATGACGTTGCAATTCTCGGTATACCACGCTAAGCACCTCTATCGCGACATCACGTGCTTGGGCAGATGTATGCGTGCCGTCCATTAGAATCTCCGGCTCTACGATGGGCACCAATCCATTGTTCTGACAGATGGACGCATAACGAGCAAGGGTTACTGCGTTCTCATGCACTGCCAAATCTGACGGCAAATGCTTTTCTGTATCCACCTTTAAGACCGCACGCCACTTTGCAAAACGAGCGCCTGCATTGTAATATTTCTTGCAACGAACATCCAAATCGTCCAAGCCTTGGGTTACTGATTCGCCGTCTGTTCCGTATAGCGGTTTTACGCCTTGGTCCACCTTGATTCCCACTACGATGTCCGCGTCCAACAAGGGCTGGATTAATCGCGTACCAACACAATCACTGTAGCAACCGCTACCACAGCAATTCATCTTGTCAAGCAAGGTTTCTTCGTAGGTAATGACGCCACTGATATGCTTGTTCAAATTGGGTGCGGTAAACAACAAATTGCGATACGCTATACGATTATCGTGCGTATTTTCCAACTTGATACTATCAAAACGTTTTCCGATAGTTCCTGTGCTTTCATCTGCCGCCAAAATACCCTTTCCAGGTGCGCAAATTTTACGAATAGTATCCAACAACTCTGCCTTGTTCATTTCTATATGTCGTATTTACATTCATGTCTTTATATTTCTTTATATTTCATTCAATTTATAACGGCGTTTGTTCTTCCTTGTTTGCGACATCTGGGTTCCTTTGCATTTGCATTTTCTTGTGCATATTTAGATACATCCGTCTCATATCCTCGTTATAATCATTGATTTTTTTGTTATTATCTTTGTAGTCAATAAGACATTTTCTAACGGCTACTTTGATATTATCTATTCCTGGAAATAACGCCTCTAGTTTGCTGGTATCCAAATAATTGTTTGACCTGTCTGCCGCAAGAATCGCGCGTTGCTCTTCCATGCTGAAGTTTTTCCATTGAAATGATGGGTCTACTATTTCCTTGTACATTTCAAGAATCTCATTATGGCTTATTAGTCCTGGGTTGGTTAAGTTCATTGTTCCTGTGGTCTTTTTCTTCATCATCTCCAAGACGTAAGGCAACAACTCGGGCAATACTGACATGGAATTCGGCACAGAACAGACCTTGGCGTATGTCGCGATTTTTGTTATGAAATTACGGCCATTCTTCTCTCCCGTAATTGGCATTCTTATCCGTAGATTCAAGACATTGGGTTCAAACAAGTGCATTAGTTTGTCTGTGAATCCCTTTACTATGGAATAGGACGACCCGAAAAAATTGGGTTGGGAGTCTTCGTGAAACCCATTCTCCTCCTTACCAAAAGGATGCTCTTCGTCAAATTTAAATATGCAACCTGTACCTAAATATGTGTAGTGGACATTTTTCTCTCTGCATATCATTGAGAGCAATAAGGGCGAATATAAATTGTCGCGGACATTTTCCACCAATTTTCCTTCTTGTTCAAGATAATCTATCGTCGTGTAGACCTTTTCACCGATTGAGCCATGAGTTCTCCCAATAAATGAAACCACGTGGGTTGGCTTAATGGACGTTATCTCTGCCAACAAGGCCTCATAATTATCTGCTCTGGAGTTGCCTACAACAAACTGGGTGTTGTTTGCTTTTAGCACTTGGATGAACTGCTGTCCTATCCAACCTTTTGCTCCATATACCAAGACATTTATCGGATTCTCGATATATTCATGCATATAAAATTATCTACAAATGTTCTTTTTATACCTTTATTATTCAAATCTGTATAATCCACTAGGTTCAAATACGGATTCTTATATTTTAATTCTGGAAACTTGTTGTTTAATCTCTCGCTAAATTCTTTACGTGGTTGATGCATTCCAAAAAATTCGTCTTTGTAAATGGAATGTAGCGCGAAATGTGTCGAGTCTTCGTCATCGCCAATTTTCAGACCTAGCTTTATGCAACCTATCGCGAAATAAACATCTTCCGCATCTTCTGGCAGTCCCTTTGAATCCAGGTTCGACCAAGCGGATGGTGTTGGCGGATAGGCTTCTATTACTTTCAACATATCTGCCCGTTTACGCAAAGATAATCCGCCATTCAAGTTTTTGTGGGAGAGGTTAATATTATCGCGTTCTAGTTCGTACCAGTCATAACACATGTTTCCTGCAATATAACTTAGATTCTTTTTTATGAAATAATCAATCGTGTATTTTCCCTCGTTTATTAACCAGCAGTCTGCTTGTGTGGTTAAGACAAACTCGCCGTCCAAGGATTCCCATAGTTTTTTCGACTTCATGAAATCACTATACTCGCAATGATTTTGGAAATTGTTTACGTCTAAGGCGCGGACTTCTACATCCTTGTGTAAATCTGTTGTCGTCCAATAATCCTTTGCATCCTTTCCGCAATAAAATACATAGGTCCAGTTTTTGCCTAGCGTCTCTCTGAATTTATTTATTATAGATGCTAAACCTGGCAACTTTCTCGGTTCTACTATCAACATGGTATTTTTTGCCATTAGTATAGTTTTATTACATCTTTTCTCATTTAAAATGCCCATTTTATATATTGGATAAATGTCCCAAAATATATGCCAAGTCCATTCTAAAAATCTACCAGACTTAGCATTTGGCATATCAGTGGTAATTATCCAATTATATAAATCTTTGTAAAATTCTAAAGGCAAGTTTTTTATCAAAGATTTATGAACTAAAAATTGAGCAGACCCTCTATGATCTTGTGTCCAATCTTTGTTTGGCAAATTATTTATTGGAATATATTTTTCAATATAGTTATTATACCAAATTAAAATATCATTATACCAATCGTTAGAAATAATACTTCCTAAAATACACTTATCATTTATATTATAATATAATTTACCACTCATAACTGCATCATTAAAAAGGTCTATTATACTACCTGAATGATGCCAAGCATATTCTTCGTCGTGTATAAAAAATGTAAAATCTGCTAATTTTTCATAATAGTCTATTATATATTTTAAATATACAGACGCTTCATTACCTTTATTAACCGGAATATTTAATTCACTCTCAGGAGTCTCTTTATCATAAATGTAATATTTTTCAATATTTTTCAATTTATAAACCCAATCAGTATTTTTTTTATATCTTGATACAACACAATTAATCATTATAATTTTAGATTATACATAATATTATTATTATGAACGAAAAATGTGCGGTTTTAATTCTTCAAAGGTATAAATTTGTACGACGAAGTGGGGGGGGGCGTGGAATTTCAATAAAAAAAATGATTTCAATTTGCCATATTTCCAGAGGTAGCATCAATTACTTATCAATATATGTTTCAATATGAAACTTATTCGGTTCCCACTTATGTTAAAGAGGTCCCAGTTGGACCACAAGGACTACCAAGAAGAAGGCGTCTCTTGGTGTTGCGACAATGAACTTGCTGGCCATGCGGGAGGCATCATTGCCGATGAAATGGGCTTGGGTAAAACCATTACCATGATTGGCGTCCTGCTTGAGAACTTTCGCACACGCACCCTCGTCGTGTTGCCAGTCGCGCTTATCGAGCAGTGGGCCGCACAAGTATACAAGCTTGTAGGACACAAGCCACTCATCTACCACGGGCGTGGTAAAAATGTAGACATGGAGACTATTCTCAAGGCACCCCTCGTGCTTACCACATACGGAATGATTAACATCAACCCCAAAAAGGCGGAAATTGAGCGTGCCGCTTCGCTCTTGCACAAAATCCGTTGGGACCGCGTCATCTTTGACGAAGCGCATCACATGCGCAATTCTCGCTCGGGACGTCATGTCGGGGCAAGCATGTTGCAATCCGATATTCGTTGGCTTGTCACTGGCACTCCCGTTCAAAATAAAAAAAGAGACTTTTATAGCTTGTGCATGTTATTGCAAAAGATGCCTGATGATGTTGTTGAGCGTTTCATGTTGCGACGCACCAAAGCGCAAGTCGGCGTTCGTATTCCTGACTTGAATGCTCACAGCTCTTCTGTCGCTTGGACACATGAAGGCGAGAAGGCCTTGGCGGAGGAAATTCACTCCGCACTCCAATTCAGCAACGTCTCCACGGAGAAATCTAGCTGGATAGGGCACATGATTTGCGATACGGAGGATGACAAGAAACGTCGCCTTGTTATGCTCATGCGCGCCAAACAATCTTGCACCTTGCCGCTTCTCATTGCCCCGCAAATTCAACGTCTTGTGGATACTGGGATTATTGACCGCGAACATCCGTTTTCACAGGCCATGCACAGCAGTAGCAAGATGGATGCGCTTGTGGATTGCGTCGTTGCGCGTAAAAATAATGGCAATGGAAAGCTCATCTTCTGCACCTATAGGCAAGAGATTGAAATAGTTGCAAAGCTGTTGCGCGAAGAAGGCATGGTCGTTGCAACTTTGGATGGACGCACCAAAAAGAAGGAGCGCACTGAAATTTGCAGTGGCAATAGCAAGTATCAGGCAGTCGTCTTGCAAATCCAGACGTGTTGCGAAGGCCTCAATCTTCAAGCACAATTCAGCGAGGTCTACTTCATGACGCCGCACTGGAATCCGTCCATTGAAGACCAAGCCGTTGCAAGATGCCACCGAATCGGGCAAACCAAGCCTGTGGAGGTTTTCCGCTTCGCCATGTCTCCGCACGAGTTTACGCCCATCAAGGATTCTGTGTTGCGCCCCATTACGTTTGATAATCATGTTGTGCGCGTTCAAGATAGCAAACGTGTCTTGTCTTCTGAGGTTTTGCCTGATGCTGTTGCGGAAGCGTAGTTAGTTAGTTAGTAGTTAGTTTATAGTTTGTAATTCATATTTAAAATACAGAAAAATTAAAACCACGCCTTTTAGTGCGGTTTTATTTTTTCTTAAAGTATCACTGATTTACAGATTTTAATTCGCAATTAAGGACGAATTAAAATCTTTAATGGTGTAAACAATCTACACATACATGTATTATACGACACAAAGAGTTAGATTACTTTATAAATCAATCTATCAAATAATACCACGCAACCAGCGTATAACGATGTTTATCAACATTAACCGCAGAAACAAAATGGTCTATTCCGTTAGCAGGGTCAAGCTTAAATATATTTATATTGCCTAATCTTGGAACTACACTTTTATAAATATTTTGTTTTTCGTCACAGAAGTGCAATATACCACCATATGTTGGATGCCAGTCATACGTCAAGGATATCGTCACTGCTATATCCCCTTTATTTTTATCATGATGTATCGCTAAAAAATCATCTTTTCCATAGTTGCTTATAAAAACTTCTCCCGGTCTCATATTTCTGCACCCAATTATTTTACATAAAGTATCGGTAAACGGGAAACTTTTCATGGTGTGGGTTAATCTACACGACACACAAACACACGTTGAATAATGGTTTCCCATACATCTTCTAAAACGATATGTATATTTCTTGTTTACACAACAAATATTACATTCATCCACCTGTTTTCTTGTTATATTCTGTGAATGCACGACTTCCCATTTATTATCATTTGGGATAGTTACATAGGACCACCATTTATAATTTTCAATTTCTGGTTTTAAACTAGTTAAGACTTGTGAAGAAATAAAATCGGGTATAGTAATTATCCTTTCTTCCGCGTAAATCTTGTTATACTTTTCAAGAGTTTGATTTGCATACATATTTTCATTTATAAAACCAGGAATAGTATTTTTCATATAGGGACGAATCATGTGGTTAACCGACGAGTATGGCGCAACGCCAAATGCGCCATTGTCTTGAATATTTACCGATTTATTTGGGTAACCTAACAACTCTGCTATACGATAGAAATATGACATTCTTCCACCAATTAAGTATTTTGCATTTTTCATGATAAAAATATTTTTAAAAGCAACCATTGTTTCATTCTGTGCTATACTTTTTGGTAATTTATTATTCCATCGCATAGCTTGTAACGGCTCGGCTGACTCGCTATCATCCCATACGACTTCTATATTTTTTCTGGAAAAGTGAAGTTTAATGTCAGAAACAACTTGTTTATTATCAGTGCATACATATATTCGGTTTTTTTCATGTGTAAGTGTTGTTAATGCATGTTCACACTCGTCTATATATTTTTCAATCGGCAAGAACTGAGGACACTCTGTAATTTTATCAGTTTGACGAATATGAACAACTATGTCCGTTTCAACATTAAAGGGTGTTTTAGCAACAAGCTCGTTGATTTCATTGCATATATCATCCCTAAATGCACATACTTTATGTTTTAACATATCCGAATATTGTTGAATCGTCCATTTCGAACTTTTTGTGTCAGGCAATAATTTCGGCCATATTTCAACACATTCTGCTTCGCTAACTATAGTAAATGACGTAAAGTACGAATGCCAATTTTTATCTGGAATATCTATATCTTGAATAGAGCCGTTTAACCTTGGAATGTCATATCCAGACGATACTAGTCCTAAAACCAACCCGTTGTCTTCCGCATATTTTGCTGCATTCATAACATCATGGATAATCGCACCCAATCCACCCGAGTTGCGCAATGTAAAATTATATCCATAAAAAGTCATTCTAATAAAATAATGTTTTATATATTTTAATTCATATCTACGTAAATTCATATCTACGTAAATACAATTCATTAAAAGGTGCGGGTTTAAATCTTCAAGGGTGTAAATAATTCCATATTTTTGACAGCACTTAATTTATGATATTCAGAATGATGCTTCATTATTTTACTTATATATTATATAATGGCTAAAACTTTAAAAGTAAGAAAAGGACCTGCTTCTAGTGCAACTAAATTTAGTTTAGGAACAAAAAAGAAAGGTAACGATGGTAATATGTGGAAAATAGTTCAAAATAAAAATGGTACCAAGCGTTGGTTAAAAATATCAAATAAATCAAATAATATAACTAGTAAAAAATCTGTAAAAATAAAACAAAATAAATCTACTCTTGATAATAAAATGATATGGGGAAAATTGGGTAGTGTTTATAGTCCAAAAAAAAAACATTACTTAAGATTAGGAACATCAGAATCATTTAATGTAATACGAGATGAACTAGTTCGTGATAAGGAATGGTATAAACGAGTTAAATTTATGGCAAAAAGAGGAGGTGTATTTGGTGATAAATTAAAAACTCTATTATAATTAAAATTAATCTCTACATGATAATAAATATAATTACACCCTTGAAGATTTAAAATGGCACCCTTTAGGAAAATTATCGGTATAAATTTACGAATATTTGTCCCATTTTAAATCTTCTAGGATGGAAATAACTCTTTTTTATTGTTTGTTTTCTTTTCCTAAAATATTAACAAAATTGAAAAAAAATTGAAATTAATTTTCGGTTTATTCAAGTATAACATCTATTATTGCGCGTTTATATCAATTTAATTAAAATGTCCGCCACACCCGCTACCGCACCCGCCCGTCAGCCATCCTCTTGCCAAGTCTGTTTTCAGCCTGGCCATTGCTATCGTAATTGCAGTCACCCTACCATTGAGACAGCGCATCTTCAAGGCGTTGAAATGTACAAGCAGTTGTTGATGTCTCATAACGACATTAGACGCCAAGAGAATGTGCAAATTTGGTGCACGAATCTGTCGCGTGGCATGATGCGCGTTTTGTTGGCTCGCTATACCATTCCTCAGGTTCTATCTGAGTTTGAATCTATCCAAGCCTGGCGCACATGGAGAGCTCAGACCAGCTTGACTGACCAGATATATATTCCTGCGCGCCTATCCATTCAAGGACTTGCAAACCTAGATGAACTTCGTTGCATGATTGATATTGCCTACACCAATTTGGCGCAGGAAATTATTGTTACCGATATTGATTCTATTGAAATCATGGCTGCGAATGACCATATTGCGCAAATGCGTAGCGCGTTTATCTTGATTGGCAGAAATCTGAGACATGCAAACCTTACTGGTGATGGCGTGCAAAATTATGCACAAGATATTATTCATTATTTGGAGACCATTATTCAGCAGCAAGAAGCGCGCTCTATGTTTCCAGCGATTCCTGTGCCACTTATGCGCGAGGAATATCTTAACGACCCGTTGCCGCCCATGGTGCATATTCCCATGCCGCGCCCTACAAGTGTTCTGGATGAACCTCCTGGCTTTATGCCGTTGCGCACACGCGGAGGGGCTCAAAATCAAAATCAAAGACAGCCCACATTCACGATTGATTTGCGTCTGTTGCCTCCGCCTGCTCATGATGCTGCTGTCGCGGACCCTGTTCAGTGTGGCATTTGTTGGGACGAGCTTAACGATGAACGTCGTATTATGACCAATTGCAACCACAATTATTGCGATGGATGCATTACCTCTCAGATTGATTCTATACGTGCCAAATATCGCAGGAGTGGCGATATTTGCCGATACTTGGATTTGAACTGCGCGTTGTGCCGTCAAAACGTGCATACATTGTCGCACAACATCTCCGATGGCGACAAGGTTCGTGGCATCAAGGATGTTCTTTATCATGCTTATGACAGACAGACTGATATGGCTTTATAAAAACAAAAACAAAAAATAAAAAAACAAAAAATAAACAAAAACTAAAACAAAATTTGGTCATTGTGGAAACCCTTTTTTCTAGCG
>SXGQ01129182.1_pt1 | contig 18426 bp, 16 predicted proteins | sample 3178371 | NCBI WGS metagenome assembly SXGQ01 (sample SAMN11356859, study PRJNA531348) | freshwater metagenome | isolation source: freshwater sample F1-20 | place: China: Fuxian Lake, Yuxi | collected 2017-12-25 | reverse complement strand
CGGTCGTGGAAGCGGTGTATCATTACCTGCTCAGAAGAAACTCTTGAGCTCGCCTGTCCGCGAGCCGTAGACCTGAGTAGCCACCGGGTTCGCGATAGGGTCGGGGAAGTCCATGATATCCTTGCGATACTGCTTGTACGCCTCCACCTCCGACATGATGGTGTTGCCGCAGTAGGAGACCACGCGCTGGTTCAGATCCTCCAGCGACTCGGCCACACGCTCAGGAGAGTTGTCGCCATACTGCAGGTAGTAGCTGCGCATGATAATCAGGAGATCCGACTCCGACTGGTTATCAATCACGTGCCGTCCCATGCTGCGAGCCAGCACATCCGCCTTAATCTTGGACTGAAGATTGTCCACATTGGTCTGGCTGAAGAAGGTCGTGTTCAGAGGCGTGCACGAGTGGCGGTAATTGATTCGCTCCATGATGGTGGACGTCGGAACCAGACCCGGCTCATACGAGTAAATCATCACGGAGGGCACGCTGCTTCCTTCTTGGTTACCCGACAGCGGGAGGCGCCCCGTGTGCTTGGGGGCAGCTTCAATCGCAGTGCCCGTGTAAAAGTCCGCCAGAGTCTTGACCGAGTAGTCGAGGCTAAACTGCATTGTGAGTTGGCTATACAATATTCCGCCCAAACTGCTCTGTGTTGGCTAGGGCGCAGGTCAGTTCAATAGTGTAGATGGGCTGAAGGCTTATATTCAAAAACGGCAGGTTGGATCCGACCAAGTTCGCCGGCTCAAGAACGTTGGAGCCGTTTGCAGCTCCGTCAATTGCCTCGGGGTAGGTCGGAACCGCATTGCCTCCAGCGTCTTGTGTGAAGAAGTTCGCGACCAGGAACCCGTTGTAGCTGGATACGTGAGGCAGTGTCCGAGCCGTTGCCTCTGTGCGTGGGACGTACTCGCCTCCGACACCAGCGGGCACGTAGTCAAGCAGCCCCACAACGTCGTACGGCCTTCCCGTCATGTTCTTGATGAAATTGATTTTGTTTGAAGGTGTCAGCGGCGACACCTCCATGTTGCTGAGTGTGGCGGGGTCAAAGATGACGCGGTCACCAACCCGCAGGTCGTTGGAGCTAAAGTACTGAAACCCTGCGGTAAAGCACTTCAGAAACAGACCACTGGATGCGTCGGCCTGAATAAGCGACACCACGAGATTGTCTGTCTGCGTAAAGGTGAATCCAACGGGGTCTGTCAAGTTCAGCGTCAGCTTCTGTAGACTGGGAATGGGAGCCTGAAGGTCATGCGATTCGGTCCCCCATGGCTCATAGTCATAGTGCTGAACACCGAGGTCCAACGAGAAATCCGTCTGCGTGCGCGTCCTCTGTGTCAGGGCAGAAAAGGCGCGACGAGTGGATTCGTTGCCACCATAGTACGCCCCGTAGTAGGCATCAAGACCTAGCAAGAGATAGGGGTACGTAGAGAAGGCAGAAAACGGCTTCCCCACGACCTGGGAAATAATCCCCGATACGTCCATGTTTCCAGGAATGTTCGGCAGCCCCAGGAACTGCTTCTGCGGGAGAATAACACGCACCACGCGAATCGCCGTCACGTTGGATGCTTGTCCTTCCGTACCGAACCCAAGTCCAGAGGGCTGAACGTAGTAGGTGTCAGATGGCAAGTTGCAGTTCGGAAACGGTCCACGCGCACCGGGGGAGTATGGGGGATAGTCGACCTCCAAGTATCTCCATCCGGTTATGTTTGAGGCGCCTGGCACGGTGTTCCTTATTCCAAGTGAATTGGATGCATACAATGGAATCGTTGGGTTGTTGAAGGTCACGGCGTTGGACACGTACTTGGGTGCCTGGCTTCCAAAGGAAAAGACCAAGTTTGAATACGGGTTAGGCTGCTTCACAAAGTCGCGATGGGCAGCGTCAATAACGATATAGCGCTTTGTCATCATGGTCTGGGGAATGTTCTGAACTGCACTTGCGGCTGCAGTGTTTGTCCAACCTCCACTGTTCCAGCTGCTCATTGTTTCTCTTATCCTAGGGTCTGTAAATCAGCAAGCCAGAGTTTCTCCGCATTGGTTGACTGGAGCCTCGCAATCTCTGCGCGAATCGTCTCCATCTCCGCCACGTGCTTGTCGCTGACCTCCTTGGTGAAGCTGGACACCGGCAGCCGCATAATGTAGTCGTAGGACCCCTTGATGGTCTGGTACCCGTGCTGCTCCAGCAGAGAGTCGCACTCCATCCGCGTCTTGCGGCGCAGATTCGGCACCTGCACATCCTCGCACTGGCTCACGATGAACCGCACCACATTCGTATGGAGAGGCAGCTGCTCCTCCAGCGCCTTGATTTGGTGAGTGCGGCGCGTCTCGTACAACTCCAGACGGACAGTCCAGAACGCAGTCAGGATGTCGTTCAGCGTGGCATACTTGGTAATCACGCCCTTCTCGTCAAAGGCGTGCATGTTGGTGGTCTTGATCTTGACCGTGAGCGACTTGACTAGGGCAGCCTCCTCGATGCCCTTGATGCGAATGTTGATGTCCTGATCTGTGGAGGTGTCCACAAAGTCCTTGATACGACCCTCGGCCAGCTCCTTCTCCAGCCACTCGCGATAGTCGGCCGTCCAGGTGCCTGGGGGTAGCTCCGTGACCACAAAGTCCTCCTTCTCCTTGCGATACACCCCGACCGCTCCCTCGTCGGTGTAGGTGCCCTTGAAGCCCTCGTAGTACGGGACGAGCTTGGTGCTGGACAGCGGGCGGTCTCGCTGAATCTTGGCAATCAGCACCGACTTGAGGACCTTCGGGTCGCACGGCGGAATGTTGGTGGAATACCCGGTGCCGATGCCGCGGGCGCCATTCACCAGGAGCATTGGGAGAACCGGCGCATACCACTCGGGCTCCACGGGCAGGCCGTCATCGTCGCGGTACTTCAGGACATCCATGTCCTCCTCGCGAATCAGCTTGCGCACATTCGGCTGGAGGTAGGTGTGAATATAACGGGGAGAGGCGGAGTCCTTGCCTCCCTGCAGGCGCGTGCCGAACTGCCCCTGTGGAACCAGCCACGCGATGTTGTTGGCACCCACGAAGGTCTGCGCCATGCCCACAATGGTCTCGTTCAGTGAGGCCTCGCCGTGGTGGTACCCCGTGTGCTCCGAGACGTAGCCCGCGAACTGCGCCACGCGAATCTCCTGGGTCAGGTTCCGCTTGAAGGCCGCATACAGAATCTTACGCTGCGACGTCTTCAGGCCGTCCATCATGGAGGGGATGGAGCGCTCCAGATTGTAGTAGCTGAAGTGAATCAGATCCTTGTGGATGAAATCACTGTACGGAAGTTTGCTTCCACTCGGAATCAGAACCGAGCGGTCATATCCCTTGAGCCAGTCCTTGCGGTCGTCTGCACGCTGCTTGTTGAAGGCCAAGTCAATGGCAGGATCCGACTCCACCGTGTAATCAAACTTGACCGCATTGACCTTGGTGAAGTAGTCCTTGGCCTCGTCGCGCGTGGACGTACCCAATCCCTTGTAATACTTGACCTTCCACGCAGGCGACTTCCCCTCACCCGCCCTCCACTGCTCGTACTCATACTGAGAGTAGAACACTCTTGATTCTTTTCCACGATTCGCCTTCACAATCGGCGTGGCCATGTAGGTCAGGAATCCAGGAATGGCAATGAGCTCGTGCCAGAGCTCGTGGAACAGATTCACCAGCAGCCCACGGATGTGGCTGCCGTCCAGATCCTGATCCGTCATAATCATCACCGACCCGTAGCGCAGGTCTGCAGTGGTGGTGTACTTCTTGCCTGACGTCAGACCCAGAATCTTCTTCAGCTCCGCAATCTCCTTGGTCTGCTCCACCTTGGAATCCGATGTGTCCTTCACATTCAGCACCTTGCCCTTGAGCGGGTAGACGCCGAAGGTCTTGCGCTGCTCTTGGCTCAGACCGCTCAGAGCCATGGCCTTGGCTGAGTCTCCCTCGGTCAGAATCAGCGTGCACTTGGCTGAATCCTTGGTTCCCGCCATCACCGCGTCATCCAGCTTGGGAATGCCCGTGATACGGCTCTGCTTCTTGCCGTCCGTCTTGGAGTTGTCCTTTGCGTCCTTGGCGGACTGCGCCTCCACGATGGTAGACACCAGATTCAGCTTGGTCACCACCTTCTTGAGGATGTCGTCCGACAGCTTGGGAGAGGACCCGAAGGCAGACTGCTTGGTTGTCAGCGTCTCCTTGGTCTGGCTTGTGAAGCTCGGGTTCTCAATCATGGAGGTCACGAACACCGCCAGGTTGTCGCGCACCAGACCCGGCTTGACCTTAATCTTCTTCTTGGTCTCCAGAAACTCCACCACGTGATTGACCACCTGGCTGGTCACGGCGTCCACATGGGTTCCGTTCTTGGACGTCCAGATGCCGTTCACAAAGGACATGGCGAACTGCTTGTCGGTCGGGCTGTCGGCAATGGCAATGTGCCACCGCTCGTTGGGAGACTCGTACACCACCGTCTCGCACCCAAAGCCCTTGGCATACTCGGTGATGTTCTTGCACTTGACGGGCGTATCGTTCCAAGAGACCTTGGTGTCCTTGCCCAGCGTCATTGCCAGGTCGTAGACACGGCGCTCAATCAGGGACTGCATGTCGGAGCCAATGTCCTTCATGCCGAAGCGCGCAAAGTCGGGCGTCCACGCTACGCTCACATAGGACTTGTGCTTGCTCTTCTTCGTGGCGGGTGCGCCAATGTCCGTCATGTTGTTCTTGAAGGTCTGAGTATACAGCAGTCCGCGCGGCTGATCCATCACCGTCACAACCATCTCCTTCGCAAAGATGTTGGCCAGCTTGACACCGTAGCCGTTCTTGCCACCCACGAGCTTCTTCTCGTCCTTGTTGTAGTTGGTGGATGTCAGCAGCTCGCCGAAGATCATCTGGGGAATCCAGACCTTGTGCTCGGGGTGCTGCGCGACATCAATGGGCTCTCCGTCATTTTGAACGGTAAAGGTTGTGGGCGTGCAGGAGACCTCAATGTGCTTGACTGGATTCTCGGAGTTCTTCTGGCGCAGGCGGATGGCGTGATCGTGAGCGTTCACCAGCAGCTCATCCACCAGCTTGTAGAATCCGGGGTTCACGGGAATGGTGGCGGACTTGAAGTTGTCTCCGTCGCGAACAAACACATCCTCGGGGCCAGTCACAATGCTGCCCACGTAGGTGTCGGGAAGGTCAAGGATGTGCTCGCGGTGCGTCTTGCGCTGGTAGTTAGAAGAGAGAGCCATGGTGGGATAGTGTTCAGAGGCTTGCAGTCTTTTCGTTTTTAAAGAACAAGATGTCGCAGGGTCCTATCGGTCCCCAAGGTCCTCAGGGGCAACCGGGTGGAACAGGACCTACTGGATTCCAGGGAATTCAGGGGCCGCAAGGACCGCCATTTGGTCCACCTGGTCCAGGCTTCTACAACTCCAACACACGGTTGATTCTGTCGGACTTTACAACGGGTGGAACATTGACTTTTTCCAACGGGTCCGCGTCGACATACTACAACATCACATCAACAACTCCGTTGACCACCCTGTCCAACGCGAGCTCGGGATCGACCGTGGCGGGCGCATTCTGGGTGTTCCGTAACAACACCGCAAACCTGATTACCATCGCCACCTTGACTGGCATTGCCAACGTCACCTACGCAGGATCCACAAACGCCACCACCCTTTACATCGGTAGCGGCAATTCCTTAACACTTGTGGCAGGAGGCGCGAGCTCCTTTGTCGCATTCTAGTAAATGGCGTACGTCTTTGATCTTTCATCTCCAACAGGACCTACCGGAATGACTGGAATGGACGGAATACAGGGTGCACTGGGATGGACGGGTCCAATCGGCCCCCCTGGATTCCCAGGATGGGGAGGCGGCACGACACCTGGACCCACTGGAAACGGCAACTTCAACTTGTCTGCTGTGTCGTCGGGTACATCCATCACAGTAACGACTGCGTCACTGGGAACGACGTATTACATTACCACGAGTGGGATTACAGGGATCACGCTGCCTGCGTCCATGTCGGGCATTACCGCGGGTGCGTTCTGGCTGTTCCAGAATACCTCTGGAAACGGTATTTCAATCACTCTGACAAACGGAACGGCAAGATACAACGGGACATCGAACTCGGGCCCGATTCCAATGATGACTAGTGCCGGGATTTCCCTCGTGTATTCTGGGAGTAATACGAGTTATATTGTATTCTAACAACAATGATATCATCATCGAGGGCAAAGACGACCGCTATCAGTTATGTTGCAACTACTGGGACTATTAGCAGTGCGCTCGCGCCTAACTACTTTATTCCAAACATTGGATTAGTATCCGACTCATCTGGACAGCTCTATACCGTTCTGAACACATACGTCAGCTTTCCTACGGTCAATCGATACGATGTTGTTATGATTACACCGAACGCTGGTGGTACTTGGAGTAAACTTGTTGTCGCTACTCTTCCATCTATTGCGGGGGGCTTTGCGGACGGACTGGTTTCCATGAATATTGAATCGATATGCGTCTCACAAAATGGAACGGTTGGTCTAGCTGTCTCGGCGTACGCGGACGGCGGCGCGGCGTATTCATATATCTGGGTATTTAGCTACTCGGGTTCAATAGTTAGTCTTACCCGGAACAACTGGTCAATCTTTTATTTTGGATCGGACTACACAACAACGTTTCCAGGAAGGATATCGACAATTGCTTTAGATCCAACTGCGACGATTGTATATCTGTGGTCAAGAGGCAGTCCGATTCGAAAATATACTGGCGTGTCGTTTAACTCAAATCTGGTCAATCCAATACCCGACAGCAGTCTTGGACCTACCCCTACAAACGGGTCGTTCCCTAACCAAGGACAGGCGGGATGTGGTCTCGTAGTTACTAGTGCTGGAACCATATACGGATCGTATTCGGGTGGAATTGTACGTGTGACCCCGTCTGGAACGACTACTACATTAACTTCAAGTCCTGCAGATGGATATGGAAACGTCGTCAATACCGTTACCCAGTATGCATGGAACGGAGGTGGTCCAATTATGTGCGACTCAGACGACCAACCTATCTTGTTTTACGGTGGAGTTCTTTCGAAAGTTATTGGCGGTCAAGTCGTACCTCTTGCGACGATTCAATATGCCAATCTCGTTGTCGCGTCTCCAGTTCAACGGCTACTCTATACATTAAATTCACAGTCCGGGGTTCAGGTTAATACAGTTGGGATATACACACCCAAGTATTAAGCCTCCGCGACACTCACCTGCACCACGCCGTTCGGGACCGACCAGCCGAAGGTCACGCCGCCCACATTCGCCTGGAGCGTGGCCACCTGGGCGTCCAGACTGCTGCCCAGGAGGTAGGTGACATAGTCAAACAGCGTACGCACGACACCATCCACGCACGCGGACGGAACGGCGATCGGAACCGACAGCACAACATATCCCTGCTGGAATCCCGTGCCCGCCCAGGCGTGCAGCTTGTCCACAAGACCATTCTGCGCCGTGTCGAACATGGCCAACAATGCCGTCTTGTCCGCAGCCTCCTTGGCCGTACGCGCTTGCGTGGTCTCCTTCAAAGCATCCAGAGTGATCAAGGGTGTGGACATTTTGTTTACCCCCAAGAGTTTTCACCAAGCACTCCAGACAAGAGTATGCCTCCGAGAAAGCAGTTGCAAGAAGCTCCCGTGGTCTTTTCGTTGCGGTTGCCTGTAGAAGAGCATGTGCCCACGCCCGCAGAAGGCGGAACCAATTATTCGGATATTCTTTCAGCTGTGGAGACGTCCAAGGTCGCCGAGCGGTTCAATACGGACACCATGCGGGAGATTCTGGCGCGGACCAAGAGCCCGACGTACTCGCCGACAACAGCCTGCTTCTGGTGTTGTTCGTCCTTTTCGTGGAAGGCCTGTGTGCTTCCGATAAGCTACGACGCCTACGAGAACATGTACTCGTGCGAGGGTCACTTCTGCTCTCCTGAGTGTGGGTTGGCATACCTGTATTCTGAGCCTGGCTCCGACACGACGCGCTGGCTCCGTCACTCCCTGATGGTTGACATGTACCGCGCTGTCTTTGCAGTCAAGGATCTGACTCCCGCCCCGCCGCGCGCCGTGCTCCGTATGTTCGGAGGGCCTCTGGACATTGAGCAGTATCGCGAGTATCTGACATCGTCTGATGAGCTGGTGTCTGTCCAGCTGCCTCCACTCCGCCTTCATGTGCCGACCATGAACGTGCAGGGACCTGCGCGCGATGTCAAGAAGTTCGTGGCACTGTCGCAGGATACGGTGGACAAGGCGACCAAGGAGCTGCGTCTTCGCAGAACCAAGCCCGTCCACTCGGCTGCGGCAACACTGGACAAGTGCTTTTCATGAGCCAAGACAATGGAAGGCCGCATACCCCAGGGAACGATTACCTGTGAACGTAGTAATCAAGCTCAGACAGCAACCTCGCAACAGCGGGGTGCTGCCCCACAGAGTGTCTACTCGTCTCGCATGGATTCGGTCATTCACCACGTCACCACTCTGCCTGCCATGAAGAGTCTATTGTCCGTTACGCACCACGACTACTTGCCCAATGAATACGACGCTGTGATCCTTGAGCCCGACGTGTACTTCCAGCTCAACGAGCTCAAGGTCGTGGATGGGCACTTGGACACCATCAAGTTCGTCTTGTTCTGTTTTGACCACGATGTCCAGCACCTGCAAGAGTTTGTGGACAATTGCAATACAGCCTACGAGCGCCGCATGGCCAACAAGCTGGGCATCCACCGCTACTTCTTTGACCAAATGGTGCAATCCAAGGCCAAGGGCAATCTTCAGAACCCGCTACCCACGTCCCACCTGGTCTACACCAAGACCAAGTTCGTCACGAACAGGACGTTTGACAATGTGTTCTTTGAACAGAAGAAGCAGGTCCGACACCGCACCAAGTTCTTTCTGGAGCACCGCGACTGGTATGACCGCAAGGGTATTCCGTACACGCTGGGGTTTCTGTATCACGGACCTCCAGGCACGGGCAAGACGTCCACCATCAAGGCCATTGCCAACGAAGGCAGGCGCCACATCATCAACATTCAGCTGTCGGAAATCAAGACCAAGCAGCAGCTGCAGCACCTCTTCTTCAATGACGAAATCCACGTCTACAATGGCACCAATCTGGAGCGCTACACCATTCCCGTAAGCGAGCGCTTGTATGTCATTGAGGACATTGATGCCATGGGCGACGCGGTTCTGAAGCGCGAGTGGAAGAAGCCCGTGGCCGTGAAGAAGGACGATCTGGAGCCGTTCATGCACAAGGAGGAGGAGAAGGACGCGCTGGATCTGTCCTTCCTGCTGAACCTGCTGGACGGCACACTGGAAGCCAATGGTCGTATTCTGATTATCACGACCAACTTTCCTGAGCGCATTGACCGTGCGTTAATCCGCCCGGGGCGCATTGATATGATTGTGCACTTTCAGAAGTGCACGCTGGCGGTGCTGAACGAGATGGTCAATTCCTTCTATGACAAACAAGTGGTCTTGGAGGACACGAATCTGGACGGCAAGTGGACACCTGCGGAAGTCAACCAGATTCTGTTTCGGAACTTTGAAGACCCTGATGCGGGCATCAAGGAGTTGGTGGAGTTGGCAACGAAGGACCTGTACGGGTTCCAAGATACTGTGTAACCAGCGTGAGCAGATTGTTCACATAATCCATGATGTGCCCTTGGTTGGCGGGCGAAATCTGAACCCACATATCCTTCATCTTGCGTATTACGGGAATGATGGTCTCGTCCTTCTCGTATTCCGCGAATTCGTACTTCAAGAAAAAGTCGGCATTGCGCGCCTTGATGGTGGCGGCAAACGGCATGCAGTGATGCTCAATGGCGCCAACGACCATTCTGGGGTTCGCCATCCTAGCCATCTTGAGATTCTTCAGGTAGACTGGAAAGTCCTTGTCGTGGGGAAAGACCAGAATCAGCTGCTCAAGGAACAACTGAAACTGCTCAAAGAACAGCTTCAACAGCTGAGCTTGAGACATTATGTGTCTACGTTACTTCCGTGAAACTCCCTTGAACTCGTTATCCCGCTGTTTCTGCAACTGCTCCAAACGGGATCCGAGGTCGTCGTTGCGCCCCGTCTTGTCGCCATCGTAACTCTGCTTTGTCGTCGGCTCAGGAGCTCCAGCGGGCGGCGCAGGACCGCCGAGGAACGTGTAGTGCAGCTGGTCAGACGTCGCAGCCGACTTGCCATCCCAGCTGGAGTACGAGTCCGAGAAGCCACCTGCTGTGCCGAAGGACCACGACTCCAAGGTTGGCAGCATAGATGCCCCAGGAACCGTGCCTGCGCCAGGCGTCAGGGCAGGTGCGCTCGGCGGCGTGGCTGTAGTCGGCACATCACGACGAGCCGACACGGGCTTGGCAATGTATCCAAAGATGGCCTGCCCTACAAAGACATCCTTTGTCTCGGGCACGTACAGCGTGGGCACCTTCTGCAGGAAGGGTGGCAGCTCCGACCGCTGCTTGCCGTCAATCGGAAACAGGCGACACAGCTCCTGCTTGTTCAGAGTCTTCAGCGTATCCAGAATCTGCTTGCTGTGGGAGCAGCGGGTGCTGTAAAACAGAATGGGTTGGCTGTTCATTGCGAACAAAGCCGAAAAAAACGGAAAGAGAATCACGCAGCCAAGAAGTAAGTATGGAGAACCTTAAGACGTCCTTGAACGGCTACCGTATCGACTTTGAGCTCAGCAAGGTGCCGGTTCCGTTTGTCAATGGGCTGCGCCGTATCCTGCTCGCCGAGATTCCTACAGTGGTGATTCGTGATGTGGTCATTCGTGCCAACACCACGCAGCTGAACCACGAGATGTTGAAGCATCGTGTTCTGATGCTGCCCGTGAATGTGCAGGTTTCGGAGGTTGGTGTGATTCGCGACACGAAGTTGCGTCTGCACTTTGACCCCAGCCCCGAGGCGGATCGTGTGGTGACGTCTGATGACTTTGTGGTCTCGGGATCCACTCGCAAGGATGTGCTTCTCAAGGATCGCGATTTAGGTACGCCCCTGCTGTTCCTCAAGCTGAACGTGGGTGGCAAGCACCCCGAGGACGGGCTGCAGGTGGATGCCACATTGGGTGTGGACGAGGCTGGGGCGTCCCAGGTGTGTGTGGCCACCTTCAGGAACCACATTGACCCCGAGCGAGCCAAGCTGGATCGCGACACGTACCTGCTGGGCGAGGGCGCGAACGCAACCAAGGACACTCGTATCTTTGACAACCACCTGATTCAGCGCTCGTACGAACAGGACGAGCGTGGCCGACCCACAAGGTTTGACTTTGCGATTGAGAGCATTGGCGTGGTGCCTGCTCGGGATCTGCTGCGCCAAGCGGTGGAGGTCTACCAGCGCAAAGTGACTGAGTTCCTGAAGGAGCCGATTTCCAAGACGGACGATGGAATGTTCTCCATTGAGTCGGTGGTTGAGGGCCACACGCTGGGTGCCCTTGCTCAGGTTCTGATTCTGGACTCGGGGCTGGTGGACTTTGTCTCCTACGATCCTGGGCATCCGCTCGTTCCCAAGTTGGCTATTCGGTTCCGCACCAAGGTCAAGCCCGAGACCGTGCTGGAGCGCTTCCGCACGGACGCGATGGCCTTGTTTGAAAGCATTCTTAAGGGTGTATAATGGATGAGTTCTTCACCTTTGAGGCCAAGGATGTGCAGATCCTTGGCGAGGTGGTCTTTGAGGAAGAGACACAGCGCCCAATGTCCACACGCTTTTACACACTGGACGAGCAGGTCTCGGACTCCTACGAGAAGATGGTTCCCCGCGACAAGCGCGTCACCAAGTTCAAGTTGAAGGAACTGGAGAAGGAGGTGGAGCGGTACCGTGAACTGTACACAACGTACATCAGCGCCACGTCCGAGAGTTACGACCTCGTGGAACCCAAGACACGCAGGCACTTTGACTGGATTTTTCCAGTGCTTTCTGGGACACTCTCTCCCTTTGAGTGGGAGGAATGGGCATCTCTCTTTTCCCCTGCGGCTATTCGCCAACCCAATGCCTATCCTCGCATGATTGCCGCACTTCCCCAGCCGTTTGAGGTTACACAAGGCACGCCCTATCCCGTACGTGTCATCACTGAATCGGCAGCTGAAGACGGAACCAAGGGCGCGCGGTTTCTGCCTGCCTTCAAGACCACACGAACCAAGCGCCACGAGGATGAGAGCATCACTCTGATTCCCGAGGAGGTTCAGGGAACGGACGACACGACAACGCTGCGTGGATACTACCTGAAGTCTCGCGGTGTGGACATTCCCGACCCACAAGCTGACCACCCATTCTTCATGGACGACAAGCCTAGGTTCCTTGATACGCAGGCGCCCCTGAGCGAAGTGATTCCTGGGCTGGATGCAGTCATGACTCACGGCGTCAAGCGGACGACTGATCCGTATGGAGAGGGCGCCAAGTACCTGAAGGTCTACGACGTGGCCTTGTCGTCCATTCCCTGGAAGATGTGGACTCAGCGATTTCCCCCCGAACCTGTGGCCAATGACCTGCCGCCACCCCTGGACTTGCCTTTCCCCGAGGCGAAACAGGATGCGCCCTCGCAGAAGCTGACGGAACAGTATGGTGTCCCATACTTTCCGGGCATGTCCTCTAGGCTGTGGCTTCAGCAGCAGTTGGATGGAGGCGCATTGGTGGCTACGATGTTGCTGTCCAAGGCGGCGGATGCGGGGGTTGCTCCCATGCTGGCCAGTGGAGAGATGGGAGAGCTTGTTCTTCCGCCCGCAGACCTGAGCCAGTGCGGACTCACGGACGTGCCGTTCCAAGAGTTTCTGATTCGTGGCATTCTGCGAAAGACAAAGGAGCTCATTTGCGTGCCTCTGGATATCATCAAGCAGGAGCGCCACCAGGTTGGGTACAAGGGACGCAAGCTGTGGAAGGATTCCACGGGCAATGACATTCTGATGCCGACGATTCGTGCCTTGGCTGCGGTCAAGCCCCCGCCTCTGTCTACAAAGGCTCCTGAGCTGTCCAAATTCGGAGCCCAGTCCACATCCAGCCAGCGTGCGCAGGTCTTGGCGATTTTGAACGACCCCCAGCGCCTTCCCGAGGACAAGGAGCAAGATGTTCAGCTTTTGTTGCAGACATCCATTCACGCCAACGAACAGTATACGGACAAGGAAGGTCTGTTCGTGCTATGCGACCACGCGGTGTCCATGCTCCAAGGCGACATGGCCAAGGATCGCTTAGGATTCTATCGCAAGTGGACGGCAATCGTGGACGGGTCTCGTGTCTGCCGCGTGTGTGGAGAGCAGGTGAACAATGACGTGCTCGTAGACCAAGACGAGTTCACAGAGGAGGGCCGATTAGCCAAGCACAATGATGCACTTGGACAGGTGGTTGTCGGAAAGGAAGGTGTGGCGGAGTACACGCGCAATCTCAGCAGCATGATGCCCCTGTTTGTCATGACCGACCCTTCGGATTCGACAGTGTATCTGTTGTTGTCGTTGTTGCAGGTTCTGCCCGACCCCGCACAGCTGACCCCTGTCTTGCAGTTTGCCCGCACCATCTCCACTGCGTTAGCAAAAGCAGATACCGAGGTAACCCGTCGTGCTCGCGGCACGGTAGGCATCGCGGCGGCGGCGACCCTGTTACAAACCCATCTTCCTGCGCTGACTCCGCGTCGCTCCTTCGGACCTCGTCCGCTCATGCTGGACGGCTATCCCCGCGATGCAGACAAGGCGGAAGGGTTCACGATTGCGGATTCGCTGCTGCTGGTGTTGCGCAAGACGTTCGAAGCCTTCCCCACCTCGTTTCAGGGTCCGTCCTTGTCTGTTCTCCAGTCCGTCATGAACGAAGGCAAGACTCTGCGTGCACAAATCTTGGGTCTGATTCCGAAATTCGTCAAGCAGTTCCCTGCGCAGTTTGCAAAGGCCAAGGCAGAGTTCGGACTGCGACCTCCTGCGCCGCAGCCCGTGATGCTGATTCCTGTCGTCCTGCCTCCCAAGGAGCTGGGGAACTTCACGCGCTTCAGCCCGTGTCCGTCGTTCCGCTTGACGTGGATAAGCAAGATACTGCCCCTGTCCAGTCAGCCTATCGTGGACATTCGCGCAGGGCTGAGTTCGTCGCCCCTCGCGCGGCGTGTGCCCGAGTATCCCTCGGTTCGCGCAGTCCCTGCTGCCGTGCCCATTCCGGACATTTCCAAGCGGTTGAAGATAGTGATTCCCGCGCGCATGGGCATTGAGCCAACGGACTCGTGGAAGGTGAATTCGTTACTGATTGCCCGTCTGAGTGCAATTGCCCAACTCGCAACCCCCGTTGCAGCCTTGGATCCAACCTCCTCCTCCGACCTGCTTCGTGACATTACCAAGGGCTACCTCCGTGAAATTCTGTCCGCAATCGGTGGAGACCCCGAGAAGCGGCGGATGTACGACGACATGCGTGCAAAGGACGTGACCCTGTATTCGTTGTTGGCGTCGGTGTCTGCGGCCCGAACAGAGACGAACAGCCTGCGAGCCAAGGAGCGCCACGCCTTTACAGATCGCCTGCGCGGCATGACAGACTCGGATCGCGAAATCACCAAACAGCTGCTGGATCGCGGATTGGCGCCGTTTATCGTAACCGTCGCAGACCGCGACATGTTTGCAAAGCAGCTGCAGGATCAGATGGTTGACCACGGTGAAGAATACGAAGAGGAGGAAGGAGTCGCGGACCCTGCGGCAGAACGCTACGACCTCAATGGAGACGATGCGATTATGGAGGACGACAATGTGCCTCCGATTGGCAATCGTGAGCGCGATGACGATAGCGGCGAGTAGTTTACATATGAAGGGCTCGTAACAGATAAGAATGCCGAGTCCTAACACGCGCCTGTTCCAGCTGCACTTCATCTACAAGAACACTCGCATCCAGGATGACGAGCTCATTGTTGAGCGCGTGGTGCAGACGCCTACCCTCACGGAGCCGATGTTCAAGCTGGCCTTCACCACGACTACGAACTCGGGTAACCGCGTGACGTATCGGTCGTACCTGAACCGCCACCGCCTGGAGACCTACGTTCACTCAACCCTGAAGAGCCTCCGTGCGGATCACGACCCGTTCGACATTATCCAGGTGAGCAGCAGCGTGTTCCCTAGCTTCATGTACAAGGTGGAGGAGATGTCGTGGGAGATGCGCGACACGATTATGGACGTCATCATGACGACCATCACTAGCGATGTCACCCGCATTCGCGGGTAAAACGAATTGACCACTACCAAACAAATACATCCTCATGCTGACCCTTCAGGGATATCAAATTCCAAAGGACCATCGTGAACTCTTGCTGAAGAAAGCATTGACTGTTCGCCCCTTCTCCATGGTCAAGCCTCAGTTCCAGCCCAAGTACAAGGTATGGCACGAGGACGCCAAGTTCCTGTATCTGCCCAAGCACTTTGGAATCGAGCGCTACGGACCCGTGCCCGAGCGTGACGTGTCCAAGACAGCCGACGCACACTGGGAGTTTGCGGGCTCCATTCGCCCGGCTCAGCTGCCTGTGGTGAACTCCTTCCTGCTCCCTGAGCCCCATGACGGCGTGTTGTCGCTCCACACGGGAGGCGGCAAGACGGTCTGTGCACTGTATATTGCCTCCAAGCTCAAGGTGCCGACGCTGGTGATTGTGCACAATACCTTTCTCCGCGACCAGTGGATTGACCGCATCAAGGCCTTCCTTCCCAAGGCGCGCATCGGCAGGGTACAAGCCGATGTCGTGGATGTGGCTGACAAGGACGTTGTGATTGTTATGCTTCAAACCCTTTCAATGAAGGAACTAAATGGTAACCTCTTCGCTCCCATTGGCTTGGTTATCGTTGACGAGTGCCATCACATTGCTTCTGAAGTGTTTGTGCAAGCGCTACCCAAAGTTACGTCAAGGTACATGCTTGGACTGTCGGCGACTCCTGAACGCAAAGACAAGCTGATGTTCGCCATTCATTGGTTCCTCGGTCCTCTGCTCTACAAGTCCGACACGGGCGATTCCGTGGACGTCCAGGTGAACGTGGAGATGTACGAGTATCAAAATGACGACCCTGAGTTCAATGAAATCGTGGTGTCGTCGCAGGGCATGGTGTCGGTGCCCATCATGGTGAACAAGCTCACGGACTGCGAAGACCGAACACGCTGGCTGGTTCGGATTCTTGCGGACGTCATTGAGGATGGACGCCAAGTGCTGGTGCTGTCCGACCGAGTTCAGCACTGCAAGGATTTGTTGAATGGACTGCCGGACGACTTGAAGGAAGAGGCATGTATCCTCAGCCAAGCGGTGAAATCCGACGTTCGCACCGAGTACTGCCGCACCAAGAAAGTGTTGATTGCCACCTACAGCATGTGCAAGGAGGGATTTGATGTCCCTACCTTGAACACGTTGGTTATGGCCACACCGCGACCCGACATTGACCAGATTGTCGGGCGCATTCTGCGAGTAGAGAAGGCTGGACGCAAGGTGCATCCATTGATTGTGGACATCGTGGATCCACAGTTCAAGCGTCAGTTCGGAGCACGGAACACCTTGTATCGCCGGCGGCAGTATCACGTAACCAAGATGCTCATGCCTACGCCTTCATCTGCGCCACCGAAGGAGTCGCAGCCAACTTCGTCCTCGGCGTCGGAGGAGGAGGACTCATAGGTGCCGCAGTCCCGCCCAGCTCGTGTGCCGAGTCTACGAAAATCTCAATCTTGTTGAGTCCATTGGTCTCCTCGGGCTTGGAGATGTCGTTGTAATCCTTCATCTTTGTAGAGAACTCGCGGGCAACGGACCCCGGAATGGGCGGGCTCAACTCGGCCAACCGGTCGTACTGGTCCTTCACGTACTTCAGGAAGTCGCCCGGCTGCATGCGCTCGTCACGAGGCAAGCGCAGTTCCACATTGATGAACCGATACAATTTTGCATAGTGAATAGCCGACATGCGATGACCCTCTGCGCGCTTGGCCCAGGCAAAGTAGGTGCCCACCGTGTTCAGAATGCCAATCACAAGCGAGCCCACACCCAGTGACGTCGCAGCCAACTGCTGGTTCCCCGCGAACAGGGATGACGAGCCCGCGTTGAGGAAGGCAACCGCGCCCGAGCCCACAATCACGGGAAGGTCAATGTACACCTTGCGCCGAGTGAAGATACTCTCAGCCTTCTTGTGCATGATGGACAAGCCGTTCGCCTTCTCGCCCGTCTGCGCAAAGTACTCCTCCAACACAACTGTCCAGCTGATACGGTCGCCAATCTGGGTGGAGGTTCCGGAATCGCCCATTTTGTTTTTAAACGCAGAGAACAAGTGGAGCGGACGATGGATAGCGTGCGTAGTTACTTGACCCGTACATCCAAACCTATTACACCCCCTCCGTCGGCAGTAACCAGTGACAATGTTGTAGATGTAACGAGGAGGCGCGATGCCGCCGGCAAAGTCGCTATTCCCTCAGACCCCCGAAACCTGATACAGGAGGACGTCATCGCCGCGGAGTCGGCAAAGGCTCAAGGCGTAAAGAGGGGGGAAAAATCACGAGCTGCACTGCGGCGGCAAGTGAATCTAGAGACTGGTTCCAAACTAGCTATAGTTGGTGCCCTAGCGACGACGGCAACGGCGGTTGTCAAAGACTTGCCACTTGTAGGCGGAGCCATTGCTGGCGTTATCATGCTTGTCCAAATGGGACTGGAGAGAAAGTACATTGGACAGCAAGCGAAGGCGGCAGCGAGGGATATCTTGCACGACCTTACCTATTCGTACTTGCTCTTCAAACTCATTGATATTGGAGCCGACAAACTAGGACTCGTGCTTGATATTGAGATTATTCAAGAAGGTATCCGAGACATCAACGAGAAGGTGCAGGCACAATTGGCTCCAAGACCTTCGCCTTTCAAAAACCCTAGGGAGTTCATGAAATACCAAACTAGAAACCCAAAGATTGAGTTGGAGTTACTTCGCAAGGCTCTCGGTGAATTTCGTGACAATATGAATGACTTATACACGTCGTTTGACGTCTTGAAAGAAACCAATGAACTTCTTCCTACGTTGACGAACAAGGACAAATTGGCGAAACGATATACGAATATACGTCCGGAAGATATTGAAACACTCATAGCATGGTTTAAGACTGCGGCGGCACGTGAACTTGACGATGGTGAAGTATCACGGATTATGGCCTTTCTCAATGAAAGGCTGATGCTCGCAGATGAAAAGAAAGAACAAGAAGCAGTAAAAAATGGTGCGGATGTACCTAGCCCCGACGGACCCGACGACCCCGTTGCATCGGCGCAGGCGGCGGCGGACGCCGTCTCAGATTGGAGTGGCGGCGCCCTGTGGCCACCCAAGTACTATCGCGGACTGTCTACGCGGCGGAAGGGTCAGCGGCGGCGTGAAATCACCCGCCGAGCCAAGATGTCCCACAAGAACCCTGCAGCCTACCGCCCCTTTGCAACGGACCGCAACACGAAGCGTCGCCCGTCGTCATACACCTCGCGCTTCCATGCCAAGTACCCTGGCGTCACGG
>SXGQ01098488.1_pt1 | contig 18427 bp, 10 predicted proteins | sample 3178371 | NCBI WGS metagenome assembly SXGQ01 (sample SAMN11356859, study PRJNA531348) | freshwater metagenome | isolation source: freshwater sample F1-20 | place: China: Fuxian Lake, Yuxi | collected 2017-12-25 | reverse complement strand
GTTTTGCGACAACTTCTCCGTTTTCAGTAGCCAGTGTGCCGAGTGCAAATGCATCTCTCTTCTCTAGCTCTTTTCCAGTTACTTCAATTGGAATATCAGGTTCTGCAAATTTTCTTACTCTTCTGGTTTCATCGCGTAAATCGACAACATCCTCATCGATGCAGCCCGCACACCACTCATCATCTCCGGCCCCGCCCACGATAACCTCGAAAAATATCCCCGCGCAGAAGCCATCGCCCGACAACTGCGCAAAGACATCGACTTCGAAGTCAAGGAAAAAGAACACACCTGCCACCTGACCGAAGAAGGTGTGCGACGAGCCGAACAGCTGGCCGGGGTCGAAAGCTTCTACACCGCCGGCAATATGGAATGGCCACACCTGCTGGATAACGCGCTCAAGGCTCATCACCTCTACAAACGCGACGTCAGCTACGTTGTCGAACGCGGCGAAGTCGTCATCGTCGACGAAAATACCGGCCGCAAAATGGAAGGCCGACAGTGGTCCGACGGGCTGCACCAGGCCGTCGAAGCCAAGGAAGGCGTCAAAATCAAGGCCGAAACTCAGACGCTGGCCACCATCACACTGCAGAACTACTTCAAGCTCTACAGCAAACTGTCCGGCATGACCGGCACCGCCATGACGGAAGCGGAAGAGTTCCTGAAGATCTACAACCTCGACGTCGTGGCCATCCCCACCAACCGCCACATGCAGCGGATCAACCACCCCGACAGCATCTACGGTACCGAAAAGGAAAAATGGGACGCTGTAGTCACGGAAATCGTCGATGTCCACGCCACAGGGCGACCCGTCCTGGTAGGCACCACATCCATCGAACTGTCCGAAATGCTCAGCCACAAACTCGGACGACGAGGCATCCAGCACAATGTGCTCAACGCCAAATTCCATGAACGGGAAGCCGAAATCGTCGCCCAGGCAGGACGACTGAAAGCCGTCACCATCGCCACCAATATGGCCGGTCGAGGCACCGATATTATTCTCGGCGGAAACCCCGAACACTCCGCATGGGAAGAACTCAAATCACGTTACGCCTCACGCCTCGAAGTGCCCAAGTCCGAATGGGACGAACTCACCCACCAAATCGCTGAACGCGAAGGCATGCTCACAGAAGGCAAAGAAGTTTCGACACTGGGTGGACTGCACGTCGTCGGCACCGAACGCCACGATTCACGCCGTATCGACCTGCAGCTGCGAGGTCGGGCAGGACGACAGGGAGACCCCGGATCCAGCCGCTTCTTCATCTCCCTCGATGACAAACTCATGCGGCTGTTCGCCGGAGACACCGTCAAACGCATCATGCAGTGGGCCGGACTGCGCGAAGGTGAACCCATCGTCAGCCCGATGGTCACCCGACGCATCGAAGCCGCTCAGAAAAAACGCGAAGAACAGCACTTCGACCAGCGCAAAAACCTGCTGGAATACGACGAAATCATGGATGAGCAGCGGAAACGAACCTATTCGTACCGCCAGCAGATCCTTGATGGCCAGGACTGTCGTGGCCTGATCCTCAAAATGATGTACGACGAAATCGATCGCTACACAAAACACTTCCTCGCGAAAAATTACCGCTGGGAATCCGTCGCCGCTCTCATCACACAGAAATTCGAACTGGAAGCGGACGCCAATGCCGTCAAAGGACTGGAATTGGCCGAACTGGAACGATGGATCCGCGACGAAGGCGAACGACAGGGAATCACCTGGATTCAGGAACAACTCGACATCCACCTGCCCGAAGATGCCGAAAGCAAACTGGACTGGAACTGGATCTCACTCACCCGCTGGGCCAATCGCACCTTCGGACTGTCACTCAATGACCGCGAACTGCGCGGCCTGGAACGCGATGCCATTCCCGACTTCCTGCTGGAACAGGCACGCGCCGGCATCGCCCGCTGGGATCTCAGCGACTTCGCCGGACTCCTCGATGAACTCTACCCCGAACGCTCACTCGTTGCCTGGGCCAACTACAACTTCCTGCTGGGACTGAAACCGGAAGAACTGAAAGGCCTGGATGAAGCCGGAGTCTGCAGGCTGCTCAAGGAACGCGTGCAGATCCGCTACAACGAAAAGGAAGCCACCTTCCCCGTCTCCGTCGGCATGCACAAATTTCTCGCCGGTGACGGACAGCAGAATGAACGAGCCCGCCGCGAAACTCTCGCACGCTGGGCCGCCACACGCTTCCGCATCGATCTCAACCCCGAAGAATTTGCTGACCACCAAACCAATAAAATCTTCGAAGTCCTCCTGCAAGTCAGCCGCGATTTCCTCGCTCGCCGACCTTCAGCCGACGTCGTCGATACCAAACTGGCAGAAGTCCTCCGCGATACCCCCAAACACCGACCGCTCAGCGAAGCCCAGACCACCGCACTCGTAAACTGGATCGAATCCGAACTGGGACTGGGCCTGAATGCCAGTGCCCTCCGCAGCCTCAATGCCGAACAGGCCCGCACGGAAATTCTGCAGGGTATCGACCAGGTGTTTCGCCCCGAACTGCGACACACCGAACGCTCCATCCTGCTGGAATTCCTCGATACAGCCTGGAAGGAACACCTGTACTTCATGGGGCACCTGCGACAGGGCATCGGCTTCGTTGGTTACGCCCAAAAAGATCCCCGCACCGAATACAAACGCGAAGGCCGCCGCGCCTTCCTCAGTATGTGGGAACGCATCGCCGAACAGGTCACTCAGACTGTCTTCCGAGTCGAGCATGAGAGTCCTGATTTCGTCAGTTCCCTGTGGCGCATCACCGCCACCGAACATGACGTCGCGCCGCCACCCACCGACTCACGCATCGAAAATCTCCAGACCAACGCTCCGGAAGCCGGCGAAGAAGGTCGCGCCGTCAAACCAATCGTCAATGCCGGACCCCGCATCGGACGCAACGATGACTGCCCCTGCGGCAGCGGCAAAAAATACAAAAAATGCTGCGGCCGCTGAACGTCACCATGCAGAATGGATTCTGTCATGCACTGGGTGCTTAATGCCGTTTACGCTCTGCTGCTGACCGCACTTTCGCCGCTGATTGCCTGGCGCATGCTGCGGCACGGTCGCTACCGACGCGGCATCGCCCAAAAATTGCTCGGAAAACTGCAGCACCCCAAAGGCTCTCGCCCGGTTGTCTGGTTCCACGCCGTCAGCGTTGGCGAAATTGTCCAGCTCCAGAAAATCGTACTCGAATTCCGACGAGCCTCCGCGGACCGCTTCGCCATCCTCGTCACCACCTCCACCGACTCCGCCTGGGAACTCGCTCAGCAGCGGTTCCCCGACTGCACCGTCGACTGGTTCCCCCTCGATTTTTCCTGGGCTGTCAGCACTGCTCTCGACCGCATTCGGCCCGTCCACGTCGTCCTCGTCGAACTGGAACTCTGGCCCGGCTTCATGGCCGCCTGCCGCAGCCGCGCAATCCCCGTCGCCATCGTCAACGCTCGCCTCAGTGAACGCAGTTTCCGACGCTACCTCAAAGTCCGCTCGCTGCTGCAACCCATGTTCGCCGGCATCCGACTGATCGCCGCACAATCCCCCGCCATCGCCGCCCGTTTAAGAACACTCGGAGCACGCGAAGAAGCCATCCATGTCACCGGCTCCGTCAAATTCGATGGCATCGAATGCCGGCCGGATCACCCCGGACTCACCACACTCCGCCACACCTTTCAGCTCCACAACACCGCCCCCGTACTCATGGCCGGCAGTACTCAGGAACCCGAAGAACAACTGCTGCTGCACGCCTGGCAGCAGCTCCAGCCGGAATTCCCTGAACTCACACTGATCCTTGTACCGCGACACAGGGAACGCTTCGAAGCCGTTGCCCAGCTGGTGCTGCAGTCCGGCTGCACACTCATGCGACGCTCAGACCCCTCCACCACCACTGCCACCACCGACAGCCGCGGACGCCCGGCAGTTCGGCTGCTGGACACCATCGGCGAACTCAGCGCCTGCTGGGGACTGGCAGACATTGCCTTCGTCGGAGGCAGTTTTGGCAATCGCGGCGGACAGAACATGATCGAACCAGCCGCCTGGGGCGCTGCCGTACTCTTCGGCCCACACACCTGGAACTTCCGCGATGTTGTGCAGGTCTTTCTGGAAGCCGAAGCCTGCCTGCAACTCCGCGATCCCAGCCAACTGCTGCCCACACTGCGACAGCTGCTGCAGCAACCCGCCGAACGTCAGCGCCTGGGCGCAATCGCCCGCCAGACCGTCCAGCGACAGCAGGGAGCCATCTCGGTGACAATCCAGTTGCTGCTGCACCAATGCGAACTCGATCAGCACATGCCCGTCCAGGTCCTCACCCGCGCCGCCTGACCTCCCCACCCAACTGAAAACTCAATCCCCCCTCGCCCCCGCAGGGGGAGAGGGGTCGGGGGTGAGGGGGCAAGTCACCAGCAAAACACCCCGCTCAACCCGGCAGGCCACACTCGCTGTCCAACCGCGGCTGGTGCGCCTCAGAACACAGACAGACAACTCACCCCTGCGCCACTTCCACAAACACCTTCAGAGCCTGCTTGTCCTCAACCAACAACCGCATCATCTCACGGTAGTTGTCCAGACCGGCCACAGGATTCGTCAGGATCTTCTGCAACACACCCGGCCACGTCGCCTCACCCAGCGCCAAATCCCGAATCCCCGATTCAAAATGCCGAAAATTCGCGTTCACCGATCCCACCAGCAGCTTGTTCCCCAGCACCCAGTTCAGATTGATCCGGTCCGATGGAACCTCGGTCTCAGTCTTCCCGCCCGTAATGCTGGTCCAGACCATGCAGCCGTTATGAGCCAGTACGTCCATGCAGGTGAACGCTATGCTGCTGCTGCCCGTAGCCTCGATGATCAGATCCGGCTTGCCATAACGAGCAGCCACGTCGTGCAGCGACAGCTCAGCCGTACTGACATACTCCGCCCCAAACCCCTCAGCAATCTCCGCCTTCAGATTGGGTTTGGCACCCCGCGCCAACGTCAGCACCTGAATCCCCCGCAGACGCAGAATCAGAGTACTGAGCAGACCGATCTGGCCGGCTCCCGTCACCCACGCCCGCTTCGGTTCCCACACCTGCAGCCGCTGCTGAGCCAAAAAGGCCTGCTCAACCGCCTTCGCCGCACAACTCATCGGTTCCGCCAGCACATGCAGATGCGCCAAAGCCTGCGGCATCCGCACAATGTACTCCTCGTCATCCACAAAGTACTCGGTCAGAAACCCATGACGCAGATTGATGCCACGCTCGTAATAGGTCTCTTCACTGGTGATGTCATTGCGACCAATGCGGTCAAAAATCGACCCGCCCGGACGACGCACCGTGCACGTCACATAGTCACCCGGACGCACCCGACGCACGTTCGCACCAACCGCCTCAACCACACCAAAACACTCGTGACCAATCACCAGGAAGTCGTAGCCCGCCGGAGCATTTCCGTACTGCGCTTCGTTGATCTCACGATCCGTCGCATCCACTCCCACCTTCAAAACACGCACCAGCACCCCGCGACCATCCGGGATGTCACTGACCGCCGGCATCGGCAGCTCAGCAAGATGAACACTATTCGCAGTCCCCGGACGTACGGCTATCGCTTTCATGGATCCGTCTGTTTCGTTGCAGTTTCAGAATTCAATCACACAGCAGCCAGGAATTCTAGAACAGCCCGCGAAAGTCAGCAAATGAGCACCCAAACACGCGAATCCGGCACCTCAGCTCAGCAGCCCCCCCACAACTTCCCCGTGCACGTTCGTCAAACGACGCTGAATCCCGTTGTGATAATACGTCAGTCGCTCATGATCAATCCCCAGCAGATGCAGCACCGTCGCATGAAAATCATACCAGTGCACCGGCTGCTCCACCGTCTTCCAGCCCACCTCGTCCGTCGCACCCCACGACAAACCCGGCTTCAAACCCCCACCCGCCATCCAGACCGAAAAACCATACATGTTGTGATCACGACCAGCACCCACCACGAACTCGCTGGACTGCGTAAAAGGAGTCCTCCCAAACTCGGTCGTACACAATACCAGGGTATCCTGCAGCATCCCCCGCGTCTTCAGGTCCCGCAGCAGCGCCGCCACCGGCTGATCCATCCGCGCCGCCTCCCGCGTATGATTCTCCCGCACGTCCTCGTGACCGTCCCAGTTGATCCGCGGTGAACCAAACGAACCACCCGAAAACAACTGCACAAACCGCACTCCACGCTCCAGCAGTCGCCGCGTCAGCAGACAGCGACGACCAAAATCCGACGTCTCCTCACGGTCCACCCCGTACATCCGCAGCACAGATTCCGTCTCGCCCGCCAGATCCACTGCCTCCGGCACCGTCATCTGCATCTTCGCCGCCAGCTCGTACGAACGCATCCGCGCCCGCAACACGTCCTCCTCACCCTCCAGCTCCAGATTCCGCTCATTCATCGCCGACAGCAGACGCCGACTGGCCTCCTCCTGACGCGCTGACACCGCCCGCGCAGGAAATAAATCCCGGATCGGAGCCCCCGCAGACTGAAATGCCACTCCCTGATGCTGCGCCGGCAAAAAACCGTTCGACCAGTTGATCGTACCGCCCGCCGGCAAACCCCGCACATCCGGCAATACCACATACGACGGCAACTCGTCCGTCTCACAACCCAGACCCCACGAAATCCACGAACCCATCACCGGAAATCCGTTCAGACGAAATCCGGAATTCTCCTCGAAGGTCGCCGGAGTATGATTGGCGGACTCGGCCACCATCGAACGAATCACCGTCAAATCATCCGCCAGCTCCGCCAGATGCGGAAACAAATCCGAAATCCACAGACCACTCTGCCCACGCTGCCGAAATGCCCAGTCACTCTTCCGCAACAACCCAATCTGATTGAAAAAAGTCTCCGGTCGCTCGCTCGACTGCAACGACTTCCCATGCAGCCGCTCCAGCTGCGGCTTGTAGTCAAACGAATCCAGATGACTCAGACCGCCGCACAGACACAGATGCACCACCCGAGTCGCCCGGGGCGGATGATGCGGCGCCGTCGGTGATTCACCCGGCACCCGATCCGCACGAACCTCACCGTCTCGCAACAACAGCGATGCCAGCGCCGTCGCCGTGATCGATGATCCGGAATAATTCAGCAGCCCCCGACGACCTATGCCCGCCACACTCATCAGACCGCCTCCCCCTCTGCACTCGTCCGACGATCAAACAGCCGCGAGATGTGCTCGGCCGGCAACGGCACCGTCAGCAGACTCACCAGCACCGCACTGCTGCTCGATGCCAGCAAACCCCAGATCAGCGGCTCCAGTCCCAACAGAAACCACGGACGAAATCCACCCGCAGCGCCAATCGACTGCGCCGGAGACCACCCCATAATCCCGCACAAATACAGAAACAACACCACACCCGCTCCACTCACCATCCCCGCACCCACACCCGCCGGTGTCGCACGCCGCCAGTAACACGCCATCACCGCCGGCACCAGAAATGTCGCCGCGGCTCCCGACGTACTGAAAACAATAAACACCTGCAGATACTCCGGAGGACTCCACATCACCGCCACAGAAATCAAACCCGACAGAATCATCGTCACCCACGCCGCCAGACGCAGCTCCTCACGAGGAGCCTGCGGACGCAGCAAACGCTGATAAATGTCACGCACCACCCCCGATGACAACACCACCAGATAGGAACTGACCGTCGACATCACCGCACCAAACGGAGCCGCCAAAATCAAACCCGCCACCAGCGATCCACCCGGCCAGTCAGCCGTCGTCAGCAACGCCAGACGCGGCACAATCTCATCCGACTTCGCCAAATTCGGCAGCAACGCCCGACCACACACACAAATCACTATCAGCGGCAGATAAATCCCCAAATTATAAATGCTCAGCACATAAATCGACTTGCGAATCACATTCGTGTTCTGACTGGCCATCAAACGCACCAGACCCGCAGGAGCACCCACGCCGCCCCAGATCCACACCACAAAAAATGAAATCGCCAGCGAGATCGGCAGAAACTGCTGACCACTGCCGTCCGCCGAATAACCCGGTCCAAACACAAACCCAGGTCCCGTATTCGCCAGCGAACGCAATGTCGCCTGCTCCAGTCCACCCACCGCACTCAAACACGCCACCAGCAGCAACAACACACCCGCAAACATCAGCACACTCTGAAATAAATCCGTCCAGACAGCCGCCAGAAATCCACCCGCCAATGTATACGCCACCACCGTCGTCGCAAACACCAGCAAACCCACGTGATAACGCCACTCCGATATCCCCGCCACGTCCTCCGATAACGCCAGATCACCTCCGCCAGGCCACGCCAGCTGCAGCACAATCGCTCCCGCCTTGAACTGCGCAAACATCAGAAACGACAGATAAAACAAAATAAACAACGTACTCATCAAACCCAGTGTCGGACTGCCAAAACGCACCCGAAACATGTCCGGCACCGTGATCGCACCTGTCCGACGACTCAGCTGCGCCAATCGCTTCCCCAAAATTCCAAACCCCGTGATCGGCACCACCATATAACTGCCAATCCACAGCGCCACGATCCAGCCATGCGAATACACCAGCGACGGAAAACCCATGAACGTGCCGCCACTCTGAATCGTCGCCGTCAATGCCAGGGCCCACACACCCAGACCGCGGTTCCCCAAAAAGAAACCCTTCATAAACCCGCCCGTACTCGCCGCACGGTTCGCCAGCACTCCAATCCACAACGAACCCACAATGAACAGCACCAGCATCAGCATGGCACCCGAACCCACCTGCGGAACATCACCAGACTGCTGACCCAGCAGCAGCCCTGTCTTCCAAGCCTGCCACATCGCTCAGCCCCCCAGTCCCAGATCGTCAGCGTCTTCCAAATCCTCACCCAGCTCGCCGTCACGCACAAACCACACGGCAAACAGCCACGAAATCCCCGCACACGAAACCCACGGCACCACAATCCCCCAAAACACCCACTCAGGGAACCCCAGCACCAGTCGCAACTCCTGCTCGCTGCGGCCATAACCCAGCCACCAGCTCACACCCACTGACCAGACCATCGCGCTCAGCCAGATCAGCGATACCACCACCGCTTCACGAAATGCCGACCGCACCAGCGGATCCAGTCGGTCCTGCCCCCGTTCCGATTCTTCTGCCATACTCACTCGCCCGCTTTCCACATCACCAGTTCACCACCCGAAATCGCAGACCAGGCACCACACACACACCTCAATTCCACCCCATCTTACAGCCTCACCGCACCTCGTACAGCCGCACCGTTTCCCATACATCTCCACGCACCAGCTGCTGCCAGCCCGGCCACTGCTGCACCACCCGCCGCTCAGACTCCGACAAACCACTCCACGAACCCTCCCCCAGTACCCGCGGCTCCCCCAGCACTCCACCCGACAGCAGCTGCTCAAATCGCTCCGGCTGCACATACTCCGCATACCCATACGAACCCGGCAAACGATAACGCAGCACCTCCCGCCAGTTCACCAGCACATGCGTTACACCCGCCGCACGCAATCGCTCACGCACATCCGCAGCCGCAGCCAATGCTCTCCCGGCACCAGTCCCCGCATCCCCCCCCGCCGTCAGCTCCTCAAACACACTCTCATCAAACACCGTGTTGTACAACACCGCAAACCGCGCATCAAAAACCTCCGCCTCACCCACCATCAGCACACGCGACCCCGCCGGCAACTGCCGATTCAATTCCTGCAGGTCACTGCGAATCACCAGCTCCCGCGCACCCTCAAGATCCATCAGCCCCGCATGAAATCCCACCAAAGCCAGAGTACTGAAGCGCAGATTAAACACCGTCCCCGTCACCACACTGCCTAATACCAAACCTCGCCACCACCCCGCTCCACCCAACTGCACACACGCACCCGACAGCACACTCAAAAACGGCACCATCGGTACCCAAAATCGATCTATCCGATGAGTCAGTCCCCACCACGTCAGAAAACCCCAGCCCACCGCCAGCCACACCAGCCGCAATGGCACACTCCGACCACAACTCAACAGCACCGGTACCGCCAAACCAAACAACAGCGGACTGGTCCACTTGTTCCGCACCGCCGCATCCAGAAAATGCTGCGGAATTCGCTCCAGCTCATGCTCCGGTGCACCATGCGCCTGCTTCCAGCGCACATTCAGCGGCTCATTCCACTCCCCGCCACCAAACACCGACCACGCCATCGGAAATACCGGATTGCCCGTCTCCACCGCATTCTTCACCAGCCACGGCCCCACAGCCAGCAACACACCCGCCACATACCACACCGCCTCACGAACAAAACCCCGCCGCAACTCACCCGCCGCCAGCAAACCCGAAACTCCACCACCGGCACGACACCACCACCAGCACCAGCCCACCGCCGTCGGCAACACCGCCAGCAGCAAACCCGTATACTTGCTGGCCATCGCACTGCCCGCCAGAAAACCCACCACCAGCAGCGCCCGACCACGCACACCGTCCGCCCGCAAACGCCCCAGCACCAGCGACAACAGCACCGCCGCAGCTGTGTAAAAACTCAACGCCCCCTCGGCATAGGCAATCAGCGAAATTCGCAGCGTCCACGGAGTCGTCAGCCAGATTAACCCCGACAAATACCCGGCACCGCGACCACACCACCGCACACCCGCCGCAACCACCAAACCACACGTCAGCAGCTGATACACAGCCAGCACCAGCTGACCCGCCAAGGCACCACGCCACCAGTCACCCGATACTGCCATCCCCGCCAGACTGTGCATCTCACTCAGAAACGGAAAACTGGTGTACACGTTGTGACGCAGATAACTGATCCGACCAGCCTGAAACCACTCCTTCGGACCCTGCAGATGATACTCACGCACGTCAAAATCCGTCGGCGGCGTCAACGCACCCCACAACAGATAAACCGACCACGGCACCGCCACCAGCCAGAACAGCCAGCACTCAATTCGACCGCCCTCACGCCGTACCGACGACACACCCGCCACCGCACCAGCCACCCGCTCAACGCCCGCTCGCCGGACCCCCGCCAGACCCGCACACACACTGACACCCGCCGCCAGCAGCAGCACGCCGCCACCGATCCCGCCGCACAAACCCGCCAGCAGCATCACCAGCGACTGCACCGATAACCCAACACCCAGCAGCACACACCACCGCTCAAACCGCCCCAGCGGCACACTCCGCAGCAGCCAGCGGTCCACAGCCCAGCCGTGCACTCCGGACAGCAGCAGCAGCAAACCCGCCACTCCCGCCAGCGGCAGACGCTGCACCGCAAACTGCCAGCCAGTCGGCACTCCCGTCGCCACCACTCCGTCGTCCGCACCCAGCACGTCATCCAGCAGCATCAGCCACAACTGACTGCGATAAACGTCCGGATCAACAAACGACTGCGCATAAAACAAACACTGAAAACCCACCAGCCACACAGCCGCCGGCAGCAGTACCCACACCGCAGCACCGCCGGACCCCGCGCCCGACCGCAGCCCGGGCGCAGCAGCAGACAGCTTCGCCGCCCCCGCTGCACCCTCCGCTCGTTCCCACGGCTGCACCATGCCCGACAAACCCTGTTTTCAGTCAGATCCGGACACCAGCCAACAACCGCCCTGTCAGCTCAGTGCTGGAACAGAAACTCCTTGCTGTTGATCACCGCCCACGCCACGTCCTCCAGAGCCCGCACACGATCCTCGCTGGCCTTGATATGCGCCGCTGCAGTCTCCAGCTCCTGCGGCAGGGCCGGACGACTGAGCGCCGCCTGATACAGCAAATTGATGATTTCCGAGTCCGACTTGCCCTCCGTGATCCAGCGATGCACATTCCCCGCGTCCGATCGCAGCTTGTTGTGCACCGTCGGACCGTTGATCAGCTGCAAAGCCTGCGACAGATTGCTGTCCGTCGAACGCTCACACTCACACGGCAGCTCACGCTGCGGCTGTCCAAATACCTGCAGAAACTTGTGACCCTCCGGCGGATCCACCAGATCAATCGCCAATGTCCCGGCCGGCATCCCCGGATACTCCTCCGGCTGACCCGTCACCGCACAGATCGCATCCAGCAGCTGCTCGGCGGTCAGCATGCGAGTCGTCGCGTGACTGAAATAGGTCTCGTCGTCCGCATTGAACCTGTTCCGCCGCGAACTCAGCTGATACACCCGACTGGTCATGATCGTCCGAATCAGATGCCGAGCCGAAAAATTGCTCTGCACCAGCTGATCCGCCAGATAATTCAGCAGCTCCGGATTGCTGGGCGGATTCGAATCCCGGAAGTCGTCCACCGGATCCACAATCCCCTTGCCCACCACATGACCCCAGATGCGATTCGCCAGCGATCGCGCAAAGAACGGATTGCTGCCACTGGTCAGCCAGTCCGCAAACACCACCCGACGGTCCACTCCCGCTGCCACATCCACATCACCCTGCAGCAGCAGACGCACCTTCATCGTTTTGCCGGTTCGCGGCTGAGTCACCTCGCCGCCAGCCTTCACAAAAATCATCTCATCGTCCGGCAGACCCGTCTCCTTGCGACCTACACGATTGAATGCCGCCGCAGTGCCGTAGTAATCGTCCTGAGTCCACTTCTCGAACGGATGATTGTGACACTTCGCACACTGAATCCGCACACCCAGAAACAACTGCGCCGTCGTCTCCGTCGCATCAATCTCATCACGGCTGGCCTTCCAGTACGCAGCCGCTGCATTCTGCTGAGTACTCCCGGTGGCCGTCAGCAGCTCATGAGCAAACTGGTTCAGCGGCACATCATTCTTCACCACATCAAACAGCCACCGTCGAAACTTGTGCACACCCGACTTCGTCAGCCGCTTGCTGTTCACTCGCAGCAGATCCGACCACTTCAGTGACCAAAACCGAGCATGATCGTCGGTCGCCAGCAGTCGATCAACCAGCGCCGCCCGCTTCTGCGGACTGGCGTCCGCATGAAACTGCTGAGTCTCCTCGAGCGATGGCAGACGACCCGTCAGATCCAATGTCGCGCGACGCAGGAAATCCGAGTCACTGCACAACTCCGAAGGCTCAATCTGCAGCTGACGCAGTTTGCCGAACACCAGCTGGTCCACCCGAGTCTCTTCCGGGGGATTGGGCCACTGAAACTCCTTGCGCTCCGTCAGATACGAAATCTGCGTCGTCGACATCCTGTCCAGATACCGCGCCAGAATCGTCGCCTCGCCACGGCCTTCACGAGTCACCACGCCGGTGGCCGTGATCGCCGCGATGCTTTCATCCGATGTGTCAAACGCCGTCAGTGCCGTGATGTCACGCACCGACCCGTCACTGAAATGACCGTTCACCAGCAGCTGCTGACGATCCGCACCGTCACGCAGCACCCGCGGCTTCGGAAACAGCTCAATGCTGACCAGCGTCGCAGTCCCCTCGGCCGCCACCTTCATGCCCTCAGCTATCCACTGCCGCAACACCACATGACTGGGATCGTTGTAACCCAAACGACGACCACCACCGTGAGCAACCTCCATCAGCGGCTTGCGGAGCAGCAGACTGTCGTCAGGATTCAGCACATTCGAACGACGATTGAAATACTCGCCACGCAAAGTCACCAGATCCAGCGGCGGATCATAACCCCGCAATGACAATCGAAATCCACCCTTGCCCGAAGGAGAACCATGGCAGGCTCCCATGTTGCAGCCCGACTTCGTCAGGGCCGCCAGCACCTCCGTATGAAACACCACCGGTGAAGCCACCTCAAAGGATGACACCGTCACCGGCACACTGATGGCCTGACCGCCGGCCTTCGCATGCACCACCGTCGTACCGTTTCCAACCGCGTGAATCACGCCCCCGGCCACTGTGGCCACAGCCGGATTCTCGGACGAATACTCAGCCGCTGCCGTCAGATCATGCACGTCCGCGTCCGCCGCATTCGCAGTCACCAGCAGCTGCTGCACACCCCGCGAACCCTGCAGCTTCACCTCAGCCGGATACACCTGCAGATTTCGCACAGGCAGTTCAGCAGCAGCCACGCTTCCGCACAGCAGCAGTACACACATCCGGATCGATCGCGTCATCGCAAACCTCGTTTCGTGGATCTCTCGCTCGTCATCCTGCCTTAGTTCGTCAAACTGCCCTGGCTCGTCAACCTGCCGTCACTTCGCCTTCGCTGTCACTTCCACTCGCACAGGCGGCAACGGAAAAATTCGTTCGTTATTGTCTTTCTTCGACTTGCCCTGCAAAAACACAGTACAAGGACCCGCAGCTGCATCAGCAGCCGCCGTGATCGTAATCGCCAGCTCATCCGCCGTCATGTTGCCACCCGCCACCGCCAGCCCCGGAGATAACTGATCAGCCGGTGTCGCCAGCGCAATTTCAATCGGAACCGTCCAGTCCTTGCCACGCACCGCCTTCACCGTTACCGTCGCCGTCGCACCCTGCTCCACCGTGACCGCCGACGGCTCAGCCTTCAGCGAAAATTCTCCCGCCGGACGGACCGCCACAAACAGGTCCGCCCGCGCTCGCATGCTGCGAAACAAATCCGCATCCGCCTTCCGCGGCGGCGGAGGAACCAGCTGCACAACCGTCGCCGGCACGCTGCCATCCAGCGCTGACACACGCACACTCAATGGACCCCAGTCCGCATCACCCGCCGTCGCCGCCGGATCCGTCGCCGTCAGCACAAGCGGCACCGCCGACTGCCGGCCACCCGCCACAATCGGCTCCATCTGCAGCGCCGCAGGCAATCCCACAGCCTCCACCTTCAGAGCACCATCGTACTGCAGACGACGCAAACCCAGCACCAGCGACGCACTGCCGCCCCGAGGCACACTGAGCCGATCAGCCGGTAAGGTCACCAGCACCGACGGTTTCCCCAGATGCAGCTGCACTGCATACGACCACACCGGACCACCACGACCCGCCAGCTCCGTCACCTTCAGAAAATAATCGCCCGCCGCCGGCAGCTGAAAACTGATCTCCGCATCCTTCGGACCCGCATCGTCCGACTCCGCCAGCCTGCCACCCTCGGCATTGTACAACTCCAGCTGCAGATCCGCCGGACTGGCGGCATCCCGAGTCCTTGCCAGAGCCGTCAGGTTGCCCGCCGCAGCCGCTGAAATCCGGTACCAGTCCGAGTCACCAGGCTGCTGAAAACTTCCCGCAATCCCCACCGCTTCCGCCGCCACCGCCGTTGACTGCTCACGCTGGTCATTGGGCTCTGCCTCCGACGAAATCACTCCCGACACCACCACCGCAGAAACAATCGAAGACGCTTCCGCTTCCGCACCACGGCTGCGCACAGGCACCAGCGCACCCGCTCCCGCTGCACTCTCACCCGCGGTCGCCTGCGAAAGAACGGCCCCCTGAGCATCCAGCAGAGACACCGCAGCACCCGCCGTCACCAGCCGCGGCAACGCCGTCACCGCCGCCGGGATTCGACCCAGCCGCAGATGAAAGAAATGCCGCGCACCACCCGTGTAACGCACATCCCGCAGCTCCAGACGATACTCACCCGCCACCTTCGCCTGCCACTGCAGCAGCGCATCACCCTCCGTGCCCGGCACATCGTCGCTGTACACCAGCTCACGACCGTCCGGACCCAGCAGACGCAGCACTGGATCCAGCTCGGAACTGAGCCGCCGCGCAAATACCTCCGCCGTTATCTGCTGACCTTCCGTCAGAGTAAACCGGAAAAACCGCGGAGCCACTGCGTTGAGCTGACCGGCGATGCTGCAGGGAACAGAAACCGCCTGGCCCGAACTGCGATTGTCCGCTTCCGCCGTCACCGACACCGTCGGCAAATCATCCACCACCACCCACGATGCCTCGGAACAGCCATGGTCCGTCACCAGACGCACCGGGTAGATCCCCGGAATCGCGTCGGCCGAAATGTCCCCCTCAAGTGCCACCGGCTGGTCCTTCGACACGTCCGCACCAGGCTTCAGTCTGAGCGTGCCCACAGGAGTCCACAGGGCCATCGTGCCCTGCAGCTGCTTGCCGGACACCACCACCTCTGCCTTTTGACCCGGATGCAAACCCGAACCGTCCAGACGATCGATGACCGGATCCTGAGCCCCGGCCAGAGCCCCCAGGGAAAGGGAACACACACCGCAAACCACAAGGCGCAGTACAAAAAGCCAGGCAAAATTCTGGTGGGAAACAGCCATCGGGGAGGGTTTTCGGAAGAATATATGGCTGGGAAGGCGCGTCAGAAGACCAGACAGTTTAAGGTCTGGCCGGACCGCCGTCAAAGAGAAACCGGGATTTGCGGTCGGCATCGCACAATCACGGCAGAACTTGGCCTGCAACCCTTGACAACGACACATCCGGACTGTTTTTTGCACTCAGATTTCCTTTGCGGCAGTTTCCCACGGAGCGGTTTCATGCGGCCCAGCGGTGCACTTGTGCAGGTATTTCTGACTCGAACCAGCAGCCCGCGACTTTCCCGGACGCCGTCCACAGTCGCCTCACTCCTGCTGTTTTCCCTCACATTCTGCACCGTCTCAGCACTCGCCGCGCCCGCCACGGCCGCCCTGCCCCCGGAAACCCGTAAGGAACTGGCCGAACTGCAGAAGCAGCTTAGGGAAACCACCTCGCTGCTGAAGAAAAACGAAGTGGAAAAAGTCCGCGAAATCATCGACAGCGTCGAAAAACGCGTCACCGAACTCGCCATCCCGGAAGACGAAAAGGACCGCTCCTGGACCACCCTGAAAACAGCCCTCGAAAAGGCCAAATACGCCTTTCCCGTCAGCTTCGAAAAAGAAGTGGCACCCATCGTCAAAACCAATTGCATCCGCTGCCACAGTGAAGCTCAGGCCTCCGCCAATCTCCGGCTCGATACCTACTCCGCCATCGCCAAAGGCAGTCGCAGCGGTCCGGTGGTGTTTCCCCGAGTCCCCAATCGCAGCCTGCTGGCCGTAAAACTGATCCATCCCGACGATGCCATGCGGATGCCCCAGGGCGCCGCCAAACTCAAGGATCCGGAAATCCTCACCGTCGTCCGCTGGATCGAACAGGGAGCCGGCTTTGACGGCGAAGATCGCGATGCACCCATCGGCGATTCACTGGTCGAAAAGAAACCGCCCGTGCAGGTCGCCATGGCCGATGGCTCAGAAACCGTGTCCTTCCGCAAGGACATCGCACCCATGATGGTCAACATCTGCATCGGCTGCCACTCCGGCAACAATGCCCGCGGTGACTACCGCTTCGAAACCTTCGAACAGCTGCTGCAGGGCGGACCCACCGGCAACACCATCGTCCCCGGCAAACCCGACGAAAGCTACCTCATCGATCTGGTCCTCCGCCAGGATCCCCTGAAAATGCCGGCCGGACAGGCACAGCTCAAACTGTCACAGGCCAAAGCCTTCGAAACCTGGGTCCGCGAAGGCGCCAAATTTGATGGCACCGACCCCAAAGCACCCATCCGCACACTCGTGCCCTCTGACGCCGAGCTCGAAGCCGCCAGACTCGCAGCCATGTCCGATGCCGACTTCGAGAAACGCCGCATCGAACAGGCAGAAGCGCTGTGGAAACGAGTCGCCCCGCGAACCACCGCAGCCTCCGTCACCACTCCGGACTTCTACCTCTTCGGAACTGTCGCTGAAGATCGTCTGAAAATGCTGGGCGATGCCGCGCAGGCTCAGGTCACCGCACTCGCCTCCAAATATCCCCTGCCCGCCGGACAAAAACCCTTCCGCGGCCGACTCATCATCTTCGTCACCAAAGACCGCTTCGACTACGAAGAATTCAACACCGTGCTGATGAACAACCGACGCACCCCCAAAGCCATCTCCGGACACGTCGTCATCAATGCCAGCTTCGAAACCGCCTGGCTGGCCATGCACGATCTCGGTGACACACCCTCGGACTCCTCCCTCACCGCACCCGAACTGCTCAACTCCCTCATCGCCCAGGCCTGGGTGTCACGTGACGGAGCAGCCCTGCCGGAATGGCTCAAACAGGGCTTTGGAACACTCGAAGCCGGACTGCCCAAAGACTCGCCCTGGCTCAAAGCACTCCCGGCGCGTGCCGCCAAAGCCATGGCCACCATCACCGATCCCGCCACACTGTTTGTCGACGGCACCTTCGCCCCCGACGAAGCCTCAGATGTCGGCTACCTGCTGGTCCGATTCCTGATGAATCAGGGCGGCAGAGAACGATTCCAGATTGCCCTCGACGAACTGAAAAAGAACCCCAGCGCCCCCGCCGCTTTGCAGCAGGCCTACGGCGCCCCCACAGCACAGCTGGGCCAGCTGTTCATCCGCACCGGACTGTAGGTCCTCCCCCCCCCTGACCGCTCCCGTCTCCCTCCCTGCGGACCCGAGGAGCAGACTCTGTGTTCTTCACACACAGCAGAAACCGCGCTGGCACCCCTCGCCCCTGGAAGGGGAGAGGGGTAAACACACCCTAAAAACTCCGTCCCGACACCGATGACCACCGATTTTCAAGCATAATCGCACAAGCTCGCGGGGCTCTTCGACTCTCAACTTTCTCTGCTCTCCTCG